>JAEEGJ010026262.1_pt1 | contig 11824 bp, 7 predicted proteins | sample 8958761 | NCBI WGS metagenome assembly JAEEGJ01 (sample SAMN16246546, study PRJNA631951) | gut metagenome | biome: gut microbiome; feature: rumen; material: RS-attached | host: Bos | place: Iran: Karaj | collected 2018-10
ATCATAAAATGGATGAATACTTTCGAACTGATAATGCAGAATGGCAAGCTTTGAAAGGCTGTCATCTTCGTTATTCAGATATTCAGTAAAATTCTTCAACAGTTCATCTATTTCTTCTTTTGTCTGAGGAGGTGTATAAACAACTTCATTTGTTGTATCGTTTACAAGTTTTGTTCCAGGCAAGGTTCGGATTCCTGCATCATTTTGAACAAGAACTTTTTGAATCTGAACAATGTCATTGATAGAAATAAAACCATGTTCCTTAAGCTGATTAAAACCTGTATACAGAGCTTCACGGTAGAACATTACTTCTTTTGTGGCAGAATCAATTTTAGTTACTGTTTCAGAAACAGCTTTATAAAGATCATCTTTTGTTGTGATGATGTTTTCAATTTCTGAACTATCTTTTGATTCCTGAAGTACAACTGCATTTATAAGAATCGATTGATTTGGAATAAGATTTGCACAGCCTTTTAATTCGGCAAGCATTTTTACAGCTTTATTTTCTGCTTTGAGAATCTTAATTGTTTCTGTTTTTGAAGAATCAATCGGGAGTTTTTGCAATTCACTCATGTCCCAATTATACACCCTTTTGGTACATAAGACAAGAAATATGTACCAATTTTTGCAATTTTGGTACATATAAAAGAAATATGCACAAATTTTGAGAATTTTGGTACATGATGTTCGCTATTACTGAATTTTGTGTAAATACGCATTTTTAAGGAATAGAAGGATCTAGGCTGCACTATAAATCTCTGCTTCCAGTTCTCTAATTGCTGCAAGATATTGTGGTTTACCGCCAAAAAGGCCGACCAATTCTGTTGGAGTTCCAAGTTCTTTTAGAGGATCTACTGTCAGAATCTTCATATCTTCAATATTTTCAATTCCGCTTTCTGCATATTTATCAAGAAGGGCATTCAAAACTGTGCGTGCTTTGTCGCCATATTTAGTCCAGTAATTACGCTTGCGGACATTTTCAGCTCTTTCACGACGGGTAAGTGCAGGTGCATCCCATGCAATGTGGCAGATTAAATCAAAAATATCTAAGTCTGATTTTATTTCTTCTTTGAGTTCTGCAAAGCTAAGTCCCTGATTTTCAAGTTCTTCTATGATGGCCTGTTTCTTTTCTGCATCGTTCCAGGCTTGTAAGAAATTGTCCAATGAACGGTAAGATGTAAGGATACCTGTCTTTGTATATTCTTTGAGACTACAGGTAATAAGTTTTCCGTTTGAATCAAGGAACTGACGGCGTTCACTTAGAATACTTACATCTACACCTGCAATATAAACTTTTTCTTTTTTGCCGTATTCTGGAGACTTTTCTCCAAGTTCCATATCTCCAGAATCATCGTAACCATACACTTCTTCAAACTGAACATTTTCGCCGGTTACCGGATCAATTTGGTCATCACCTGTTCCTTCATCAATTACTTCTTCTGAAAGTTTATCGTCCTGTGAAGAAACTTTGATTTTTACAGGAGCACCATCAAAATCTTTATCTGCAAATTTATCTGTGACGTTTCTAAAATCTATGATTATAAAATAGAGTTTTCCAAGTTCTTCTTCTACTCGTGTTCCGCGGCCAATAATCTGCTTAAACTCTGTCATGCTTCCGATGTTTGAATCCAAAACTATAAGCTTACATGTTTTTGCATCTGTTCCTGTAGTCATAAGTTTTGATGTTGTTGCAATAACAGGGAAACGTTCTTCCGGATTTATAAAGCTTTCAAGATATCCTTTTGCAACAGGATCATCACCTGTAATGCGGACTATGTATTTATCTGATTTTTCAGTTATTTCTGGTGGTGCATAACTCAAGAGAGCCTGACGCATTCGTTCTGCATGTTCAATATCAACACAGAAAACAATTGTCTTTGCCATTGGATCTGAATTAGTAAGATATTCCATTATTTTTTTTGCAACAAGATTTGTTCTTTCGTCAATTACAATATTACGGTCAAAGTCTTTTGTGTTATAAAGGCGGTCTTCTACAAGTTCCCCACTGATATCAGTTTTTCCATGTTCAGGACGATAGCCTTCCAAGTCAACATTCATTCCTACGCGTAGAACTTTGTAAGGAGCAAGAAAGCCGTCATCAATTCCCTGCTTAAGAGAATAGGTATAAATCGGCTCTCCAAAGTATTCAATATTCGAAAGAGTTTTTGTTTCTTTTGGAGTTGCTGTCATACCAATCTGAGTTGCAGAACTAAAGTAACTTAAGATTTTATGCCAGGCTTTATCTTCATCAACAGAACCACGATGACACTCATCAACAATTATCAAATCAAAAAAGTCAGGACTGAACTGTTTGTAAACATCAGTTTCTTCATCATAGTTTGTAAGTCCCTGATAAAGCGCAAGATAGATTTCGTAAGCCTTGTCGATTTTTTTGTTCTTTACAATTGTGAGTTTATCTTTGAAATGTTTAAAATCACCTTTCTTAGTTTGAGTAATAAGATTCGTTCTGTCTGCAAGATAAAGGATTCTCTTTTTACAACCAGATTTCCAAAGACGATAAATAATCTGGAATGCGGTATAAGTTTTACCAGTTCCTGTTGCCATAACAAGAAGGATTCTGTTCTGACCGCGGGCAATAGCTTCAACAGTTCTATTAATTGCAATTCGCTGATAGTAACGAGGAGCATAACAATCTCTTCCTACAAAATACGAACAGAGAGATGTTTCTTCAGCATTCGAATCCGAAAGTCCATTATACTTTTTATAACATTCCCAAAGTTCTGCAGGAGTTGGAAAATGATCCAGGTCAGCATTCTCTGAAACAACATTTCCACAATTCTTTCGATATTGAATTACAAAGCCATCACCATTACTTGCAATTGCAACCGGTATATCTAGTGTTCCTGCATATTCCAAAGCTTGCTGCATTCCAGCTCCAACCGTATGTTTGTTATCTTTTGCTTCTACAACAGCAACAGGAATATTCGGTTTATAGTAAATGATTATATCTGCACGTTTCTTTTCGCCACGCTTCGCCTTTTTGCCTTTTACAAAAATACGGCCGGCAGTAAAGGACACTTCTTCTCTGATTTGAGTCTGTTTATCCCAACCAGAAGCTTCTATAGCGGGGAGAATATATTTAGTAATAATGTCTCGCTCAGAAAGGTTTGATTTTGAATCCATTTTGTTACTTTATTATAACATCAAATATAAGGGTGTGCTATAATTTTTACCATTCCCGAAACCCACAAAAAAAGGCGGCCCCCGGTTTTCACCAGTCGCCGCCTTAATGTTAGTTTTTTAGCCCCTCGAAACAGGTTCGGGGTGACGATTCAAAATTAGTCCAGATTCTGGATTGTGATGAATTCTTTTGCAGCAGCAATTACATCATCAGCAACCTTACCAGAAATTGGGTCGTAGTGGTCAAAAGAAGTTTCAAAAGAACCGGTACCACTGGTAAGAGAGCGTAAGTCAATTGCATAGCGGAGCAATTCAGCCTGTGGAGCCTGTGCACGGATTTCTTCAATACCGCCACCAATTTCGCTCTGGCCAAGAATACGACCGCGCTTGCTAGACATATCAGACATAATATCGCCAAGGTACTTAGACTCAACCCAAACCGTAATGTTCATAATAGGCTCAAGCAGAATAGGACCAGCCTGTCTCATAGCCTCGCGGAAAGAGTTGCGGGCAGCAATCTTAAATGCAAGTTCAGAAGAGTCAACCGGATGTTCCTTACCATCAACAACAGTAGAAGCAACATCAGTTACAGGGTAGCCAGCCAAAACACCATTGAGCATAGCTTCCTTAATACCCTTTTCAACACCAGGAATGTAGCCCTTAGAAATAGCACCACCAAAGATTGCGTTAGTAAACTTGTATTCTTCACCACGTTCAAGCGGTTCAATATCAAGAACAACGCGGGCATACTGACCGTGACCACCAGACTGCTTCTTGTGAGTATATTCAGCCTCAGCCTTGCGGAGAATAGTTTCGCGGTAAGCAACACGTGGAACAGTAGTAGTAATGTTAATCTTAGTCTGAGCCTTAATCTTATCAAGAATCATATTGATATGGAGCTCACCCATTCCAGAAAGTACATTCTGTTTAGTTTCAATGTTGTACTTGTAAGAAAGAGTCTTATCCTCTTCTGTAGCCTTAGCAAGCATAGCACTAAGCTTGTCTTCTTCCTTCTTTTCACCGGCAGAAACAGCCATAGAGAATACAGGCTCAGGATGGCGCAGCTTAACAAATGGAAGAGCATTTGCATTTTCAGAAAGAGTATCACTAGTCTGAGTAAATGCAAGCTTAGTAGCAACAACAATGTCACCGGCATTAGCAGACTTAATTTCTTCAAGCTTCTTTCCAACTAAGCGGTAAAGCTTACCAATCTTTTCTTTCTTAGCTTCACGAATATTAAAGTATTCAGTATCAGCCTTAAAGTTACCAGTTACAATCTTAATGTAAGACATACGTCCAGAGAACTGATCGCTGGAAGTCTTAACAACAACAGCAGTCATAGGCAAGCTTGGGTCAACCTTAATCGCCTCAGTTTCGCCTTCAGCATTCTTAACAGTATCAATAAATCCTTCCGGATTAGGAGCTGTAGAAACAATAAAATCAAGCACAGAAGTCAAGCCAGAATCTTGAAGAACAGCACCAGCAAAGCTAGGAACAACACGGTTATTAGCAAAAGCTATAGAAAGACCCTTTGCAATTTCTTCCGGAGTAAGCGCGCCTTCATCAATAAACTTAACAAGCAGATCATCGTCACCTTCGGCAGCAGAACCGGCAAGAATCTCAAGAGCCGACTGATAATCATCCTGGAACTCAGCCGGAATATCAATTTCCTGCTCTTTTCCGCCATTAAATGTGTAAGCCTTGCCCTTAAGAACATCAATAACGCCCTTATAGTTAGGACCAGCTCCCATAGGAATAGTAATAGGACAAACCTCTACGTTAAACTTGTCGTGAATATCCTTTACAACAGCCTTAAAATCAGTTCTTTCATCATCACAGCGGTTAATAAATACAAAACGAGGCTTGTTGCGGCGGTCCAAATCTCGCCAAAGCTTAATAGTTTCAATCTGAGCACCTGCACGACCGTCAATCATCATCAAACACATTTCGCTTGAACGGAATGCAGAAATAACCTCGCCAACAAAGTCAGAAGCACCTGGAGTGTCCCAGAAGTTCAAATTGTTGTCTTTCCATGTTAAATGAGCAAGAGAAGCATAAATTGATATCTTTCGTTCGATTTCCTCTGGTGAGTAATCGCTAACTGTTTTTCCCGATTCAGTAGTTTCTGCCTTTGGAATAACTCCACCTAATAAAAGAAGATGTTCCAAAAGAGAGGTCTTACCAGTCTGACCATGACCTGCAATTGCAATGTTTCTTAATTTTGAAGTAGCAAAATCCATGTAACGCGTCTCCTTTTTGACATGTATGGTTATTATATACAAAAATTCGATAAGAAATTTTTAGTGATATACAATAATTTTAAGTTCACTATAGAAGAATTGTCAAGTTTTTTCTTTAAAATAAAAAAAAAGGGGAAGTCTCCCCTTACGCCCGCACTTCGTTGCGGTCTATCCCCTCTGCGGGGTAACCTTATTTCTCTGACTTACCCCGCAACGCCCCACATAGTTAAGTGTATTTTTTTTCACTAACAATACAAATCTTCCAGTTTATAAAGAATCAGCTGCTTCATATAGGCCTCATCAATCTCTTTATAACCAGATTTAGAAAAAAAGCCGTATTTGCTGCAAACTAAACCGGTGTTATTTACCTGCTGAATTTCGTTCCAAATAAGATTTGCGTCTAACTTACCTTCCCGAAACTTTGCTTCGTAGAAAATATAACTGTCATCATTTTCGGTAACCACATCAAACTCACCGTTTCTGTGATTTGCAGGATCATCATACCAATACTTTCCAATCTTTTCAAAAGAATCAGCTAATTCTCCAGAACGGTTTTTACGGATTAAAAATTGTCTGCAAATCTGTTCAAACGCTTGTGGTACATAATGCTCTTCAAAATCGGGTTCAATAAATTTATCATAAAAAACATCTGGATCCATCACTGCAAGTCTGGAAAGATTTCTGTAAATATACTTGAAATAAAACAAAGTCAGCTGATCCGAAATATGATATCCGGCTTTTTTCTTGTTGCTTTCATCATTAATAGGTGACTCTTTTACAACAACATCCATTTTAATTAACTTTTCAAGAACATCTACCAGAGTTGGTGAACTTGTAACTTGTGACTGGGAGAGAATATCTTTGAATCGGACAAATCCCTTTGCCAAAGCTTCAAAAACTTCGTATGCATTCTGCATTTTAGAAATTTCAGATTTCAGGTGCATCTGCACTTCATTTTCAAATCGACTGTCCGTGCTGGCAATCAAATCAATTATATTCTGTTTAACAGTCTTTGATGAATCTATACGCCTGTTGTAATAAGGGATTCCACCAAAAACAGAATATAAACGAACTTTATCTTCATCACTAAAATCTTTATAGAAAAGAGCTGATTCATAATAATCCATAGCCTTAAGATTCATTACTAAATCAAAACGTCCAAAAAGAGGATTTTCTTCCGAAAGCAAAGACTTCATAGTTTCTACGTAAGAGCCACAAAGAATCAACTTCAATTTAGAAGAAGACTTGTTATTATCAATTAAGGACTGAATTATGCTATCCAATCCTTCTATGACTTTCCGAATATAAGGATATTCATCAATCACAACTATTAATTCTTTTTCAACTGCATGCCTGTAGAGAAAACCAAGACTTGATTCAAAGGTGTCAAAGGCCAATGGTGGCAGGCCTAATACTTCTGCTATAATTTCAGAAAAGGATTTTACATTATTTACCTCAGAAGTCTCTTTGCATTCATAATAAATGGAAGTTGTATTTGTTTTTCTAAGACAGTGTTTTATTAATTCTGTTTTACCAACCCGACGGCGCCCATAAATCAATGCAGCATTATCTTTATCTGAATTAATGAACTTAGATATTGTCTTAATGTTTTCTTCTCTGCCAAAGAATACTTCATCTGCTGCCATGAGAATCTCCTTTATTCGGGTAAATTCGACTCGGTTTTATCCGAGTAAAATAATAATATCAAAAGGAAATTTCGTCAAGATTTATATGGTACATCTGTCATTATCCAGTTACCAAATTGTCATTATCCGGCTTGACCAGATAATCTCTTCACATTACTCAAAACCAAATGCACCACCGGAATAATCACATAAACAACACTAAGCACAATCACCGCAACAAAACTCATATTCATTGCATACCAAGCTTCAATAATGGCAGGAATAACAAGATACGCAACAATCAGAACAATGTTAATTGCAACAAAAACAACATTTTTAGACTTTACACTTACAAAAATGCAGCGGAGTGAAAGCGCACACTGAACAACCATTGCAAGGAAAACAAGCGGTTTCATAAAAATAGCATAACCGGAATAAACAGAAGTTGTTCCGCTTACAACCAGATACGGCAGATAAACCGCATAAAAAGCAGAAATCAAAGGGAAAAAAGCATTGATTTTGTTTTCCAAGGAGTCTTTAGTTATTAAAAAATAAATTAGCGAAACCACACACACAGGAAGGCAGCTCTGATTCAAAAGGTAATACGCAAAGTTTTCAGAAAAAGAAACCGGAATCAATCTGTGCGAATAGGTAAAAAACACCTTAAAGGCGCACAACAAAACGGCACAAAGGACACCTACAAGCATTGGGCAAAAAAACTTGCGCTCTTTATTAAACAAATAATAAACTACAAGAGATAATGGCAAAACTATAAACAAAAATAAAAGCATAATTTATTTCCCCCAAGCTAAAGGCACCTTATTTTCCCAGTGCAATAGATTTTTCGCAGGCTGCGGTAACCGCTTCAATCACTGCATTGCGGAATCCTTCTTTTTCAAGAATAGCAACTCCTTCAATTGTAGTGCCTGCCGGTGAACAAACCATATCTTTCAAAGCCGCCGGATGCGCCCCAGTCTGCAAAACCATACCTGCCGAACCGTAAACTGTCTGTGCAGCATAAGTATAAGCCTGGTTTCTTGGCATTCCACAGCGAACAGCCGCATCAGCAAGCGCTTCTATAAACATAAACACAAAAGCCGGTCCCGAACCGCTAACAGCCGTTACACAATCCATAAGCTTTTCCAGAACCTGCTCAACCTTTCCCGCAGAACTGAGTATTTCCTTTACAGCAGCTGCTTCTTCATCAGTAATGTTGCTTTTATAAGTTACGGCAGTCATTGCCTCGCCAATCTGAGCACAGACATTCGGCATCATTCTTACAAAACGAGCCTTTGGCGCCCAAGCTTCCAGCTTTTCAAGCTTTACACCAGCCGCCATAGAAATTACAACAGAATCCGGCGAAATTAAATCTGCAATTTCTGCAAAAACATCGCCCAAAAACTGCGGTTTTACAGCAAGAAAAATATATTTTGAATCCTTTATGGCTTCGGCATTAGTTGAAACAAAAGTACAACCGTTTTCAGCCGCAAACTTCTGCCCCATCGCGCCATTTTTATCAGTCACCTTAATCTTTTTAACATCATATTTTTTGCAGACAGCCCTCATAATTGCGCCGCCCATAGCACCAGTTCCAATACAAGCAATAGAAAAATCCATAATCACCTCGTTCTGTCAAAAGATATTCGAATCAAGTCCGAATATGACATTTTTTACAATAAAATAATATTGATTTTTCCCTATTTTTTCAATGCGCACCAAAGTTCCCCAAAAATAATCAAAAGTAACCAAAGTTACCCCAAATGTGACCAAAAGTAACAAAAGTCACCATTGCCTTTAGAAAAAATCATCATTATATTAAACTTAGCCTAAAAATAAACACAAGGAGACCCTTATTATGAAAAAATTGTTAACAACCGCCCTACTTACAAGCCTGTTTTTTGGAAGCCTTTTTGCCGCTCCAAAAAAAACTCTCAACCTTGAACCAATCCAGATTGACCCCATTGTTCAGAAAAATGACTATATCGAAGTTATTTCTGACCCCCGCCTGGAAGTAATTGGAATTATCTGCCGACTTGCCGGTTATGAAGGTTTTACCAATTATTATCAGGGCGAAGCAACCTACACAACGCAAATAGATTCATATTTTTCAAAATATAAAGATGAAAAAGTTGTTTTAACAGCAAAAACCTTTAAAGACCGCGGAATTGATGCTGCTTCTATGATTTCCCTTGCTTATCATATCAAACCAGACTTTAGCGGAACTGTAATTGACTTTGACCCATACCCGGACACACTCCTGGAAAACTGGAAAAAAATCAAAACTAACGAGATTTACAAGTTTATTACCAATGTACACGACTTTGTAATCAAATCAAATTATCCTCGTCTTCTTATTTTGAACAGAGGCGATTTACTTGCCAGCGTAGGATATTTTTATAAAGATTACGAAGATTATGCCATGCAGAATTGGGTTGATGACTTTTTTGGTAAAAAAACCTTTGATAAACAAGTTATTTCTGTAAACCGGATTTGCCCACTCTATATGGCTTTTGATATTGTAAAAGATCGTGAAGGAAAACTTACTTCTTACACAACAGTTTATCCAGGTTGCGGTCTTTTACCCATGCTGCTTACATATTTATCTAATTTTATTCAAGGATATGCCGATGCCAACTGGGATAAGGTAAAAGACAATTTTACTGCTCTTATTTTAGATATGGGAAAAAGAATGTACCCTGATGACTATAAGAAATATGAAAAGGAATTAAGAAAATCTGTAAACAAAGATTTATTCGTAAGCGTTATGAGTAATTTTGTTGCCATGGAGTATTTACGTTCACCGATTTTCATAGAAGCCGCAGAAAAGAAAGAAATTACAAATGCTTATGAAACAGCTTTTTCTGAAGGTGAAAAAACTTTTTCTGCAGAATGGTATTATCAATTAGTTGACCTTACACATGAATATGTTAATAACCGCGATAAGTATCCTACTTTTGAAGAGTTTTTCCCACAAATTGTTGATTTAATAAACTCAATTTCTTTTGAATAAGAATAAAAAAGGAGTACCAAATGAAGAGAGAAAAGAAATATTCTTTTAAATACAGCCCTTTTTTTGCAATAATTTCCCTCCTGCTTTTCTGCTCCCTGTTTTTCTCCTGTGCTTCCACCAAAGTTGAAGGCGAAGAACTTGTAGAATACAAAAATGTAAATTACAGCGTAAAGAATAAGGTGTTGATTACCCAGCAGGAGCTTCGCGAAGACTGTGATATGCTTAAATACATTATCTACACCTGTTATGCTGGTATTGATGAAGCAATTCAAATGGGCTTCGACCTTGACGGCACTATTGAAGAAATCTACAACAAGGCCTGGGATTCCAGACAGCTTCATTCTGGCCTTGTAGAAAGAAGTGTTCTTTCAAATGTAATTACTACAACAATGGCAAAAAAGCTTCCGAATACCGACCAGCATATTTATCTTACAGGTAATTTAAAGGATTCTGTTTGTCTTTATTATTCAAATATTTATTTTGAAAAACAGGATGGAAAATATATTGTAAGCAAATCTGATGTTGATACAATAAAAGCTGGTGATGAATATACCGGTACTGAAAACAATATCTACAATTTTATTACAGAAGATGGTGAAAGCTACCGTTTTGGCGTAATGACAAAGCTCAATATAAAATCTGCTGTAATATCCATAAACGGAGAAAAAATTAGCGTTCCAGCAAAAACTGAAAAAATAATTCCATCTCAAAATTATTGGACTGGTGTACAATCAACCAAGAATACCTTGTATATGTCTCTTGGCGATTGCTCTATGGCTTATGGTATTTCTGATGTAAACGACAATTTTTCCTATGCCTGGGATAATTTTATAAAAAAGATTGCTGAACAGGCAAAAGGTAAATCTAACCTAATTTTTGATTTACGCAGCAATCCGGGCGGATATATGCAGTTTCCTGCTAAAATGCTTACAACTGCTTACTATTATAATCACACAGATAAGGATTTTACCGCTAATATAAATGCAAAACTATTGAACGAAGTTTCTAAAGATTGTACAAGACTTATTTCTCCTTTTGTTATGCAGAGAGAAAAACAATGGTATACAAAAAATTATAAAAATGACTTTGAACAGTTTACTCCAGAATCAAAAGATTATTATAAGAAATACTGGCGTTCAATGCAATTTCGGCCAATCCGTAAGCACATAAAGATGATGGATTATGCCTCTTCTTTCGATGAGCTTCCTGAGCCAGATTTTAAAGGAAATGTATATGTTCTTATAAATAGAGGTTCTGGTTCTGCCGCAGAGTTTGGTACAGAAATGACTTATCTATTAAAAGAAAAGGGGATAAACGTAACATTAGTTGGAGAAAATACCTGGGGTGGTATAAAATATGGAGGAATGCTTGGAAATTATCTGCCAAACTCGGGTCTTTATACTAGTACCGGTATTTACTTTGGCGAAGCTCCTGCCCTCCAGGCAATTCCTAACTGGAAAGGCGAAGGCATGGGCTTTTTCCCAGACTACTGGGCCACAAACGACACCATCCTTTCAACCCTGGTTGAGCTTACCGGCGACACCCAGCTTAAAGAAACCCTAAAAGACCTCGGAAAGAAGCAATTATAGCAAGAGATTCCCGTGTCAAGCACGGGAATGACATTTTTAATTCTGTCATTGTCGGGCTTGACCCGACAATCTCTACAGCTTCTTTATGAAGGCAATAAACTCTTCTGGTGGCAGCGGTTTCGAAAAATAGAATCCCTGAAGGTAATCGCTGCCCATTTTTGTAAACGCTGCAGCCTGTTCCGGCGTTTCTATACCCACAACAACAACCTTCTTCTTTAC
>JAEEGJ010026265.1_pt1 | contig 11823 bp, 9 predicted proteins | sample 8958761 | NCBI WGS metagenome assembly JAEEGJ01 (sample SAMN16246546, study PRJNA631951) | gut metagenome | biome: gut microbiome; feature: rumen; material: RS-attached | host: Bos | place: Iran: Karaj | collected 2018-10
GTAGATATCACCAACTTCATACTGTTCGCTTACGGACAGCCGCTGCACAGCTTTGATGCCGATAAGATCAAGGGCGGCAAGGTGGTTGTAAAGACCATGCCGGAGGGCACTCCGTTCGTAACTCTGGACGGTATTGAGCGCAAGCTCTCAGAGCGTGACCTTATGATCTGCAACACACAGGAGCCCATGTGTATGGGTGGCGTGTTCGGCGGTCTGGAGTCGGGCATATCGGACTCAACAAAGAACGTGTTCCTGGAGAGCGCATATTTCCATCCCACCTGGATCCGCAAGAGCGCACGCCGTCATCAGTTAAGCACCGATGCATCATTCCGCTTTGAGCGCGGCATCGACCCCAACGGCACCATTTACGCACTCAAGCAGGCCGCTATGCTGGTAAAGGAACTGGCCGGCGGTACCATCTCGATGGATATCAAGGATGTTTATCCTTCCAAAATAGAGAACTTCAAGATTGACTTTGAGTTTGACTACGCTGACCGTCTTATCGGCAAGACTCTTGACCGCAAGGTTATGAAGAGCATTGTCGAGAACCTGGGCATTACAGTTGAGTCTTTCGATGAGAAGTCAGGCATGAAACTCTCTGTTCCTCCTTTCCGCGTTGATGTTCAGCATCAGTGCGATGTAGTTGAGGAGATTCTCCGTATATACGGTTACAACAACATAGATTTTGACAAGTCAGTCAAGTCAAGCCTGACCGTTCAGGGTGAGGTGGACCGCTCACACAAACTGCAGGATCTGGTATCTGAGCAGCTGGTAGGATGCGGATTCAATGAGATCCTGAACAACTCGCTCACCCGTGCCGCCTATTACGATGGTCTGGAGTGCTGCCCGCCCGAGAAACTGGTTCGAGTAATCAATCCGCTTAGTGCTGATCTGAACGTACTGCGTGAGAACCTGGTATTCGGCGGTCTGGAGAGCCTGTCACACAACATACGCCGTCAGAGCTCAGACCTCAGGTTCTTTGAGTTCGGCAAGTGCTACTATTTTGACGGTGTAAAGCGTGAGGCACTCAAGGAGCCGGGTAAGGACGGTGAGCCTCAGAATCCGCTGCGTGCATATTCTGAGGATTATCATCTGGGTCTCTGGATTACAGGTCAGCGTGTATCGGGCTCATGGGCTCATGCTGATGAGAAGAGCTCGGTTTATGAGCTTAAGGCATACGTGGAGAATGTGTTCAAGCGTATCGGCCTGGCACAGAGCGCCATTCAGATTGAGGAGTTTGACAACGCCATATACAGCTGCGGTCTGCGTTACAAGCTGCGCTCAGGCAAGACAGTTGCCGAACTTGGTCTGGTTGCACGTGCCCTGCTTAAGGCTACTGATGTAGAGCAGCCTGTTTATTATGCCGATATCAACTGGGACGAGCTGCTCAAGGCTACCCGCAAGGTCAAGACCAGTTTCACTGACCTTCCCAAGTATCCGGCCGTTCGCCGTGACCTGGCTCTGCTGGTTGACAAGAGCGTCAAGTTCAGCGACATTGAGAAGCTGGCTTACCAGACTGAGAACAAGATTCTTAAGGAGGTTACTTTGTTTGACGTTTATGAGGGTAAGAACCTTGAGGCCGGCAAGAAGAGTTACGCCGTAAGTTTCCTGTTGCAGGATGAGAACCAGACTCTTAACGATGCCCGCATTGAAAAGGTCATGAACAACATGATCAATGCAATGCAGAGCAAGCTGGATGCAAAACTGAGATAATAACAAACAAAAATAAAGAATACAATGGGAAGAGCATTTGAATTCAGAAAGGCCCGTAAGCTCAAGCGCTGGGGCAACATGGCTAAGACATTTACCCGTATCGGCAAACAGATTGCCATTGCTGTTAAGGCTGGCGGTCCCGATCCTGACAACAACTCAACATTGCGTGCCATCATAGCTACCGCTAAGCACGAGAACATGCCTAAGGACAACATAGAGCGCGCCATCAAGAACGCGATGGGTAAGGACCAGAAGGATTACAAGGAGATGAACTATGAGGGTTACGGTCCCCACGGAATTGCCATCTACGTTGAGACCCTGACCGATAATACCACCCGTACCGTTGCCAACGTACGCTCAGTATTCACCAAGTTCGGCGGCACACTGGGTACCAGCGGCAGCCTGGACTTCATGTTCAGCCACAAGTGCCAGTTCACCATCGCCCTTAAGGACGGTGTCGATATGGACGACCTGATCCTGGAACTCATAGACCTGGGTATTGAGGAGGAGTATGATATTGACGAGGAGGAGAACGAGGTAACCCTGTACGGTGATCCCAAGTCTTACGCCGCAATCCAGAAGTGGTTTGAGGAGAACGGATTCGAGGTTAAGGCCGCCGAGTTTACCCGCATCCCCAACGACCTGAAGGATGTAACCCCCGAGCAGCGCGAGACTATCGACAAGATTGTTGAGCGTCTGGATGAGGATGATGACGTTCAGAACGTCTACACCAACATGAAACCTCTTGATGAAGAATAATCATCAGAAGTAGAATTAAAAGAGGCGGCATCGATTGATACCGCCTCTTTTTTTATATTTGCGGAAATAACATTTTTGTATATGAAACAGTTTTTTGTTTGTGTCCTTTTCTCTTTAGGGCTTATATCATGCGCCAAGCCTGAGGATGTTGAGAAACGTGTAAACGAGATGTACAGCAATGTTGTCTCTGCATATCTCAAACAGAACTTCAATGTAAATTTTGACTCACTTTATTATTCTGAGGACTTCTACCGTCTGGATAGTCAGATAGGTGATATAGAGAACCAGCTTGGGGGACCTGTCGTTCACGATGCTGATGATTGGATCTGTGCCCAGGATTTTGATAAAGACCTTTCTGCCAAAGTCAACAGCGTAAAGATGCGGGGCAATAAGAAGGCTCTTGTTAGCGTCATAATCCATAACTGCGGGCATGATTTCGAGCAGAACCTGACGGTGGTTTATGAGAGGGGTAACTGGTTTATTGACGATTTGTGTGACGGTACCAGACGTCAGCAAATCATTGATGAGCTGAAGCGCTTGAAGCAGGAAGGCATAGAGCCTCGCATAAAGTAAGTTACTTCACATATAACCTGCTGCGGTCAAAATCCAGGATGACGGGTGCGGCCAGGAAGAATTTCAAGCCCAGCAGACCTTGGGAGGTGAATTTGCTGCCTGTCCTGGTAATCAGAATTACCGCGTCCGGAATGGTTTTGCCCAGAAGCGTGCACTCATCGGACAGGATTATTTGGCCGATAACCTGACCGCCGGGAGTCTTGGCATCCTGGAGTTGCATGTCGGAGTTTGAGTCCAGGAATTTCTGTACCTTCTTGTCGTGGTTAAACAGGGCCATCATCTCGGCATTGCCGAAATCAATCACGTAATTTCCCTTCAGTTTGCGGTCGCGGCCGCCTTCACGTACCGTCATGACGGTCTTGACAGCCGGCATATCCATATAGGTGCGGGTGTTTATGCGTGATACATTCCATTCCTTGAGGTTCAGGCTGTTCATGTGATCGCGGCAGTACATGTCCAGATGTCCGCCGGCCAGATCAATGTACATTATGCTGCTGCCGTTATCGGCCTCATTGTAAAAGTATTGGAGCGGGATGGATATCTCGCGGTGATCGGCATAACCGGACAGAATCCATATTTTTCCGCGATATGATGTGCTGCGTCCTATGCGGACCGTGCCGTTGGCTGTATGGGATATCCTGAACTTGTCTCCGCCCAGGTTGATGCTGCGGTCCGATGCCTCCAGCTGCAAATCCTTGAAGCATCCGCTGCCGAATGCAAAAGTCGAGTCTACCAGCAGTGCCGGAATACCCGATTCGAGCATGATGGTTGCCGGGGCAGTGCCGTTGATATCGGCCGTAAACATATAATGGCCGGCGTAACGGGTCAGGGTGAATGATTCCTCGCGGTCGGAGTAGGGCTGGGCAAACAGCGCGGTGCAGATAAGAGATACGCACAACAGCATAAGGGATTTCTTCATAATCACTATTGGTTTGGGAATGTCATCGGGGCAAAGATATGAAAAGCGTATATTGGGGGGTGTCCCCTTTGTGTCAAATAACTCCAATTTGTGCCAACAACTAAAAATCAGTGCCGATAATAGCGTATCTTTGTGAATCCAAAATTGCAATTATGAAAACATTTGATGCCAAACAGGTAAAAGACCAGGTGGTCCAGTGGATCAGAGACTGGTTTGAAGTTAACGGTAAGGGCTGCAATGCCGTTATAGGTATTTCAGGCGGCAAGGACAGCAGTACTGTTGCCGCTTTGTGCGTGGAGGCGCTGGGCGTAGACCGCGTGATAGGCGTGACCATGCCTAACGGTGTGCAGAAGGATATATCGGACAGCATGAAACTGATAAATCATCTTGGCATCCGCCATTTCAATATTAATATTGCCGATACATACAATGCTCTTATGAATACTATCGGCGAGCAGTTCGCTTCCGATGGAATTGAGATAAGCCGTCAGACCGTAATCAATATGCCGCCGCGTCTGCGTATGACCACACTCTATGCCATATCGCAGTCTCTTAACGGACGCGTAGCCAACACCTGTAACCTGTCCGAGGACTGGGTGGGCTATTCAACCCGTTACGGTGATGCTGCCGGTGATTTTGCTCCCCTGGGCGGACTGACCGTTGCCGAGGTCAAGGCTATCGGCCGTGAATTGGGGCTGCCTGAGGACCTGGTGGATAAGACTCCTTCAGACGGACTGAGCGGAAAGAGCGATGAGGATAACCTGGGCTTTACATATGCCGTTCTTGACCGATACATCCGCACCGGTGTATGTGACGATCCCAAGACCAAGGCTGCAATCGATGACAAGCATGTAAAGAACCTGTTCAAGTTGCAACCTATACCTCATTTTGACTATAAAGCAGAATAAATATACCAATAAGGGGCTTTTTGATATAAATAGAGCCTCTTTTTGGAATAATGTGTTGCAAAAATATGTAATTTCGCGCCGATATTTAAAAACACATACAATCATGAACGAAATGGTAGGCGAATTCGCCGGTCTGATCTGGCGTGCTCTGGAGGGTAAGAATGCCCTTTCACAGAAGGAAATTAAAAAGGCAACAAAGTTGAAGGACAAAGAATTCTATCTGGGACTCGGATGGCTGCTCCGTGAAGACAAAATCAACGTTACCGAAGGTGAGGAGGAAAACTACTACGCACTTAAGTAATTTTCCCTTTTGAATTAAAACCAATGAGCCGAGCTTCACAGCCCGGCTCATTGTCTTATTAACCCTAAACTTATGAAAATTGTATTTTGAAACTTACTTTGCTATTCTGTTGTTGAAGTATTCCATTGAAACGCTGTTCATAGCAACCTCGTTCTGCTCTGAAACCAGGATTTGGCTGAACATGTCGGTGTAAACCTCCTTGATGTCCTCGATCTTTGCGGTCTTCTTTGAATCGTTGATGTCTGCGCGGCATACACCCTCGATCTCGCTGAGCATCTGCTGGTACATGGGGATGAACTGGAGGGCATCGGCCTGGTTGAGCTGGGCAACTACGTCGGCTACGGTAGCCTCATTCTCGTTAACACTCTGAGCGTTTGCATTGATTCCGATGAACAGTGCTGCAACTGCAGCGAAGAAAATCTTTTTCATAATTCTTATTTTTTTTGTTTTTGTTTCTTGTTTCGTTGTGAACCCCGTTTCTTGTCGGTGTTCGTAGTTAAGAGTCAAAAAGTGGGTGAAGGTTAAGCGAGAAGTTAAATATTTATCCTTCGTTAACATAATGCTTAACAATCGGCCATTTCCGAAAACATAGTTAACATAAAGAAAATCAGCGACAAACATAATTTATCGCTGATCAATCCTTTTAACCCTAACTTATTGATTTGCAAACTAAGGTTCTTTATTGGATTAAGCCCATTTTGCCGGGCTTCACTATTAATAGTCATATAATAAGGTAAAGTTAAGTTGTATGGGGTGATTTAGATGAAAATAAGTGGTATCTTTAGGTCCGCTTAAGAAAAACCGCAAAAAAAGATATATGGAGAGAACATGGCGTTGGTTTGGCAAGAAGGATAAAATTACGCTTGCCATGCTTAAACAGATTGGAGTTGAGGGCATTGTGACTGCCCTGCATGATGTACCCCTGGGACAGGTGTGGACCCGTGAGAAAATCCGTGACCTGCGCGAGTACATTGAGAGTTACGGAATGCGCTGGAGCGTGGTTGAAAGCCTGCCGGTTGTTGAGACCATCAAGTACGGCGGTCCGGACCGCGATCATCAGATTGAGGTTTACAAGGAGTCTCTGAGAAACCTTTCGGCCGAGGGTATCCACTGCATCTGCTACAACTTCATGCCGGTTCTGGACTGGGCTCGCACGGACCTGTTCCATATCAACCCCAACGGTTCAACCAACCTCTATTTCAACTACGCCGAGTTCGCATACTTTGACATCTATATCCTTAAACGCGAGGGCGCACGTGAGGAGTGGGCCAAGTTCCAGTTCCCTGAGGGCTGGGGTAAGGGCCGCAGCGTTCTGGCCGAGGCCGATGAACTGGCCAAGACCATGACCCCCGAGGGCGAGCACAAGCTGGTTGAGACCATCATCATCAAGACCCAGGGATTCGTAAGCGGTAACTTCAGTGAGAACGATGAGGCTCCCATCCAGAAGTTCCGTGATTTCCTGAACCTTTACAAAGGCATTGACAAGGCACAACTCCGTGCCAACATGAAATACTTCCTGGAGGCTATCATGCCTACCTGTGAGGAGTATAACATGAACATGTGCGTTCATCCCGATGATCCCCCAATCGAGGTCCTTGGCCTGCCGCGCATAGTACGCACCGAGGAGGATATCCAGTGGTTCCTGGATGCAGTACCCAACAAGCATAACGGTCTGACATTCTGTGCAGGTTCACTGTCGGCAGGAGCATACAACAATGTTGTAGAGATGGCTAAGAAGTTTGCATCACGCACACACTTTGTACACCTGCGCTCTTGCCACATATTCCCCAACGGTGACTTTACCGAGGCATCACATCTGGGTGGCCGTGCCGACCTGATTGAACTCTGCCGCATATTTGAGAAGGAGAATCCTGCTCTGCCCATGCGTGTTGACCACGGTATGACATTTACCGATGAGCCCGGCGGCATAATGGATGAGTCCAGTCACGGACACAATGCAGGTTACACCCTGCTGGGCCGTATGTTCGCAATGGGTCAGGTGCAGGGCATCCTGGCAACCGTTGACCGCGAGCTTGGTATTGAATACAAACAACCCGGATTCTTTGATTGATTATGAAGTTAACTGAAATAACAAGCGGCAAGTTCAACGCCGCAGAGTGGGAGAAGAAAGGTTATCTGCTCCCCAAGTTTGATATAGAGGCTGTACGCCGCAAGACACATGATGAGCCCACATGGGTACATTTTGGCGGCGGTAACATATTCCGCGCCTTCCCGGCCGCAATCATCAATGACGCCCTTAACACCGGCAAGTATGACCGCGGTGTAATCATGGCCGAGACCTTTGACTATGAGATCGTAGACAAGGCCTACGCTCCGTATGACAACCTCTCTCTGCTGGTAAGCCTGCAGTCATCGGGCACCATCGAGAAGAAGGTTATCGCATCCGTAACCGAGTCCCTTAAGGCCGATCCCCAGTTCCCTGACTGGAACCGTCTGGTAGAGATCTTCAAGGCCAAGTCACTGCAGATGATATCATTCACCATCACCGAGAAGGGTTACACCTACAACGAGGCTGACCTGGCTCGCGGACTCAAGCCCGTATTCGCAATGGGTAAGGTTTGCGCACTGCTGCTGGAGCGTTTCAACGCAGGCAAGCTGCCGCTTACCGTACAGAGCATGGACAACTGCTCACACAACGGTGACAAGGTAAAGGCCGGCGTCATGGCATATGCCGAGCGTTGGGTGGCCGATAAGCTGGTGCCCGCCGAATTCCTGGCATACCTGAAGGATGAGAAGAAAATCACATTCCCCTGGTCAATGATTGACAAGATCACTCCGCGTCCGCACGAGAAGGTCAAGGAGCTGCTGGCCAAGGACGGATTTGAGGATAACAACTACATCGAGACCGAGAAGCATACCTTTACCGCTCCCTTCGTTAACGCCGAGGAGGTGCAGTATCTGGTAATCGAGGATAACTACACTAACGGCCGTCCTCCGTTGGATCTGGGCGGTGCCCTGTACACCACACGCGAGACTGTCGATAAGGTTGAGACCATGAAGGTAACCACCTGCCTCAACCCCCTGCATACCGCAATGGCCATCTACGGCTGCATGCTGGGCTACACCCTTATATCGGCCGAAATGGCCGATGAGGACATCCGCTCATTCATCCAGAAGATGGGTTACATGGAGGCTATGCCCGTGGTTGTGGATCCGGGAATCCTGAACCCGTACGAGTTCATCGGTGCCGTAATCAAACGCCGTCTGCCCAACCCGTTCATGCCCGACGCACCGCAGCGTATTGCCTGCGATACCAGCCAGAAGATTCCAATCCGCTTTGGCGAGACCATCAAGAAATACATCGCCCGCGGACTCGATATGGACAATCTGGTGCTCATTCCGCTTGCACTTGCAGGCTGGGCTCGCTATCTGAAAGGCATCAAGGATGACGGCACCCCGTTTGATCCGTCACCCGATCCGCTGCTTGCAGAGGTCCAGGCCATAGTAGCTCCCCTTGAAATAGGTAAGCCTGATCAGGACTACTCATGCCTGAAGAAACTCTACAGCCGCAAGGACATCTTTGCCGTTGATCTCTACGAGGCCGGCCTTGGCGAGCGTATAGAGGGCATGGTCAAGGAACTCTACGCCGGTCCCGGCGCCGTCCGCAAAACCCTCCACAAGTACGTCCAGGCGAGATAAAACTCAAATTCTCAGATTGAAGGAGCGTTGCAAAAGCGTTGCAGAAATAATGCAACGGTAATGCAACGCTCTTTTCTTGTTGTATGCAGAGAGCCACTCTACCTTTGTCACCAAAACAGACAACGATATGAAAAAGCTGGTCATCATCATTATTTCACTGTTATGTGTGAGTGTTGCATACGCCCGCAAGGATAAGAAGTCTAAGGTTAAGGCCGATGTCACTGTCGAGTATATGGCCGCTGAGCAACTTGAGGATGGAGGGGTAAGGTTCCATCTCGAGGACAGGGATGCACCGACTGAACCGCTGCCAGAGATATCTGGCCAGGAGTGTTGGGAGAAGATACTCCGTGAATCCGGGATAGATTCATCGGCCACAAATATCTGCACTTACAGCGCACGTGACAGCAAACTTGTCTGCTTTGACCGCAATGCCTGTTTTGAGGGATTCCTTACGGCCTATGACAACCACTATTCGCTGGTGCTGTCACCCGATATGATATGGCTGCTTATAAGTCAGGGCATATCGACCCATATCAATATGGACGATAATGCCGAGAAACTGCGTGAGAGAATGGTGGATTTTGATGGTCAGAAAGAGCTGATTGTAGTGTTGGGTAGGGACGTACTTGAGTATGAGGAGGACTGGAATTGGATAATACAGGCCTTCAGCGACTCGATAGACCGTAACATGAAGTCGCAGTTCTCGGACCTGATGGTTTGCAATTTCAGTACGACAGGCACTCTGGAGCGTATCACATCACAGATTGGCATGATGGAGAGCGTCAGGAAATACTTTAAATACACAATGCGTCTGAGGGGATGCGGTATTCCCGATGTCACTCTGCTGGGCACTCCCGATGACTGGAAGGATATCCGCTCTCGCATCAAGAGACTTGACGACCTGGATCTGGGTTGGTGGCGTGAGATGCTGGAGCCGGTTCTGGACGAGTTCGTGAATGCATCGGAGGGCAAAGTCAACAAGGAATTCTGGCTTGATATGGTCAACAAGTACGCGGAGGCCGGACCCGGCGTGAGAGGCTGCGGTGCCGTCGTTGACTTGCCGGCTCAGTATAATGGATGGTTCACGGTGTTCTTCCCGTTCAGCGAAGAAAAAGATAATTCCTATAGTAGTTCCACTCACGTAATACGTACTCCCAAAACCGTATCCCACAACACAATGGTCTGCTCTGAGATAAAGAAGGCCGATGTCAAGTACATTAAACTGGACGAGATTCTTAATCTTGAACTCTGGGCCGGATTCATCGGAATGGAAATGGATTGGGAGTCCCGCACCCTGAAACCCGCAATGAGCTGGATGGTGCGAATAAAGTGATTTTTTGCTAACTTTGCGGGGTAAAAACACCTTCTATGGAGAACATCCGCAATTTCTGCATTATTGCTCATATCGATCACGGTAAGTCAACGCTGGCTGACCGTCTGCTGGAGTACACTCATACCATCAACATCACCGAGGGTCAGATGCTCGATGACATGGACCTGGAGAAGGAGCGCGGCATCACAATCAAGAGCCACGCCATCCAGATGGAGTATGAGTACAAAGGTCAGAAATACATCCTGAACCTTATTGACACTCCGGGACACGTGGATTTCTCATACGAGGTGAGCCGATCCATAGCCGCATGCGAGGGCGCAATCCTGGTGGTGGATGCCACTCAGGGCGTGCAGGCGCAGACCATCAGCAACCTCTACATGGCCATAGAGCATGACCTGGAGATTATCCCTGTCATCAACAAGTGCGATATGCAGAGCGCCATGCCCGATGAGGTGGAGGATGAAATCATCGAACTCCTGGGCTGCAAGCGTGAGGAGATTATCCGCGCATCGGCCCGCACCGGAATGGGTGTTGAGGAGATTCTGAACGCAATCGTGGAGCGCGTGCCGCATCCCGTGGGTGACCCGGAGGCTCCGCTGCAGGCACTGATTTTTGACTCTGTATTCAACTCATTCCGCGGAATCATAGCATATTTCAAGATCGAGAACGGCTGCATCCGCAAGGGTGACAAGGTCAAGTTCTTCAACACCGGTAAGGAGTATGATGCCGATGAGGTAGGCGTGCTCCGGATGGATATGGTACCCCGTGATGTGATGACCACAGGCGATGTGGGCTACATCATCTCCGGAATCAAGACATCGACCGAGGTCAAGGTGGGCGATACCATCACCCATGTGGCACGTCCCTGTGACAAAGCCATTGCCGGATTCGAGGAGTCCAAACCGATGGTCTTTGCCGGCGTGTATCCCATTGAGGCCGATGAGTTCGAAGACCTGCGTGCATCACTTGAGAAACTGCAGCTGAACGACGCTTCGCTGAGTTTCTTCCCCGAGTCTTCGGCAGCGCTGGGATTCGGATTCCGTTGCGGATTCCTGGGACTGCTGCATATGGAGATTGTACAGGAGCGTCTGGACCGCGAGTTTGACATGAGCGTGATCACAACCGTTCCGAACGTATCATACATGGTCTATGACAAGCAGGGTAACGCAACCGAGGTGCACAACCCGAGCGGTATGCCTGACCTTACTCTGATTGACCATATCGAGGAGCCTTATATTGACGCATCTATAATCACCACGACCGAGTATATCGGCCCCATCATGACTCTGTGCCTTGACAAGCGCGGAGAGCTGGTAAAGCAGCAGTTCATAGCCGGTAACCGTGTGGAGATTTACTTCAAGCTGCCTCTGGGTGAGATTGTGATTGACTTCTACGACAAGCTCAAGAGCATATCAAAGGGTTACGCATCATTCGATTATCATCCCGCAGGATACCGTCCTTCAAAACTGATTAAACTGGATATTCTGCTTAATGGTGAGCCTGTGGATGCACTCTCAACCCTTACCCATGTAGATAATGCCTATGACCTGGGCCGACGCATGTGCGAGAAACTCAAGGAACTCATACCGCGCCAGCAGTTTGATATAGCAATCCAGGCTGCCATCGGCTCCAAGATCATTGCACGCGAGACCATCAA
>JAEEGJ010026267.1_pt1 | contig 11823 bp, 12 predicted proteins | sample 8958761 | NCBI WGS metagenome assembly JAEEGJ01 (sample SAMN16246546, study PRJNA631951) | gut metagenome | biome: gut microbiome; feature: rumen; material: RS-attached | host: Bos | place: Iran: Karaj | collected 2018-10
CGCATATTTTTTTAATTTATACGCCTCTTGAGTATATGGCATAATGTTAACATCAAAGTTGCTCTCATTCCACTCTTTAATTTCAAAATCTGGAAAGAATTTTTTCCAACTTTCTATACATTTAAGTGCGGACTTGGGGAGAGCACCTCCACCAAACCAGCAGTAGTGAATTACCTTGGGAATCATATATCAGATAGGGGTACAGTGTTTAAATCATTAGCCTTAAATGTTTGAATATAATGAGTCTCACGAGACTAACCGATATAGCGAAGAGCTCGCTTTATAAAGCATAATAATTTGTTCTTAATTGTATTTGCTTTTTGATATTGAATCTCATACATCTTCTCATAATCTCTTTTAGACAATGCTATTGAAAAAGAATCATCTCTTTTTTTTATTGATTCGTCAATTTCTAGCCATATATCATCTTTTAATTCCTTTGTTAAATAAAGAATTATTTCTTCTTTGCCTAACTTTGAGTACAAAATAGAATAATAAATATATGATGCAAGAACATTTTTTAATTCACAATCCAAATTAAATCTTCCTTGAGGAAAATCAAAAACGTCAATTGACTGTCTTCTAATTTGGTAGAATTTTTTATATTCTACCAACCCTTGATTTGTGGATTTAGAAGATACCCCACCCCATCTATGTACATATACAACTTTATCTAACATCATTACTGATTTAGCAAAAGGCATGATGAACAAATTCCAAGCGACATCATCTGCACTAACTAAGCCGTGAGCTCTTAAATTTGCACGTTTAACCAATTCAACTTTATATAACCTTGCCCATACAAAAACGGGCATAAGATTAACGCCGAAATAAGAAATATAATACTTATTTTTTAACTCTGGCTGACTAATTATTCCAGAATTCACTGGATTATAACCTGAAGTTTGTAAAAAAAAGTGCGCTTCATTATGCCTACCAATTGTTACATCTGCGCCAGAAATAATTGCATTATCATATAGATAAGCTAAGGATTTATCAGAATAAAGCCAATCGTCATGGTCCATAAACATAATGAACTGGGATCTATTCTCCGCTAGGATTTTGTTGACAGCAACAAATCTGTTTTTCTCAATGCCCAAATTTCGTTGATTATTAATGAGAACAAACCGTTTATCCTTACAAACCCATTCGTTCATAATTCGAATGGTAGTTTCATCCCTCGAACAATCGTTCACTAATAGACATTCCCAGTCTGTATAAGTCTGATTATATAACGAAGACAAGCATTTGTTTAGTTTCTTGCCAGTATTATATACAGGAACTATTACACTTATCATAATTTATTTAACTTATCAATCGTTTCCTTAATAAAGAATACAACCATGCTAATGGAGATGTTATCAAGAAACATAAAATGAAAGTAACACCAAAATTCCAATCTTTGGGGAAATGAATAAGAATAAAATTTTGATGAATAAGATAATACTCCAAACTCAAACTGCCAATAAAACTAAATGGCATTTCCAGATTTAACAAAACCTATTAATGGATAATAACAAGGACTATTGATGTGAAAAAGGAAAATCAGAATCATCGCTAACCCCATCAACTCACTACGAAAATGACTGATGTCAGCAAGATTCATAATACTTTTATTATCTCTCATCATTATCTTTTATGAATTCATCATTTCTTAAAAACGAATCTCACTAAAAAGAAATTGATTATGGTAGCAATGCCCATTACAAATATTGGAGCCAACGCTTTGTGTATCCCAATCCATAGGAAGAACTGTAACAAGATAATATGCATACAGTAGTTGACGACATGAGCACCAGCAAACCCTACACTCTTTTTGATTGTTGCTTTTCGATGAAATGTAAAGTGACTTGTAAGATAAAGATTGCAGAACCAACTTAAAATATAACCAATTGTATAAGCAACACTTACATGTATGAAGTGGTAAAGAACAAAATAAATGACATAATGGATAATTGCAGCAATGACACCGACAATAGCAAAGCGGGCGAACTCCCCCTTCTTGTTATCTTGATGTAAAAGAGCAACCAAATTATTTATCAGTTCCTTAATCATTTGCCTTACAAATGTCTATCGTCTTTTTTAGTTTCTCTTCCATCGTTCCATTGATTGTCCAACCTAATGCCTCCAATTTAGCAGTGTCGAACACAGCACGTTTAATTGGGGTAATCCCCTTCTTCTCAATATCAGATGGAACCTGCATTACAACCTTACGGCCAGCGATCTGAGCTATCGTTTCTGCCAATTCACGGATAGTAACGACTGAATTTTTATCGGCGATGTTATATGCTTCACCATTCTTCCCTTTCAAAAGAATATACAAAAGTGCAGAAACACAATCTTCAACATAACACCAGGAACGATATTGAGTTCCTTCACTTTTCATAACAATATCTTCTCCGTTAAGTACATTTCGAATGAATTGAGCATAGACTCGATTATCCGACTCCGTGAAATGTGGACCATATGTATGACATGGACGAGCCACGACAACATCAGCGCCATACTCGCCAGCGTAGCACATGGCCATAGTCTCAGCGGCACGTTTGGAAGAAGGATAACAGGATCGCGTATTCAAAATATCTACATATCCGTAACTGCTTTCGTTCATAATCGCAGCCTCGTTGATGCCATAAACCTCCCCGGTAGAAACATAGAGGAAACGCTTCATGTCATGACCGAGTCCATATTCGATGAGGTTAGTGACACCGAAAAGATTTGATTTCATCACCTCAACGGGATTATTGACGAAGAAATTGGGGCTACCATTGCTTGCTGCATGAATGACGAAATGAAAAGGCACATCGCTTGCTAAAGGCTGAGTTACATCTCCTTGCAGGAAGTGAAAAGAAGGATCATCCAAGAACTGGCGGAACCGAGCTTGCGCCTTTTTTTCATTTCTTCCAAGTGCATAGACCTGATAATCCTTATTCGGGTTTGTCATTAGCACATCTACCAAACAGGATCCGATAAGGCCGGTGGCACCTGTTACAAGTATATTACACCCAGAGAGCTTCTCCCAAGGCAGTTCTCTCATTTCAGCCATGACTCTTTCGCCGTATGCATTAATGCCTTGACCATCTCGATGTCTTCGACCGTAGTAATCTTAATGTTTTTCTCAGACCCCGGGACAATATGCATCACCCTTCTTATGCCAAGTTCTGCAATCAGCGTACAAGATGCGACAGAGTCCTTGATTCCTTTCTGAGCTGCTTCTTCATGCGCTGCAATAATATTACTAAGACGGAATGTCTGAGGTGTCTGAGTACGGATCAATGTATCACGAGGTATGCTGGTTGTAGTTGTGAATCCATCATCGCTCTTTAATATAGCCTCGCGGCACTGAATACCCGTGATAGCATACCCATATGCCTTACAAATGGCAATATTCGAAGATATGATTTCCTGTGAAAGCAGAGGACGAACGGCATCATGAATCAACACAAGGTCTTCATCATTGCAACCATCCTCTTTCAATCCATAGATACCATTATGAATCGACTCCATACCCGACTTGCCCCCTGGGAATATCCATTTCAGCTTGGTGATGTTAAACTGGTTGGCGTAGGACTGTAACACAGTTTCCCATCCAAGTAAGCATACAACAGCAATTCCATCGATGTCGGGATGCTGCTCAAAAGCTTTCATCGTATGAATGATAACGGGCGCACCGTCAATGTGCATGAACTGCTTAGGGATATCCTGCCCCATTCGGTTGCCAAATCCTCCTGCTATGATTAATGCGATGTTACTCATATCTCCAGAAAAATTAAATTAAACGATTATCTATTTCTATTTAACTTTGGAAGTATAAGCGGCACAAAGAAATGGCTGTATAATACTCTTGTAGGCACATACAATAACGGAAAAACAGACAAGAGGTTAATAAAACGAAAAGACAATCTGGACTTAATAGAGCCACCCTTGGTCTCCATCGGCAATATGCCGATCTTTTTCTGGCTTTCCACAATCTGCTTAAACTCCTTTAAAGTAATGTCACTACTCAATATACGACTAAAAATGAGTGACATTTTACTTTGTATGGACTTCAAGCATTTTTCATATATTATTGAATCTTTTCTTTTGAATTCTTTCTGATTTATAATACTGAGCAATCTATCATTCACTTCCAAATGATGATAAGCACATTCACGAGCATGAACCTTATTACGAGATGTAGATGCCGAATTCGGATGGATTAAGTACTGATATACTATACACGAAGTGGAACAAATCCTTGGATTCGAAAGCAAAAACTTCGAAGCGAAGAAAAAGTCCTCTCCCATCTTAAAAGGAAGGAATTGAATCCCTTGACTTTCCAAAAAGCTTCTCCTATATAAAAAAGAAATGCAAAAGGTTTCCAATCCAAACACTTTAATATAATTATATCCAATGTCAGTATAATATTGCTTCCCTTGACAACTATAATTTTTGTCTATAGTCGCATCACTTCGAATCCTTGTCCAAAAACGAATGCCATCATATTCGTTCTTACAAAAGTTCAATAATAGGTATCGTAAGCTGTCTTTACACAAATAATCATCAGAGTCTACAAACATAACCCATTCACCTCTTGCCTTACTCAAACCATAATTACGTGCCATAGCTACACCTTGATTCTCCTGATTAAAAACGGAAATATTACTATAACATGTAGAGTAAGATTGACAAATCTCCTTGGAGTGGTCAGTTGAACCATCATTCACCAACAAAACTTCGTATTCATCTTTTGTTAGTCCTTGATCTAATAGTGAATCAAGACATGCCGATAGATATCTTTCGGCATTATAAACAGGAACAATAATACTGAATTTGAAAGCCATTTTCTTGTTTTTTGACTTATACAATTCTCGCGAAGTATACAAAATGATATTATCCTCTTTTATCGATTAATAATTTTGGAAATAAAGACATCCACCTGTCAATGATAAAATCCATAGAATACATTTTTGACTTTTTCAGAGCATTGGCACCCATTTCTCTTCGTTTCTCCTCATCTCGAATGAGAAGATTAATCTTTTCAGATAAACATTTCTCGTTGTTTAAAGGAACTACAAAACCCTCCTTTTCTTGGTCAATTATATCCTTTGGCCCGTATGGACAATCGTAAGAAACAATAGGCAAACCATGTGCCATAGCTTCAATTATAACAAGTGAGAAAGCCTCACTTGTTGAAGTAAGAACAAAAATTGATGAATTATGATATCGGTTATTGATATCTGATGCAAAACCACATAATACCACGCAATCAGTTAGTCCTTCCTTTTCTATTTTGTTCTGAAGTTTTGAACGACATGGACCATCTCCATAAATATGCAATTTCCAATCGGGATTTGTTTCATTTACGTATTTCCATGCCGAAATCAAAGAAGAAAAATTTTTACTTTCAGCCAAACGTCCGGCAGACATTACTATCTTTTCCTTTAAAAATGAAACTTTTGGTTCCTCATGAATAATAAGAGGATTAGGAATAACGACTACTTTTGGATTGCCCTTCCAATTATCCATGTATTCACTCTGTGTCAAAACAGATATACAATCATACTTTTTAATTTTGAAATTATAATCAATAAAATAACTTATCCATGCCAAGAGTCTACCTCTACGGGTCTTTGCAACTTGTAGATTATAAAATTTTGTCATATGCATTTCCCTTATAAAAACAGGGTTAGAAGATATTTTGAGATAGGGTAAGAAAAACCTTTCAGAAGAACCCACAGAAATCACGACGTCAGGGGACATTTGGTTCAAAACAAGTTGTAATTTTTGTCGATGTTGTTTTCTAAGTTGATAATGGTACAAAAGTGCTTTTATCCCACTAAACTCATAATCATTATAATAAGGTATACCAAGATCAACCAACTTGACATTCGAAGACAAATCGATAGAATCATTAACACGTCTTTTAAAACCGACCACTATAGTAACATAATTACCTTCAATTAAGGAAAATGCATTAGCCTTTGCAACTGTTACACGTTCCATTCCGCCGATATAGTCTATAGTATCAATGCAAAAAACAATTTTCATAATGAAGTATATCTATTAATAAAATACATATTTGTAGGTATAAACAAGTAATAATACCTTCATTGGTCATGAGACCCTCCAATATATAAAACAATGCTAAATAAAAAAGGAAGATAATTAATTACCAAGTATATTATTTTTTAAATGTCACTTGCCATTTTGGATATGTAAGAGCGATAAGTAGAACACTCAAAAAACAAATCATAATATACAGACATGGATAAGATACGATAAAATCTCTTCCCCCAGGTATTTCATAAATTAAAATCATCATTAACCTTTGATAAATATATAGTGGAAATAACTTTTTCCCAATCCATATAAGATACTTATTATTCAATTCTAATTTCATCATTAGGAGAACAACCATCATGGCAAATGACATAGACCCCAAATTATAAAATAATCCGCTTCCAGATATAGGAATGTTTCTAAACACACAAAAAAAAGCGACCAAAATGGAAAAGGATAAATAGAAATTATTCTGAATCAAAACATTAATCTTCATTTTCATTTTCGAATAAAGCATACCTAAAGGGAAACATAAAATTGTGTTGTACCACCAAGATCCTTTGAAAAAAGATAAGAAATACATCACAAATAAAAATGAAATAAAGAGGATCCAGAAAAACTCATAGCCATGGTCTTTTTGTTGACGAACAATAAGTAAAAAATATAAAAAAGAAATTATATAGCATAACAATATACAAAAAATATACCAATTGCTATTCCCGACAGAATCCCATGCTATAAAAGACAAGAGGATTTGACTAAAAGTCATTGGTTTCCTTAAAAATAAGTTAAGTGCTATATATACCAGGACGGCCACATCAAAATTCAAAAGAGTGACGAGGATTCTGTTTTGGGGCATAGAAGACACATAATCTCTTCCCTTTTTCTTATATGATTCCATAACACCATAACCAGAAAAGAACAGAAACATCACGACCATCAATTGTCCAATGTAACCTGGTATTTTGAAATACAGAACATCTCCGATAGAAGAAGCGACATATCCTGTTTTCAGTATATACTGATTAATATGACTAATAAAAACTAATAGAATGAAAAAACCTTTGACAACATTACATTGAGAAATAGATAAATAATCAACATTATAACCATTTCTGATTACTTTTGTTCCTATAAGACAAAAAAACAAAAGAACAATAAATATAATGAAAAGCATATTCGATTTCTAACCAATAATGGCATTAATAATATTATCTGATGCACTATTACCATAGGGAGGGCAGAGATAATCATTATAGAACTTTACACGAGCCATTTTCAACTCATCACGACCTGCTACAACATCGATGATAAATGATTCAATGTCTTCAACACTCCTGCCAATATAATGCAAATCAAAAGCCATTCTACCAAATTCGTTTAATGAATCTTTATGACTCTCATCTTTAAGCAGATACATAACAGGCTTTTTTGTATAATGATATTCAACTGTAAAAGAGCCGCAATCATGAATCAACGCATCTGAATACATAAATAATGGGACATAATCTCCCAAAACTAATTGCGTATTCTCTCCTTTCTCCCATAGAGAATAATAATAATCTGTTTTTTCTTTACCCCAAACTTGGTATAGTTTAGTTCGCAAAACAGGATGTGGCTTGAACGCTATTTGTATAATATCTTCATATTTTTTTGCCAACGAAAGCATTATATCATGATACTTCATAAAAGTTGAATAACAAATAAGAGTTTCATTCAATATTGTATGATGAGGAGCCCAAATAATCTTTTTTTTCTTATTTTTTTGAAATATCCATGGATCTTTGAATGCAGAAATAGGCTGTAAAAAAATATCTGTAAATGGAAGTCCTGTGACTAGACAATTCACTCCTTTATTGGTCATTACATTTGAGAGATTCTTAACAACCAAAGAATTTTCAAAATAAACTTGCCATGCAAAGTTAAGCATAGAAGAATTCAAAAACCATTGAGAATCAATAGTATGAAAAGCGTATGAGACGTAGCAAAAGAGAGAAAATATATTACGTTTATATTCATAGATGCTATGAATGTCTCCATTATAAGGCTCTTGATAAAAAAGAATATCTGGTTTTACTATATCAAAAAACTTTCGTTTATTATCAAAAACATAATATGGGTATTGCCTACTATTTAAGTACTCAAGTAAAATTGATTGACTGCTATTATCATGATTTAGATAAGGAACAACAAAAATGACAGGTGCGAATTTATTATTTTCTAGCATTTTGCAGAATAATAGTTCTGTTTTCCACTTTCCTAAATCAGAGATGACAAAAGCCACTTTAATTATTCGTTTCCGACGAATTAGATGAATGCGAATAGGAAGATAGGAGAAACGATAGATAATAATTGCTTTTTTTAAGATGAATGGAACGATGTCAAATCTAATCAACTTGGACATAGTACAGACTTTAAAAACAACATAAATAAAATACCAAACAAATAAGACTAATGAACTACTCTTATCTTAATCACTCTTTTGTCATATTCAACGCATTTCTTCCGAAAACAATCTATCTAGATAATCCTATAATTCGAAAATAAAAGAATAATACTATCCAAACATCGAGTATGGCAACGTTCAACACCTAAATGAAAACTATTAAACTAATTTCATATGACCTCAAGAGGACCATGCTTAATGAAGACTATACCTTTTCCTTTCAAGCAAATCATGCATTCGAATATTCAAACCATCGGGTCGATCTAGAACCTTAAATGGAACTCCATAGATCATAGCAAAAGCCGTGCCATGAAACGAATTACTAATGACGTATGAGGCATGTTTGACAAGACTCACAAAAGTTTCTGGGCCCGCAAAAACAAAATTTCTATCAGCATATGAAAGATTAGAGCGGCAAATACTATAGATCTTTAATCCTTTTTCTTTTGCGATTCTTTGAGCCTCTTTCTTGATGTCATCACCCAAATAGAAGTCATATACAAGAACATATTTCTCGCTGATTCCTGTTCCATCGGCAATTTCATCCCACTCTGAAGCAGAAAGCAAAAACACAGGATCTTCCTGAAGCTTTCCTTCTATTCCCAACGATTCCAATATTTTCAAAGCAGATTGTTCTCTTACAGTAATCTTATCGAATCTCTTCAGATTCTCCTTCACAAATGATTCTGTACCCGGTTTTAATTGCGGTGTAGCAAAACTTGCAGCAAAACTCTCTCTTCGTATTTCAACAGGACCGAAATCAAGATAATAAGCAGGATCTGTCCCATTGGAGAACATCGTATTCCAAATTTGATCGCTACCAGCGATATAAAGGTCTGCTAAAGGTGGATTCTTTCTTAAATCCTCTATACTATGAAAAATCTGTTTTGTAAGAGGAAGGAATTTCCGAGAAAAGTCATCAAAATACTTTCTTCTTTCGATATTTCTTTTTCTTTCTGGATAGTACAAGAATAATTTAGCCCATCGTTTTATAGATACCCCCGGCCAATACCACAATTTGGCATCTAAAGAACAAGCAGGACGATAATCAATCACCTCGACCTCATGCCCCTGTTTCTGCAGCCAATGAACCAAGGCATAACATTGGAGCCGAGCCCCATGGTTTACAGCATTCTGGCAGGTGATAATGCAAATCTTCATGACAATATCAGATTCATTACCTTTTGTGGTTCGGTAATTGAGGTTGTATTGGCCTCTGTCCTTGTTGTATCAATTAGCTTCTCTCTCAACTGAACGTTTGATGCTAAGAGCATAATCTTTGCAGCGATGGATTCTGGAGTCATTTCACAAATCAATCCGTTTTCTCCATCTCTGATCTGATTATATACAACAGGGAAATTCGTGCTGATTACTGGCTTATTCAAAATTCGAGCTTCGTTCAGAGTCAGGCCGAACCCCTCGAACTTTGACGTCTGAACATATATATCTGCCATCGCCATATAGGGATAAGGATTTGGAGTCATGCCAACTAGGACAATGTTATTTTCAAGCACATAGGCAGATATCATTTGCTCTATTTCCGATCTCATTCCCCCATCACCCACAAAATACCATTTAAAAGAAATGTCATTTGCCTTAAGAATCTTAGCAGCTTCTACAGCTAAATCATAGCCCTTTTGAGCCACCATACGGCCTACGGTTACAATAATCAGGTCCCTTGAATCTGTCTTTACTTGGACCCTTTCATGTGACATCATCTTGATAAGATCTACATTCAGAATATCAAATACAGTATAAAGTTTCTCACTATTCACATAATTCGACACTTTGAGAATCTCACACAGCCGGTCTGAAACGGGGACAACCCTATCCATCTTGTCATAAAAAGGACGATTGAATGCAGAACGATAGCCGGCCTTTTCTAAATCGATATTCACCCATGCGAACTTTTTGGTTGCCTTCACTTTCTCTGACAAATAATAGGTAGGAAAGCCCTGTTGATAAGCAATTGCTACATCGTAGGTCTTATCAAGTTCTTTATATGCGTATGACATAGCTTGCCATCTCATTTCTGCTCCATGTCGATTGGGATATAGACGACGAACAATCCGAAAACCGACCAAACAAATCTCCGTCAATAGCCCTTTGGAATTAGGGAAATCGATTATACGAACCTGTTCAGGTACATAGCACTTAAAGACACCTCCTTTATTCACCATCATCAAGTCAACATCAATCTTAGAATAATCTAAAAGAGGCAACAATGAAATCAGACTTTTTTCCGCACCGCCGCAAGTGAGGGAATCAATAATGAATAATACAGATTTTTTCATCCTTGTATTTCTGATTGATAAGGATTCCGGAGAAAAGATGGCTTGATCTTAATGCAGCTTAATCAGAATATAATCAAAACGCCGCAGAATCTTCTCGATTACTCTGCGTAATCTCCATTTAATCTTGTAGCTGAAAGTATAATTTTCCTCAAATTGTGGTTTGTCTCGCCAGGATCCCAAAGACAAGTGTGTACAATAAGTGGACTCTGTAATAGGCAGAACAAACATGGTTGAAGGATATATGGTGAGAATGTCATCCCGACATTTTTGCATCGAAAGAGCAAGTGCTCGGGAATCATAGCCAAATAGCTTTGCTATCTCACAATGCAAATACGATGCATTTCGGACATCCATTCTTAATTCCAAGGGCAGTGATTCATCCGTAGATGTTATAAAATGCCTATTCTTGTAATAGTCGAGACAACGCTTAATATAAACACTTTCTTTCTCCGCGCCAAAACAAAAAGAGGTCAAATGGTAGTCGGTCTTATTTCTTCCTAACTGCAAGCAGTTCTCTCTCCCAATAAATGCATGATTATTCAACAAGGGATCAAAGGATTTGAAGACTTTGACATCCGTATCCAAATAGATACCGCCATATTGATACAAGGCCCAAAGCCGAATGACATCCGAGGCAAAAGCCCATCTCCCTGCTTGAATCGATTCATCGACAAAAGTCATGCCAATTCTTTCAACAACACTATTGTCCCACTTCATGATTTGGTAATCTGGCATGTATCTACGCCAGCTATCAATGCATTTAGATAGTTCGTCTGGTAACGGAGAACTGCCCAACCAAATATAATGAATGATTTTAGGAATCATGTTGCTGAATTCTTTTGATTACTTCGTCTTTTGTAAGTCTATGTCTCTTCCGATTAGGATGAAGCATTTGCCAGACTTTCATTTTCACGAAATACCAACCTTTGGTTATATATTCTCTTTTGGCCGGATGCCGGAGCATATTGTTATATTTCTCCCATTCTGCCTGGTAAAGATGGTACGACAATTCAATCTTCCAGGGATTTTCTCCTGCATAAT
>JAEEGJ010026269.1_pt1 | contig 11822 bp, 16 predicted proteins | sample 8958761 | NCBI WGS metagenome assembly JAEEGJ01 (sample SAMN16246546, study PRJNA631951) | gut metagenome | biome: gut microbiome; feature: rumen; material: RS-attached | host: Bos | place: Iran: Karaj | collected 2018-10
ATAAAGATAGTCCTTAACCATTTTCATCTCCGCGGTCCCTCATCTCATTAAGCCTGCCCCTGTAGAAAAGGAGCTGCCGTCCTTCTTCCCCGGTAATGAAGCCGAGACTTTCTGCGATCCTTACGCAGGCGAGCTTCTCCCTCTCGTCAACGTTCTCGTCAGTCAGGATGAGTCCGAGCATGGCGACCTTAACGATTCTGGGCTCATCGATGTATGTGCCGTCGGGTTCTTTTGCCGTGTGAGCAAGTAATGTGATCTTAGCGTTTTCCATGCTGTGCCTCCTTCATTTATGTTTTTGTGTTGATCTTTTCACCCTTATGATAAGACCTGCGGTGTACGATATTTGTCACATCTATTACTCCGCTGCGCAGGCTGGCTTTGCAGTCCGGATGTCGCACCGAAAAACGTCGTAAACTCAAACGTAAACAAATCAACTCAAAATGATTACGCTAAAGTTAACTTTTCGAAAAAGTAAACTCAAACGTAAACTTTTTCGGCTCAAATGTTTACGAAATGGTTTACGCAGGCTTGGATGAAGCCCCGCGCGCCCGAAAAGCCCGTTCACCTGCCACCCCGCGCGCCCACCCCCGCGCGCCCTCGCGGAGAGTCCCTCATTCACAGAAATTTTACCTGCGCGCATGCACCAAATTCACACCATGGGAATAAATAACATATACAATGAAGGTATCTCACAAGAAAGCGGGGAAACTGCCATGCCGCCCAGTAAGAAAATGATTCCGTCCATGATACTGGACATATTGAAAAGAAGAACAGACGAGAACCACACCTTGGATCAGAAGGATATCTTAGACGAGCTCAATCAGGAATTCGATCCGCCCCTCGACCGCAAGACGGTGCGCCGCAACATCGAGTATCTCCTGGATATCGGCTGTCCCATCGTTTACAATGAAAAACCGCGCAGCAACGGCAACGATATCTGGACTGACTTTTACCTCTCCAGAGATTTCACTGAGGCGGAGTTAAGGCTCCTGATCGACGGACTGCTGTTTTCGAACCATGTGCCCTACAAGCGCTGCCAGAATCTCATCGAGAAGCTCGAAGGCCTTGCAAGTGAGCATTTCAGATCGCATGTGAAACACATCAAGACACTTCCGGATCCCGAGGTCTACAACAAACAGCTGTTCTTCACGATCCAGATATTGGACGAAGCCATTTCGCAAGAGCGCCAGGTCGCGTTCCATTACGTCAATTACGGCACTGACAAAAAGAGTCATCCCAGGCTCGGCAATGACGGCAAGCCGAAAGAATACATCATCAACCCGTATCAGATGGTCGCAAAGGAAGGCAAGTACTACCTCATCTGCAACAATGACGACTACTCTATCCTGTCAAATTACCGCGTAGACCGCATCGCCGACATCCGCATCCTCGAAGACAAGAAGCGCAAGCCTTTCTCCAAGCTCAAGGACGCGAACGGTGACCGTTTCAACCTCTCCGAGTACATGAAGACGCACATAAAGATGTACGCATCCGGCGACTGCCGCGTCAGGTTCAAGATCAACCCCGCAATGGTAACGGACATCATAGACATTTTCGGCAAAGACGTCACGTTCGAAGAGGAGACCGACAAGTACGTGATCGTCTCCGCGAAAGTCACCGAGAACGCCATGATACAGTTCGCCAAATCCTACTCGCCCGACGTCGTGATCTTAGAGCCCCAGCACCTCGTGGACACGATGAAGGACTGGGCAAAGAAGGTTAACCGGTTGTATAAGTAGCCGTACATACGAAAACCGCTTTTTCGAAGAATTTATATGTGCATTTTGGCTGTTTTCAAGCCAATCGGCGCGAAATGTACATACGAAAACAGCATTTTTCGAGAAATTATACGTGCGCAAAGGCTTTCTGAGGCTGTTTTCGATGAAAATGCACGTATAAAATCGACCATTTTTCGCTTTTCGTATGTACACGCAAAATCAATCCAAATGGCACTTGTAATGTTCGCTCCCGTCGATGTCGATCAGGGGTACTTCGTCCAGCTCAAAGGCGGCCATTATCTCTTTGATGAAACGCTCGTCCACATGGTGATTCATGTAGATCTTCGGCCTGCCTTTATTGGTGTACTCGACACGGCCGCGCGGATAGTAATCGAAAGGCTTTCTGCACCCGGCCGGCCTTACGTCAGGCCACTTGAGCTTGTGGTTGTAGTTGTCGCCGGACTTGGACAAACCGTATATGTCCCCTTCTTTGAAAGGGACGGCCAACAGTTCATCTTTTACTATCCAGAAAATTCCGCGCATGCCGCCTCACTTTTTGATCGTGATCACTTCAAGCCCCTGCTCCTTGGCATACCAGACGGTCTTCTTGGTTCCGCCCGGAGCACCTGTGTAAACGCCGATCAGCCTCGACGAGTGATCGACCATCCAATAGTCACGATCAATATATGCTTGCGTCCCGGGTCTGCTGCCTACATAAACTGTCTTGTCCGAGGCGATGAGGAGGCTGGTGTATCTTTGTCTCCACTCCGGCTCCCAGTCTTTTTCCATGCCGTTCCAGGCACATGCGCAAATCAGATGTATCTTCGCGCCGTCCAGGATGAACTTTAAGACGATCTCCGCCGCCCAGATATCAACGCCTCTCTGCATGCCGGAAATGAAATCCGTGTAGCCGTCGTCAACAGCTTTTCTTATCTGTTTTTCGAGCCAGGCAATGACAGCATCTTCTGCCATCCCCAGCTTCTCAGGTCTGTGTCCCGTGAACGAACACGCATGCTTAATATCTATTTCATTCATTAGTCAACTCCAAAACATCACGCTGCCTGATCTCCGCCATCAACAAACTTCTCTCTGATAGGAGCGATGTCCTTATACGAGATCGTCTTCTTTTCGAGCAGCATTTCGATGATCGCCTCAAGGAACTCACGGTTCTTTCCAAGAATCTGCTTCGTCTTGAGATAGTAGCGTGAAAGCTCTGTTCCGACTGCATTATCCAGATGATCGTAAACCTTCCTTGAAGTCTCTTCGCCATGGCACCAGCCAAGAAAATCGTAAGCAGCAACATCACCCAAAAGTCTTCTCATGTGATTGTTGGCATTATAGAGATCTTCACCTACGCCCATGTCTGTCTCATTGAGGATCAGTTCGGTGGCAGCTTTTCCTGCAAGGTCGATCATTATTTCAATCTCAACATTTTTGAATTCTTCAAAACGATGTTCGTCCCTGTTTCTGTGAACCATTCCCCTGACTCCGCCATCATCGGCTTCAATGGAAACAAAGGCTACCTGGCCCGGGAAAAACAGTTCTGAAATGACAGCGTGTCCGGCCTCATGAACAGCCCGTCTCCTGTCGCTGACAGGATTGTTTTCCGCCACTTCAGTTCCGCCGAAGATCTTACGGATAACAGCTTTTCTGATATCTTCCTGGCTTATGCGCTTTTTGCCTTCGTATCCTGCATAGATGCCTGCCTCGTTGACAACCATCTCAAGATCGGCACAGGAATGGCCTTCAGAGAATCTCGCGATCTCCTCAACATCAATGTCCTTGGCGACTTTCTTATCCTTGAGATAGAAAGAGATGATCTTTTTTGCATCCTCTATCCCGGGAAAATCCATGAAAAATGTCTTGTCAAAACGACCGCTCCTGACAAGTGACTCAGGGAGTTTGCGATAGTCATTGCACGTACCCAGTACTAAAACTTCCGACTCTTTTACATCGTCAATGCATGCCTGTACAGCAACATATTCTTCAGCATCACGATGATAAACGTCTTCGTTTGCAAACTTATCGAGATCATCCAAAAGAACGATCGAAGGTGCCGCTTTTTCGGCCTCCTTGAAAGTCTCTCTGATCAGATCAACAAAGGCACCGTCAGGTCTGTCTTTTCTGATAGTGAAAGTCTTAAGACCTGCTTCCTTAATGAACAACTTAGCCATAAGAGTCTTGCCGATCCCGGGCTCTCCGCTCAGAAGGATCCCCTTTGGTGCAGACACGCCGAGTTTCTTGTATTTTGCAGGATCCCTGATAATGTCGATGATCCTGTAAAGCTCCTGCTTGATTCCCTCATAACCGATTACTCTATCCAGCTCTCTCATAGAAAACACCTCATTTCTGTTTTGATCTCACCCTGATTATATGAGGCACCGTGTCCGCAAATTGTCCCATTAGTTCACGGCTTCGTCAGAGCAATGTCCAACGAACGTCGTAGTCCTTTTTATACGTGCCGCCTTTGTCCGCAAAAGCGTCCTCGCTTATCTTCTGTTTTCTCCATTTCTTGGCAGCAGTTTTCTTAAGCCATTTCGCGTCCTTGCTTATGCGGCCGACAATGAATACATCGCCGCCGATCTTTTCGAAATGAGGAATGCAGATGGACGTCCCCCTCGGGGTCTTTACCCATGTGTGACTGACGTGGTACTTCTCGCGCTCGACATAGTAACCCCAATAGTAGTACTCACCCCTGTCAGCTTTTTTGGCTCTCGAAAACTTTTTATGCGCAGTCTCGTACCGCCTCTGCCTGTGCAGAGCCTTACGCTTTGAATCAAGATAGTGATTAACCTTAGACATATTTTTTCCTTTTCCAATATCTGTCAAAAGTCCGATTATTGTCATGCCTGTTTTGAGATAATAAGAACGGGTGTTATCTACACGACACTGGCGGTTACCTCTGTTCTCCTTCGAGAGAAGGGAGGTGGTGCAAATGAGAGACTATGAGATTCTTATCGTGGTTTTTACCGTGATAGCAATTATCGTTAGTATTCTTATTGAGTACATAAAAAAAAGACCGCCCCAAGCCAAAGGTAAGCGGTCATTAATTTGAACAATACCTGAGGTAACCGTCTGGTAGGTAACACCTCTTATGTATTTATTATACTCCGCTTACAGTAATTGACAAGTTGATAACTGTCCTCTCATTATCTGCGCCTGAACTTCTCTCCTTCGTATGTTCTTACCGGATTGCCTCTTTCGATCTCAGTGTGTTTCCTCCACGCGCCGTTTGCGGCGGAAGCTTCGTTCTCCTTCTGCTTTGCGGCAAGGATGCCTGCAAGCCTTTTCATCGCCTTCTGTTTGTTCTGCACCTGGCTTCGCTCTTCCGTACATGTAATAACGATTCCCGTCGGCTTGTGCAGGACACGAACGCCTGTCTCGACTTTGTTAACGTGCTGTCCGCCCTTGCCGCCACAGTGCATCGTGGTCACTTCGCAGTCAGAAGGATCAAGCCCTCCGACCGTCTCCGCTTCCTTAATGACGCTGACATCCATGTACCAGTTCTTGCGCTGGTGACCCGGCCTTATGGTGCTTTTCCACACCCATAAGACCGTGCCCTCGAGCATCGAGACATCTTCATCAAACTCCATGACGCACGACTTGTATCCGTTGCCGGAATAGTCCTCATTAACTGATACGATCCGCGAGCCCGTGAACTCCTTGAGAAAAGCTTTACAGAGCTTTTCCACTCCGACAGAGCACTCTGCAGGGCCCTGTCCCGAACTTATCTGTATAAGCATTTTTACCTCTCTTTTCCCGCCTTGAAATTGTAGACGGGCTTTATCACTTCCCTGACATCCACGGTGTCACTTATGGAGCGCATGATCTCGTCGATCCTGCGGTAAGCGACAGGCGCTTCATCTAGCGTCTCCGCACATGCAGAAGTCGTGTAGATGCCCTTCATGTCCTTCTTGAATGCAGATACCGTGTAGTGGTTCTGCACTTCCGTTCTCTTGATCTTGCGGCCCGATCCGTGCGGAGCAGAGTAGTTCCACTCGGGATTGCCTTTTCCAACGCCGAGGATCACACCGTCACGCATGTTGACCGGTATGATGACGTTCTCTCCTTCAAGCGCTGATGCAGCACCCTTGCGGAGTATCTTCGTGCCGTCAGGAAGACTGCCGATGTAGTTGTGCACCGACTCGTACCTTTCGACCTCCTTCCATTTCATACCCTTGATGATCTCGTGAAGGATTATCTCCCTGTTGAGCGACGCATACTTAGTCGCGATCTCGGCATCGTGCAGATAATCATCCATGAGAGGGCCTTCAACATAAGCCGTCTCATAAGGGACGTCCTTGCCCATGTTGCAAAGCCTTCTGCGCGCAGCCTCGGTGTAGTAATCCGCAACGTCGTAACCAAGGTGGCGGCTGCCCGTGTGAATGATGACATAGCACCCGTCCTCACCCTTATCGACTTCGATGAAGTGATTGCCGCCGCCTAAAGTGCCAAGGCTCTTTAAAGCCTTGTCGGCATTGACGGCACGCAGACATCTGAGTTCAGAGATCACATCGAAAGAAGCCTTGGAATGAGGTGCTTTTCGAACCGCGAAACCCGCAGGAACATTGTCTCTTATCACCCTGTCGAGCTTCGGAAATTCAAACCTTCCTTCTACCTTAGCCACGAGCATTCCGCATCCGATATCAACACCCATGAGCTGCGGGATTATCTTGTCCGTAACGGTCATGGTAAGTCCGATCGGGCCGACTTTTCCGGGATGGCAGTCCGGCATGATCCTTATCTTTGAACCGAGCGATGTCTCATTGTCGCAGATCATCCTGATCTGGGCCTTGGCGTAGTCTTCAATGTCACTTGCATAGACTCCCGCCTCAGCGAAAATTCCGTTAATAGTGTCCATAAAAATATACCTTTCGTTTTGAAAGGGCAGTTATGGGATCTCTTAATTGGGATTTAATTCAGACCAGCAGAAAGAAGGTCCCATGTACCCTTATTATTTAATTGATCTAAAGTCGTAAATTCTTGTCTTCGCATCTTCATGGCAAGGACCTCCTTTCGTAGAAATATTGACGCTGATTATAACGGTCAGTTTTTCAAAATGCAATACCCTTATGAAATGTGCGAGTCTACCCATTTCTTCAGGTCTTCATCATCTTTTTCGCTCGCGGCGATGCCCATGATGATGTCCGCAAACTCTTCATTTGTCGCTTTCACATGCCAGCCGTTGAGCTCGAGCAAAACGAGCAGAACGAGCGCTCCGATCCTCTTGTTCCCGTCTCTGAAAGAATGGTTCTTGATAAGCCCGTAAGCAAGGCGCAAGATCTTATCCTTCGTGTCCGGGAAAAGCTCTTCCCCGCCGAAAGTCTGAAACGGCGCCTGCAGCGCAGAATCGAGCATGCCCTCGTTGAGCACGCCGCATGACCCGCCGTACCTCTCATATATCGCCTCGTGGAGCATGATTATCTGTTCTTTTGTAAGCGTGATCATTTCGCAAGCTCCTTAAATGCTTCATCGAATCTGTCCATCAACTCTTTAGCGGCTGCGCTGATTTCGCCGTCGCTTAAATTCCTGTTCTGCTCTTCGATATTCTCGTTTGTGTTATCCATATTCACTCCAGTTTTACGCGCTTCACAAATTCCTTATAAGCCTCAAACGAATCAACAGAATACGCCGTATCATCCGGATCCTGAGATAAATCGATCGGCTCGTCCGTGTTTTCAGGAATCGCGATCACTTCCTCTTCCTGACCGGGAATCCTACGTCTATAAGTTAACATATTTTTCTGCCTCCCCGATATATCTGAATTTCTTACAGCTTCATTATGAACCCATGCATGGGACAAAAATCTCCCATCTTGAAAGGAGGTGATATCACATGAAAGAAGTGATCATAACTATGATTATTTCTGTCATGGCCGGTGTAATTTCATATTACATCTGCAAGTGGTTCGACAGAGAGTGAAGACAACGGACCCGCAACGAGTTAAGCCCTCGTAAAAAGGCGTAAGAAAACCCCGAAGCCACAACTTCGGGGTTTTTGATTTCCACATGAAAGAAATCGATCATATCTATGTGTCTTGATTATAACACGATGTGTGCCGTTTTCAATACACAACACAATTTCAACCATCCCCGAAGCAGGCTTTTGCACCTACTATTAGATTTTGAAAAATCCTGGATCTAATAGTAGGTTTTGCCCCGATAACGTCCTTTTTAATGCAAACCTACTATTAGATTCAAGAAAAAACCAAATTTAATAGTAGGTCTGAGCGAGAATTGCCTGTTTTAGCTGAAAACCTACTATTAGAATCGCGAAAAACAGAAATCTAATAGTAGGTGCCATTTATGCTTCGCCGATCAAGATGCCTTTGCACCAACCGTCACCCGGTAATCAGCTTCCTGACTTCCTTTTCCGTCATCTCATCGCGCCCCGTTTCATGCCATGCTTTCCAGAACGAGCGTGCCTTTTCTTCGCTCCCCTCAAGATACTCGCTGACTTTCAAAAGCAGATCATCTTCCTCACTCAGCTCGTCAGCATTAACGCTCCTCAACCTGTAGAGCGGCGACAGCGGCTGCAGGTAGAAAACCATCTCTGCTGCCTTATAAAACAACTTGTGCTTGAGTGCATCAACTGTCCACTTATCAGTACCCGGCATGCAGTAGAAAATCTGCGGCATGCAGCAGTCAAACTGGTCATGTGCTTCTGTCACGACCGCGCGAAAAGCCGGCCCGAAAGGCCTGCAGTCTACAAGCACGATATCGCCTGATTTGAATGGCGTCTCCAGTGTCAGGTCACATCTCCCGCCCCAAAGAAAATAACTTCTTTCGCACCGGTAATGCATTATGCCGTCTTCCTGTTTTTCCGCGCTGAATTTCTCGAACCAGCAGATCTCTCCTCTGTAGATATAGTAATCGTAAGTATGTACGAGCGGCGCATCCCAAATTCCGGGTTCTTCTTCCCACGCTTCGAGTCTGTACCACTCACCGTTTTCATCTTCCTTGTAGTGTTCGATCTTTTTTCTTAAGTGCTCATTCACCTTGGCAAAAGAATCAAACATCCCTTCGGGCTCTGACTTTTCCATGAATACGTCCGTGTCGTACCACTCATAAAACAGATAGAACTTGCTGATCTTCAGGCTCAGTTCAGCGCTTTCGATCTCATGTATGCACTGTGCGATATTACTCTCAAAATACCCAAACGCATTTAATATCTCCTGCTCCGTCATCTCGATCCCGCCGCCATTTAATATCACTTTCGAAGCATTCACAAACGCTTCGTAATTGAGGCTGTTTTTCTTCTGAAGCTTCTCGAAAAGCGCTCTCTTCTCCTTCAATGATATCGGCGCGCCGCATATTATCTTCGTTAAAAGCTGCTCGCAAAGAATGCCGTCTTTAACGGTATGTTCGATCATCTGATCTTCAAACCCGCATGCCTTCAATATCTCTTCCATGTCTTCAGAACTCCATCCCGTTCTTTCGGGAACGAAAGGCTGAATGTCAGCAACAGATCCGACAAAGACATTTTTCCCTGACGGCAGATGGTAAAGCCTGCATTCTTTTTTCAGCGAAAGGATGAGCAACATGCAAACTAACGCCTCGTGGCTCTCTCCGTCCCAGACCGCTGTAAGCCGGTCACACTTTTCGGCCATCTTCCTGTACGACGGCAGGGCCGACTCGATCTGTGATGCGAAAACGCGCTTCCTCGAGACTGCTTCTTTCAACACGCTCACGTTCTCATACTGCTTATTCTTAAGGCGCCCGTATACGCGGTGATCGAAATCCGAATCACCCAACAATATCTCATCGCCGTCCTCCATCAGGACATCCAGCTCCTTCAGGAACTCGTCCGGAAACTGCTTGTATGTGATCATGGAACCGCAAATGTAAGTGATCATGGGTATCCCTCCTTCATGTCTTTTCACCCTGATTATAGAAAGTCCCATGTCCCAAAATGGCCGCATAAAAAAGCTCTTCTCCGTAAAGAGAAGAGCAGAGTTTTTGACCCAAGTTGGGGAAGAGTCTGATCAGCCGATCTTCCTGATCCTCGAATACACGATCGAAAACGCGTCCCAGTTGGCATCCCTGTGATAGTGCCCGAAATACCAGCGTTTGAACTTGAGTCCGTGCTCCAAGATCAAAGAATCCAGAAACTCCGTCAGCCTGTTTTCGCAGCCGTAAATGAGGCTGCCCATGTGAACAGCGAGATATCTCTCGGGCGCGCAGTGCGTCAGAACATAATCAACGTCGTAGTTTACCTTTTCGAGATTGCGAAGTGCCTCTTCATACTCCCCGTCAGACGGGAGCTCGCGCGGCCACCAGGATATGCCTTCCTTACGGTGGTATTTGTCCGTTGACTCAGCGCCGCCCATGGTGAAAATCTTCAGCCCGTCTATCTCAAACACCTGGCCTCTCATAAGATGGATCACCCGGTCAGAGATCTTATGGACCTTGCCGCCATGCCATTCCTCAACGGGATACTTGTCGAGCATGTCGTGATTCTCGTGGTTCCCGTCTATGAAAAGAGTCGTGAAATTCCTTTCGCTGTAGGTCTTTATGACATATCTGTCCTCATCAGAGCCATCCCACACACCTCCGAAATCGCCCAGGATGATCACGTAATCGCTTTCGGGCGTCATGCACTTCTGCTCCGGGAAATTGCCCGTATTGAGCTTTCCCCAGTCAATGGTGCCGTGTGTGTCGCCTGTTATGTAGATACTCATAAGCGCCTCCTGCCGTAATCTTTATACGATAATTATAGCCAGGCGCATGTCCTTTTTCTGTCACTTGCAGATGGTTATAAGGACAGTTATCAGGACAATCTGTACTCCTTCATATCATCGAGCCTCAGCAAGACCGGCTCGTGCCCGAATCCCGCGCCCATGTCGATGTCCATCCAGGTATCGGTCTTGATGATCTTGTCCTCGTATTCGTCCCCAAAAGAAAACGTCGGAGTGTGCCCGAATACCGTCATTACTTTTTTGTAGTAAACATCTGTCAGTTCAGGACATGCCCACAACAGTTCTTCGTCTGCATAGTCCTCGATCCGCTTATCAGGCGCGAATTTTTCAAACCCGGAATGTACAAGTATATAATCACGCCCGCCTGCACCGACCGTCTCATAGTACGGGCAATCGCGCAGATAATCCAGAATGTCCTGCTGAGTGTCCTTCGGCAGCTTATACATCGCCTTCAAAGTCACTTCACCGCCGTCAAGCTGATATCTCGTAAATATGTCGATCTTTTCTGCCGTATACGCACTTACAGTGTCTTCAGTCATCTCATCGAAAACAAACGCACACGAAAGCAGCATGGCCTCATGATTCCCCATGATCAGCTGCACATTCGTCTGATACATGAGCCACTGCAGCATCTCAACACCGCCGTCTCCGTTGCGGTCAACAACGTCACCCAATATGTAAAGAAAATCGTTCTTGCCGAAAGACGCTTTCTCCAATAGCTGAAGAAATCGCTCCATCGGGTATCCGTGCAAGTCAGAAATAACGTAGATCATGCGAGAAGGATATCACATTCCGAATTCGTCACAGACAGCTCTTGCCTGAAGCATTTCCTCATCTGAAAACGCGCAGAGCTTAACGTCAACATCGTATTCCGGGAAGTCTTCCGTGAACTTCTTATATGCCCTCAGACACTGCTTTGTCGATTCGGCAGCGGGCTTAGGAAGGTTGCCTCCGAAGATACCTGCGCTGATCAGAGGAAATGAGATGCTGTGAAGACCGTTTTCTTTCAGCACAGCAAGCGAATTATAGTACGCTTCATATAATTCCTTGAACGCATTCGGAGTATGGTTGAAATTCGGTCCGACTGCGTGAATGATTGCCTTCGCATTTGTCATGTTAAATGAAGGTGTGATCACGGCATCACCGTCCTTGAGCGGCGTCTTATACTTCGCACACGCAGCTTTCAGTTCAGCACTTCCTGCCTTACTGAATATGGCTCCGCAGATCCCGCCGCCTTGCCATAATCCGGAATTCGCTGCATTTACCACTGCATCGGCCACCTGGTCTGCGCAGGATGCATTCAACAATTCAAATCTGCTCATGTTTTCCTCCTTTATGCATCACTCCACCAACGTCGTGTAATCCCTGTCAAAAAGCTCCCGGGAGATCAGTCTGTCCAGTGTCTC
>JAEEGJ010026271.1_pt1 | contig 11821 bp, 8 predicted proteins | sample 8958761 | NCBI WGS metagenome assembly JAEEGJ01 (sample SAMN16246546, study PRJNA631951) | gut metagenome | biome: gut microbiome; feature: rumen; material: RS-attached | host: Bos | place: Iran: Karaj | collected 2018-10
GGCCTCTTGATTTTCGAAGTTCTCCTTGACGGATGCATCATCGATTTGGAAAAGAATATCGCCTTTCTTGACGATCGAGCCCTGCGGCATCATATCCGTGATGCGTCCGTTCGTTCCGACGACGGCCGGAACGGTTTCCGCGCATTGAAGGATGCCGCGCGCCAAAATAGAGCGGGAGGCCCCTTCGACAGGCTTTATAGTATAGGTATAGGATTCAATGGCCTCCTCCGTCTTCCGCCCTTTGATATACAACAGGCAGGCTGACAGCAGGAAGGCCAGAAGCAGTATGATGGATATGGTGATTTTTAAGTTCTTCATAATCAGTTACTTGGTGAACGGGAAGAAGACTTCGCCGATAAGGCCTGGCTTGAGTTTGACATCCGTGCTGTGGATGCGGATACGGACGTTGAAAACGACTTCTCCTAACGGCTCGTGGGAGGAGTACAGGCCGATCTGGCTGTCCTTTTTCGTTTTGTTTGTGAACAGGAGATCGACGCTTGTGACGACGCCTGGCAGATGTTCGTTCGTGAGGGAGGGAACACGTACTTCCACTTCCATGCCATCCTTTATCTGCGAATAGTATTTTTCGGGCACTTCGACCTTCATTTCCATTTCAGAAAGATCCGGAATGGACATGATGTTGAAGCGCGGGCCAACGGTGTTGCCGACAGCGATTTTCGCGAAGACGTTGCCATTTCGTACTTTATTGTAGCAGATGATGCCCTCTGCGGGCGAATAGATGGTATGGTTGTCGCGTTCCTCCTTGCGGCGGCGAAGGCGCTGTTCGATTTCCTCCAGCCGCTGTTTCGTCTGTTCATATTCGCGCTGCGCGGAGACGTTGTCGAACTGAACGGTCTTGACGGCGAGTTCGTAGGTGTTTTCGGCGGATTTGAGCGTCAGTCTGGCCTTGCTTCGGGCAATTTGAGTGGCGCCTTCGATGGCTTTGTCCAGATTGAGCTGCGCTTTTTCGAGATTGAGCTCCATACGGCGGTAGTTTCGTTTGAGCTTCTGGAGTTCGGCTGGCGACATGGTAGGCGTCTCACGAGCCTCTTCGCGATCAACCTTTCGTTTGGCGGACATGAGATTGACTTTCGCGAGATCGCGGTTCATTTCCGCTCGGTAGATTGGCAGTGGATTGAAAATCTCCAGCGTGTTTTTCGCCGTCTGTTTGGCGATTTCCAATGTGTTTTTCGCCATTTTCAGCTTGAATTCGCCGTTGATGCGAGTGATTTCCACGTTTTTCTCCGCTTCTTCACAGGAGGCGCGGACGCTGGCGGCGTTCGTCTCAATACGGTCGATCTGCTTCTGCCGCTCCTGCGGATCCAACTTGGCGACGACGTCGCCTTTTTTGACGTAAGTCTCTTCTGGAACGAGCCATACGACTTTCGGCCACGGCCACCAGCCGATCGGCGGGACGATAACGTCCGTTTTGCGGACTGGATCCAGTTCACCTGACGCGCTGAAGCGTTTTTCGTCCTGTTGGTTTTCCATCACAGTGTTGACGAGCTTGCCGTGCATCGTGACGGTACGGCCTTCCCACACGGCATCGTCCAAAACGAACCAACTGTTGACCGGCGTTCCCGAAACTTCCGTATAAACGCCTTCGAAGGAGATGTAATGCTTGCCGTCGATGTAATGGACGAATTTCAGCGGGACGGTGGGGCCTTCAAGCGGCTTGGAGGCCTTCAGTTCGGCGGTTCCGACCATGCCCGGACGAAGCCAAGAGGCCTCTTCCGTCTTTTCGATAATCAAATCGAAAACTTTCACGCCGAGTTTCTGGGGATCGCCCCAACCGGCATTTTGCTTGTCCGCAATATCATGGGATAACGTGCTGATACTACGAAGCTTGCAGGTGAGGGGCTGCTGCAGACGGCCGTTGAGGCGAACAATGACTTCATCGCCTTCGTTGAAATATTTTCGGGCGGATTCGTAGAGCTCCCCTTGGAAACCGATGGTGCTCAAATCCGGAATTTCCATGAAGGCGAAATTGGGCCACATTTTTGTACCGATGGTCAGTTCTTCATTGTCAACGCGGTTGTGGCTCACATAACCGTCGATGGGCGCCTTGACTTCCGATTTCTGGATGTCGTCTTGCTTCTCCTTGATTTCACGTTCCTTATGCTTCTTCTGGGAGGACGCACCGACGCGCTGGATTTCGGAAATTTTCTTCTGTTCTTTTATTTCGAAGGCGAGTTTTTCGATTTCAAGCTTGCAGTTGTCGATTTCGAGACGCGTGGAATGGATGCTTCCAGGCAGATCGTATGGTTCTTTCGTGGTTTGGAGTTCGCGATCCGCAAAGAGCTTCTTGATTTGATTCTGCTGGAGAGTCTCTTCATCCGCATCCAATTCCGCGCGAGAGATCATGCCGCGTTTGAAACGGTCTTGCGCCTTGTCGTAGTCCTTTTGGGCGGCCTTCAAATTCAAGGCGGCGATACGCTGGCGGCCTTCCGCGATACGGACATCGTCCGGATTCGGTTCGCTGAGAAGGCGTGCGAGTTTGGCTTCAGCGGTTTTTAGTTTGTCGTCTAGTTCGCCCATCTGATCGTCCATATCGATGTTGTTGTTTTCGATATTGGCGAGACGACGTTGCAGGTTGGCGTCAATGACGGCCTCTTCAAGTAACTGCGAATCAAGATCGAATTGCGTATATTCCGTATTGAAGCGGGCGATGACTTGGTCTTTCTTGACCAATGTGCCGTCCGGTATGAGTTCGCTAAGCGGCAACCAGCGGACGGGATTGTTGATTTTGGCAGACTTCTCCGTCATCGTCTTGACACGAATGATGACGATGTAAGGGAAGGACTGTTTTGTAATATTGTATGATTCATCGGCTTCCTGCGCCGCGAGAAGCAGTGCGAAGAAAGCGAAGCAGACTGTGATATGGCGAAGCATGTGGGATGTCATCCGCTGATGGTGTGTGAATTGTCTGAAATGAGGCCGTTGTGGCCGCGAAAAACAATGAAACGCCTCCTTGCGTCGTCACGACACGAAGAAGGCGACATGGTTAAAACGAACGTTTATTCAAAACTATTTGACAACAAGGTTGATTAAACGGCCCGGAACGGCGATTTCCTTGACGATTGTCTTGCCGTCGATGTGCGGTTTGACTTCTGCGGCGGCCTTCGCGATAGCGAGGAGGCCGTCTTTGTCGGCGTCGGCGGGAACCATGATGCGTGCACGCGGCTTGCCGTTGATCTGGACGACGATTTCAACTTCGTCCAGCTTGAGTTTGGCTTCGTCGAACTTCGGCCACGGCGCGTATGCGAGCGTGTCGTTGTGGCCGAGCCGCTGCCACAGCTCTTCGGCGATGTGCGGCGCCATGGGGGAGAGCAGGAGGACGAACGTCTCCATGGCCTTGCGGTTGCGTTTCGGCATCTTGGAGAATTCGTTGAGGAAGATCATCAGTTGGCTGATGGCGGTGTTGTAGCTGAGGGAGTCGATGTCCTCTGTGACCTTCTTGATGGTCTGGTGGAGGAGGCGTTCTGCTTCCTTCGAAAGCGGCTCGTCGTTGACGTCGGGGAGGACGTCGCCTGTGTTGACGTCGATGATCATGCGCCACACGCGGTTGAGGAAGCGGTTGACGCCATCGACGCCTTCCGTGTTCCACGGCTTGACTTCGCGCAACGGTCCCATGAACATTTCATAGAGACGGAAGCTATCCGCGCCGTACTTTTTGATGACTTCGTCCGGATTGACGACGTTCTTAAGGGATTTGGACATCTTGGCGGGCAGCTGTGTGAGCTCTTCACCAGTTTCCTTGTGGAAGTATTTGCCGTCGCGTGCATCCACGAGATCGTTCGGCACGAGCACACCGCGTTGATCTTTATAGGAAAGTCCGAGAATCATGCCCTGATGGATAAGGCGTTTCCACGGCTCCGGATGGGAGACGAGGCCCAGATCGTAGAGGACTTTGTGCCAGAAACGCGAGTAGAGCAGATGGAGCACGGCATGTTCCGCGCCGCCGACGTACAGATCGACGGGCATCCAGTATTTCTCTTTTTCGGGATCCCACGCCTGCTTGTCGTTGTGCGGATCGATGTAACGCAGGTAATACCAGCAGGAACCCGCCCATTGCGGCATCGTGTTCGTTTCGCGTTTGCCTTTCTTGCCTGTCTTGGGATCCGTGTAATTGAGCCATTCCGTGGCGCGGGCCAGCGGCGGCTCGCCGTCTTCCGTCGGCTTGTAGTTTTCCATTTCAGGCAGGACGACGGGCAGTTCGGATTGATCGACAAGATGGATGGTGCCGTCTTCCATGTGGACGAGCGGGAAGGGCTCGCCCCAGTAGCGCTGGCGGGAGAACAGCCAGTCGCGCAGTTTGAAATTGACGGTCGGCGTGCCGATGCCTTTCTTGTGCATCCATTCCGTGATGGCTTTCTTTGAATCGGCGACATGGAGGCCGTCGAGGGAGATTTCATCGTTGGAGGAGTTCATGAGAACGCCGTCTTCCGTCCAGCAGGCTTTGCCTGCGAGAACGTCTTCGACTTTGATGCCGGCGGCTTCGCAGGCCTTCGGATCGGGCGTCATGATGCAGATGATCGGCAGGTTGAATTTCGTGGCGAAATCGAAGTCGCGCGTATCGTGAGCAGGAACGGCCATGATGGCGCCCGTTCCGTAGCTGACGAGCACGTAGTCGGAGATCCAGATTGGAATCTTTACATGGTTGACAGGATTGATGGCATAGGCTCCCGTGAACTCACCGGTCTTCTCCTTCGTGTCTTCTGTGCGGGCGAGATCGGACTTCGTGCGAGTGATTTCGATGTATTTGTCAACAGCGGCTTTACGATCCGGCGTGGTGATTTTGGAGACGAGCGGATGCTCGGGGGCGAGCACCATGTAGGTGGCGCCGAATAGCGTGTCTGGACGTGTCGTGTAAACGCGGATCGTTTCATCGGAATCCGCGACTTTGAAATCGACTTCCGCGCCTGTAGAACGGCCGATCCAGTTTTTCTGCATTTCCTTCGTGCCTTCGGGCCAGTCCAGACCGTCGATGCCGTCGAGAAGCTGTTGTGCATAATCCGTGATTTTGAGAACCCACTGGCGGATGGGCTTGCGAATGACAGGGAAGTTGCCGACTTCGGAACGGCCGTTGATGACCTCTTCGTTGGCGAGCACGGTGCCGAGCGCGGGGCACCAATTCACAGGCTCGTGGGATTCGTAGGCGAGGCCTTTTTCATAGAGTTTGGAGAAAATCCACTGCGTCCATTTGTAGTAGCCTGGATCGGTCGTGTTGATTTCGCGATCCCAGTCGAAGGAGAAGCCGAACATCTCAAGCTGTTTTTTGAACGTGGCGACGTTTTTGGCGGTGGTAATGGCGGGATGTGTTCCAGTCTTGATGGCGTACTGTTCGGCGGGTAGGCCGAAGGCATCCCATCCCATGGTGTGCAGGACGTTGAAGCCGTTCATGCGTTTGAAGCGGCACCAGATATCCGTCGCCGTGTAGCCTTCCGGATGGCCGACGTGGAGGCCCGCTCCGGACGGGTAGGGGAACATGTCGAGTACGTAGAGTTTTTCCCGCGTCTTGTCGCAGTCCACGGCCTTGAAGGTTTTGTTTTCCTTCCAGAAGGCCTGCCATTTGGGTTCGATGTCAGCGGGAGAGTAGGTGTTGGGGCGAGTGGTCATGGTTCTTTTCTTTCGGTTATTTGATTTTTACGGTATGATTTTCTTCGGGCGGCAGAACGCCTTTGAGGCGGAGGCCGTGGATGTATTCTCTCTCAAGGATGTCCGCCATGCGATGCCAGTCGAAGAGGTCGGCGACGCGTTCGCGCGCTTTCTGGCCGACTTCATAACGGCGTTGACCGTTGCGGATGAGAACGTTGATGTTCTGTACGAGATTTTCCGTGTCATGCGGTTCGATGAGATAACCTGTCGTACCGCTGGAGATGACTTCCGGCGTGCCGTCGAGCGGATACGCGATGACGGGCTTGCCTGCGGCCATGCCTTGCACGACGCTGCGCGGCAAGCCCTCCCGCAAGGAGAGATGCACAAGTATGTCCATCAACGCGATATAGCGGCAGACTTCCGTCGGCGGAACGAGTCCCGTGAAGATGAAATTCTTCTGCAGGCCCATCTGGGCGATCTGCGCTTCGAATTTCGGGCGGAGAATGCCGTCGCCGACGATGAGAAAACGAATTTCCGGATTGGCGGCGACGAGTTGCGGCGCGGCTTTCAAAAGATCGTCATGGCCTTTCAGTTCGAACAGCCGCGCGACTTTTCCGACAACGGGCGCTCCTTCCGGAATGCCTAGTTTTTGGCGTAATTCCTCTTCCGGCTGGGCGTTCATGAACGCCTCCAGATGCATGCCGGAATAGACGACTTTGAATTTGTTCTCTGGTGCGACATGCGCTTTCACGCATTGATCGACCATCGCTTTCGCGACGGCGAAAATCTTGTCGCATTTTTTCGCGGCATACCGTTCCATGAGGATGTAAACCGCGTTGGAGAAAGGATTTTGGTATTTATGGAACGGGAGGCCATGGACCGTGTGGACGATGAACGGCACGCCCGCCGCCTTCGCGGCGATGCGGCCGATGATGCCTGCCTTGGAGGCATGCGTGTGGACGACATCGAACTTCTCCTGCTTGAAGAATTCGATGAGCTTCTTCTTTGCCTTCAAGTCGTTGGACGGGCTGATCTGGCGGACAAGCTCCTCAAACGTGACGACGCGCAGCCCTTCGGGAACTCCCTGCTTGAGCAGCTCCCCTTCAGGGCCCGGAGACGGGCCCGTGACAAGCGTCACGTCATGGCCTTTTTCAAGATGGCCTTGGCACGTCAGAAGCGTGTTCTCCTGTGCGCCGCCGACGATCATTCGCGTGATCACATGGCAGATTTTCATGGTGTTTTATAGTAGGGGTAGCAAGGGCGTCTCGCCCTTGGCATTTTGGTGGTAGCGAGGGCGTCTCGCCCTTGACATAAGACAAACCAAACAAACGATTAACGAACGGTGGAGAGCGCCTTCGCTAGCTGGTCTGGGCAGGAGGACGCCTTGCTGCCGCACAGGATGCCGCTGAGGCGTTTGATGACTTCTTCGCGTTTCATGCCTTTGACAAGTGCCGCGATGCCGAGATGGTTGCCCGGGCAGCCGCCTGTGAAAACGACGGATTCGACGGTGTCGTCATCGTTGAGGATGACGTCGATGGCGGATGCGCAGATGCCGACGGGATCGTAATGGATTTTCTTCATGGTGGTGTCTCCGTGAAAAGGGTGAAAAAAACGACAAATTACCAAATACATATTATAATATATAATGAAAAAAAGACAAGATTTTTGCTTGGCTTAAGCCTTATACTCAAAACTGTCACTCTTCTTTTTCTTTTAATATATTACGATTAGTACTCTCATTTAGTACTTTCATTTGTGCAATGGCAATTTGGTTCAATTTATATAGACGTTCAGATTGCGGAATACTATCTTTGATGAATACTGCATTTAGACTTTCTAAATTTGCAAGGCAAATTAGCTCATTTATTGACGCGTAGTCGCGTATGTTGCCTTGACATTCAGGATTTTTATTGCGCCATTCAGATGCGGTCATACCAAACATTGCCACATTAAGGACATCGGCTTCATTAGCATAGATGATAGCTGCATGTTTTGAGTCTAGCATCGGTGGAATAAGATTATGTTTGATTGCATCTGTATGAATATGGTAATTGAGTTTGGCAAGTTCACGTTTCGCAGACCAACCTAATTGCTTTTGTTCCTCTTCTTTCAAACGTTGGAATTCCTTTATGAGGTATAGCTTGAATTGTGGAGAAACCCAGCTTGCGAATTCAAATGCTAGATCTCGATGTGCATATGTACCACCATATCTACCAGCTTTCGCAATAATTCCTTTTGAATTTGTTTTTTCTACCCACTGTTTTACTGAAAGAATAAAACGGTTCAGCCCTGCCATATTTCTAATTCCCTCGAATTCGGTGGAATTAAAATCTGGATTGTACATTTCTTCCCAAATGCCAAGGAATTCAATAGTATTCTTATTACGAAGCCATTTTTCAATGAGAGCAAGTCCATTTTCAATATTACGTACCATATCAGTAAGAGATATGTAATCTTTTTCATTAATATTTAATATGGTAATTTTTTGACCATTAACATAAATATTATTCATAATTATTGTATTCTCCTATAATGAAAATTATTTATTTTCAAAAGCATATTATTTTATTCGTTTATTTTGCCATAAAGCATAAAAAGTTGAAAAATGAAGTAATTCTAAAACATTTGTATGTCCTCCGATAGTTGTATTTTCTTAGTTTTTATAAACTATTCTTCTTTGTGCTAATAGATGTTCTCTATATATTCTACATTGTATTTAATAAATTTCAAGTAAAAAAGTAATATACATATTCATTTTATTTATTATATTATCTTATTTATATTAATAATAAAATTTTTGTTTGGAAATAAAAGTGAAAAGTCTAACTTTATGATGAATGGGAAAGCCAATGTATTCTTAAAGAAAAAAAGACAAGAAAACGTCTTATGGGTTGAGTTTTGTCAAATGTTGGATTATGTTTAAAGAGTGACAGTCTGTTTGTCCCGATGAAAAACACGAAACAAGGAGATTAGTGTATGAAAAAAGTCATGTTGATGTTGTGTCTAGTGGCCGGAGTTCTGGCGGCGGACGACCGCGCGGAAATTCTGGACGGCGTCAAATTGATCAATGCTTCGCAGGGCACGTTGCCTGGTTCCGTCCTGTGCGTGAAGGAAGAGGCGTTTCCGCTAGTGGCGGGGAATGCGGACGGTGCGTTGATGCCGGTTGCGTCTGCGGCGCGTTATGGTCGTGGAAAAATCGTGGCCGTCGGCCATCCATCGTTCTATTCGGCTAATTCGATGAAACTTGCGGATACGGAGAAATTTGTTCGCAACGCCCTGCAATGGCTGGGTGCCGGACAGATCGCCATCTACAGCTACAAAGAAGCCGAAAGCGGCATTTCATCGTTGGATGGGCTGGCGATAAAAGTCGTCAACAGCCTTGACGAAATTAAAGACTGCCAGGTGGTCGTGGTCTATCCGGACAGTATGAAGAAGGCGGAAGATTTGGAAGTCTTGCGTCAGTTCATTTTGGATGGCGGCGGTGTGCTTACGGCCGGTATCGGCTGGGGCTGGAAGCAGATCACGGGCAAAAACCTTCAGACGGACAACTTCTTTAACAAACTGTTCGGCCCGGCTGGACTGTTGACGGATGACAGTTTTGTAAACCGCCCGAACTCAGATGGATATCCTGTTGCGGCTGAACTGCCCGAAGAGCTGAATGTCGCCAAAGCGCTTGCATTCGCAAAAGATATGGACGCCAAATTGAAACTCGTGAACAAGACGTTGACGACGGCTCGTGCCGTGATGGCGGACGACGGTTCTGATCTGGCGAAGGAATTCGATGCCTTGATTGCGAGAGGCAACCGTGGCGCACCGACCGTTGAAAGGCCGTGGAGAACGGCTGATTTGGTAAAACGCCTTGCGGCGGTTGATTTTACGAAAAAATGGCAGGCGAATCTGCTGGGCGAATACAAGGCCCATCCAGGCGCCCGCACCTATCCGGGCATGCCGCCGAAAGACAGTCCGCGTGTCGAGAAGATCGTGACAATTGATTTGTCCGTTCCGCGTTGGCACAGCACAGGCGTGTTCGCCGTCGCCGGCGAACCATTGACGGTGAAGATTCCGGAAGGCCAGCAGGGCCTCCGCCTAAGAATCGGTACGACGACCTGCAACAACACGCGCCACGACCATTGGGAACGCATGCCCCGCGTCGATATGGAAATCCCGCTCGAACAGGCGGTAACGACCGTCACAAGCCCCTTTGGTGGACTTGTTTACATCATCGTTCCTGCTGAAAAGGCTGCTCCGAAGACGCCCGCCGGTTCAACGATGGATGGCAAAATCGACGTGACGTTTGAAAACGCCTGCGAGGCCGTCTGGTTCGTTGTCGGACGCGACAGTCTGGATGATTGGCGTCGCATGCTGGTGGAATGCCCCGCTCCTCGCGGCGAAATCGAAAGCGACAAAGTGATTTTGTCCGTCAAGAAAGAAGACCTGCTGGAGATCAAAGACAAAGATCCGAACGACCTGATGAAAGTCTGGGCCACTGTGGCAGATTTGGATGCGACGTTGACGGATATCCCGCTCGTCCGTAAATCCCCCGAACGCTTCTGCATGGATGATCAGCTCTGCGCGGGCTACATGCACGCCGGTTATCCGATTATGCTCCCCACCGAAACCGCCAAGCATCTGCTCGACGCCGATTGGCTCCGCACGAAGGGCGATTGGGGCTTCTTCCATGAAATCGGCCACAACCATCAGAACTACGACTGGACGTTTGATGGTACGGGCGAAGTGACGGTCAACTTCTTCACGCTTTATGTCATGGAGAAGATGTGCGGAATCAAGCCGCGTGAAGGCCGTATGACCATCAAGCAGGGCGAAGACATGGTGAAGCGTTGGAAGGAAAAAGGCCAGACGTATCAGCAGTGGAAGAGCGATCCGTTCCTCGCGTTGGAAATGTTTGTCCGCATGCAAGTTGCATACGGCTGGGAGCCCTTCGAGAAGATGTTCAAGGAATATCGCACATTGTCACAGGACGAACGTCCGAAGAACGACGACCAGAAGCGTGACCAATGGGTCATCCGTTTCTCGAAGTTCACGAACGCGAATATCGCGTCCGTCTTCGACGCATGGAAAGTTCCAATCAGCGAAGAGGCCCGTAAGGCTTGCGCAAACTATCCCGCCGCGGATGAAGCGATCTTCTCCGGCCTGCGTTAAGCGGCTGATATAGAAGATGTTTGAATGAAAAAGGCGGTCGCCCTTCGAAAAGGGCGGCCGCCTGATTTTTTGTGGAAATCGCTTTTGTCAAGACTCACCGAGCCTTGAGCAAAGCCGTGGTTCCATTACTTCTGGTTGACGATGATGCCGTCGCCATAGACAGCGCTCTCGATGGAGACGCCGAAGAAGGTGTTGTACCAGATTTTGCCGTTGTTGGCGCCGCTGGGCGTGCGGATGGAACCGCAGCTGGTGAGGGCGAGAACGAGAGCGGTGGCGGCGGCGAGAAGAGCGAATTTCTTCATGTTTTTCTCCTGTTGTTGATTGTGTTTCATGCATGCCGAATCGCATGCATAAAGAAAACATATATCCCGTTTTTTTTTCGTCAAGTAAGAAAAATGATTTTTTTGAATGAAAAGGCTTGAGGCTAGGTTATGAATGGACTAGTTCGAAGACGGCACCGTCCTGTGGGAGGATGGTGGATTTGTTCTGCCATTTGACGGTCCAGCCTTCGGCAAACGACAGCGTTGCAGGAACTTCTGATGGGCTGTTGTTGACGGCAATGACGATGGCATGGTTGTCGTTGAAGAAATGCTCCGTGAGCGTGACGAGCGGATTGCCGCTTTGGGCGATCCGCTTGGCGATGACGTTGGCGGCGACGCGTTTATAAATGCGATGCCAGGCGGGAGCGTCGGTGGCGTAGGCGTTTGGCGTGACGGCGGTATGGCGTTCCATTGGAACGGTCATCAGATAGATTTCGCCTTTGCTGATGGCATGTCGAAGCAGAATTGGATTGCCATCTTGTTCTGCACCAAGGATTTCCGCATCATTCGGCTGAATCAACAGGCGATAGGGGGCGGAGAGTTGGAAATGGATGCCGTCGAAATCGAAAGCGGCGGCGGATGTGCGTGTTTCGCGGGTGATGACGGTTGCGCCGAAAGCTTCCGCGAAAGGCGAGAGGTCGCCGCCGTCGAGGGAGAAATAGACAGTGGCGCCTTGTTTCGCCTTGTCTATCAAGGCTTTGTATTCGAAACTACGGCTCCAGTTGGTGCCGATGATGCCGGGA
>JAEEGJ010026272.1_pt1 | contig 11821 bp, 10 predicted proteins | sample 8958761 | NCBI WGS metagenome assembly JAEEGJ01 (sample SAMN16246546, study PRJNA631951) | gut metagenome | biome: gut microbiome; feature: rumen; material: RS-attached | host: Bos | place: Iran: Karaj | collected 2018-10
GTCGAAGACCTCGTAGTCCGCGTCGTCGGCATAGCCTTTCTCAACCTTTTCGCGGTCCTCTTTGCTCATGCAATAGTAATCCGGGGCGTTTGCGTCGATCCCCCCGAGCACGGCATAGGCGCCGTTCGGAAGCTTTTTGATCCACGTCGCCGTAAACGGCAGTGTAAAGGCATGCAGCGCTTCGCCGCCGGACAGACGCAGGCGATAATAGGCAGTGAACAGCTCCTTCTTTTCCGCGCGCTTCTTTTCGTCTGCGGAACGCACGGCGGGAAACAGGATCGTATCTGCGTCCTCCCAGAAATACCGACTCTCCTTGCCGAGATCGGTCATCTGCCGAAAAGCGCCGTCATAGAGCCAAAGACGGCTTTCATAGTTGTTTTCCGTTTCATTGCAGTTGGACACGACGAACGCGGCGCGCTTGCCGTCCGGGGCGTATTTGACGTTTGACAGGAATTTGTAATCCAGAAAATCCTTGATGCCGATCGGTTCCATAGCAGTCCTCCTCATATTCTGTATCTTTATTGTAGCGGGTTTCGACGGTATTTGCAAGAAAAAGAAAAGAACGGCGTTTTGCCGTTCTCAAGGATTCGTTCATTCGATCGGACTTTCGGAAAGCAGCATCGACAGCGACAGATACACGCCGGCAAGCATATCGGCTCCGCCGCCCAAAGGCAGCGCCGCAATGCGGTTTGCGGCGGATACAAGCACCGAATACGGCGCGTCGGAAAGGACGTTCCGCACAAGCACATACAGGTCCTCGGAAACGAGCCCTTCCCCGCTCTGCAGCAGGAAAGCGCCCGAAAGCTCGGTCGTGTGCGCGGCAGCGGCGCTTGCAAGCGCGCGCGTCATTTCAAGCACGCGATTAAAGCTTCTGCCGAGCGCGGCGGACAGCGCGGCGTACCCTGCGATATACCCGCACAGGAGCCGGTCTGCGGACGGGATCAGTCCCGCGCCGATGCCGGCGAACATGGACGTCGCCGCAAAGCAGGCTTCGGGATCCTGGTCGCGGAACGCGGCATGCAGCTTCGGAAGCAGCGGTTTCAAAGTTTCCGAATATTCGTTGGGCTTTGCTTCCGTAACAAGCGGGCTGAGATCGTCCGTTTTCGCGTTCGTCTCAATCACATGCAGGATGTGCCGGAGCCGGATGTCGTAATCGTTCGGCAGAAACACCGCTTTGATCGTATCGAGCGAAAGATCGTAATCGGTGGACTGCGAAAGGTCCAGAATCAGCTCGCAGTCCGGGATCTCGATCCGTTCGTTGCCCATCAGAACGTGCATACCTTCTTCGATCTCATAGCGCGTAAAAGGCTTTACGGAAGAGACGATCGCCGAAAATGGCGAAAGGCTGTGCGCATTGGAAAGGATGGAGATCATGCCGATCGAGGTGTTGCAGTAGATCGCGTCCGGATAGACGGCGTGCACCGTGCCGTCGTATGTTCCCATGCGAAGGTAGGTATGCAGACGTTTGCAGATTTTTCTTGCGGTTTCGGTCATATTCTTGCTCTCTTGATTCCCGGAAATTCACGCATATACAGCATGTATGATATCATATTTTACTGCGCACAAAAAGATTTGTAAAGATTTTACAGGCGTTCTGACGCCGTCGGATTATGAATAGAATGTAAATTTATTCACATAACGTGTCGAATACGAAAAAAAGAAGCCGGTTTTCGGCTTCCTTTCGGTTCGTTCGGGAATTACTCCTCCGGATCCTTTTCCGGAATGTGCAGTTCGATCGGCTCGTTGCAGTTCGGGCAAATGAGACCGTCCGGCGTGTCGAGCATGTCCTGATCAAAGTAGATGGTCTCGCCGCAGTTCGGGCATACGATCTCAAAGAAATCGTCGTCGTCGAAATCGTCCTCTTCTTCCTCGTCCTCGTCGCCGTACAGAAAATCGTCGTACTCGTCGAGGTTTTCAAAGATCTCCTCCACGCTGTCGTCGAGGTCTGCCAGCGTATCCTCATGATCCGCCATCTCCTCGGCGATCAGGTCGAGCGTGTCGACGATCGCGGAAAAGATCTTCGCGTACTTGTCCTCGTGGATGTTGAGGCCTTCCATCAGACCGTCCAGATATGCGACCTTCTCAGAAATTCTGCTCATGCTGCACCTCCGATTCGTTTTATTGGTTGGTTTGCGTTATACGCGGGACATATACTCGCCGGTTCTCGTGTCGATACGGATCACGTCGCCCTCGTTGACGAACAGCGGGACTGCGATGTGATAGCCGGTCTCAACAACTGCGGGCTTGGTCGTGCCGGTCGCGGTGTCGCCCTTGAAGCCGGGCTCGGTCTCGGTGACCTTGAGCTCGACGAAGTTCGGCGCTTCGACGGAGAACGCGCTGCCCTTGTAGAAGCGCATCTTGACCTGATCGTTCTCCTTGATGAAGTCGATCGCGTCCTCGACCTGCTCGAAGTTCAGCGGGATCTGCTCGTAGGTCTCGATGTCCATGAAGTAGTAAAGCTCGCCGTCGGAATACAGGTATTCCATGTCCTTGGTTTCGATGTGTGCCAGCGGGTACTTGTCCGTCGGGCTGAAGGTGCGCTCCAGCACCGCGCCGGTCATCACGTTCTTGAGCCTGGTGCGCACAAATGCCGCGCCCTTGCCCGGTTTTACATGCTGAAAGTCGGAAATCGACCAAACAACGCCGTCGATCTCAACCGTTACGCCCTTGCGGAAATCGCCTGCCATGATCATAAGTATGTCCTCCCAATTTGATTCGTTGTTTTGTTAAATATGCTGCAGCTCTTTGGTTGCATGCGCAAAGTTCAGCTTGCCGTCCTTGGTGACCACACAGCAGTCCTCGATACGGACGCCGAATTTGTCTTCGATGTAGATGCCGGGCTCGACCGTGATCGTCATGCCCTCGGTAAAGACCGTGTCGCCGGTGACCGACGCCCGCGGCTCCTCGTGGATCAAAAGTCCGAAGCCGTGACCCAGGGAATGCCCGAAGCATTCGCCGTAGCCCTTTTCGGTGATGTAATCACGCGCGATCGCGTCGAGCTCCTTGCCGGTGATACCCGGTTTCAGCGCGTCGAGCGCGCGGGTCTGCGCCTCAAGCACGATGTTGTAGATCTCCTCCGCGAACGGATCGACCTTGCCCACCGCAAAGGTGCGCGTCATGTCGGAATGATAGCCGTTATAGAGACAGCCGAAATCGACGACGACCAGATCGCCTTCCTGCAGTTTTCTCTCACCCGGTACCGCGTGGCACATCGCGCCGTTCGGACCGGAGCCGATGATCGTTTCAAACGACGGACCCTCGCTGCCGAGCTTCGCGCAGATGTATTCGAGCTCTGCGGCAACGCGGCGTTCGGTCATGCCGGGCTTGACGACCTTCAGAAGCTCCTTAAATGCCTCGTCCGCCATGGACTGCGCCTTCTGAAGATTCTCGATCTCGTCGGCGGTCTTGACGATGCGCAGAAGCGAAAGCTCTTTTGCAAACGGCACCATCTCTGCGCCGAACTTCGAGAACGCTTCATAGCCCGCATAGCTTACATAATCCTCTTCAAAGCCCATGCGCCTGACGTTTTCGGAAGCAATGATCTCCTTGAGCTTTTCGTTGTGCGCCGCGCCTGCGACCTCGAAGATCTCGCAGCAGTCGCCGGACTGCGCCTTTGCCTGAATGGTGTAGCGGAAGTCGGTCAAAAGCGCTGCACGGTTTTTGGTGATCAGGACGCTTGCGTCCTCACTGGTGAAGCCGGAAAAATAGCGGATCGCAGTCACGGATTTCAGAAGTACCGCGTCCAGTTCCGCACGTTCCATTTCGGCACGAAGCCGCATGATACGATCGTTCATATACCCCTCCGTTCATGTCTATAACGTAGATATTATAGCCGATTCCCCGCCTCTTTGCAAGCCCCGAACGAAAAAAACTGCTTCCTACAGAAAGAAAGCAGTACGGAACCGTTTGTTTTCAGGTATTCATCCGCCCCGTGTTCGTACCGAACGTATCATCCGGAACGTGAACGGGTCGCCACGTGCAGCCGATCGGCTGTTTCTGCGGCGCTGTCGTTAGGGCAGTTTCATTGCCGCGCTGATTTTATCTCACATTCTTGAGTGAGAACAATGCCGTAACCAGAATATTGGCGAATCCCATAAACCAAATCATACCGGACAAACATGCCAAAATAATGGTCATGCTTTGACTTTTTGCAACTTTCAGACCCGGTATCATCCATGGATAGTATAACGTTATCAGACTAAAGGGTCTGTACGTGATATCCTCCTGATCATTCGTACCTTTGCGCTTGTCAATAAAATACAGCACAAGGTTGGACAACAATGTCGCCAGATAAACGAGGAGGATCACTTTTTCAGCCAGGGTTAACGGCCAATACGGAATCGGCGTATACTTGTTCGAAATCATCCATATGTGAAAACGGATAAACCGGTTCATCATCATTGCAAAGACCAGATAAAAGCGTACATACCGCAAGGACATATGCCGGACAAACGCCCGCGGCAGGCTTTTACTGTGACGAATCCATGAAACGAGAATCCATATCGCAGTGACGACATTGCAGATGCATACAAAAATAATCAAAAAGACCATTTTCTTTAACTCCATATGCCTTTATGTCTCCGTTTTCAATATGTTTTTATTCCGCGCGGCTGTCCTCTTGTTTACCGCTTCAAAAAACTCCGGTGCAATACCGGGACGTTTTACGTATTCATCCTTCGGGTCAGTGTTTCATAGGTCTGCTCAAGCACGGGAACAGGTCGCCACGCGCAGCCGACCGGCACGCCGGGGCGGTTGTCGCCGTGGAAATCGCTGCCGCAGGTGACCATCAGCCGATACTGCCGCGCGATCGAAACGTACATTTCCGTCTGCCGCGGCGTGGACGTCGGATAATAGGCTTCAAGCCCCATCAGTCCGAGATCACAGAGCTCGCGGATCAGTCCGTGCGGATTGTCGCGAATGTGGCACGGATGCGCCAGGATCGGAAGCCCGTCCGCGATATGGATGATGTCGATCACCTGCTGCGGCGTAAAGCGCGGTTCGGTATAATAGCCCGGCATGCCGGGGCGCAGGTATTTCGCAAACGCGTCGCGGACGTCGTTTGCGTAGCCGCCCTTGATGAGACCGTGCGCGATATGCAGCTTGGTCGTCACGGATTCCGGACGGTTGACCAGCGGCTGAATATCGTAGCCCGCTTCCTTGAGCTTGCCGTAGATGATCTTGTTGCGGCGCTCGCGGCGTTCACGCGCGATCTCGAGCGCACGCAGAAGCGTCGGGTTGTTCGGGTCAACGTCAAGCCCGATGATATGCAGCTCGTGCCGCCACTCGTTGTCCATTTCGACGGCGGGCAGCACGGGAACGCCGTATTCCTTCCCAGCTTCGAGCGCTTCCTTCACGCCCATGATGTTGTCATGGTCCGTCAGAGCAAGCAGCTTGATCCTGCTTTGCGCAGCCATGCGAACGATCTCCGTCGGCGTTGCGGTGCCGTCGGAGACGCAGCTGTGCGTATGCAGATCAAAGCGGTTCTCTTCCATCGGGTGTTATGCTTCGGGTTCCTGTTTCGGTTCTTCCGTGTTCTGTTCTTCGGTCTCGGGCTTTGCCATGACCTCGTCCATATCCTGACCTTCATATACGGCTACGAACTGTTCGCCTGTCACGCGCTCGTATTTGAGCAGCAGCTTTGCGCAGGCTTCAAGCCCGTCGCGGTGCTCGGTCAGGATCTTTTCGGCGCGCTCGTACTGTCCTTCGAGGATCATGCGGATCTCGGCGTCGATCTTGGCGGAAAGCGCTTCGGAATAGTTCTTGGCGTGTCCCCAGTCCTTCGCGATGAAGACCTCGGTATCGCCGCCCAGGAAGACGGGACCGACCGCGTCGGACATGCCGTACTCCTCGACCATCTTGCGCGCATGCGCCGTCGCCTGTTTGAGGTCCTGCACGGCGCCGGTCGAAACGTCGGTAAAGACGATCTTTTCGGCAACTCTGCCGCCCATCGACATGCAGATCTCGTCGAGCATGTGCGATTTCAGCGTATAGTGGATGTCCTCCTTCGGAAGCATCATCGTATAGCCGCCTGCCCAGCCGCGGGCAATGATCGAGACCTCGTGCAGATCGTCGCAGTTTTCGAGCTCGTGCGCGAGGATCGCGTGTCCGCACTCGTGATACGCCGTGATCGCCTTGTCCTTTTCGGTGACGACGCGGCTCTTCTTTTCGGGACCCATCTGGACGCGGGTGACCGCCTCTTCAAGGTCCGCCTGCGTGATCTCTCTGCGGTGATCGCGCGTGCAGAGGATCGCCGCCTCGTTCAGAATGTTTTCAAGATCCGCGCCGGTGAAGTACGGCGTACGTCTTGCCAGCGTTTTCAGGCTGACGTCCTTTGCAAAATGCTTGTTGCGCGCGTGGACGAGAAGGATCTCCTCCCTGCCCTTGACGTCGGGATATCCGACGGTGATCCTGCGGTCGAACCGTCCCGGACGCAGCAGCGCCGGGTCGAGGATATCCGCGCGGTTCGTCGCCGCCATCACGATAATGCCTTCGTTCGTCGCAAAGCCGTCCATTTCGACAAGCAGCTGATTCAGCGTCTGCTCGCGTTCGTCGTGTCCGCCGCCCAGACCCGCGCCGCGCTGACGACCGACCGCGTCGATCTCGTCGATAAAGACGATCGCGGGAGCGCTGCGCTTTGCCGTCTCGAACAGATCGCGTACGCGCGATGCGCCGACGCCGACGAACATCTCCACGAAGTCCGAACCGGAGATCGAAAAGAACGGTACACCCGCTTCGCCCGCGACGGCCTTCGCCATCAGCGTTTTACCGGTGCCCGGAGGTCCGACGAGCAGTACGCCCTTCGGAATGCGCGCGCCGTTTTCGGTGAAGCGCTTGTGATCGCGCAGAAAGTCCACGACTTCCTTGAGCTCTTCCTTTTCTTCGACAAGACCGGCGACGTCCCTGAACGTGACCTTATCCTTCGACGGATCGTTGAGATGCGCGCGCGATTTCGAGAAGTTCATCACCTGTCTGCCTTCGCCGCGCTGCCGGTAGATCATGAATACCAGGAAGCCGCCGAACAGCAGGATCGGCGCGAACTGGATCGCAATGTACCACCAGGGAACACTTTCCTGCAGCGCGCTCTGCATCACAAAGCCGTAATCGGCCGATGTGACCTTTTCGACATCGATCCCCTTCTGCTCCGCGACCAGATTCGCCATATACCTGGCAAACAGATCGTTGTCAAGATACATGACATGATCCGCCTTCTGCGGAAGCTTCGTCGCGTCGAGCTCGTTGGAGGTCAGCATCACATAATAGGTGTCGCCGTCAATGACCTCGTAAACCGCCTTGATCTTGTTCTGCTTGTACAGATCGGCGAACTCGGCAAATTTGATCTCCTTCGGTTGATTGGAAGAGCAGCCGTTGGTGACCATAAAGATCAGAAGCATGAGGATCGCCGCCCAGACGACCATCGTGATGATGCGGCGTCCGGTCATCCCCTGCTTTCCCGGTTCATTGCTTTTGGGATTGTTGTTCGGATTGAATTCCAATGTGTCCTCCGTTCAGGGGTCTTGCCCCGGTTCCCGAAGATCAGCTGTAGATCTCGGGCTTTAAGATACCCACATAGGGCAGGTTGCGGTATTTCTGCTTGTAGTCGAGACCGTAGCCGACGACAAACTTGTTCGGGATCACAAAGCCGCAGTAATCCGGCGTGATCTCGCATTCCCGGCGTTCGGGCTTGTCGAGGAAGCAGCAGGTGCGGATCGACGCGGGCTGACGTTCCCAGAGCAGGCGCGTCATGTAGGAAAGCGTCAAGCCGCTGTCCATGATATCCTCGGCGATGAGAACATGCTTGCCCGTAATGCTCGAATCCATGTCCTTGGTGATGCGGACAATGCCGCTGGTCTTCTGCGCGTCGCCGTAGCTCGAAATCGCCATGAAGTCCATCTTGGCGTGTACCGTGATCGCGCGGATCAGGTCTGCGAAGAAGATGCTTGCGCCCTTCAATACGCAAACCACGATGATCTCCTCGCCCTCGTAGTCCTTGGAGATCTGGTCGCCGAGCTCCTGTACGCGTTTTTTGATCTGTTCCTCGGAAAGAAGAACCTCTTCAATGTCCTGAGCCATGAAAGCTTTGCCCCACATAGTCAATCCTCCTCATAATGATAGTGCAGAATATGCTTTGAATCCGCGCGTACGCGCATTCGTTCATCCACCGTGTATCCAGCGACCCAGACGACGCCTTGTTCATCGCATAGGATCGGCATCGTACGCAGAAACCGCGGGACCTTTCTGTCGGTCAGATAATCGCTCAGAAGCTTCGTCCCCCGCATGCCGAGCGGTGTGAAGCGGTCGCCGCTTTGAAGGCTCCTTGCCGTAACGCTTCCCGTAAGGCGGTCGGCGTCGATATACGCGTCGGATCCGCCGCACGGGATCGCTGCGCGTTCGACCGTTTCGACGGTCAGCGTGCCGTGCGGAAGCCGAACGCTTCCCGCGCGCGGCACCGGCGCCTCATAAGGCGCGTTCTCCGGTATTCCGATCCGGAGATCGTCGGCGTCCAGCCATGCGACGACGCCGTTTTTCAGCGTTGCCGTGTCGCCCGTCTGCCCCGAAAGCAGTGCGTCGAGCCGTTCCAGGTCCGCATGCGTAAAGTCCCGGTAAGGCAGCAGATCGCGCAGCACCCGAAGCCGGATCGGCCGCGGAAGCCCGGAAAGCGCTCTGCGGTTCGTTCCGCATCGGCGTTGTGCATCCTCCTTCAGCGCATTCAGATAATCCGCGTCCTCTGCGATGTGCGCGGCGGTTTCCGCAAGCGTTCGCCCGATCGCAGGATTGACAGATTCCAGGGCGGGGATCACCTGCAGCCGGATGCGGTTCCGCGTCGCGTCGGTCTCAAAGTTCGTCGCATCGGTGCAGAAGCTCTGTCCGCGCGCTTCGAGATACGCAAGGATCTCCTCTTTGGGCGTGTTAAGCAGCGGGCGGATCAGTCTTCCGGAACGAAAGCGCATGCCCGCAAGACCGTCGGTACCGCTTCCCCGCAGAAGATGCAGCAGAAGCGTTTCCGCCTGATCATCCCGATGATGTCCGATCGCTATGCAGTCGAGATTCCGATCCGCGGCTACGCGCTCCAAAAAAGCATAGCGCGCATTCCTTGCGGCAAGCTCCAGGGAAACGCCGGTCTCCTTCGCGATACGCGGTACGTCGATCCGTTCCGTGTGCAGCGGCAAGCCGAGGCTTCTGCAAAGCTCCGTTACAAATGCAGCGTCGCGATCCGCTTCGCTTCCGCGGATTCCGTGATGCAGATGCGCCGCCTCCAGCCGGAGGATCTTTCCGTCCCTTTGAAGCCCGAGAAGCTCCAAAGCCAAAGCCACGGAGTCCGCGCCGCCGGACAGAGCGACCAGCACGCCGTCCCCTTCGGAAACGCCGCATGCGGTCCATGTCGAATCGGTCCACAGCAACATGATACACAACTCCGAGAATAATTAACATTAGTTTACCCCGAAATCATGATTTTTGCAAGTGGCAATTGTGAATTCGGCATGACAATTCCGAAACGCAAAAGAAAAACCCCCGCAAAGGGGGTTCATTGCTGATACGAGATAACTGTCGTTCCGGATTTCATTACGCTTTATTGGCATTGTATCGTTCGATATAACGCTCCTTTTCTTTCAGATATATCACTTTTTTGACTTCTTTCTCGATCTCGAGATCAATATATTCCTGTGAACTGCTTATTTCGATCATACGGTTCAGTTTCGCGTTGTGGATGACCGTAGTGAGCGTCCTGACGAAAAATTTGATCGTCCAAAACCCGGAAACGGCGATCACGGCAAACGACAGAATGCCTTCAAAATCCGTAAAATGCGAATCCATCTTCACCGCGAACCATATGGCTGAAGCAAGCAGTACAAGCGATCCGCCTAAGATCAGTGCATATTTGCGGATCAGATCCTTCAAAAGATTCGGTGTGCTTCTGTATAGATCCGATTCGGTCAATCCGTACCTGATCAGGATCGGCTGTAAGATGTTTTTGGTCTCAAGGTCCTGAATCATCTTCTCCGCACGATACGACGTAACTTCATATAAGCGCAGATTATTCTGCTGTTCCGGTCCTCTTCCGAATCCTTCCTTTTCCATGCGAAGGAGCGTATCGTACAGCTCCCGGATCGGCGTCGCGATCGTGTCATACTCCTCTTGCGTCATCTCTGAGACACGCTGCGCGGCTGTTTCCTCGATCCCCTTGAAGAGCTTCTTTCCCAGCGCCGGATCGTTTTCCGTTTCAATGTCAGATACGTAAACCTCCGTGTTGTCCGCATTGATTTTGCGAAGCATATCGTTGACCGCAGACTCCGTCAGTTTCGGCACAGACTGCACTGGCTCGTATATCGGGAATTTGTCCCGCACCATCGTCGCGTCGTCTTCTCCCGATTTCTCTTCGATCGAAGGGAACTTGTCGTCTGCGAGTCCATAGAAATCGGCAGGGTTGTTCACGCGAACGGAGGCTGTCGACGATACCGCTTGTCCGCCCGTCTTCGGAGCAAGCGCTTCCCGCCGGATTCGTTCCGATTCCGTCATCTGCCGCTGCATCTCCGCTTTGATCGCATCTTCTGTTATGGCGGCTCCGGCGCTTTTCTTCAGGCGAGACTTCATTCTTAAATTCCTGATCAAAGAGATGAAGGCCAATATACCGAATACGAGATGCGCTATGGCCAACAACAAGAAGAGTATGATGGCTATGGCATTGAGCGTTCCGGAAAACTTTTCGGTTCCTGCGATCGCCGCAACGGTCAGCGCTGCAATCAGTGAAGCAAAACACAGCAGCACAAAAATCCATGTCTCCCTTTTGCGCGGCGCCTGACCGTTGATCTGATTTTCCGACAGATATCCGTACCGGTCCAGATACTCCTGCAGGGAATGATAGCCGATGTACTGCTCCGGTCTTGCATCAAGCCGCATGGATGCTGCAAGGTATTCCTGGCGTTCCTTTCCGGTCAGAAAGGTGATATTTTTCTTTTCCGTCAGCTCCAGATCCGCGCGAATCTGCGCAGCGCGCGCTTCGTATTCCTTCTCCGGCAGCAGCCTGATACGGCGGCTTGCTTCCTCTCTTATCTCTTTAGGCGTCATATTGTTTTTCCCCTTCTGTTTGTTCCGAATGATACCGGTCAGTTTACAACGTTGATCGGGTAGCCGTATACAAAGGATCTTAAATTCTCCGCCGATACGTCGATGATCTTCTGGCGCATCGGCTTCGGCGTCCACGCATAGTGCGACGTGATGATGCAGTTCGGCGCGCTCATCAGCGGATTTTTGAGCTTGATCGGCTCTTCGCTGACCACATCTGCGGCATACCCCGCAAGCTTACGGGATCGAAGCGCGTCACAAACGTCCGTTTCGGAGATCAGACTCCCGCGCGACGTATTGATCAGGATCGCGCCGTCCTTCATCTTTGCGATCGTGTCCTTGCGGATCATCCCCACCGTGTCCGCTTTTGCCGGGCAGTGCAGGGAGATGACGTCCGATTCCGCAAGCAGCGTGTCGAGCGGAACAAAAGTACCTAAAAAGCCCTGTTTTTCATGCGGGTTCGTGCCGAGCACGCGCATGCCCAAAGCGTCCGCGATCTTTGCAACGCGGGACCCGATGCGTCCGCAGCCGACGATGCCGATCGTCTTGCCGGACAGAAGCGTCGGCGCGATCTCCCACCATGCGAAATCCGGCTGCGCGGTCCACGCGCCCTGCCGCACCTTTGCGGAATGGTATTCCACATGCTGACACAGCGCCAGCAAAAGCGCGATCGCATGCTGCGCGACCGCCTCCGTGCTGTACGCGGGCACGTTCGCAACGGTGATCCCTCGTTCCCGTGCCGCCGCCGTGTCGACGACGT
>JAEEGJ010026273.1_pt1 | contig 11821 bp, 4 predicted proteins | sample 8958761 | NCBI WGS metagenome assembly JAEEGJ01 (sample SAMN16246546, study PRJNA631951) | gut metagenome | biome: gut microbiome; feature: rumen; material: RS-attached | host: Bos | place: Iran: Karaj | collected 2018-10
AAGAAGCTCCAGTGGATGAACGGCGAATACATCAAGGCACTGCCGCGCGACGTCTACGAGGCGGAACTCCGCCGCCGCGTCGCCGACGCCGGCCTCGCCATCCCGGCCGACTTCGACATGGCCATGCTCATCGACCAGCTCCAGATCCGCACCAAGCTCTGGAACGACATTCCCGGCAACTGCGCCTACTTCTTCACGGAGGACTACCCGTTCGACGAAAAGGCCGTCGAAAAGCGCCTCCGCAAGCCCGACGTCCCCGCCCTCCTCCTTGACCTCGCCGATCGCTTTGAAAAGCTCGAGCCCTTCACAGCCGAGGCCGGCGAGAACATGGTGAAGGAACTCTCGCAGGGCAACGGCATGGGTCCGTGGGTCCATCCCGTCCGCGTCGCCGTCTCGGGGCGCATGGAAGGCCCCGGCCTCTTTGAGATGCTCCAGCTCCTCGGCCGCGAAAAGACCGTCGCCCGCCTCCGTCGCGCCGCAGCAATGTGATCTGCGGCGCGGGTCGCTATTTCGCGGAAGCGAATTCGCGGGGCTTGTCGATGGTCGCGCCCTTGGGGACGTCCGGCGCGGACGGCATGGCCTCGAAGGCCCCGTAGCCGACCTTCCGAAGCGTGGAGGGCAGTGAGAGCGCCTTCAGCTTGAGGCAGGCGAAGAAGGCGCCGGCGTCGATTTCCTCCACGCCTTCGGGAATGACGAGCGCTTTGCATTCCTTCAGGCCCGCGAAGGCGCAGAAGCCGATCTTCCGAAGTGTCGGCGGCAGGATGATTTCCCTTGCGTCACGCCCCGCGAAGAGATGCGGGCCGAGTTCAACGACGGGTAGCCCGCCGACCTCGGCGGGGACTTCGATCCTGTCCGCCCCTCCGCCGCTGAAGTGGACGAGGACGGCCGCGCCGTCGCGCTTGAGCGCGACAAAGCCGTTTGTCTCCACAAGGGCGCCGGCGGCGATGTCGCGCGGGGCGGTGCCCGGCGGGAGGACGATGGCGTCGTCGGCGCCGTATCCGCCTCGGCGCACCGGCGCGATGACATATTCCTTCGGCCTTTTGCCGCCCCGGCGGCGCATCATGGGCCACCCATGGGCGATGAGAATGTCCGGCGCCTGCGTCTCGTGGAAGTCGATGCCCTCGCATCGTTCGGCGATCCGTTCGGGAACCACGACGACGCGGGCCGGGAGTCCGTCCGGGAAGAGGCGTGGGCCCAATCCCGCCAGCCTGATTCCGGCGGCCGTCTCCGGCAGGAAGAGGATGTCTGTCGGCTCGCCGAAGTATTTGACGACGGCGGTGGTGCCGTACCGGTCCGTGCAGCAGAGGAAGTCTCCCTCCATGAAGTAGGGGGAGCCGTCGTCAAGGAATGCCAATGCAATGAGCCGTGCCCACGGGTGGATGTCCCTCCGCATCGAACCGGTTGCGCTGGCGCCGTCCGTGAGGAGGCAGGAGAGGCCCGGCGCCGTTCCGTCGAAGCTGTCGTCGCGGATTTCGAACTCGCGAAGGCCGCGCGAGTAGACAAGACCGAGGTTCGGACACGACGCGAAGGCGCGGCTTCCGATGTCCATGGGGCCGGATTGCCTCAGCTCCACCGAGACAAGATCCTTCGAGCCCTCGAACGCGCCGTCCGGGATGACGCCGACTGATTCGTCGATTTTGAGGAACCTGACACCCTTCATGGAGCCGAGTTTCCGGTCGACGAACGCGGCCGGGATGAACCCGCCGCCGCTCTTCGTGCCGAAGAAGATGGCTCCGTGGCGACCGTTTGCGGCCAGCAGCAGGTCGCCTTCCTCCGCCGGGGCGGCGGCTGCGGAGGCGTCATCCGTCTCGTCCGCCTCCCCTGGACGCTTTCCGTCATCCCTGTACCTGCGGCCCATCGTCGTGACAAGGTTCGTCTCGCCGGGCTGCGCATTCACCTGGAACTGCATGGCGAAGCCGCAGGGACCAGGGCCCCTCTGCCCGAAGTGCGGCAATCCGAAGTGGTCGAAGGAGAGCATTCCGCTCCTCCCGCGCGCCTCGAACAGGTAGAAGTTCCCTTCGATTGCCTGAGCCTCCTCAAGTTTGGGCGGCATGTGCCAGCCACGTTTGGTGTCGGTCACGGAGAACGAAAAGGGCCTGCTCCCGTACTTCTCCGGTGCGAAGGCGGGTCCGCCAAGCGCGTCTTGGACGGCCTTCGCCATCGTGAAGCCCTTGGTCTCCTTTCCGGGGACGACGGCAAGACGCATCGACCGAGCGCCTTCGCCGGACGGGAGGCACTGCACGTCGGCGTAGTAGAAGAGGATGTTGATGTCGGCGACCTCGCCGGAGCCGTCAGGAAGCGTGAAGTCGCCCTTCAGGACGTCGTACCCGACGCGGCAGTTATTGGAAGGCAGGTCCTCCATACGGACGGTGCGCTTGAGCATCGGATGGGGCGCGACCGTCCGCCGGGGCGACACCTTGGTCACGGCATCCCATATCCAGCGCAGGCCGTCGTCGGAGAGCTTCTCCAGGAAGAGGTATCCTTCGGTCTCGTAGAAGCCGTCGCACTCGACGGAATAAGAGACGCAGTCACTCCAGATGCCGCTCACCACGGCGCTCCCGTTGGAATCGGTGGCGGCATGGACGTAGACGGGCGTTCCGTCGTCATGGCATGCGGCCGCCGCCGTTATTTTCGCGCCGGCGATTGGCCTTCCTTCCGGGTCGAGCACGGAGAAGCGCAGTTCGGCGCGGGCGCCCTCGGTCCTTGCGATGTCCCTTCGGTCCAGTTTTCCGCTTTGTTCCGGACGCTTTTTCCGCTGTGGCTTTTCGGTGACGTCGAGGGTCGCGCCGCACACCACTGCGGCGGACAGAAGGATCGACGCCAGAATCGCGTTTCCAAATCGCACCTTGGACATGGCGTTCCCCTCCCAGCGCGCCGTCATGGTGTTGCCGCGTCGCTGGCCCGCACGGTGATCTTCGTTCCACCCTGTCGCGCCGGCGCGGGACCTTCGACCTCCACGCCCTTTGGGATTGACGGGGCGCGGGGCATGGCCTCGAAGGCCCCGTAGCCGATCTTCCGGAGCGTCGATGGAAGCGACAGGGTTCCCAGCGTTCCGCAGGCAAAGAAGGCGCCGGCGCCAATCTCCTCCACGCCCTCGGGAATGTCCATCGCCCTGCATTCGCCAAGGCCGGCGAAGGCGCAGAAGCCGATCTTCCGCAGGGTCGATGGCAGAACCACCTTCTTGAACTTCCGGCCCGCGAAGAGATGCGATTCCAGTTCCGTCACGGGAAGTCCGCAGATTTCCGACGGAACCTCCGCGACGTCCCCGTCCCCGCCGGTGTAGCGCAGGAGGCAGGCCGCGTCCTTCCGCTTCAGGACGACGAAGCCGTTTGTCTCGACCAGCGCGCCGCCAAGGATTTCCTCCGGGCGCGTCCCGGGCGGCAGCACTTCGGCCGACGCCAGGTTCCAGTGGCGTCCGAACGTGCGGAGGGGGCCGATGACGTATGTCTTTGCGCTGCCGCCCCTCTCGAAGAAGAGGCCGAACGCGCCGCCGGTGAAGAAGACCGCCTCCGGCTCCTGGCCGGACATGAAGTTGACGGTGCAGTCGCCGAGCGAGAGCGACGCGGGGAAGACGATGGCCTTTGCGGAAAGGGTGCCGCTGTGGAAACCGGGGTCCAGGCTGGTCACGGGCAGACCGGCAGCCTGCTCCGGGATGGATATGATGTCGGACCGCCTTCCGATGTATTTCTCGAGTTTCGCCGCCGAACCCTTTCGGCTGAAGAGGAAATCGCCCTCGACGAAGCAGTCGCCCAGCCCCAACTCGTGGAGCGACACGACCCTGCGCCATGGCATCACGTCATGGCGGATCGAATCCTGCCTTGAGTAGTTCCCCGAAAAAACGCAGGTGAGGTTCGTGCCGGCGTCCACGAAGGCGTCGCTTTCGATTTCGAACTCGGAAAGGCGGTCGGCGACGACGAGGTTGAGGTTCGTGCAGCGCGCGAAGGCCCTGGCGCCGATTTCCGTCACGCCGGGATGCAGCCGCACGGCGGTGAGGTCTTTCGCGCCCTCGAAGGCACCGGCGGGGATTTTCGACACGGTTTCGTCGATGGAGAGGAAACGGACGCCGCCCATGGAGGCCAGACGGCTGCCGGCGAAGCGGGCGGGCAGAAAGCCCCCCTTCTCCTCCACGCCGAAGAAAACGGCGCTGTCATCGCCGTTGGCGAAGAGCAAAAGCCCGCCTTCCGCCTTTTTGCCTTCCTTGAGCATGGAGAGCCTCGCGCCGGCTCCCCGCCTTTCGGCGGCGACAAGCGTCTTGACGCCGGGTTCCTCGTTTACGAGAAAACGCAGTGTGAAACCGTCCGGCGTCACCTGGTGGGGCGGCAGCAGGTTTTCGATCTTCAGCACGCCGCTCTGGCCGCGCGCTTCGAAAAGGTAGTGTCCGCCCCCGATTCTCGCGGCCATGCGATTCGGAATGTTCCCGTAGAAGCCTGTCCCCAGATCAGACGCGGAATAGTCAATCGCCTCCGATCCGTATTCCGCCGGCGCCATGAACGGCGCCTTCATCGCGTCGGGGAAGTCATCGACCCTTGTGAACCCGCGGGTGTCTTTCCCGGGCTTCACGGCGAGCCTGACGGATCGCCGTCCGTCGCCGCCTCCCGGGAATCTGCTGACGCTGGCGTGGTGGAAGAAGATCTCGAAGTCGGCCACCTCGCCGTCGCCGTAGGGCGGAGTGAAGTCATCCTTCAGAAGGTCGTAGCCCGTCCTGACGTTCGGCGACGGCAGACGTCCCATCTTCACGGTCCTGACGAGCATCGGATGCGCTTCCGGAATGCGGCGCAGGTCCTGGATCAGCTCCCTTTCCACAAGCCAGCTCTGGCCGTCGTCGGAAACCTTCGCGAACGAGATGTGGCCCTCCCGCGTGGCGAAGCCTTCCTTCGAGACGCTGAAGACGACGCTTTGACGGCAGATGCGCCTGATGACGGCGCGACCTTCGGCGTCCGTCATGGCCGTGACGCATTCCTGCGGATTGCCGTCGTGCAACGACAGGGTGGCTTCCGGCACCGGCTTGCCGTCTGTGTCGCGGACGACGAAACGCAATTCCGCCCAGGCGCCGTGCCGGCTGGCGACGGAGAGCCTTCTTTGCGCATTGTCGGGTTCCTTCGCGACCGAAACGTCGCGGTACATCGGCGACACGATGAAGTCTCCGGCCCGAAGTGTCGCGACCGCCGCGAACAGCGCGACGGCATAGGCGGTTAACACCGCTGTCCTTTTCATCTGAATGCCTCCCCTTTTGTCGTTTTTGCAAAGAGCCAGTCCCAAAACCGGTCGTCCTGCCACGGCGGATCCCACCAGCAGCCCTTTTCGGGCTTGCCGTAGAACTCCAGGACGGCGTCGCCGCCGGCCTGGGCTATCGCGTCGACGATAGCATCGCAGAGCGGCCGGTTTTTCTTGTCGTCGATTTCCGACGGTTCGCCGAACCACCAGTTGCCGGGGCTGTCGGGATGGAAGACCTCCGTTATCGGCATTGCCCACATGGCGCAGACGGCGGCAAAGCGGCCGGGATGGTCGAGGGCCATCGCGATGGCGGCGCTTCCGCCGCTGCCGAGTCCCACGAGGTAGATGCGGGAACGGTCCACCGCGAGGCCTTCGCGCATGAGCTGGAAGACGAGGTCGCAATAGGCGTTGTTGAGGTCGCCGCCCGGGGAGACCGGATAGCCCAAGACCATGTTGACGTTGCCGTATGAGGGCGGCATTGGAATCAGCAGATGGCACGGATGCCGCTTCTGGAACTCGCGCGACGAGACCTTGTCCATCACGGCGCGCTGGCGAAACTGCAGTTCGAGGTCGGTGCCCTGCTCGCCGTTGCCCGGCATGTAGATGACCAGCGGGCGCTTCCTTCCCGACGCGGCGCGCCTCAGGAGGAACGGGATGCGTTCCGGCGTCGCGTTGTCGCATCCGAAGAAAGTGCCCTGGTGCGTGAAAGTGGTTGTCTCAGAGTAGGCGCGCGCCTTTTCCGCGAAGACGTTCCGCGCCGGATCGCCCTGCGCGGGGCGGCCCACGTGAAACCAGTGCGCCTCGAATCCGTAGGGCCGCATCCGCTCTTCAAGCGACGGCGTGCAGGAGTATGGTTCGATGCGACCCTCAAGTCCGAAGCCGGGGGCGCCGTCGAGGGGAAGGTAGGCGAACCGCCTGAAGCGTATTACCCCCTGGCGGTGGTATTCGAGAATCGCATCATCGGGTGGGTTGTCGCCGGAGAAGGCGCGCCTCGCCCGTTCGTTGCCCCGGATGGCGGCCTCGCGAAGGCGCCGGTCGAAATTCGCCACGGGAATTTCGCCGGCGCCCCAGAACGGGTACGGCGCGAAGGCGGCGAATGGGCCGCCGTCATAGAAGAGGTCGGAAAAGCGGAAGCGCGTGTCGGGCGGAATGCTCGCATGGACGACGTTCGAACACAGTCCGGCGTAGTCCGCGAAGGAAAGGAGCCGCCATGCTTCGCGAAGGGCCTGGATGTCGTCGCTGACTCGGGGATGCGGATAGAATCCGGCTTGCGGGTCGTTCTCCGGTTCGGCGGGAACGGCCGCGATGATTTCGCGGCAGATGGCATCCGTCGTGGCGGCGTCCGGCTTCAGGTCCAGTCCGGGCCGGGAATACTTCGTATAGTTGGCCAGCAGCGCCCTGCAGATGAGCGATGCGTTGGAGCTGACGATGGCGTATGCGCGCGCGAAATCCCCGGCGTTGTCGGCCTTGACGGCCTCGTTCGCCTCAGCCGAATCGAATGGCGGTGGAACGGGGGCCTTTTCGGCGAAGAGCTCTTCGGCGGAGACGAGGATTTTCCCGCCACGACGCGCCCCGCCATCGACCTTTCGGGCTTCCGCCCCACGTTCCGGAAACGTGCACGGGCGGCCGAGAACGTCCCCGTCAACCGCGCGAAACGAGGTCGACGCACATCCGCACAGGAAGACGGCCAGAATCAGCGGCCCGGTTTTAGGTGCAGTCGGCATGAATCCATTCTACCACAATCCCTTGTGTATTGTAATGATGCATTTTACGCCCGAGTTTACGCTTATGTCCGCAAGATTGGCCGGCCGATACCGACGAACGACATCTGGATTGCCGCCGCAGTTCTGGAATCCGCCGGCATCTTGTGCACAAACGACAGTCACCTGCTCTCGCTTCCGCTGATACGGACGGTCAAGTTTCCATAGCGTCACGCCATCGCGCGACGATGTTAATGTTCCAGCAAACGGAGGCTACTGGGCCGGCGGTATTGGTGAAGTTGTAGTCGATGAGGTGGCGGGCCGTATCGACCGCCTTTCCGGGTGGCACCTGGTTCCATGACCCAGTAGCCGTGTGGAAGGTGTACGCCCAGTTGCCGTTGCCGTTTTCATAGACGGAGTAGAAGAGGTTGCCGTACTCCAGGCCGAAGAAGCGGTACTGCACGGCGGTGTCGAGGAATTGGATGTCGATGAGCGTGCGCGTATTGGGCGTAGGTTTGAAGCCTGTGTCGACGTAGGTGGGCGTCGTCGCCGTCTCGATGTAGGCGAGGCGCGTGTAGTGCGTTCCCGCGGCCGCGCGGAAAGCAACGCCGGATGACAGCGCAACGGCAATCGCCGGAACAAGAATCGTCTTCTTCATGGTGTGTGGCTCTCCTTGGTCAGGGCATTCGATGACTTGCAACCATTATACATAAACCCGACATAATTGACAAGAAACGAAAAAGGCAATTTGGATGTGGCCAAAATTTGTCACACCTATGCAATTTCATTTGTTTGACATGGCGGCCGCTTTATGCAACAATAGTGGCACAGCAGGAGAGAAACCATGAATAAACGTCTAGCCGTTTCCATTGCCGCCGCAGCCGCCGTGGCGCTGTGCCGGAGCGTGTCCGCCACCTCCGTGGCCGAGCGCCCCGCCTACTTTGTCGAGTGGCTCGGTTCCAGCGGAACCCAGAAGACCGACACCGAGTACGTCTTCACGACCGACCCCCGCGTGGAGACGACGATGATGCTCACCTCGAACGCGGACAGGGACGTCGCGGGCACGTCCACCGCGAACGCTTCCTGCTTCATCATCGACTACAATGACGCCGGAAAGATCATCTACTACCGGTACCATGCCGCCTCCTACACGGCGGTCACCTATCCGGCCTCCATCCTGAACCAGTGGGTGGAGGCCGTGTGGGGGTCCGAGGTCCGTCACAACGGCACGGTGCTGAAAACGTTGGCGACGCAGAACTTCTCGGACAACACGGCCAGCTTCCAGCTCTTCTACGGCCGCAACGGCATGACCGGCCGTCTCAAGGGCGTCCGGATGTACGACGGCAACGTCCTCGTCCGCGACTTCGAACCCGCCGTCATGTCGGACGGCACCCCGTGCATGTACGACCGCGTCACGGACAAGTGCTACCTGAACTCCGGCACCGGCACGTTCTCCACTGGCGACCCCGTCTTCAGCTCCCTGACGGTGGAAGGCAGCCCGTTCGCGGTCGGCGTGGTCTCGCCGCCCTACGGCTTCCACGAAAACGAGTTGCTCGTCGGCACGGCGACGAACTGCTCTGCGCCGGCGACGGTCACGGCGGAGGGTCTGTCCGCCACCTGCGCGGGATACCGCCTCTACCGCTGGTCGGAGAACGACGCCGACTGGGCGCTGGAGTCCAGCGGCGCGGGCAACGCCCTCTCCCTCGCGGTTGCCGCCGCCGACGCCAGGCTCGTCTGGCTCTGGGACGTCGCCGCCGATCTCGCCGTCTCCCTGGACGGCGCCCCTTCGGCAGAGGCGAACTCCGCCACGATCCCGGTTTTCGTCCGCGGCCTCGGCTCCCCGGCCAGCCCAACGACGCTCAAGCTCGCCTACGGCTTTTCGCGCGACGCGCTGTCCTTCACCAACGTCGTCTCTTCGTCCGTGACGGACATCGGCGCCCTCTCCGCCCCGCTTTCGCGCCTCTCGCCCGGCATCAACTACTACGTCAAGGCCATTCTGGAGGCCAACGTCGGCGATGAACGGGCCGAGTCGGAAATCATCCGCTTCCAGACGCCCTCCTGCGACGAACAGGGCAAGCCCGGCCTCTGGCAGACCTTCTTCACCTCGGCGAACAAGGACTGGACGAAGGACATCTGGGCCGTGCCGGAGGGGACGGACTGGCAGAACTATTCGGACGCGAACCGCATCCGCCGCCGCGAGACGACGGTCATCGCCCCCTACACCCACGGCGCCGCGCCGTCGTCCTGCACGAAATACCTTTCCGAGGTCTGGGGCGACGAGGTCTGGTGGCCGGTCAACGGCGGGCAGTGGGCCTATGCGGGCTACATCTGGCTTGACGCCGCGAAGTCCTACAAGTTCCGCACGAAGATCGACGACAACGAGCGCATTCAGATCACGGACGCCAGAACCGGGGTGACGACGACGCTCATCAACGACACCGGAAACGGCAACGGGGTCAACACGTCGCCCGTCTACACGCCGTCCGTCACAGGCTGGCACGCCATCGAACTGCGCTTCTCCGACGGATCCGGCGGCCTCGGCGGGTACGACTCGGCCAACAACTACGTCAATACCAGCAATCTCGGCTTTTCGCAGGACGGCGGTGCGACCTGGAACCTTCTCATGGATCCCGGCAACGGCTCGCTTCTCCGCGCGGAGATGGGGGACATCTCGATTTTCGCGACGGAAATGATGCAAAACGGCGCGCTTGCCTCCGTCTCGCTGGACTTCGAGGCAGACGGTTCCGCCAATCGTACGCTCATGGCGGCCTGGGGCAAGGTGGTCGGTGGCGACAATCCGGCGGACTGGGCCTGCACCGGCATTGTCGCGACCGTTTCCGCCACGGACACGAACTACGTCTGGACCGTACCCGCCGACTGGGGTTCTGACTCCAACCTCGTCGTCCGCTTCTATTTCGACGGAACGACGGTCAAATGGTCCAACACCATCCTGTGGCGCGACTACGCCGCGCCCAATGTCACGGACGTCGTCCCTGACGGCACGGGCGGTGACACCCTGGTCATCTCCGGCGACCTTGTCTCCTTCTCCGGGCAGGACTGCGTCCTCACGGTCCATGTCGGCGAAAGCCCCTCTACCATGACCAATGCCTGGACGGGCCTTGCGGGAAGCGTCCGCAACGCCACCGGCGCCTTCGCGCTCACACTCTTCGAATCCGACGCCGCCTCGCCAATGTATCTGGTCCCCGGCGGCACGTACTACGTGGCCGTCGAGGCCGCCGCAGGCGGCCGGTCTTCGCGCACCGCCACGCAGGCGGTGACGATGAAGGCTGCGCCGGTTTTCACCGCTTCTCCGGCCGCCGTCGCGCGGCGCACGATCACCTTCAGCGGCGTTCTCTCCGATCCCGGCATGTGCGACAGGGCGACGCTCCAGCTCTACGTCGGCGCCGCGTCCGACGCCGAGGAGACCCTCGTGGCCGTTGAAGAGCCGGTCGTCGCGACCGGCGCGATGCAGTTCGCCATCGCGCACACCTTCCCAGAGTTTGAGACCACCTACAAGTGGCAGCTCCGCGCCGTCGCGAAGGCCGCGGGCGAGACGGCGACGCTCGAAACGCGCTCGCCCGTCCAGACTTGCCAGACGCTTGACACCACGACCTACACTTGGAAGTCCTCCGTCGCTTCAGGCGCATGGGACGACGCCTCGAACTGGACCGACAACCAGTCCGGCGACTGCCTCGGCTACCCGCAGACCGCCGCCGCCACGGCGACCTTCCCGCAGTCGGACGGGACGGAAGTCCTCTTCCGCCGGGCCCTCTCCGTCGGCACGCTCCAAGTCAACGCCTCGGCGAATGTGACCTTCACCCAGGGCGGCGCGTCGACGAACGACACGAAGCTCACCGTCACCACGCTCAACCTCAACTATGAGAAGGGCTCTCTCACGCTCGACGGAGTCGCAGTAAACGCCGCGAACGACGTCACGCTCGGACTACGCCGCGCCCTCCGCGCCATCAACGGCGCCGACCTCTACACCCGGAATTTCGTCCAAACCGGCTCCAACGACGTGCTGGTCGCGGGCGAGTCCGTTCTAAACTGCAACGACATGCGCTTTGGTGGCGGAACCTTCACCATCTCGAACGCGACGGTCAACGTCCGCGCCTGGAGCTATCTGGGCGATTCGAAGCCCGGGGGACACATCGTCTTCAGGGGGGACCACCCGCTCTTCCGCCATTCGAACAGCGCGGGTGTCATCTACGCGTCGCTCGCCACGTCGGCCGTGCAGTTCGACTTCTGCGTCCCCGCCGGGGGCTACGCCGCCGCGCCATTTGGCTCCTCCGTCGCGAACACCTACTACCTGGGCAACAACAAGGGCAGCGCCGGCGCCGGCAGCTACACCGTCAACGTCCTCGATGACTCGCCCGCCAACTTCTCGGACACGCCCGTCACAGCCACGCTCATCTCGTGGCCATACGGCATCAACACGGCGCTTGTGAACGAGGGGCACCTACCGGAAGACAATGGCGCCGCCACGGACGACGCCTTCGTCTGGGGTGACGGCACATACCCACCGACGCTCTCCGTCGCAATAAACGGCAGCTCCCACGCCGGGGAACTCCTCGTTTCCTGCTTGCCCGCGCATGTCGATTGCAACCTTCTCTCGCCCAGCCGCGGTTATCACGAAATCGCCCACGGCGGCCTGATCAACTGCTCCGCCCCGGCGGACTACATCATGCTGACGCCTTCGAACCGCGCCATCTGCGTGGGCTGGAAGCTCTACGACATCGACAACGCCACGCTCTCGCGCACCCTCGCCGCGTCCGGCACGAACACGTCGTGCGCCGTTCCCGACACGGGGCTCTGGCGCGAACTCGAGTGGCAGTGGCGCGTAGAGCACCTGGGCACGGCGACTGCCGGGACCGGTGGCTCCGGGAACCCCGCCTCTCAGTGGGTCG
>JAEEGJ010026274.1_pt1 | contig 11821 bp, 6 predicted proteins | sample 8958761 | NCBI WGS metagenome assembly JAEEGJ01 (sample SAMN16246546, study PRJNA631951) | gut metagenome | biome: gut microbiome; feature: rumen; material: RS-attached | host: Bos | place: Iran: Karaj | collected 2018-10
CGGCGCTCCGCAGCCCAAGTGGGATCCCTACACACTGGATCAAAAAAATGAAATGCATTTTGAAAGCTGCGGCTGCGTGCCGAAACTTGAGATGAACAGAAAGGAGCAGGGCTTCAATCCTTACCTGCCCTCCTGGGAATATATTCCGGACGGCGAGCCGCATGTCTTTGACGGCAGAATCTATGTTTTCGGCTCGCACGACATTTTTAACGGCTGGGTTTTCTGCCTCGGCGATTATATCTGCTATTCTGCGCCGATAGACGACTTGAGCGACTGGCGCTACGAGGGCGTAATCTACCCAAAAACAGCAGACCCGCTCAACAAAGACGGCAAAATGTGCCTTTACGCCCCGGACGTAACGCAAGGCCCGGACGGCAGATACTACCTCTATTATGCGCTCGACAAAGTTAGCGTCATTTCTGTTGCGGTTTCAGACACTCCGGCAGGCAAATACGAATTCTATGGCTATGTTCATTATAAAGACGGCACAAGGCTCGGCGAGCGCAAAGGCGATGAACCGCAGTTTGACCCGGGCGTAATTACAGAAGGCAGCAAGACTTATCTTTACACAGGCTTTTGCGGCAGGGGCGATAAAAGCCGCCACGGTTCAATGTGCACCACGCTCGGCAGCGACATGCTGACAATTGAAGAAGAGCCTGTTTTTGTTGTGCCCGGCATTGAATATGCGGAAGGCACTTCATTTGAAGGGCATTCATTTTTTGAAGCGTCTTCAATCAGAAAAATCGGCGACGTTTATTACTTCATCTATTCATGCGAGTCTATGCGAGAGCTTTGCTACGCAACTTCAAAGAACCCGCGCAAAGATTTTGTCTACGGCGGCGTGCTAGTTTCTAACGAAGGCGGCAACAACCACGGCAGCATCGTCAAGATAAAAGACAGCTGGTACGTTTTCTATCACCGGCAGACAAACGGAAATTGGTACAGCCGTCAGGGCTGCGCCGAAAAGATTGAGATTCTGCCAGACGGTTCAATTCCGCAAGTTGAAATGACTTCTTGCGGACTGAACGGCGCACCGCTTAAAGGCAAGGGCGAATATTCGGCGCACATTGCATGCAGCCTTTATAATAGAAAAGAAAACAACTTTTTTGTGCCCGGCAGCTACCCGCGCCTTACGCAAGACGGAAAAGACGGCGATGAAATTGAAGGCCACATCGAAAACATAAGAGGCGGCGACACAATCGGCTTCAAATACTTTGACTTCAAAGACACAAAGAAGATTACGATTATCACGCGCGGCTATTGCAGCGGCACTTTTGAGGTTAGAACCGCGCTTGATGCGCCCGCTCTTGCCAAAATCAAGGTTGAATTCACAAACAACTGGGAAAAATTCTCAAGCCCGGTAGACCTTTCGTGCGGCAAAGTGCCACTCTACCTCACTTATTGCGGCAACGACGTAGCTATGCTGAAGGGCATAATACTGGAATAAGCCATTAACGCAAACAGCCGCCCAAGCTCAAAGCATGGCGGCTGTGGTTAGTTCAGTTGTTCACTTTGGTCACTTTCTCGAATCGTCATTATGTCGTTTGCCCGCTTTGATTTTATAAATGTAACGCAATCTATGATTAATTCATCTTTTACTTGACGATACATAATTTGTTATGTATCGTATAATACAAGAGGTGCAGATTGAAAGCATATAATTCAAGAGAAGTTATAGCAATTCTTTGTGCTGACGGTTGGTACGAAGTTGCTTGCTGCGGTGACCATCATCAGTTCAAGCACCCCGAAAAAAAAGGGAGAGTTACGGTAACGCATCCACAGAAGAATATTCCAGTTGGAACGCTCAAAAGTATAGAGAAACAGGCGGGCGTAAAATTTCCGAGGTAGGAGTTTGTATGAAAGACAGATATTCATTTGTAGCAGTTTTGAATTATGCAGAAGACGGAATAAGCATTGAATTTCCAGATTTGCCAGGCTGCCTTCCGTGTGCACAAAACACTGATGAAGCCATCGCAAATGCGCGTGAAGCACTCGGGCTTCATCTTTTCGGCATGGAAACTGACGGCGAAGAAATTCCAGAACCGACACCTGTCAATAAAATTGAACTGCAAAAAGACCAGCTTCCAGTGCTTATAGATGTGTTCATGCCACCAATCAGAGCACGTGTAAAAGAATCTTTTGTTAAAAAAACATTGTCTCTTCCTGCATGGCTTGCCGCACTTGCTGATGAAAACGGTGTGAATTGTTCGCGCGTGTTTCAAGATGCGCTCAAAAAACTGCTCGGCGTAACAGACAATCAATCTGCCACCACAGCTTAATCCGCCCGCCCCGCCTAAACCTGCTCTACGGTTACGCGGTTTTTGCCGTTGCGCTTAGAAATGTACATACACTTGTCGGCGGTGTTTATAAGCTTTGAAATCTTGGTAGCCGACATGTTGTGTGTTATGCAGACACCGATACTGAGCGTTATCTTTATTTCTTTGTTTTCGTGCATAATGATGCTGCGCTCAACAACCTTTCTAAGCTCTTCTGCAATCTGCACAGGATCAATGTTTTCATCATAAACAAAGGTGTTGAACTCTTCACCGCCCCAACGGCAGTAAAGCGAAGTATCACCAAAAACAGAAACCAGCTTGCACGCCACATTTTTCAAGACCAAATCACCTGCATCATGTCCATAAACATCGTTGACCTGCTTAAAATAGTCCAAGTCCATCATGATTACGGCGACTGTCTTCTTTTCAGGCTTCAGGTACAATTGGTCAATTTTTTTGTTAAAGCCATATCTGTTATAAAGCCCTGTCAGCTCGTCGTGCTCGGCGGCACGGTTTGCAATTCTAAGTGCTTCCTGCTGCCTAAGCTCTGCCTTCTTAAGTTCATCTATAATGCGAGTCAGGAAAAGCGCCTCGACAACATTGCCGTCATCATCATGCTTGTAAGGCACAAACATGAAATTCTGCCAGCCGTTCATTTTTGAGAGAATATCATCAGACAGAACACCCTGCTTTTTCAGTCTGTCAGGCAGAGTGTCAATGTTCAGGAACTGCTGGTGCTCGTGAAGAATTTCAAGACTCAGGTCATTGTCGCACCAGGTATTCCAAATTTGCTTTAACGGCTGCACCGTAGACATTGTTTTAACGCCCGTATTCAGCATCTCAAGCGAATTGTTCTTAAAGTCCATAAGATACATTGAATGGAAAATGCGCTCGATGCTACTCAAAAAAGAAACACGTTCCTGAATGGCAATTTCTTTTTCAACCTGGTTCTTCTTTTCTTCTGTTATGTCCTGAACACAAAGCGTAACTGTCTTGATTTTTCCGTCTCTGGCACGCGATGAAACAATAATATAAGCGCGCAGCCACATACCGTGAGGCTCCTGATATTCAATAGACAATACGTCCTTGTTTTTCATGCGCTCGTCCAATGTACTGAAATTGAACCATGCGTGGATTTTGTTCCGATTTTCTTCATCAAGCGTATTTATCCACGCATTAATAGTCTCTTCAAATGTTTCGCCTTGAAGCGAGTTGAGAAATTCAGAATTCTTAAAGACTGTATACTTATGTGTTTCAAGGTCCACACTGCAACACTGAATATAAACATCTGAAAGTGATCTTGCAATTTGATATGCACTCTCAAGGTTTGCAAGATACTCGCGTTCTTTCTGCCGCTGCCCGTCAAGATTTTCAGTAATGAATGTCAGAGACTTTATATGATTGTGCTTATTTTTTTCTGTTGCAATAAGCGTGCCTTTGAGCAGTTTTCCCTTTTCGTTGACAAACTCAACACTGTCAAAGTCTTTGTTCTTAAGCCGTGCATCAACCGTAGAAAAATCCATAAACTTATGCATAACAGCGCGTGAACTTTCCGGCATTTCGTTTATCCAGTCGTTTATGGCAACGCTGATATCAATAGTGCCGTCATACAACTTAAGAGACTTATCGTCTTTAAGCGTAAGATACGTCTGGTGCTCCAAATCAAAATTAAAGCATGAATAATAAGCATTGGTAAGTGATTTTGTAATCTTATAAGCCTGAAGCAGAGAATCTGCATGGCGGAGTTCGCGGCGCTTAATCTCGTCAATGCAGCGGATCAAGAACAAAGCTTCAGTAACAAGCCCTGCCTCGTTGCGTATATAAGGAACTATAAGCACATTTACCCAGCCGTTTGTAATTGTAAGCACATCGTCTGACAAAGAGCCCTGCTCGGTAAGTCTTTTCTGCAGCGTGTTGAAATTCAAAAACTCTTTGTTTGTTTCATACGCTTCAGGCGTAAAGTCTTTGGCACACCATGATTCCCAGACATATTTAAGAGGCAGGTTCTGGTCTTTAACGCCGCTTTTTCCGTTGAGAACCACAAACGTATTGTCAGTGAAGCTTCCGCGGTACATTGAAAGATAAATGTCAGCAATACTCTTGAGAAATGTCAGCTGGTTTTCAAGATATTTCTGGTGCTCAAGAGCCGCAAGCCGCTCGCTGTTTATGTCCTGCGAAACAAAGGTAACAGACGACACCTCATTCAGCGCATTCCGCGAACAGACAATCAGCTGACCTCTGTGCCAGTTGTCTTGTGAATCAATATATTCAACTGTTTCAGTGTCCTTTGTCTTCATCCGTTTATTCAGAGTTGAAAAATCAAAGAAGCTTGAAAGCTTTTCAGCTGACTCCGCAGGAAGCTCGGTGAGTCTTCTTGAAATAAAGCTTTGTATGCCGGAACCTTCAGGCAGACCGTTACTGGTATAATCTTTAAGCAGTGAATATGTATTATGTTCAAGATCAAAACTGCAAACCTGCTTGTACGCATTCATCAAAGATTGTGTCAGCTGATAAGACTTGGAGATTTGCGTCATCATCTCGCGCTCTGTAATGTCAAGAAGACTGCGGAGCACTGTTACAGAACCGTCAGAGCCTTCTATAAGCTGCATAGTTCCATAACAATAAATTACGTCCGGCGAATTATGATGGCGGATTCTGTATTTGCAGGTCACAACATGACCAGGTCTGAGCATTGCAACTGTGTCTTTGATTATGTGCCTGTCTTCTTCAACTGTAGTGCTCGCAACACCGTCAATAAATTCAGACTGCATCTGGTCTACTGTTCCATAGCCGAGAATATCAAGCGCGGTCTTGTTTGCAAAAACAATCTCAGACGTATCTTTTTTATATTGAAGAATTCCGCAAGAAATTGAAGCAAGCAGAGTATACATGTTCTTTCTCGCCTGCTCTTCTGTAGAAAATTTCTGATAGGCAAAAAGCATTCTTGAAGATTCGGTCGTATCATAGATAACAATATTCGCAATAATGTGACCGTCACCCTTCCGCTTGGAAATCAGAATCATCTTTCTACGGTATGAATCGTTGTATCTGAGTTTATAATCAATATGAAGATTCCGCTCGCCCTTTTCAAAAGACTGAATGAGCGCGGCTGCCGACTGAATATAAAGCGCGTTGTGTGCTTCGTGAACTATGTCGTATTTTACGTTCCACAAAGTAATATAGTTGTCATAGTTCATTGGAAAAACAAGTCCGTCGGTCTGATATTCGGGCGCATTGAAAATTGGTGTCTGATAAATCATGTTGTCCGTAAGGTCTGCCTGATAGCTGCAGAGCGACCCTGTAAGAACAGCTTCGCGGTAAAACTCGCGCTCATCATCGATTTCATCTTTTAATTTTGTGATGTCTGTACCGGTAATAAGCATGTAATCTTTGCCCTGCCACTTTATCGGTGACGCGCCTGCAAGCACTGTCATACCGTCCGGACGTTTTTTCTGGCTGAATCTACGTTCGCCTGTCTTCTGGTAAGTCACTACAGGACAGTTCGGGCATGGTACATCGTTGTCCATATAAACTGAATAGCACGGTTTTCCAAGCAGCGGTGCGCCGTTATAAAAATCGCGGATAGCTTTGTTGACGTGTACAACTTTAAATGTCTCTGGATCAATGATATAAATGAATTCTGGCTGCAAATCAAAAGCTGCGAAATAATCTTCTGGAAGAATATCACCGGTCTGTTTGTTTTTGCTGTTTCTCATTATTATGAATTATAACCTGTTTGGCTAAAAATGCAAAATTCTTTTCGTAATACCATATGTCTGCCGGAAATCCGTTACTTGCGTCCATCAGGAAAGCCTGCATCAAAGCACAATCTCTGAAACATGCTCACGGCGGTTTCGTGCCAAAGCCTCGCAGTGACTCCCTTCGGGGTCAAGGCGAGGTTTGTCCCGCCTCCGCATGTTTCTGCCTTTGCCGACAGTTCTGCACTCCGCTGCCCTACGCATCTGTTTATCAGCGCAAAATCTTCCTGCGTCCCGCGTTCGCATGTTCACCGTTTACAAGTTTTGCGGAGCAAAACTTGGCCGTTTCGCCAGATTATTCCCAAACTGTAGATTAATCCAAAGGCGAAACGCCTCCGGCACGATGTTTCTTGGCGTTACAGAGAGAAGCATAAGCTTCTGCAAGAAACTGTGCGGCACATTCCATCTCTGGCGTGAATTTTGCGAAACCTATAGAGACCGAAACATTCCATGCGCGGCCGTTTGCATCGTTGCGGCGAGCCACATTCCGTCTGATTCCTTCGTTTATAATGAGAATCTGCTCTTCGGTCGAGATTTCGCCTGCAATTACAAATTCGTCGCCGCCGTAGCGTGAAATCAAGAAATTGCGCGGCACGGTCTCTTTAAGCGCGTCCGCCACCTGAATCAGCGCCGCATCGCCCTGGGCGTGCCCGTAAGCCTCGTTAATCTTTTTCAAGCCGTTTATGTCCATCATTATAAGATAAAGCGACTGCGTGTGGTTGTTCATTTTATTTGAAAGATACTGCACAAGCTGTATCCGGTTCGTAATGCCGGTGAGCGGGTCGCGCGATATGAGCTTTGACTGATGATGCTGATAAAGCAGCACGGCGCATACGGCTGTGCCCGCGCAAATGAGCGGAACAGGCAGCTTTATAAAAACCTGAAGCAGCGCGCACAGCAAAGAAATTGCAGAACAAACTGCAAGCATTGAATATTCATCTTTTTTTATGTAGCTGCACTTGTTCAGAGACTTTATATGCGCGCGGAAGCCTGAAACAGTTATGTAGCCGTAATCAATTGCAAGCGGCAGCCACAGCACAACGCCGGGCGTCAACATGCTGCTGCCCCACGGCAAAAAAGCTGTGCACAGCAGAAATAGTTCGCGCACGGCAAACGGCACTAAAGACAGCAAAAACCGCTTCTTGCTGATAATTTCAGGCGAAAACTGATACTCTGAATAGACGAACCAGCTGAACGCGCCCAAGCCTGTGCACAAGAAATAAATCTGCTTTGCGGCCATAAGCTGCCCCTGCCCTGCGCCGCCCTTCACCGCAAGGTTGAACAGCAGAGCGAAAACAAAAGACAAATCCATTAACGCAAAGCAAATGATGAAAAGCCTCATGCTTATAGATTTGTCTATATTCCTTAACGCAAAGACAATTTCAAGAGTAACAATGATTATGCAGATTAAATAAACTTCGCTGTATAACAGAGTTTCCATAGATGATTTTATTTTACATCATATTCAGCAAATCTGCATAAAATTTTGACACATGGAAAATAAGGAAGTATTTTTAAGTGAAGCAAGAGCCTTTGCCATCATATAAAACCCTCGGCACGAATAAATAATTTTTTTCTTGCGGATTCTGATAAGAAACTGTACTTTATATATGGTAAGTAATTGATTTATTGAAACACAGCAGAATGTCAGCAGGATTTACGGAAAAGGCATGAGAAAGATTTATATTATCATTGTCAACATAATCATCATGGTCACCATATTGACCTTCGTTGTTCTCTATTCCAGTTTTGAAAACAGACTTTCTTACCAGAGACAAATCGAATATTTTGAAAATACGACGGTCACCATGGAACAGGTAACGGAGAATTATCTGACAGGCGAGCAGAGAATCTGCGATGTATGGGCGAAGTATATTAACAACAGAACCATGACCATGGAAGAAGCCGCTGATTATATCCGTGACTCGCATGTGCTTGAGAACACTTCGGCACATTTGGTTGCGCTTGACACACTCACGGGGCTTTCTACGCGGCCTAAGCAGGGCACAGCAGACGATTATGCTGTTTCCTATAAGCGCGTTGCTCTTCTGGAAGACGTGGATTGGATTCACGAAATCGGGAAGTCAATCAACATAACCCGCGCTTACACAAACCCGATGAACGGCGAGCAGTCTCTTGCCTTTTGCAACCATATCAAGCTTTATAATCAGAAAAGCGGAAACTTCGAACCAGCAGTTCTTATGCGGGTAATTCCAATCTCGGCACTGGAACAGAAATGGGTCTTTCCGCAGATAGAGCTTGCAAATGCCGAGCTTTCAATGATTGATGCGCATGGTGATTATATCCTTAAAGGATACGGCTTTAAGAACTCCAGCTTTTTTGAGTTCTACGCATCCTATAATCCAACGGAACCTGAACCGTCTGCCGAATTATTTAGCAAAATTACTTCATCTACAGGTTCAATTACAATGCTGAACTCGCACGGCCAGGAGTGCATACTTGCATATACCCCAATATCGGCCACTGTGGGCTGGACACTGTTGGGGCTTGTACCGGCAAAGGATTTGAATGTAGATACCGAAAACTGGCTGCTGTTCGGGGTCGTCTTTATCGGCCTGCTGATTCTGTTCCTCTGCGACCTGTTCTATATGCGCTATTTAAACAAACGGCTTCAGATTTCAGCAAGAGAAGCGGAATATGCAAATAAGGCGAAAACTGATTTTCTCTCTACAATGTCTCACGATATCCGCACGCCGATGAATGCCATAATAGGCCTGACAGCCATAGCCGGAAAAAATCTTGGAGACGTGGAATCAACAGCGGAGAACCTCCGGAAAATCAGTCTTGCCAGCAATCATCTTCTGACACTGATTAACGACATTCTGGATATTTCGAAAGTTGAAAGCGGAAAACTGAAACTGAGCCCCATGACCTTCTCTATTGTGGAAACAGTTGAAAACCTTGTAAATATTTCCCAGCCGATGATTAAGGAAAAGAACATCGAATTCAGCTTTCACATCAATCAAATGGAAAAGGAATACCTTTATACAGACCAGCTGCGCCTGAATCAGATATACATCAATATTCTCTCAAATGCCATCAAATACACTGAACCCGGCGGCCATGTCTGTGTAGATATGCGCGAGGAAAATAGCGCCATGCCCGGCTGCATACGCCTGATTTATGTTGTTTCTGATACGGGCATCGGCATGAGCCCTGAATTCATGGCTACCATGTACACGCCTTTCTCCCGTCAGATAGACAGCCGTGTCAACAGCATTCAAGGAACAGGTCTTGGGCTTTCCATTACAAAGCAGATGGTCGAACTGCTCGGCGGAACTATTGAATGTGCGAGCGAACTAGGCAAGGGAACGACCTTCACCATCACGCTTGATATTCCGGCAGCCGACAAGCAGCGCGAAGATATGCAGCTTGAGCACATTGATGTTCTGATTGTTGATGACGATGAGATAATGCTTCAGACGGCTGCTGAAACTCTTGCGTCGCTTGGAGCATCAGCGGAACAGGCACAAAACGGATTGGAAGCGCTTGGCATGATTAAGCACAGGCATTTTTCGGGGCAAGATTACGATGTCGTCATTGTTGACTGGAAAATGCCTGAAATGGATGGGCTTGAAACAATCAGACGGATACGCTCGGAAATAGATGCAAGCATACCGATTCTGCTGATTTCTGCTTATGACTGGTCTGACATCGAAGACAAGGCAAAAGAAGCTGGAGCGAACGGCTTTGTCAGCAAGCCGCTTTTCCGCTCGATGCTCTATGACAAAATTAATGCTCTCATCGGAAAAGATTCCGTATCTCACGAGCCGGAGGATGATTATTCAGATTTGCAGGGGATGCACATTCTTGTGGCCGAAGATAATGAAATCAACTGGGAAATTATTTCATACATGCTTAATTCGTTCGGAATTACTACAGACCGTGCAGAAAACGGACAGATCTGCGTAGATATGATAAGCAAGGCTGCGGACGGCAGTTATGATTTGATTTTTATGGACGTACAGATGCCGGTGATGAACGGCCTTGACGCAACCAGAACAATCCGAAAATTGAAAAATCCTTGGGCAGCAGCCATTCCGATTGTGGCAATGACGGCGGACGCATTTTCAGAAAACATTTCGGAATGTCTGGATGCCGGAATGAACGGGCATATTGCAAAGCCGATAGACATCAAATTAGTCGTCAAAGAAATCCGGAGAATCAAGGAGGAAAGAAAACGACCATGAAAAAGATAATGTACATAGCTTTTGCAGTTCTGATGATTTTTGCTCTGGCGGCATGTACCGCAAAGAAACAGGAAGCAGCTTCCAAAGCGAGCTTCCACCCCGCTTTTGATACTTCGGTCAGCTGCCATATCCGCATAGCAGGCAGTTACAACAACTTTGAAGCGCTTGAAGCTGAATTTGACCGTTTCAATGATTACTATCCCAATGTGGAACTTATGTTCACCAAGATTGATGATTACAACAACATGATCGGCACGGTTCTCAACGGAAACGATGCACCTGACATATACGTCAATTACTCATGGATGTATGGCCGGAAGCAGTATGAATCATCTATTGCCCATGCTGAAAATTTGGCAGATTCAGCGTTAGGGCTTGATTTGAAGTGCATCCGGAGCAACATTCTTTTGAAAACGGACGACGGTACGCTTCCGATGGTTCCGGTTTTTTCGAACACCTACGGAATTCTTGTGAACAACAGCCTTTTCGAAAAAGAAGGCTTAAACGTTCCCACAACTTATCAGGAACTTGTTGCAGTATGTGATGCGTTCCGCAAAAAGGGTTATGAAAGCCCGGTGATGGGCTACTCTGAAAAAGAGTCTAACTCAATTTTCACTGTGACAATCTTTCCGTTTTTCTGCGGAACAGTGGCACATAATGCCGAAGCAGTCAAGAAGCTCAATTCCCTTGATGTTTCAGCCGGTGAGTATATGCGCCCTGCCCTTGAGAAGACAGTGCAGTTTCTTGACGGCGGCTGTGTAAATCTTGATGCCTGCGCAAAAATCCGAAACAACTATGATGCCGTGATCCTCCGCTTTTTTGAAGGCGACGTTCCGATGATGGCCTGCTCGGGAGATACCGTCTCAGGAACAAAGAAACGCGAAAGCCGCTCAGAAGCATTTATTGCAAAACCGTTTTCATACACCTTTGTTCCTGTTCCAATGTCAGACGAAGGTTCTGTTTTCCTTGATATGTCGAATTTGCAGTTCTCTGTAAACAAAGACAGTAAAAATCTGGTAATGGCAAATGAATTCATGCGTTTTCTTGTTACGCCGCAGGAACTGAACGAGATGGCACAGAACAAAGGGCTTATGTCGCCGACAAAAGATCTGTCTTTCAACAGCATGTACGCCGCATTCGGGGCAGTCCCGGAATCCCAGATTCTCTCTCCGGAAGAAATCGGTCTGACAGATGATGCTGCCAAACAAATAAGACAAGCCGTTTTCTGTGTCGGAACAGGCAAAATGACCATAGACGAAGCAATTGCCACTTATGGCAGTTTTTCCCAATAAAATCCCCACGTCGAACAGACTGGCAGACATGATAACGAAAAACAATACATGGTTGTCAATTGTTTATTTCAAGCTTATACTTTTAGTAGAAACAATAAAAGTAATACGGGGGTATTAAAATGAATTCTAAGAGACTTGCAGCCTTTTTTGTTGATTTTATAATAACTGCTGTAATAATGGAGATTCCGTTTTTCATATTGGTAATTTTTCCACTGATAAAAGGAAATTCGCCGTCAGGCATTGTTGCAAGAACATTGGCATCAACATTGATTGCTTTTATATAT
>JAEEGJ010026276.1_pt1 | contig 11819 bp, 6 predicted proteins | sample 8958761 | NCBI WGS metagenome assembly JAEEGJ01 (sample SAMN16246546, study PRJNA631951) | gut metagenome | biome: gut microbiome; feature: rumen; material: RS-attached | host: Bos | place: Iran: Karaj | collected 2018-10
CTACCTTATCCTTATCGGCAAACATCTTGATAGTTCCTGACTCGGTAAGTTTCTCATTCTTATCAATCAAGTAATCCTTAAGGGTAACTTCTTTTTCGCCCTTGAAGATATCCTTAATGATTTCAAGCTGAATCATCTGCTCTTTCTCATCAGGATCTTCTACGAAATTATATTTTGCTTCATATAACTTTTTCGGAGACTCACCACCTATAAGGAAGATATCGGATATTTTAAGTCCGTTCTTCTTAAGCGTTTCTTTCATACCATCCTTAAGGAGCTCTGATGTCACTTTATTAAGCCAATCAGCTGTATTTTTACCGCTGTATCCTCTATCCTTCAGGAAATCATACATTTCCAAATCCAGACCGTTATATTTTATTTCCAGTTCCGGATTATCTATTGCTCTTCGAAGAATCACAGGTCTGTCTTGTTCTTCCAAAATTAAAGCATTCCTATGAAATCGCTGCAGCGATTGTTCCTTTATCTTCGGATCCTTTTCATTCTTAATATACTCAGGAATCTCATACTTAGGCTTGTGTTCCTGGAAGTATTCCTCAAAAGGTCTGCCGTTAATGGTAAATAAATCAGTAAAGCTCTTATTATATCCCATTTCCTTAAGAGTTTTCTTCATAAGGCCATCCCGCAAATTCCTTACTTTGGTCTCAAGCCACTTACGATATGCCTCACCCTTAATACCACCATTCGCGATAGCCTCATTCATTCGAACAGATTCATCCGAAGTATTAATAAGATTAGTAATCATGCCTCCGTACGGACCATGACCACTATCTGCATTAAGAGCCTTACGGAAATCCATAACGTTCTTGTGGTAAATTGCATTATTGACAGTGGTTGCATTTTCAGCATAAATCGAATCCAGCCTATCCATCCTTCCTTTGAAACCTGAAGGAGATTTAAGCATATCAAGAGCCGTTTCTCTTGAAACTTTATCGATTTCCGGATATTTTTCCGGATCGGTCACCTTATCTTTGAATACTTTATCATTGTAATTAAGATACTGGTTGCCGTTTTTGAAAGCATCATTTCTGACAACATCTTCAAGGGGCTTTCCTGTATAACCGTCCAAACGCTTGCCGGCAATATATCTGTCAACGGCAATTTCTTTCACATTCTGCTGCAGGTACTTCATATACGAAGATATTGTTGGCGTATTGATATATGCATTATTAAGTGGTCTTAAGAATATATCCAGGCCCTGCATAAATGAATAAATCTCATCAAATTTATCTTTACCGATTTCATTTCCTGCGATTATCTTTGCATTATCGCCGGCAAAAGTTCTGTCCATGAGTTTAAAACCGTTATCTGCAATTGCACACATAACAGCGATTTCATCCATATGTTCCTTAACTTTTGTAATATCCGAATAATCAATATCCGGCATCTGATAATTTCTTAATTTATCAAATGCATCCTTATAAACTTTTGCCCAGTTGGCATTTTTAAAATAATCTCCGTTTTCGCCACTCGGATTATTATGGCAAAAATCAAGAAACTCCTTTTTGTAATTCTCATTATTGCCTGCATCAAGCACATTCTGAACTGTAGCACCTTTACGTGCAATAAGCCAAATCATGTACTGTGTGCTTATCATGGTAAGAGAAGCATCCGCCAGATTAATTCCCTTATACAGGTCTTTTCTGTTATCACCCGGTACAAGAGTCTTAGCCAGGTTCGTTATCTTGGCCTTGGACGCTTTTGCAGCATAGATATTGGTATCCTCAGCAATCTTGACAACTTTCTCAGGTTCAAAATTCTTTAATTTCCATTCACCGTTTTCATACGGCTTGAATTCTTTCTCCCAATTGTTGATATCTGCAATTCTTTCAGCTTCTTCTGCATCCTGTTTATCTTTAACATATTTGTCATCAAGAAGCTGCTCTGCTATGTCAAATCCTGATTTTTTCTCATCATCAAGGGTCAAAGAACCGGCTTTTTTATTCTTTTCTTTTGCTTCTTTTTGAACCGATTTTGCCTTAGGAGCGAAAAGATTCTTAGGACCTGCAATTTTCTTACCGTCAAGTTCCACACCAGTTGCAGTGATTGCACTTAATGTTGCAAAAGTCTCAATAGCCTGAGCTGCTTCGTAACCTTTATGGATTATTTTATCTCCCACGCTGTCTTCCCAAACTTTATCGCTAAAAGCATAAGATTCGGTTTTGTTGATGTTTCGGCCTCTGTTTATCAGATTGTTTTCAGCCTGCGAAATGCCTGTATTTGCTGCAATCTCCGCTTCGTTTTGAAGGCGTTCCAACATTTTGCGCGAGTACTCAGCTTCCATAAGAGGTATGATTTTATCCGTATAATATGATTTTCTGAATACCTCTTTAACGGTGTCTCTTCCGTTGCATTTCTTTTGGTCAAAATACTGCAGTCTTTCCTGATCGGACAATCCCATGACATCTGCATATTCATCCATAGTCATTCCGTCAGATAAATAAACAGTCTTTCCAATGATGTCTTTTACCTTTTTCTCAACCTCACCGGCTACATAATCGTAAGCATTTTTAAGTGCCATCGGAACCGACTGACCCTCTCTTACCAGATAATCAGCCTTCGCATCTTTACAGTCTTCATCAGCAAGAATATTCTCAACGCGTTGACACTCCTGACCAATCTCATAATCAATCTTATTCTTGATTTTGGCTAACTTGGTTAAGGCTGCAAGCGCACTTTCATTGTCTTTAATCTCAAATGAATTAACCGCATTTTGAATATCTTTGGATACAAGATTTTCCTCTTCAGATACATCAAGGTCATCCGGAAGACCATATTCCTTAGGTTCAAGCTCTTTTTGATCAAAATAATCATAATCAACTTCACGGGAAGATATAATCTTAGCCTGATGAATAAGAGCATACCAGAGTTTACCCTCTCCTGCTTCGCTGTTATTTGCAGCGCTTTCAAATGTCTCCTTATCATCCTTATATTCCGGTCTTTTCTTAAGCTCAGGTATAAGCTGCTTTGCATAATTCGCAACCTTTTCCTTCGCAATATCCTTTGCGGTCTTTTCTTTTACAGCATTATCTTTTTCTTTCTCATCCTCATCTTCATCATCATAATCGTCATCATCCTCGTCTTCGATTTCTTCCATGAAGTCAACTTCATAATCATAGCCCATAGGTAAATCATCGTCCCATCGGTCCTCCTTATCGTTGTTGACACATTCCTCAAGGAACTCCATGAAATCATGACCAAGTTTCTGCTTTTCTTCCGGAGACATGGCATTAAGTTCTTTAAGATATGCATCCATGTCTATTCTACCCCTGTCATTAAGGATTCCGCCCTTTTTGATGAAATCATCGCGCAGTTTCTCATTAGGCTTTATTTCTTCCTTAATACTTGCAACAGCATTGCTTTCCTGCGTAATCTTTTCATTCTTTTTATCTTCTTCTTTTTCAGGCACAGGCACAGGCTCATTGTTGTCATTCACAAAAACATCTTCCCAGAAATCCATGAGTTTTTCGCCAATGCCATCCTTATCCTCATCAATAACATTTGGCTTTTTTCTCTCTTCAAGATCCTGACCTTTTTCATTTAAGTCAATAACCTTGCCAAAAATATCATCCATAAAAGAACCTGCTTTTTCATCAGCCTCTTTTTTGATTTTGGCCTCTTCTTCCATGCGCTTAGCTTCATTTTTAGCCTTAATGTCAGCCGCTTCTTTCTGAGCGTCTTTCATCTCATTAAGATGCTTGGTCCTGACTTTATCAAGTTCAGCCTGATGCTTGTCCAGTTCTTTTTTCTGTGTTTTTAATTCTTCTACAACAGGCTCATACGCATCATAAGAAGCCTTCTTATCTTTGATATAGAAGGCAAGCAAACCCCTTTTGAGCTGATTAAGCTCTGTTATTTCACACTCCGAAAGAAGCCTCTTGTTCTTTCTGTTCTTTCTGTCAATAAAGTCATCGATTTTAAATGAATTAAGAAAATTAGGCATAATTGTTCTCCTTTATCAATAACTACTCTCGCAGTCCATTAACATTTACAAATTACATTTTACTATATTACATCGGTCTCATGCCTTTTCCGGCCTGGTTCTTTGGTGCTTCATGATGCATCTGCTGTTGTTCATTCTGCATTCTCTGAACTATGGTATTACGCATTGTATTCAGCTGATTTCTTACCTCAAGTGGTTTATCTGCATTATCCTTTATGACTTTAAGTGCACCCTTTAAGTCATTATATCCAAAAACCTTTATAAAGTTATTGAAGTCCTTATTGTAATTAAGTCCCTTCTCATCTATTTTCTTAAGTTCTAACCAAGGTGTGTCTGTTTTCAAAAGATTCTGATTAATTGTATTTGTGTTTCTGTCCCACACGCTTGTTGTAAGGAAGAAATACTTCTGAATAAAAATCTTCGCATCCTTCAATCCGGCCACACCTGTTTCCTTCAGGTCTTCAAGAACATAATCAGCCTCAGTTCCCATATCCTTAAGTGTCTGCTTAATGGTATTCTTATATAAATGCTTTTCAACTTCATTTTCATGACCAGGGTTGACTATTTCTTCATTCTTTGCTCTTAATGCTTCAACAAATGCTCCACCGTGTCCTTCAGTAAGTAAAGCCCAAAGGTTGCGATTATTTGGATTATCATAGTTTAATACATCAAAAACTCCATGATCATCAAGTCCAATAACAGTGTCAATCAGCTTGGTATCCAGACTTGTAGGAACCTTTATATTAAGAGTTTCTTTCTTCTTTCTGTTGGCCTTTGCCATATTTCTAAGAACAAGAATCTCTGCTGCTGCACGATCAACACTAACATTTTCTATCTGATTTAGAAGTTCTTCCTTTTTCTGAAGAAGATTACCCGGATGTTTTCCTTTTTCCTGGCAATCTGAAAGTTTTGCTTCGACTGAATCAAGTTTTTTCACACGTTCAGTACGTAATTTAATCTGATTCTGAATGCTTTCGATACGATCCTTCACAGTAGGAAGCCATCTGTCAAACATTGCATCATTGTCTAATCGTCCAGGAGGTAAGTTAAGAATATATTCCTTAAACATATCATCTAATTTACCGCCGTGTCCCGGGGTTCTCTGTGCTCCAAGAATTGCTGTAAGCATCTTGTCATTGTCATTTTTCAGACTTTCAAAGAATCCCTTAAATATCTCATTATCCTTGTTCTGCTCAACAAAAATATCAATATCTGCTACAGGAAGATCCTTCTCAAGTGAAGAGCCCTTATTTCTTTTTGAATTAACCAGCATTCTGGTTACCATTATTTTGAAGAACTTCTCACAATAATCTTCCTTCTGCTCATCACTTAATCTGCTTACAATTGTTTCCTTGAAACCTTTGTCTCTGATTTCTTCAATATATCTTGCAGCATTAACTCTCTCCGGCTCATATCCTTCTACATCATCATAGAAACGGACATTATCCAAAATAAGATTGCTGTTATCCATCAGATTATCCACATTATCCAGACCCATTACTCCGTGCATTTCCGGATTTTCCTTAATCATGTCATACTTTGCCTGATTAATTAACGGATCATATCTCTCTAAATAATCATCTACTGAAGGAGCATCACTTGTATATATCTCTTCAGGCTCTTTATTATATGCATTAACATGATTGATAAAATCCCTGATTGGCTGTGGTCTGTCATTGGCAGGAATCTTTTTAAGGCAATTTGCAATAACCTGCATACATGCACCATACATCATGGTATGCTTAATTCCACCATTTTCATTTGCCTCCTCTTCAATTGTTTGAAGAGTAGATGCCACCTCATTCTTAATATCAATCGGATATGCAGGAAGCTTCATGAACTCGTCATAAAGTTCCTTTGCCTTTCTGTCAAGAGCTGCTCTTTCGTCGATTTTATTTTCTTTCTTCTCTTCCTTCGGCTCCTCGATCTTGATCTCATCAACCTTTTCTTCCTTCTTCGGCTCCTCGATCTTGATCTCATCAACCTTTTCTTCCTTCGGCTCCTCGTTCACAATGATATTCTCATTATCATTCTCTATATTAAAGTCATCCAGATTTAAATCATCTTCCATACCCGGATCAACATTATTATTATCTAAATCACCAAGTTTAAGGAATTTAGTCTTATCCATATAACCTGTCAGTTTTTCATAATACTCCTGAAATTCATTGGAAAAAGCATCTGCGTCTGCTTTATCAACTACATTTTTACCTGCATAATTAAGATAATGTGTTCCTTTGGAGATTAATTCTTTTTCTTCATCCTTAGCGTAATTCGAATAATTATTTTCAGAATCTGAATTCATACGAGCCAGAACCTTGCAATTTTCAATCATTACCTTGATTGAACGAACAGTCTCCTGCATCATAAACCAGACTCCATCAGGATAATTATTCGCCTTTAATCTGGCTTCTATTTCCTGATCAGTTGGATACTCATCAAATTCCCATTTAATTTCTTTATCAAATCCAGGCATAATTTCATTCCTCCTTTTAACCAAACAAATTTATTATACCACTTTATGACCTAATCTTATACCCAAAGATGCAACAAAAACGCAACAAAATCTCCGCCACCACCCCGCACCTTCACGCACCTCCCCCACCGCACCTTCACATTCCTTCAAAAGATGCACATTACCCCGGTCCACTTGGCATCGCACTCATAAAATGCTACAATGACCTTAAATTACACAGAAAAGGGGGTTTTACTTATGATATATAATCAAAACTATCGCGATCAGTTCTTCTGGGATCAGCCGGGCAAACCAAGTATCAGTCAGCTTTTTAGTATGGTTAAGTCTGAACTTTCAACTCCAAGAGTTAAACGTCCGTCTAGTCCGGTTACAAAGGTTTCTTTAGTAAGCTTAGGAATAGGCGCTCTTATTGTAGCCTTATCTGCACTCCTGTCATATGCACTAACCAAAAGCATACTCTTTATGATTATTATAATAATGGTTACCGCTTTCATTTTTATGGGCGCATCCTTTATTGTTATTGCAGTATATAACTTCTATATCTATGGCCGAAGATGCACAGTATCAACTCCTGCCACATGCATCGGATACAGCATATCCGGTAGTAGTAATAATAATTCAGGAGGCACCAGAATTTCACGCTCCCCGGTATTTAAATACACATATGGTGGTTTGGAATATATCGCATTTGATGATGTCTATGAAAGCGGTGGCAATGTGCCTCCAATGAATGTTGAAACCACCATTTTAGTTGACCCGTCAGACCCATCACACTTAAGATGGGATTTCAGTAACCGTAAGGCAGTCTGGATTATCGCAGGCGGCGCCATCTTCATCCTCATGGCATTCGGCATATTATTCTTAAGCCTGTCAGATGACAACTTCCGCGAAGCAGCCCTTCCACAGACAGCCCAGACCCAGACAATCCACCAGCCTGCCAACCAGTAATTCATAAGTTCACATACAAAAAATAACCGTAGATACACCTGTACCTACGGTTTTTTAAATGTTTTCCGCGCCCAGCACCCACGCACCGCACACCCACTGTTCCGCACACCCGCACGCCCGGCCCACGCTTCCTTGCTACTTCACTCTCTCCAGCGCAGCCTTCAGCGAGTTCGTCAGCCCCCTCGGCCCACGAATCGCCAGTATTCCATACTTTTCCTTCAGCTTCTTAAACGTAAACTTATTACCTGCATACGTCTTAAGAAGCTTTATCTTCATAAGCGAATTAATCGTCAGTTTCCCATTATTAAATTCATAAGGTATATCCGTCTCAGTAACCACGCACTGATACAGAATCGCCGCCACAGGCGCCCCCACATAAAGATACACTATATCCCCCTTCTTTATGCCACGCCCCTGCTTCCAGTTAATTTCATCCGACTCTTCAAAAGCCTTAATCACATCGTAATATTTCGGATTCGACGGAATTATCCAGTCCTTCGGCGCCCTCATCTCTTCCTTCTTAGGCTTCGACGCCGTCGCTACGTAGCTCTCCTCAATCAGATTACAAACCTTTTTATAATCCACGCTCCCATCAAGAACCACCGTAATCCAGTTAACCTTATTCATATGATATCCCGGATAAATCCCCTCCTCTTTAAGCAGCGTATCCCTGAAAAACATATCATCAATCTTAAGGTCAATCACATCCACGTAACTATCCGAGTACATCCCAATTTTCTTATACTGCACCCTCATAATTACCGCAAACCACTTATTATTATCTCCATGACGAAACACAGCATACTCCGGATAATTCCTCCACAGATACTCCGCCTTCGCCCCATACTCCCTCTCAATAAACTCCTCAACCATCCTCCTCATACCCTAATCCTCCTTAAGATTACTAATATATCTCAATATTACCCCACATAACCCTCCGGCACAATACTCCCGCCCTTCCTACTTTATGCTACTTTATCCTACTTTTTCCTACTTTATCCTACTTCTTCCTACTTTTTCCTACCGCCTCCACAATCACCCACATCTCCACATCCTCACACTCCCCTCCACATCGCCATCATCAACCCACGAAAAAAAAGGCCGCCCCGAAGGACAGCCTCTCACTCTAAAAAGATATTAATTTTTCTTTCCACCCATACCGGCCTGACGCTGAGGATTAGCCTTATTAACTCCTGTTCTGTTAGGCGCATTAACCTTTCTTGCATCCACAACTGTAACCTTGTATTCTGAAAGCGCAGTCTTAACACGCTTTGGATCCTGATGTTCATTAATAATCTCAAGCGCCTTAACTATATCTGCGCTCTTGAAATCCTTAAAGAATTCCTTGAAACCTTTATCAAAATTCCCGTTATCCACAGCCGCAAGTTCAAGCCAAGGTGTATCCTTTTCATACAGCTTCGCCTCTGAATTATCAAGATTCTTATTCCATACATGAGAAGCAAGAATCATATACTTCTGAATCAGCGTCTTTCCATCATCAACCAGGTCCTTTTTGTCTTCTACCTCTGCCTCTTTAAACTCCTCAGTAAGCTCACCTGCTTTTTTACATATGTTATCCATCTGATGAGAAATTGTATTCATTTCAAGCGCTGCCTTAAATGGCTTGCTGGTCTTCTTATTGTTAAGCATCTTCTCACGAAGATAAGCAACCATTTCACCGCCATGACCTGTAAGGGCAAGTTTAACCACCTTATCATCCTTTTCAATAAGATTACGCAAAACCTTATCAGTGCACATACCGGTAACGGTATCACTCAGTGATTCATTATTCGAAACAGGAATCGGCTTATCAAGAGATGCCTTCTTACCACGATGAGCATTAGCCATATTTCTTAAAGTAAGGATCTCAGAAACAATCATATAATCTGCATTATCTTCAACTATTTCCTCAAGATCGCTCTTTCTTTCGCCAAGCTTTTCAAATTTTTCATCATCTCTATCTTCATCATTTCTAATTTCATCCATTTTTTTCTCTATGGACTTAATCTCTTTTTCAGCTGCCTTACGCTGCTCAATCTTTTTCTTTAAGACATCAATACGCTCTCTGATTGTTGGCATATAACGGCTAAGAATCTGAGTGTTCTTCATATATCCCGGATCCATGTTAACTACGAATTTCTTAAACATTTCATCCATTTTTCCGCCATGTCCGGAAGTCGCAGCCTCCATTGCCTGCTTAAGCATCTTTGGATTTTCCTTAAGCTCATCGATAAATTGAGCAAATGTATCATCATTCCTAAAATCAATTACTGTATCGATAACATCTGCAACATCTGTATGACTTCTTTCAAGTTTATGATTCTTATTTCCCCTTTCAGCATGAGCCACATAACGCGCGGCCATGATTTTGAGAATATCATCAATGTATTTCTGCTTTTCATCATCATTAAGATTCTTGACATCTTTGTTCTTAAAGCCGTTTCTCTGAATTCTTTCAATATAATCATACATTGAGAGATTCTCATTAAGATTAGCTTCAGAAGCTTTAATTCTGTCAAGTTCATCTTCCGAAATATTATTATACACACCGGCAGGATTCAGACCAACATTATCAATGACAAAATCCCCGTTTTCATCAATAGTTACATTATTATCTTCAATAATATTGTCATTGTTGATATTATTGTCATTATTGATAATATTGTCATCGTTGATTTTGTTATCAACATCCTTCTTATCTTCTGACTTTTTCTCTTCATCCTTGAAAAGATTAGGATTTGGTGGCTGAATAATCAAATTACCATCATTATCAAATTCCAGGTTATATTCTTTAATCTTTGGAGGCTCAATGATTACAGCCTTTCTCTCAACTCCATCATCAACCTTTTTCTCTTCTTCCTTCGCCGCCTGAATCTTCTTCTCTTCCTCGGCCTTCTTCTGAGCATCCTCGATTACATTAAGATTGATGATATTATCGTATACAACTTCTTCCTCAATCTCTTCCTCAAACTCATTCTCATTCTCATTTACATTCTGCTTCTCTTTTTCTGCTATATTATTAAGATTAACAAAGGTTCTCTCAAAGAGTTCATCTGCATCCTCTTCAATGATCTCAACCCCGGCCTTTGCATCTACCTTTACATCTTCCTTAGCCTTCTCCTCGACCTTTACATCTTCCTTAGCCTTCTCCTCAACCTTTACATCTTCCTTAGGCTCTTCCACAGCCTTTACCAGCTTAACATATGTTTTTGCGAATTTTTTAAGTTCTCTTTGATTTAATACTTTATCCAGATACTGATTAAGCTGATTTACATCCTCCTCATAATCAGCCGCTTCTGTCTTACGAACATTGAAATTAAGTCCTGATTGAAGCATAGAATTAGTTCTAAAAATACCCGTCTGCTGATCATTATTAAGCGTATTATAATATTTATCATTACCCGCCTTCTGCTTACCAAAGGCAATGATAGTATTAACCTTCTCAATTGCAATTAATAATCCATCAATTGCCCCCTGAGTATAGTGAAGTTTCTTCATTTCCGCACGAATCACTTCTTCACTTGGAATATTCTCGCTTACCTTTAAATCAAAAACATATTTTGGCATATTTTAGCCCTCCTTCGCAAAACCTACGTTATCATTATAACCCTTATGAGCGTATCTTATCAAACCAAATATAACAAAACCGCAACATGCAAAAAGCCCCGCCCTCACAGCGAAGCTTCTCTTATTAAATCATTATAAATTATTATGTAATATCTCCTTATTGAACTGCACCCATACCCATACCCATACCCGGTCTGTTAAGGCTTTTTTCTATTTGATCTTTAATATCATATAAATCATAGTCAGTATTGCAATTGTTGCAATGATACTGTCCAACAGTACCTGTCTGCGTGTAATTATTACTTCCACACTTTGGACAATTAAAAGCATCAGGATCGCATGCGCCACCACTTACTGCCTCAAGCTGCTCATCATTTAACTCCATATTCTCAGCCCTTGCAAGCGCAAGCACCTCTTCAGCACTCTTGCAATTCATTACCTTGTTTATCTGCTCCTCACTTAACCCGGCAAATAATTCTTTTCTCATAATAATCCCTCCTAATATCTATTCTGCTATTTGTCAATCCATTTATGATTACAATCAAGGCAACTATACTTACGTACTGTTCCACCCGCATCAAGGGTTGTTTTTATACCTTCTTCTACAACAACTTTGAAGTTTGTACTTCCACATTTTGGACATTTTATTTCACTACCACCACATCCGCCACTTATTGCCTCAAGCTGCTCATCATTTAACTCAACACCCTCAGCCTTCGCCAGCGCCAGCACCTCTTCCGCACTCTTACACTCAGCTACCTTCTTCTTTTGCTCTTCACTTAATCCCTTCAATAATTCATCTCTCATACGAAATATCTCCTTTCCCTCGCACGTTTATTTATACTTAAGCTCCACAAGTGCCCAGTC
>JAEEGJ010026277.1_pt1 | contig 11819 bp, 8 predicted proteins | sample 8958761 | NCBI WGS metagenome assembly JAEEGJ01 (sample SAMN16246546, study PRJNA631951) | gut metagenome | biome: gut microbiome; feature: rumen; material: RS-attached | host: Bos | place: Iran: Karaj | collected 2018-10
TCGGGAAGGTCGTGCCTGGCCTGGGCGACGAACCAGAACCCGGTCTGCTGGGTGGCTATCGCCCTCTCGTTGGTGTAGTTCCAACCATCTTTAGAAAAGCCCATCGGCCTCCACCTGTAAGGAAGGGCGTTACCGCCCGCACCGATGTCGGTGGTCATGTCCAGAGGAGTTCCCTCAAAATGATCCCTCATGGCGTCCGCGACATTTTTCACGGTGATCTTCTTCGAAGGTTTCACAAAAAGAGGCATGCGGCGGGAAAGATCCTTCCCGGTGATATAGTCATAGTAGGCAGAAGCGGGCTCTGTGACCATCTTACCATCCTTCTCGTAGGTGAACTCTCCACCAGTCAGGATGTTGAAAGCGCTCCATGCGCGGGCATCGCAACCCCTGGCGCCACCGAAATCGACCGGACCGAAAGCGGCCGTGAAATCAAAATCCTTATCCTCTCCGCTGAACCAGCCCTTCGCCCTGGCGAAATCAATCATCCCGGGAGCGAAAACGCAATTCTCAGGGTCGTTCTGAGGGAAAGTCTGAATACGGGCCTGATTGGCGTGGGAGCAGATGTAGCCGTCGGGAATCCTGATGGCGACATAGTTGATGCCTTTGTTGTCCGGTCCCTTTCCGACAAGATCCATAATCCAGGCCTCATCCTTATCCGCGATCGAGAAGGACTCCCCGGAGGAGGCGTAACCATATTCATTGGCAAGGTCGATAATGGTCTGAATGGCTTCCCTGGCGGTCCTCGCCCTTTGAAGGGTGATGTAAATCAGTGAGCCATAGTCCATTATTCCTGCAGGATCGTGAAGCTCCCTGCGGCCTCCCCAAGTGGTTTCGCCTATGATCAGCTGATGCTCATTCATGTTTCCAACGGTCTTGTAGGTCCTCGCGACCTGAGGGATGCTTCCAAGCGGACGGTAAGAGTCCCAGTCCACGACATCAAGCATGGCACCGATCTTCCAGACTGCCGCGGGATGGAAATAAAGCTCCCCGTAGAGCACATGGGAGTCTGCCGCATAAGACACAATGTTGGAATTGTCCGCGCTGGCACCCCGTGTGACGATGATGTTGGTACAGGCTTTGCTCGAAGGTCCTCCGACCAGAAGAGCTGCCGCGGCTAAGGTCGCCGCCAAGATTGCTTTCCTTGTCATTTTGTGATTATTCGATTATTGATTACTTTTGCCTTTTGGTAATATGATTTGTAAAGATATGAAAAAAATATTGTTCGCGGCTCTGTGCCTGTTGATTTCCTTCGGAACAGCCTCTTGGGCGCAACAGCAGCAGATGTCTCCAGAGGAAAAGGAGAAGAAGTTGAACGAGTTTATCCTGCAGCAAGTGGAAAAACTCGAGACCAGCCTCAAACTTGAGGATTGGCAGTCTTTCTATGTCGACTCGATACTGACCCATGACTACCACGCTCTCCAGGCCGAGTTGGATGCCCTCACGGATGCCAAAGTGTCCAACGGGGACCTTTACACTCAAGTCAGCGACAAGTGGGCTGAACAGATCTATAATTCCTTCCATGGAATCCTGAATGAGGATCAGTGGGCGAAGTACCTTAAGGGTGGAGCCGCCAGGGATAAGAAAGCCCGCGACAAGCGTAAAGCAAAGGCCGCCGAAGCCAATGCCACATTGAAGTAATTAATATTCAATAATATAATGAAAGAAGCGATTGAGAATTTGCTCGCTCAGGTGGCCGAACTGAAGGCCACAAGCGCGAAGGAAGTCGAAGAGGCCAGGGTGAGGCTTCTGGGAAAGAAGGGTGAGATCACCAAGTTGTTCGAAGATTTCAGGACCTGCAGCCCGGATCTCAAGAGAGAGTTCGGACGGAAGCTCAACGAGCTGAAGCAGGCCGCTACAGCGAAGATCGAGGAGTTGAAGGAGTCCGCCGCCGCTACGGCTGTCTCTGATGGCCCGAAAGAGGATCTGAGCATGCCCGGAACTCCCTTCGCGTTGGGATCGAGGCATCCTGTCTCCATCGTTCGCCAAGAGATTGTGGACATATTCCGAAAGTTTGGCTATGATGTGGCGGAAGGTCCTGAGATTGAGGACGATTACCATGTTTTCGAAGCCCTCAACTTCCCTCCGAACCACCCGGCGAGGGACATGCAGGACACCTTCTTTGTGTCAGCCGGACACCTCAACCCGCTTCTCCTCAGGACCCACACTTCTTCAGTACAGGTCAGGGCGATGGAGACAATGAAACTTCCCATCAGGGTCATCTGCCCTGGTAGAGTGTTCCGCAACGAGGCCATCTCAGCCCGCGCCCACTGCATATTCCATCAGGTCGAGGGTCTTTACATCGACGAGAATGTGACTTTCGCGGACCTCAAGCAGGCCATCCTGCTTTTCGCCCGTGAGATGTTCGGCCCCGACACGGCGATCCGCATGAGGCCTTCCTATTTCCCGTTCACTGAGCCTTCCAGCGAGGTCGATGTCAGCTGTAACATTTGCCATGGCAAGGGTTGCAACATATGCAAGGGTACCGGATGGCTCGAGATTCTGGGTTGCGGAATGGTTGACCCGAACGTCCTTGAGGCATCGGGCATCGACAGCAAGAAGTATAGTGGTTTCGCTTTTGGAATGGGCCTGGAGCGTATCGCGATGCTCAAGTGGCAGGTCAATGACCTTCGCCACTACTTCGAGAATGACCTACGCTTCCTGTCCCAGTTCAAGACCGCTATCGAGGTCTAAAAGAAGAAGTCATGAAAAAAAGGGAGGCGTGCCGCTTGGCACGCCTCCTTCTTTCTACTTCTTAAGGGCTTTCTTGATAATGTTCCAGACCCACAAGAGAACCACGGCACCGATCACGGCGCTGATGATCTGGCCATACCACTGTGACCAGAAAGATCCGCCCGCTCCGATGAGACCTAGCAGCCAACCGCCGACGACACCGCCGAGAAGACCGATGATGATGTTCCAGATGAGACCACCTTTGTCTTTAATCACGAAGAAACCGGCAAGCCAACCGGCTACGGCTCCGAAGAGCAATGTTAAAAGGATATTCATTACTTTAATTGGTTATAATTAGTTCGTTACGCAAATATAACAATTATTTCCTGTATTCCTCCCATTTCTTCAGGACCGCAAGAAGCTCATCCGCATGAGGATTGGACTCAAGAGACTCGAAAGAGAACTGGATTGTGACGGGACAATTCCTCTCAGCCGCCTTGCTTTCCGCAAAATCCCACATTTCTGGAGTTGTGTCGGGAGTAATGTTCCACCACCCGAAATCCAGGCGAGTCATGTTCTTTGCCATCCTCGGCGCTTCAGTGTAAGGAAATTCGATGATCTTCTCCTTGAATATTTCCGGAGGGAAAATGTCGAATGCGTTGGCTCCCGCCTGAAGATGCCAGCCGAAATGGGATTTGGCCGCTCCTTCAGTGAATATGGGCATCTTTCCGAGCTTGGACGCCACCCTGTACTGCGCGAGTGAGACATTGATTCCAAACGGGGTGTTGACACCTTCCGACCCGTCAAGGTAAAGGAACTCGAAACCGCAGTCATAGATCCGGGCGATCTTTTCCGCGATCTCATCCTGAAGGTCGTTGTCCTGGTTGATATAGACAGAGGTGCCTCTTCCGAACTCACTGATGTCAAGTATGCCGCCTATCTCGCCCTTTGGGTGTGGAGCCGCAGCCGTGCCGTACGCTCCTCTCTTGACACCCGTGAACTTATAAGGAGGTTCGGTGGTAAATCCCTCATATTCAAAACCTTCCCCACCGAAAACTATGACTCTGGTGTGGTCGTGGAGCGGTGAATCGACAGGATTCTCCTCAACTGTTATTTCAGTGACATTGCCCGAGGGATGGATCGGTTCTTTGAGGGTGAACAAGCGTTTGCGGTTAAGACGCGGGTCTATGGAGGGCGTGACATAACGGCTTTCCACGCCAATGTGGGTCTGGAGGGTGTGGAATCCCGGAGTGATACCTGCAGCCTTGACCTTGTCCAGCATATTCCTGATGTCGGCGTAGCCCCCGGGATATTCATCCCTCAGGTCATAATCACCCAGAAGCTTGTAGCCTTTTGACTTGATGAAGCAAGGGTAATAGAAAAGCATCATCTCGAGCCCTGCTTTCCGAGCGATGGCGATATGCTTGTCGATATTGGAGGGAGTCGCATCGCCTGTCCAATAAATGGAGCGGTTAAGCATAGGGGAACGGCGGCTTCGGACACCTCTGGGCAGGTCCAGGTCCACTTCGAATCCATCCATCGCGTCAAGGAAAGGCTCCTTGCCGCCAGCAGCGATAATCGCCGCCGACCCTTCCCTGAGCTTCTTCCCGGAATACAGGTCCGCCGTAAGGATCCTTCCGCCGTTCCGGTCTTCGTGCCAAATAAGCGACCACGGGTCGCATCCCGCCACGCAGACCGCTGAGACATCGTCCCACATCGCATTCAGCCATTCTCCGAAGTTCTCGCGCTCCTTGACGGGAAGCTGTAGGATCCTGAACTCGGCCACCGGCGGAACGTCAAGGGCAAGATAGTCATAATCAGTAGGTTCGCAGATAAAATCCACCAAGGTAAACCTCAAGTAGCCTGCTCCCTTGTCAACCCTCACCACGGCCTCGTACGGTGCCGTGTCAAAGCCTACAGTCAGCCTCTCCCCGTCCCATGAAAGCGAGTCAGCCTTGTAGGTTGTCCTTGTGTTCGGATGCTCGAGTTTTATCTCATTGTTGAACGGCCTGTCCTGAGTGACCGAAAATAGGGGCACTCCGGCACCTTTGACCAGCATTTCCTCATTGGTTGCCTTGATGAGTAGCGACCGGGCCACAGCATCGCGGCCTACCGTCAGCTTGAATGTTTCCGTTTCGAAGACTATGCTGTCATTGACGTCCGGCTTGTCAGCGCAGCTTGGCGCCGCCAGTATCGACAGGGTCATAATCACCGCCGCCAGAATGTTATTATTGCAGGTTATCATCGCAAAATAGACGTAATCTTTCTTAAACTTTTAAAGTTAGTGATTTTTTGGAATTATGTTTATTATTATTTACCTTTGGTCGATGTGCGCACCTCTAACGAATTGTAATTCACTAAAATATTGATTATGCTCCCGAACAAAAAACCCTACCAGACACCCGAGGCCGATTGTTTGGATTTAATATCCGAACCAGTCTTGATCAATGCTTCTGGTGACACGGAAACCTACGGTAAAGGTGAAGAATATAATGAATCAGATTTCGATTAAGGAGGACCAGACTATGAATGCGAAAAAAATTTATTGGCTGGGCGTAATCCTGCCGATCTTCATGATTCTTTCCTGCCAGAAGGAAATGGAACCCGAAACAATTGAAACAGCCCCTGAAGTCCAGGCGCAGGTGTTCAGCGCCACTATTGGTGAAGGCCTGACGAGGACAGCCCTATCGGAAACCGATGACGGCTACGAAGTCCTGTGGCTCTCCGGTGACGAAATCACCATTGTTGACGCCGCATCGCACGCAGGCACCTACCAGACCACCCAAGAAGGGAAAACAGCTGATTTCTCTTACGTGTCAGACAGCGGCACCGAGGCGGAGACTTCTCCTTACAAAGCCTACTATCCGGCAACCATCTACAACGGAGGTAATCCAACCCTTCCCCCTACTCAGGAATATGTCGCCGGAAACATCAAAGGAGCTCCGATGTATGCTGAGAGCAGCACCAACACATTGCAATTCAAGAATTTAGGCGGTATCATACGGCTAAATTTAAGCACTACCCAAAGCGGGAAAAAGGTACGGCGTATCGTCCTTTCCGCCGACTCGGGGATGAGCGGACCGTTCACCATCAGCAATGATGCCGCGGTGATCTCTTCCGGATCGGAGGGAGTGTCGCTCGACTGCGGAACGGAAGGTGTGGCCATCGGCTCCACCGCCACTCCTTTCTACATCGCCGTCCCCGCCGGTAATTATTCGGGCCTAAAAATAACCGTTATCACAACCGACGGTCTGCGGCAGACCCGCACGGCCAAATCAACCATAAAAGTCGGAAGGAACGAAGTGGCCTCCATCACGTTGGGATTCAACAACCTGGAACTTGTGGTCGTGGATCTCAGCAAGGAAGAGCAGGCCAACTGTTACGTTGTCTCTGATGCTGGATCTTACAAGATCGTGGCATCGGTTGCCGGCAACGGCCTGGCCGACCTCAACAGCATATCCCGGACCCTCAATCTGTCCGGAACGGTGACGGCGGAAATACTTTGGGCCACTTTTGGAACAAGCACCGCCCCGGGAGATGAAGAACTGATCCGGAATGTCCGGTACGAGAACGGCTATCTGTATTTCTCGACAGGGGATGTTTTCCAGGAAGGCAATGCGTTGGTCGGACTTGTCCGGTCAGGCAGTGTCATCTGGAGCTGGCACATTTGGTTCACGGCCGCAGACCTGACGGGGAAGAGCAAACTTCTTCCCAGCGGTGACACGGTGATGGACCGCAATCTGGGAGCCTTGTCCAACCAGTATGAACCCGACTGGTTCTTTGATGCCGGCCTGTACTATCAGAAGGGCCGCAAGGATCCTTTCAAGGGCCTTGTCGCAAGAAGCGGAAGTGCCGACATGGTCGCCGCAAAGGGCACCCGAGCCACAGTCACGAACGGAAGCATGTCCCTCGCGGCCAGTATCCAGAATCCCACGCAACTGGGCTACGCGACTGACAGCGGATGGTCCAGTACCGAAAAGACCATCTTCGACCCTTGTCCGCCAGGCTGGAGAATGCCTACTGAAAACACCTTCATAGGGATGCAGACTCCTGTTTGGACACAAGGTCAGGGTTACACCTATACACTTTCCAACGGATCCACCTTCTGGATTCCAGTGAGCGGACAGACTGGGCATGGGAATATGAACTGGCCGAATGTCGGAACATACAATGGTACGTGGCTCTGGACTTCAACCAGCGTCTATGCCGCCGCCTTTATAGCCCACAATAACGCTCTTGTCATCATGGACGCTTCCTGGACCGGTCCCACACGCTGTATCCGGGACGAGTCAAGCATTGCCCTTGTCGATCTTGATGACTATACTGACCTTAGTGCCGAGGGCACGGCCAACAGTTACATCGTACAGTCGGAGGGCGACTACAAATTTGATGCGACCGTCAGGGGCAATGGCGCCGCAGCCCTTGCTGGAGTCGATCCGGCTATCGATCCCGAGTCGGTTTCCAGGGCGGATGTTATCTGGGCCACCTTTGGCACGGCCACGGCTCCGTCTGAAAGCGAACTGATCAGAAGGGTTTTCTACAAAGACGGCTATCTGGTGTTCTCCACAGGACAGTCCTTTGCCGAAGGCAACGCCCTGGTGGGAGTGTTTGATGCCGCTGGAAATATCCTCTGGAGCTGGCATATTTGGTTCACGGATGACAATATAGAGGGGACAGCCCAGACCTATCCCGGCGGAGCCATATTCATGGACCGGAACCTGGGCGCTTTGTCTTCCGACAGCAGCCCTTCCAATTACGGTCTTCTGTACCAATGGGGACGCAAGGATCCGTTCCTCAATTCCAAGATCACAAACGGTGGGGATTTCAGCGACCAAACAATCTGGACACCCGCCATCCGAGGTACGTACAAGACAGTTCAAAGCTACTCGGCAGGTTCCCTTCCTACCGTCGCGGCACTTGTCTCCACTCCAACCAAGTACACATATGTGACAGACGGGGGCTGGACAAGTGACCTTACGACTTCCGGCAATGACCTTTGGTCCGACGAAAAGACCATCTTCGATCCCTGCCCTCCCGGCTGGAAAGTGCCTCAGGTTGAGATGTGGGACAAGTCGTTCAGGGACACCTTCCTATCACTGGACTTCGCCGACCCGTTGACGGTAACCTCATCTTCGGGATCCTATGTGTTCCCCAACGGTGGTCTTATCTCGCCCTACACGTTATCTTACACCTATCGCAGCAACAACACCTATAATACGGCATACCTGATCCGGCAGGCCGGAAATATAGTAAAGCCAGACGGATATCATTACCACTACTGGGCTTCTGACGGAGGCTTCCTCAAAGACCGATGGTCGATAATGGGCTCTGTCGAGCTACAGGGGTTCTACTCCTATAGCGACCTCTACAACAAGACGGCGGCGACGATATCCATTGTTGACACCTACAACAACCAGAACCATCCGGATCTTGCACTCGGACATGGCGCCAATCTGCGATGTGTCCGGGAAGAATGCTCAGTCGTGCTTCCTTCCTCAGTTTCCCTGCCCGCCTCGGCGACCGTGAAACTTATGGACTCGATCACACTCACGGCTGAGACCTCTCCGGCCATATGCAGTTATTACACCACATCATGGACCAGTTCCAACACCTCGGTGGCCACCGTCAGTGAGAACGGCTCGGTCTTTGGCCTCAGTAGCGGTACAACTACAATCACCGTCACGACATCCAACGGGAAAACGGCCAGTTGCCAGGTAACCGTAAGCGGCAATCCTTCCAGGAAAGCGGTCGATATGGGACTTCCCTCCGGGAATAAGTGGGCGAACATGAATCTGGGCGCCACGTCTCCCATGCAGAGCGGTTCCTATTATGCCTGGGGAGAGACTTCACCCCGTACGTCTTTTGGCAGCAGCAGCGGATATCAATGGCCCGGCAGCGACCAGAATGCGGCAGGCGCTACCTGGGGGTCACCGTGGAGGACTCCTTCAAAGGCTGATTTCCAAGAGTTGATGAACAGCGACTATTGCACCTGGACGGCTGTTGACAACGGAACGATGATAGGTTACCTGGTGGTCAGCAAGGTCAACGGGAACGCCATCTTTTTCCCCGCTGGCGGCCATTATCAAAGCTCTACCATCATCAGTCCGGATACCGGCTATTATTGGAGCAGCGATTATGAAGAGGGATGGGCATCGAACTACGGGTGCCACTTGTGGCTATATCCTAGTTTTAACGAACCAAGAATGTCCACAACCAACTTCTACTTCGGCATGAATATCCGACCTGTCCAATAGGCCCTGGTAAAAGAGAAAAACATGAAAAAGTTGACATTGCTTGTGTTTCTGGCATTGGGATTCTCCGGCCTCAGGCTCTCCGCCCAGGGGCCGGAAGGGAATCTCATCTATTGCAGCTACTCTTGTACAGGGGCCGCCGGCCTGGGCAAAGATTATTGCGAATTGATCGCGGACACAGATTCCATACCTAAGGTGGTCGTGGTTCTGGGACGTGGCAACAGATTCGGAGATCCCGAGGTCAACAAGTCCTATTCTGTTGATAAAGAGAAGGTTCTCGAATTGCAGGAACTCCTTGAGAAAAACGAGGTGTACAAGCTTGACGGCTATGAGGTTGATGAGCACATGACTGGCGGAAGGACCTACAGGATCTATATGGAATACTCCTCCGGCGAGAAGATCAACGCGCGCTGGTACGGGCATGACATCAAGGAAGAGGCCCTGTCCGCTTATGCTTTGATTGCCAGGTTCTTCAGTCCCTGGCGCACCGAAGCGACAAAGGAGACGCGATCGGAATGAGTATGAATTTCGTGGTCGCCATCCTTGCACATAGGACGGCGCCTGCGACGTGTTACGTATTTATCTGATTTACAGATAAATAAGCAATTATGGGGTGGCGAAATCGCCACCCCATAATATTGTAACTTATTGAGTATAATCTATTTCCGTACCACGCCTGCGACAAACAGTGCAACGGTTCAAACGCCAATAACTATTCTATCACTATCGGGCGCCCATTCTTATCTAATTTGAATCTTCTGACATTATCTGTCAGTCGGATAGGATGAAGATCCGACACCTCATTTTTATCGATTACTGAACGGGTAGCATTGGAAGAGCACGCTTCCGCCGCCTCTTTCCTGCCAGCCTCGTCAAAAAGGGCGAACACATTATAATTGTATGTCCATTTAGACCCCTCGGAAAGAGTCATTGTTGTTTTATATATCTGTTCCCGGGAAGGAGCGTTGAATGCGTTTGGCTGTCGTTGGTCAATTCGCATAAGGCTATTCTCAGACGGGCGGAAAACCCCCTTAGGGAAAAACACATCTCCACCCTTCTCCCGTCTTGATGTAAAAACCCGTGATGGGGGTCCCAGAACTGCCCTGACTGCTGTTCGTCTTGTAGAGGAGGTAGATATATTTACCCCCAGCGCCGGCGTTCAAATCCTTGCCGATGACCGTCCAGCCCTGCGCCGTGTAAATGCTATGGTTCTGGCTATCGACAGTCATCACATCGGTGATATAACCCTGCGCTCGGGACCCCCCCGCGACTCCAAACAGCAGAGCCGCGATAAGGATAATGCTTCTTTTCAAGGAATCCATCATAACTCCTATTTGATCATCAGTCGTAAAACTTTTAAAGTTACGCGTTTATATAAAAAACAAAAAAAAAAGTAACGCGCGATGAGTCTCACGACGGGAGAAACAGATGGACGGAGACGGTCCGGTCTCCTTATTTCGCAAGTTCCAACTGCTCGAGGAAATTCGGATACTCAAGCCGGGGCAAGATCTTGCCGCGGACAATGCGGCCGTCAGGATCTACCAGTTCGTTGTGTGGTATGCCATTGAAATTGAATAGTTTCCTTAAGAGAATGCTCTCCGCCTCCGGAATAAGATAACTCGTTTCCCCGGCCATATACTTGGCCACATATTCCTCATAATCTTGAGGAGGAGTGCTCCTGTTCCCCGTGATGAATACCAGTTCCAAATCATCCATCCGGGCGATCTTTTTCCTGAGCGCGACCGAAGACTCGATACCCATTTTGCATGGACCGCAGCCTATGTCCCAGAAATCAACGTAAACCCACTTTCCGCGGAAGGGATCCACCAGACGCCGGAAAATGTCCGTCGCCTCTCCCGCTGGGAGATCATAACGGTCCTCCGTTTCGGCAAGAAGATTATCCAGAGTCTCTTGATAACGTGCTTTCAGGTAGGGTGAAGACAGGGCTGAAAGCCTTTCTTCCCAAACAGTTGGCCAATCATCGTATTCCGACTGGGGATTACCGTCTTCATCAATTCTGGTTGAAGATGGTCTGGCCTTCAGACCCATATTCTTGAATTTGACTTCATTAGATAGTCCACTTCCGTTCATGATAGCTGCTTGCAGGAATATGGACGGGCCGGCGTTATGGAAAATAGCGCTGTCCACAGCCATTCTTTTTGGCAAATCATACCCGAGTCCTCGCATCGGGCCCAAAAACTGATAATAATTTGATAATGAATAGCTGTCATTGCTAAGGACGAAAGCAGTCCAATCCTCAGGATCCAACTTCGCCATCGAGATATACAAAGAAGGATCGGATAAATCCTCCTGTTCTTCACCTGGAGCAGGCTGGAAATCCGTCACGGAAACCAACTCGTTCGAAGCAGCCATGATTCGGACCTTTTGTTTCAGAAGATGGACTTCCTCTCCGGAAAAGCCCAGCCTCTCACTTACATAGTCCGCCAGCATCTGTATTTGGTCATAATGACGCGCCACCTCGGCAATGAGGTTATGAAACTTCAACGTATCGCCCCCTTCTTTAATGACCTTCCACACCGGGAAACTGAGTGATGGCGCAGCATTGGACAGCCAAGACGCGAGTTTCCCGCACCGGGAACCAACCGGGTAATGGACAAGGCCGGTTGAGTCTATCTGTATATCGGTCTCTCCGTCAGGTGTCAGGAAGAAATAAAGGGGGCTAGATGAATTCTCGCTCCACAAATATGATAGGATTGGATATTCAAGAGGGATCTCCAAAGAGAAACTTCCATCAGAAGCGACTTGACAAGACAGCATATTATGCTCTTGGAAGGCATTACTACCCGCGAATTCCAATGCTTCGGGATGATCGGTTCCTTCGAACCGGCCGCTCAGCTTCCCTATGCCCTTCTCGAAGAATACATTCTCATCCTTTAT
>JAEEGJ010026279.1_pt1 | contig 11819 bp, 8 predicted proteins | sample 8958761 | NCBI WGS metagenome assembly JAEEGJ01 (sample SAMN16246546, study PRJNA631951) | gut metagenome | biome: gut microbiome; feature: rumen; material: RS-attached | host: Bos | place: Iran: Karaj | collected 2018-10
CACCCCCTTCGGCATCTATCCGAACAATGCCATCGTGGGCGGTTCCGGTTCCATCGCCGTAGGCGCGGCCCTCTACAAGAAAGTCAACCGCAAGAAGGGCATCGTCGTCGCCAACCTCGGTGACGGCGCCATGGCCCGCGGCCCGGTCCTGGAAGGCATGACCTTCGCGTCGATGGACCAGTTCAACACCCTCTGGGAGGGCGACATGAAGGGTGGCCTTCCGATCCTCATCAACGTGATGGACAACCAGTACGCGATGGGCGGCCAGACCCGCGGCGAGACCATGGGCTACACCTATCCGGCCCGCCTGGGCGCCGGCTTCAATCCGGAGTCCTGGCACGCCGAGCGCGTGGACGGCTACAACCCGCTCGCGGTCATCGACGCCTTCCGCCGCAAGAAGGCCCTCCTCGAGAAGAAGGAAGGTCCGTGCCTGCTGGATGTCGTGACCTACCGCTACAGCGGCCATTCCCCGTCCGACCAGTCCTCTTACCGGACCAAGGAGGAGATGGAGGCCTGGCAGGCCGAGGACTGCATCCTCGGATTCGGCCGGAAACTCGTCGAGGCCGGTGTCGCCACCGAGGCAGACCTGGAAGCCATCCAGGCCCATGTGAAGGACGTCATCTTCGAGATGTACAAACTCGCCATCGACGAGACCGTGTCTCCGCGCATGGACCTCGTGAAGGACAACGAACTCCTGGGCGAGATGATGTTCTCCAACGGCAGTGTCGATTCCTTCGGCGACGCCACGCCCGAGGTCAATCACCCCATGGCGGAGAATCCGCGGGTGAAGCAGATCGCCGGCAAGAGCCGCTTCTACAAGGATGCGGAGGGCAAGCCTGTGAGTTCCATGAAGATGTACAACTTCCGCGACGGCGTGTTCGAGGCCATCGTGGACCGTTTCTACAAGGATTCCTCCCTCATCGCCTACGGTGAGGAGAACCGCGAGTGGGGCGGCGCCTTCGCCGTGTATCGCGGCCTGACCGAGGCACTTCCGTACCACCGCCTGTTCAACTCTCCTATCGCGGAGGCGGCCATCATCGGCACGGCCATCGGCTATGCCATGTGCGGCGGCCGGGTGATTCCGGAAATCATGTACTGCGACTTCCTGGGCTGCTGCGGCGACGAAATCTTCAACCAGCTTCCGAAGTGGCAGGCGATGTCCGGCAACATCCTCAAGATGCCGGTGGTCGTGCGCGTGTCCGTGGGCTCCAAGTATGGCGCCCAGCATTCGCAGGACTGGACCTCCCTGTGCACCCACATCCCGGGCCTGAAGGTAGTCTTCCCGGTCACTCCGTACGATGCCAAGGGCCTCATGAACAGCGCCTTGCAGGGAACCGACCCGGTCATCTTCTTCGAGAGCCAGCGCCTGTACGGCATCGGCGAGCAGTTCCACGAGGGCGGTGTGCCCGAAGGCTATTACGAGATTCCGCTGGGCGAACCCGACGTGAAGCGCGAAGGCAAGGACGTGACGTTCCTTACCATCGGCGCGACGCTGTACCGGGCGCTCCAGGCGGCCGACGAACTCAAGGAGAAGTACGGCCTGGAGGCGGAGGTCATCGACGCCCGCACCCTGGTCCCGTTCAACTACGAGAAGGTCGTGGAATCCGTGAAGAAGACCGGCCGCATCATCATCGCCGGCGACGCTTCCGCCCGCGGCTCCTACCTGAACGACCTGGCGGCGAACATTACCGACCTGTGCTTCGACTATCTGGACGCAGCCCCGGTTGTCCTGGGTTCCCGCAACTGGATCACGCCGTCGCACGAGCTGGAGGCGGCCTTCTTCCCGCAGCCGTCCTGGTTCCTGGATGCCATCAACGAGAAGATGATCCCGCTCAAGGACTACGTTCCCGTGAGCAACCAGACCTGCGCGCAGGCGATGCTCCGTTCCAAGAAGGGCATTTAGTAATAGGCAGATTGAATATGTTAGACGTTAACGCTCATTTGCATACTCCGTACTCGTTCAGTGCCTTCTCGTCGATCGGGGAGGCGCTGGACAAGGCGGCGGAAGAAGGCGTGAAAGTCGTGGGGATCAATGACTTCTACTCTACCGATGGGTATGGGGAGTGGAAGGAAGGATGCGCACGGAGAGGGCTTTTCCCGCTGTTCGGGATCGAGTTCATCGCGCTGAATGCGGAGGACCAGGCCGCGGGGCTGCGGGTCAATGACCCGAACAATCCCGGCCGGACCTATATCAGCGGCAAGGGGCTGGCGTGCCCGCCCATCCTTTACGGCGAGCCGCTGAGGCAGCTCGAAGCCGTTCGTGCCGAGTCCAACGCCCAGGTGGAGCGCATGTGCGCGAAGCTGAACGAATGGCTGAAGGCCGAAGGACACGGGATCGTCCTGGATTTCAAGGAGATCCGGGAAAAACTCACCCGGGGATCCATCCGCGAGCGGCATCTGGCGAAGGCCCTCCGCCTGGCGCTTTGCCCGGAGGTGGAAAACCCGGCCCAAGTGGAGAACGACCTGCGTTCGAAACTCCTCAAGGCCGGAGGACCGGCCTTCGTGCCCGAAGATCCGAAGGCGTTCCTGCCCACGGAAACCGTCCAGCGCATCATCGAGGCGGCGGGCGGCATCCCCACCTATCCGTTCCTCGCCGATGATGCAAAGGGACATTTCACGGACTTCGAGGGGGACCTCCAGCGGGCGGCCGATACGCTCAAAAAGCGTGGCTTCCGCAGCGTGGAGTTCATTACGACGCGCAACACGACGGCCGTGCTGGAGCAGTATGCCGGCTATCTGGAGGACGAAGGGTTCATCGTGACCTTCGGCTCCGAGCACAACACCCCGGCGATGGAGCCCATCCGGCTCCGGACCCGCGACGCTGCGGAACTGTCCCCGAAGCTCAAGGCTATCAACTGGCGCGGCGCCTGCGCCGTGGCCGCCCATCAGGCCGGAAAGGACAGCATCGCCGCCGGCGAAGATTTGATTTGCGCTGTCCTTCCGAGCGAAGCGTAGGAATCTGAAGAATAAAAATGGAAACGAGTATTCAACAACTGATTGACATCTCCCGCAAGTACGGCGCCGACTCCCGCTTTGTCATCGCCGGGGGCGGGAACACCTCCTACAAGACCGCCGACCGGCTGTGGGTGAAGGCCAGCGGCCACGCCCTGGCTACCATCGGCGAGGATGGATTCGCCATCCTGGACCGGTCGAAACTCAACCCGATGGGGGAGAAGGAGTACAGTTCCGATGTCGCCGAGCGGGAAGCCCAAGTGAAGGACGACCTGGCGATGGCCTGCATCACGAAGGACCGACGTCCTTCCGTGGAAACGTCCCTGCACAACTGCATGGGCTTCGCCTATGTCGTGCACCTGCATCCGACGCTGGTGAACGGGCTGATGTGCTCCGCCGATGCGGCCGAGACCTGCACCGGTCTCTTCCCGGACGCCCTCTACATCGAATATACCGATCCCGGTTATACCCTTTTCAAGAAGGTGTATGAACGGATCAAGGCCTACAAGGCCATCCGGGGCCAGGAGCCCCAGGTCATCTTCCTGCAGAACCATGGCGTCTTCGTCGCGGCTGATACGACGGAGGAGATCGACCGGATCTATGCCGACATGATGGCGCGGCTGGCCCAGTGCGTGAAACCGCTTCCGGACGGCGTGGGCGAAAAGGTCCCTGCCTCGGTCACGGAAATCATCCCGGCCATCCGGCAGATCCTTTCCCGCGGCGGACGTGGCCTCAAGACCCTGCAAGTCACCCGGAACGCGCTGGTGGACCGTTTTCTGGAGAATCCGGAGGCGGTGCTCCTGCCGTTCACCCCGGACATCATCGTCTATTGCAAAAGCGAATATGTCGTCCTGGATTCCGACGACCTCGTGAAGGAGGCCGAAGAGAAGATCGAGGCCTACATCGCCCGGCGGGGTCATACCCCCAAAGTCCTGCTGGTCAAGGGGATCGGCCTGGTTGCCGTGGGTGACAGCGCCAAGAATGCCGGCATCATCACCGAGGTATTCCTGGATGCGATGAAGGTTGCGTTCTACGCGAGCAGCTTCGGCGGCGCCCATGGGATGGAGCCCGCCTGGATCGACTTCATCGACAACTGGGAAGTGGAGAACTACCGCCGCAAGGTGGCTTCCGGCGCCTCTGCCGGCCGGGTCGAGGGCCGGACCATCATCGTGACGGGCGCTGCCCAGGGTTTCGGCGAGGGCATCGCCCGCGAACTGATGGCCCAGGGAGCCAACATCGTCGTGGCGGACCTGAATGAGGTGACCGGTGCGGCCACCGCCGCCTCCCTGAACGAGAGCGCCCGGAACAACCGCGCCATCTTCGTCAAGACCAACGTGGCGGACATGGACAGTCTCCAGAACCTCATGAAGCAGACCATCCTGAGCTTCGGCGCCCTGGATGTATTCGTCTCCAATGCGGGTGTCCTCCGCGCCGGCGGCCTGGAGGCCATGACGCCGGAGAACTTCGAGTTCGTCACGAAGATCAACTATCAGGCCTACTTCTATTGCGCCAAGGTGGCCTCCCACATCATGAAGATCGAGACCGCGGCCGATCCGGAGTACTTCGCCGACATCGTCCAGGTCAATTCCAAGAGCGGCCTCCGCGGCTCCAAGGCGAATTTCGCCTACGCCGGCGGCAAGTTCGGCGGCATCGGCCTTACCCAGTCCTTTGCCCTGGAACTCGCTCCCTTCCGCGTGAAGGTGAACAGCATCTGCCCGGGCAACTTCTACGACGGCCCCCTGTGGAGCAATCCCGAGAACGGCCTGTTCGTCCAGTACCTCGCCGCCGGCAAGGTCCCCGGCGCCAAGACCGTCCAGGACGTTAAGGACTTTTACCTGGCCCAGGTTCCCATGCGCAAGGGCTGCACCCCGGCCGATGTCACCAAGGCCATCCTCTACGCCATCGACCAGACCGGCGAAACCGGCCAGGCCATCCCAGTCACAGGTGGACAAGTAATGTTAGCATAAAGATATGAAAACCAAAGCAGTACGTCTTTTCGGAAAGGACGATTTGAGACTGGAGGAGTTTGAGCTCCCGGCCCTGAAGGAAGATGAGATCCTCGCCAAGGTGGTGAGCGACAGCATCTGCATGTCTTCTTACAAGGCCGTCCATCAGGGAACGGCCCACAAGCGCGTCCCGAACGATGTCGCCGAGCATCCGACCATCATCGGTCACGAGTTTTCCGGCGAAATCGTCGAGGTGGGTGCGAAATGGAAGGACGCCTTCAAACCCGGCGACAAGTTCTCCATCCAGCCCGCGATGAACGATCCCCGCGGCCCGGTGGGCATCTACAGCGCCCCCGGCTACTCGTATCCGAATATCGGCGGTGACGCCACCTATGTCATCATCCCCAGCGAGGTGATGGAGAACGGGTGCCTGCTGCCGTTCCAGGGAGAGGGCTTCTACCCGGCATCCCTCAGCGAGCCGCTGTCCTGCGTCATCGGTGCGATGCATGCCAATTACCACACGAAACCGGGCTCCTATGTACACCAGATGGAGATTCGGGACGGCGGTAAGATGGCGCTCCTCGCGAGCGTCGGGCCTATGGGCCTGGCCGCCATCAACTATGTGCTGCACCGGGAGGACCGGAAGCCGTCGCTGCTGGTGGTGACGGACATCGACCAGGCCCGGCTGGACCGCGCCGCCTCGCTGTACACGGTGGAGCTCGCCGCCTCCCGCGGCATCGAGCTCCATTATGTCAATACCCGGGTGGAGGATCCCGTCACGCTCCTGATGGACCTTTCCGGCGGCAAGGGCTATGACGATGTCTTCTGCTTCGCCCCGGTTCCCGCCGTGGTGGAGCAGGCCGACGACATCCTTGCCTTCGACGGCTGCCTGAACTTCTTCGCCGGCCCGTCCAAGGCCCCGTTCAAGGCCCCGTTCAACTTCTACAACGTCCATTACAACTCCACGCATGTGGTGGGCACTTCTGGCGGTAACACCGACGACATGAAGGAAGCCCTCCATTATATGGGCAAGGGCATGGACCCGGCCGGTCTCGTGACGCACATCGGCGGCCTCGGCGCCGTCATCGACACGACCATGAACCTTCCGACCATCCCCGGCGGCAAGAAATTGATTTACACGCATATCGACCTCCCGCTCATCGCTATCGCCGATTTCGGCCAGTCCGACAACCCGGTGTTGCAGGAACTCGACCGCATCTGCCAGGCCCATAACGGCCTCTGGAACGTCGAGGCCGAAACCTACCTCCTTGCCCATGCGGCAGAACTGTAATCATCTGTTATTCTGATAATTCCTCTGTCATTCTGAGCGAAGCGAAAGAATCTGTCTATGAAAAAAATCGATACCAAACTCATGCACCCGGCCGAGCAGATCGCCCTGATCATCGGCCGCATCTATCGCCGGAAGATGACGACCACATCCGGCGGAAACCTCTCCATCATGGACGACAACGGCGACATGTGGATCACCCCGGCCGGCATCGACAAGGGTTCCCTGACCCCGGCCGACATCATGTGTGTCAAGGCCGACGGAACCATCATCGGCCCGCATCGTCCTTCGTCCGAATATCCGTTCCACCGCGCGCTGTACAAGATGCGCCCGAAGCTCCGGAGCGTCATCCATGCCCATCCCCCGGGACTGGTGACCTTCAGCATCGTGCACCAGGTGCCTGACACCAGCATCATTCCGCAGGCCCGTGGCGTCTGCGGCCCGGTCGGCTTCGCCCCGTATGCCCTTCCGGGCAGCGAACTGCTGGGCGAGAAGATTTCCGAAGAGTTCGCCAAGAATCCGGAGTACAAGGCCGTCATCATGGAGAACCACGGCGTGGTGCTCATGGGCGAAGACATTGCCGATGCGTACCAGCGTCTGGAAACCCTCGAACTCTGCGCCCGGACCATCCTGAACGCCCGGACACTGGGTAAGCCCGTCTATCTGACGGAAGAGCAGATCCTTGCACACGAGAAGGCCATCCATGTGGACTTCCGCCACTTCATGAATGTGGAGCATCCCTCCGACGAACGGGCTATCCGCACAAACATGTGCGAGATTGTCCGCCGCGCCTGCGCCCAGGGACTGATGTGCTCTTCCTACGGCACGGCCTCCGTCCGCTGGAGAGGGGACGATTTCCTCATCACCCCGTCCGACAAGCAGCGCTGGGACATCGAGCCGGAGGACATCGTCCAGGTGCGGGACGGCATGGTGGAGGCCGGCAAGAACGCCAGCCGTTCCGTCGCCCTGCATTACGAGATCTACCGCCGGAATCCGAAGATCAACTCCATCATCCTCACCCAGACACCCTACCTGATGGGCTATGCGACGACGGGGGTGAAGTTCGATGTACGGACCATCCCGGAGAGCTGGATCTTCCTCCAGGACGTACCGCAGTACCCCTTCGGCAGCCAGTACCATGACATCGAGAAAATGGCCGAGGGCTTCAAGAAACTCCCTTGCGCCCTCCTCTCCAACGACTCCGTCATCGTGACGGGCGACAAGCTCATCAACACCTTCGACAAACTGGAAGTCGCCGACTTCAGTGCCCGTTCCCTCATCATGGCCGCCCCCGTGGGCAAACTCAATCCCATCACCGATGCGGAGATCGAGGACTTACGGGTTGCTTTCCATGTAGGCGAGTAGCGCTGGCGCAATGAACTTTTTTACCTCGGGAAAGGTCGGAAGATGTTTCCCGGGGTATTCTTTTGTGCGTCCGGGATACAGGGATGCGAACTCGGATCCGCAGCGGACCAGCTCGTCCTGGTCGGCGAAGAAGCCGAGGAGTGTCCCCGGATCCGGTTCGACGAAGCCTTCCAGGGCTTCATAACGGTTGCAAAGCGCAGGCGTAATTTCAAAAGCAGTCGCCCCGTCTTGCCGGGGAGACAGGTAGTTGACCGAGCCCACCATCGTCCGCATCAACCGCGATACATGGAGGTCCGGGTTGATGAGCGCGCGGCGGATGCCCTGGAGCCGGTGCACCAGGAAACCGCCCCAGGAAAGGCCCACGACGAGGTCGGGACGTTCCGTCTCGCACAGCCGTCGCAGAAGCTCCAGTGCCTCAGTGGGTTCGATGGGGAGATCCGGTGCCACGACTTCCGCCCGGAGCGTCATGCGCAGCATGTCGGCGAGCTTATAGGCCCCGGAGGAGGCCAGGCCGTGGGCAAAGAGGATCTTCATCGCTTGTAGATGTTGAACCGCCAGGTGATGCCGATGTCGAAGTTGTTCACCCGGTCGTGGTTGTCGCGGAAGAACGCGGCGTGGAGCCGCAGCTTGTCATCTCCGAGCGGGAAGTATTCCACCCCGGCGCCCCCGTAGAGGAAATCGTGCCCGGCGGGAAGGACGAGGTCGTAGGAGATGCCGTTCTCATCGACATTCTCCGCCGCATTCTTCTCGTATCCGAACTTCGTGCACAGGTTCCATTTCCCGACCGTCCAGATGGCCTTGACGATGGCGGTCCAGTCCGTCAGGAAGAAGCGCGGCTGCTTGAAGGCGGCCCGGTTCAGCAGGTCCACGTCCACGACGAGGTTTCCGAGGAAGAATTTGTTGCCGAGCACGATCCAGTTCATCTTCCGGTGAAGCTCGTCCTCCACGAAATTGTAGCTCCAGGTGGTCTTCCAGACGGAGCCGATGTGCCCGCCCCAGTAGAGGTTGTAGGAATAAGCGTCCTGCGTGCCCGGCGAAATGGGGGAGGGACAGAACTCGAAGGAAATGTCCTGACCCGGGGCCGGGGAATAGGTTGCCGTTGCCCCGAAGGCGTAGTACTGGTACAGCCGGCTGCTGAAAGCGCCGTAGTAATAGACGTCGATCGGGGGAGAGTCGATCTCGTAACCGCCGATGAGGATGGCCTGCTTGCCCGCCGTGAAGGACCACTTCGGGGAAGCCTGCCACTTGAGCCAGAGGAAGTCCGTGGCCCTGAAAGGATTCTTCTCGTCGATCTCCTTGTTCAGCCGCTGCCGCACGCGGAAGGTAAGCTCGTCCGTGAGCTGGCCTTTGATGTGGAGGTTCAGGTAGTCTCCCTGGAAATGGGAGTCATAGACGCCGTCCGTCGTCTGCTGGTGGAAAGTCGCACGCGTGTCGATGGATACCTCGTTCACATGCGTCTGTGCGTGAAGGAACGCTTCTGAAAGCAGGAACGCAATGACAGTCAAAAGTTTAGGTTGCATACGCATTACATCTTTCCCTGTTCCCCGAGGTTGCTGTCCTTGAATCCCAGGAAATACAGCACCCCGTCCAGGCCGATGGTATTGATGCTCTGGCGGGCGCTTTTGACCACCCGCGGTTTCGCGTGGAAAGCGATGCCCAGGCCGGCCTCCGAGAGCATGGGCAGGTCGTTGGCCCCGTCGCCCACGGCGATCGTCTGCGCCAGGTTCACCTTCTCCGTCTGGGCGATGAGCTTCAGCAGGTCCGCCTTCCGGCGGCCGTCCACGATCTCTCCGAGATAGCGGCCGGTAAGTTTCCCGTCCTCGCCGATCTCGAGCTCATTGGCATAGACATAATCCACCCCGAAGCGCTGGCGGAGGTACTCCCCGAAGAAGGTGAAACCGCCGCTGAGGATGGCGATCTTGTAGCCGTAGGTCTTGAGGACGGACATCAGGCGGTCGGCGCCTTCGGTGATGGGAAGATGCTCGGCGATGTCCTGCATCACGCTCACGTCCAGCCCCTTGAGGAGGGCGACGCGGCGGGTGAAACTTTCCTTGAAATCGATCTCGCCCCGCATGGCGGACTCGGTGATGGCGCGGACCTCGGTCCCTACGCCGTTGCGCTCGGCCAGTTCGTCGATGCACTCGGTCTGGATGAGGGTGGAGTCCATGTCGAAGCAGATCAGGCGCCGCATCCGCCGATACATGTCATCCCGCTGGAGGGAAAAGTCCATGCCCATTTCCGTGGACAGATGCATCAGGTCCTTCTGCATGGCCTTCTTGTCCTTCGGGTTGCCGCGGAGGGAAAACTCGATGCAGGAGCGGGTGTTTCGCTCGGGATGGGCGATGGAAAGCCGGCCGGTGAGCCGTTTGATGGAATCGATGTCCAGTCCCTGGTCCGCGATGATCCGGGAGGCCGCCTCGATCTGAGCCGCCGAGAGGCTCCGGCCGATGACGGTCAGGATGTACCGCGTACGGCCCTGTCGCCCGGCCCATTCCTCGTATTCGTCGTCCGGAACCGGCTCGAAACCGATTTGGACACCCAGCTCCGTGGCCTTGAAGAGGAGCTCCTTCATCACCTGTCCGGAATGCTGTTCGTCGATCCGGATGAGGATACCCAGTGACAGGGTGGAGTGGATGTCGGCCTGGCCGATATCCAGGATCTGCGCATCATACTTGGCGAGGATGCCGGTGAAGGCGGCGGTGAGTCCGATCCGGTCTTTGCCGGTAATACGGACGAGGATCTGCTCGAAGCCCATTACTTGGCGGAACTCACGGGTGCATCGACAAAGTGGAGGTAACCCCAGCGGGAGGGTATGTGCATGTTCACCTCACCGGTGGGATTCCAGACCCAGTTCTCCTCGGGACCTTCCTTCACGAGCCATTCCACGCGCGAGAAGTTAATCCGCCAGGGATTGAACTTCCTGGGGCTGTCGAAGCCGATGGAGAGGGATTCGAAGGGGATGGCCCATTCCACGGTCCAGCCCTTGTCGGTCTTTTTCGCGTTGTTGATCTTCCCGTCCACATGGGCCTTCAGCCGGATGTTCTTGCAGTCCCAGGGCATGAAGAAGTTGCCGCCCTCGTTGTAGGGCTTGTCCATGATGAGGTCCATCAGGGTGGCGTAGGCGTTGCACTCGAACTCGAAATAGAACTTACCGTCCCCGTCCGGGTCGATGAAGACCTCGAAGTCGTTGTCCCGGTAGATGATGGCGTCCCGCTCCTTGAGGGAGGCGGTGACGTTGTCCTCTTCAATGATGCCGGCGATGTACAGGCATTCGTCGTCCCAGACCATCTTCATGCGGGTCTCCTTGGTGGGAGCGGGTTTGAAATCCACGCCCCGGATGTCCACGAACGGTTCGGAGAGCGGGGCCTTCGCCCAGGAAGCCTCGGTCAGTTTGCCATCGACCTTGATCTTGTCGATGGTCCGATAGCAGTCATAGGAACGGTGTCCCTGGGCCGCGGCGCTGGCGACTCCGGCGAGCAGGGTGATGAGAATCAGTATCTTGCGCATTATTTAAAGTATTTATCGACTTCCTTGACGGTGTCCGGGAGCGCGAATACGGCCACGCGGTCGTAGGGCTCGATCCGGGTGTCGCCCACGGCGATGAACGAGTCGCTGCCCCGGATGACGCCGCCGATGATGGCGTTGCGCGGGAACTCGATGTCCTTGAGCGGGGCTTGGGTGATCCGGGATTCCGGGGCGGCCGTGTATTCCAGCACCTCCGCATCCGTCCCGCTCATGTACCGGACGAAGCGGACCTTGTCGGACAGGGTGAACTTGAAGATGCGCCCCGCCGTGATGAGTTTCTTGTTGATGACCGCGTCCACGCCCATGTCTTCCGCCAGCCGCACGTATTCGAGGTTCTCAACCTGGGCGACGGTGCGGGCGACGCCGAACTTCTTCGCCACGACGCAGGCGAGGATGTTCGCCTCGTCGTTTCCGGTCACGGCGACGACGGCATCGTATTCCCGGAGACCTTCCTCCACGAGGAAATCGGAGTTGCGGCCGTCTCCGTTCGCGACGATTACCTCCGAGGGTAACTTCTCGGAAAGTTCCCGGCATCGGTCTGTATCGATCTCGATGATTTTCACGGCTTTGAGCTGGTGCCTCACCAGCTGCGCGGAAACCATCTCCGCAATCTCGCTGCCGCCGAGGATCATCACGCTGTCCACCTCCACGTTGTCCTTGCCGATGAATTTCATGATGGCCGGGATCCCTTCGCGCTTGGCAATGATATACAGGTGGTCGTTGTAGTTGAACTTGGTGTCGCG
>JAEEGJ010026285.1_pt1 | contig 11817 bp, 18 predicted proteins | sample 8958761 | NCBI WGS metagenome assembly JAEEGJ01 (sample SAMN16246546, study PRJNA631951) | gut metagenome | biome: gut microbiome; feature: rumen; material: RS-attached | host: Bos | place: Iran: Karaj | collected 2018-10
ACTCCAGAGTAAAGTACTTATTGAAAATCAAATACCAGACCTTCCGCACCAAGCACATCGGCCCGGAAAAGCCCTATGAGAACGAATTTGTCATAGTGAGGAAGGGCAACCTGAGCACCATCGACCATAGAATACTGGAATAACGGCTATAGGGCGTTTTCCCAGTGCACCAGCAGTGGCGAGAGCAAAATCCGTCTTGGATAGCCGTTGTTACCCTGGACCTTGAGATTATGCACTTGAGAGAGCGGTATTATACGGTCCAACGTTGTATTGAGTATCGACAGATTCTCACTGAATGCGTTATCTTCCAGATTGGTTAGTTTTTGTACCCGACGACGCCGGTCATCGGCATCGACATTAGGGGCTATTATTTTATAAATATCCTCCAGATCCTTCTGAAACCGTGCTCTGTCCTTGAGAAGAATCCCTTCCGGATGCTTTAGAAAAAGGATGAACATCGCTCGCACCAGAGGCCGAAAAGGGATTTGCGTCCCGGAAGGACTACCAACGCGGATGCTGTATTTCTTGTCGATATACAGTTCTACCTGATCCTGCGTGTCTGTTTCATTCTGCACTCCCATTTTCATGAGACGCCGCCTGGCCTCTTTTACCAGAGCCAAGAGCTCCGACGCTTCCATCTGCTCAAGCATTCCGTCATAATCGACCTGATGCGGCTCCTCCAACATTCCCGCGTTGCCGGAGAAGAGCAGCTGCCACATCAATCGGGCCTCTATGCCTGCATTCGTTGTCATGGCATAAAGGTACGCACAAACCTCCGAATCGGCAAATCCCCGGCGCCGTCCCCTTATCAAAACAATCGACAATTCCAAACAATTACAAGCTTGTAATTTCTTGAATTTGCCGATTTCCAGGCGGAAATTTGTGGCCGATGACGATGCGGCATCATATCATTTTCGCCGGCCGGCAGGGGACCCTCCTCCTGCCGGAAACCGGCTCGATGCTGCGCCTCAACCCGGTGGAACGCACACTTTACCGGCTGTTTTTGGCCCACCCGGAAGGCATCCCGGCCGACAGCCTGCCCGGCTACTGGCACGAGCTCTGCCGCATCTATGCCTCCGAATCCTGCTTTGACGATTTGCCGCTCCGCGACGACACCATGGAATCCCTCTGCTCCGAATCTAAAATCGTCTTCTACTCCAACATCTCCCGCATCAAGAAGAAATTTGTCGCCGCCCTCGGCGCCAGGAAGGCATCGGCATACATAATTAAACGCGACAAGAACGGGGTGTACAGGACCAGGGCAACGCTAGGATAGCTCTATTATAGCATCGCCCTTAAACGCACTGTGCTCATCATAAAACACATAGCCGAGCTGGTTGCAGAGCAGTTTGGTTTTCCCGATTGCACTGCCGGAGCCGCCAGCGTAATGGGTGTGGCCATAGATCCAGTATTCAGCACCGGACTGTTCGACGAAAGCGTCCAGGTCCACTTGGAACGCCGTGTTCAAAGACCCGCCAGGGTAGCCATTGAATTCGTCCCTAAGCGTAGGGCAATGGTGGGTTATAACCACCTTATGAGCTGCCGATGATGCTTTTATGGCCGAATCAAGCCACTCCAGACAACGTCTATGCAAACCGTCAACATCGTTCGCGGAGAATTGCTCTCCATCCAGAACACCACGTCTGAAATCATTCATTCCCCGTTGAATCTCCCATAAAAATAGCGGACTTATTTTCGTCCATAACGTAGTGAAAAACAGCTCGGTCTCATCAAGCACAACGCTGCTGTTGTTCAGATATCGCACATTGTCGCGATACTCAAACTCAAAGGCTTCCATCGTCTGAGCAATATCAAAGCCGCCATAAAACTCATGATTCCCTGGCACAATAAATGTCTCCCGGAAATGCTCCGCACACCAGTCCCAGAATTATAGTTTCATCATATTCCGGTCCCCCAGGTACGCCACATCCCCCGCCAGCACCAACACATCGCCCACCGGCACGATGCCCCCGCCATCTAAATAATTCCTATTATCTGCAAACTCCAGATGCAGATCTGATGCATATTGAATCTTCATGGTCTGTTCCTCCATTTTTCTGCAAAGTTACGGGGCCTTTCCGCCCCCTGCAAATCTTTGCAAGGTTTGCAAAGATTTGCATTTTTCGATTCTTTTTATAATAACCGTATCTTTCTCATTTCCAAATCTTTGCAAAGCTTGCAAAGATTTGTTCGGCGCACAAAACCGCTCTACCTTTGCCCAAAAACAAAACGCTATGCTGACATTCAAAAAATACAGTTCCATTGAGAACTCTTTCGACGGCGCCTTCATGGAGAAAGTGCGCAATCACACCCCTGCCGGGACACGATTTGTAGTTCAGGAAAAGGTCCACGGCTCCAACTGCAGTTTCCTTTGCGACGGGGAGCAAATCCAGTTCGCCAAGCGCACCGCCATCGTAACGGACGGCGAAGACTTCTACCGGTGGCAGGATCTGGCCGAGCGCTATCGCGAGCGCGTCTTTAAGGTATATGGGATACTCAAGGAGCGCTTCCCCACTCTCACCTCTATCATCGTCTATGGCGAAATGTTCGGTGGTGCGTACCCACACAAGGAAGTCAAGCGCATCGGTGCAATGTCGGCCATCCAGAAGGGCGTCTACTACTGCCCCGGCCACGACTTCTACGGCTTCGACATCTACGTCCACACGCCTGACGAGGCCTTCTACCTGGACGTCGACACTACCAACCACATCTTTACCGAGGCCGGCTTCCTGTATGCCGAGACACTTTTCGAGGGCACGCTGGACGAGTGCCTTGCCTACCCGAATGCCTTCCCCAGCACCCTCTTCAGGCACTTCGGCCTCCCCGAGCTGGAGGACAATATCTGCGAAGGCGTCGTCATTCGCCCCAAGGAGCCGCTCTACATCCCCAACGGCTCCCGCATCATCATCAAGAACAAGAACGCACGCTTCGCGGAGAAGAAGGCCGTGAAGCACGAGCCCAAGACGCCAAGGGCAATTCCCGATGAAGTGGCACAGCTATTCGACTTAGCCGAGGCTTATTTCACCGCTCCTCGCCTGGACAACGTCAAGAGCCACATCGGCGAAGTCTCCTTCCCAAAGGACCTCGGACGCGTCAGCGGCCTCCTCGCCAAAGACGTCCTGGAGGACTTCCTAAAAGAGCACGCGGACGACTATAACAACCTGGCCAAACAGGAGCAGAAGACACTCAACGGGCTGCTAAATAAAAGAGCTATTGACTTTATCAAGGGCATCATCGGGATGCCGTAAACAATGAACCTACATCAAAAGAATCATACCATGGGCCAACGAACCAACCTCCTCCTGCAAATCGAAGGGCGCAGTGGCGCCCGCCTCAATCGCGTGTACCACCTCCAGTGGGGCTATCGCAAGAAACTGCCTATGGCCTTCCTCCACCTCCTATCCAGCCGGTATTTCAGACCGGAGGATAAGGATATCTTCGCATTCTTTCCGAAGGTCCTCAACCTCAACGGCCTCGATCTCATCGACTGCCGGGACTGGAGCAAGTACGACTTCAACAAGCTGGAGGACTGCCAGGAAGCCCTCGGCCACTGCGACAATAACAACGGGGCGATGCACGTAGTACAGCTATTATCTTAACACCTTGCGGTTATGACTTACAGACTCAGATTCTGGTACTGGCACCAAGAAATAATCATACCCAACATCACGGCCGATGAACTAGTTCAATCTCTTTTCTTTCCCAACAGCTGCGAGATGAAAGATTTCATTAGAAATGCAGAACTGAAGGGGCAAGGCGGACCATTTCCTATCGAGGTGACATTTTATGATATCAATCACATACACATATACCACTTGAAACGGGATGATTTAGAATCCATTGACACTTTGTTTGGCGATAACGGACAGGTCGAGTTGGACGAGAATTGCTGGATACTTGAGGAAGAAGAAACATAGCCTCAACCCCAACAACCAGTCATAATTCAAGCAAATCCCTACAATACTCATCCAAAATAGTGATGAGCCGTTCCTTGTCAGGATTGTCGTCCCAGACAAACAGAGACAGAAATAGCCGATACTCTTCGGCTTGTCCGCTTCGGTCGATTTTCTTCAGTTCCTCCGGGGCCAACCTTCTGTACCAGGATTCAAACAGACGCATCCTGGCCGCTTCGCGTCCGTCTGATGAGTCACATGCAACCAGCATAGAATCCTGATGCTTCTGAAAGAACAATGCCAGGATGGTGCAGATTGTATCGCACACATAGACGTCCACTACTCCATGAGTTCCCAAATGGAGTTTGTCGAAGTTAAAGGTATACAGATTCTTGGCGAATGGGAGTTCCAAGAAATAGGCGACATACTGAGCGCCCGACGGTGTGTTAAAGAAATATTGGCCGTCTTCCTCCCAATACCTATACGGGTGTAACGAACTTAACATTCCTCTCCTCCTCAATTGTCTTAGTGGGCACACCCTCACGAATACTCTTGATGATAGAGCGTTTATCCTCTACCATCTTCACAAAGATATTCTTATTCTCTTTCTTCTTTTCCATATGACAATGTCCTCTCTTTTGCAAATGTAAGTGATATTTCAGACACTTCAAAATGAATATCCCATTTTTCGTGGCCGCGGTGGGATTCGAACCCACGTTATCGACATTATGCAAGTGTTGCCCTTTACCACTAAGGTACGCGGCCTGGACCGGATTTCTTATCCTTCTTTTCCGGCCCCCAGGTTGGCCGATAGGATTCAGAGTATTTCAAGCTGAAGCTTTATAGCCCATGATCTACCATTTGATCTAATCCACCGTGTATTAAATTGATTTAGAGGTGGATGCGGGACTTGAACCCGCAACCTTGGGCTCTCTTGTCGAAACACTTAACCTCCGAAGAGCCTATACTTTGAACCATGAAGCAGATGCTTTGGCACGATGCTGAAGCTGACGCGCATCCCAACGGGACGCAAATAAAGCCGAGTCATTATGCTAACGCTGATCTGCCAATCAGGAATCATTCGTTCCCGTAGAAAATATACTGGAGGAGCTTGTCCGTGGCAAGATTAGGTTCGATAGTGGGAGTATCATTGACGGTCTTAGTTGCCTCAATTACCGCATTCATCAATTTGCTGATGCGCTCCTGAACCAGTTGTTTCTGCCTCAGCGTCCATTCTCCAGAGAACTTCTGGGACGTATATGATCCTCGTTTTATAGTAGTCTTAACATCTTTAGTAATAGGCCGATAGCTGGACGGCAGGTGCTCCTTGTCGATGTTGGGATCCAGCAAGATCTCCGTGTCCGTGATAGTGGTGAAGCTGTCGCCCTCCAGACGCGGGGTCTCGAAGATATCGGGCCGACCCTGATAATCCTCGTTCGCGCTGGCCTTCCAGATTTCGGAGTCCGACCGGACCGGGATGTTCGCGACCAGGTTCTTCAGGTTCTCATCGGTCAGGATGTTCTTGAGCCGAAGCAACTCCGTTGCTGACAGGCTGCCCAGGTTGAGCCCGTCCACCACGAACGGCACCCTTGCCGATCCGGCGGCATTCGTCGCCTCAATGGCGAACTGATCCTTCAGATAAGGCAGCAACGCCCTATCCACCAGCCGCTTAATCTCTTCCGACACCGTAGTAGCCACCACCGTGTGGCCCATCTTGGTAGGGTCCTCCAACTGCCCTTCCGCAGCATGGAAAGTCTTTTTCTCTCCCTTGAATGAAGAGGAATTCCGTTTGAAGAACTCCCCCTGTTTTCGCAGCGATTCCGTATAAACCGCCCGCTCGTGCTCGGCCTTAGCCAGCGTTACGTTCATCTTTTCCTGTGCCATAATATATAATGTTTAGTATCCCCCCCCAACAAGCGGAACCCGGTGGGGACATCCCCGGCATTTCCAACGACAAAGTTAAGGGCCGATTTCGCCCTATGCAAATCTTTGCAAGGTTTGCAAAGATTTGGAAATCAGCAAAATTTGTATATAGAAAAGCTAAAAGAAAGGGGCATCACAATTGTGACACCCCCTATTGCTATTTCTCTTTCTCCTCAAACTTCCACTGCATCGCCACGAACTGTCGTTGAAGTTCCTGAACCTGCATATCAGGCGAGATGGCGGGGCGGAGATGGGCCACTTGGAGCGTGAAGTCCGCATTGATTCCCTCCATCGTAAAGCCTTCCTTCGTAGTCAACAGGCGCTTCAGATAGGTGTTGCGATCCTTTATCATCTGCCGAACATCATCGTCGGTCAGATTCTTCAGTGGCGCGTACTTGTCATACAGCCTGGCCCGTTTGTGTCTGGCCAGAACCGCGTTAACAAAGGCGGCATATAGAAACACGTCAGCCTCAGACGCCCAGGGCGACAGATAAACGGCCAAGGCTTGCAAATGCGGAGTATGTACCAAATCTACTCCGGCGGATGATTCATTGTACTTGAACAGGACCACGGCCTCCTCCCCTTTCGACTCGTCTGCTTCAGCGAAATACAAATCATATTGCATATCCTCCGGCCGCATGTCATCCGACCATGGCTGGATATAGTCCACCGCATCACCGACATCAAAAGTCTTCGGCAGCCCGGCAATAATCAGATTGGATAGTTTCATCGATATATATTTCAGTTTCTTATTTCACACACATCACCATCATCCCTGCCAGCACGGCAATAAAGATGCTCAGCAGCGTTCCGGCCAGCACATATTCCGTTTTGGCGGTGTCCTTTTCGCTGAAGCGGATTATCGACTTTGCTGCAATCAACAGCCCCAGCGCATCATAACGTCCCAGGCACACAAAGATTAGAATCAGCCAACGCTCAATAGTCCCAATCAGAGCACCCGCATTGAATCCCGAGGCATTCTCCTCCGGCATATTCACGCTAAAGTGTTTCAGCATCAGTTTGATGAAAAAGTTCGCCGGCCTCCAGCAAATCAGCACGGCAACTGCAACGGCAACGTACTTAGACTTAATACCGAACGGCATACTCCAATCGTTGATGCGATTCCAAAACCAAGCCACCAGGGCTAGCATCCCCACATGCAGCGTCTGATCAAGGGCGAACCACGTCACCTTTTCCGGCCGATAGGATTTCCAGATGTCGGTGCATAGATGCACAGTTCCGATAGCCAGCGCGCCCCACCAAAAGCGAACGTCCCAGGACACCAGCCATGCTAAAGCAAACACAATGAGCGCGTGAAGATACTGATGTCCGCTCCGCCAGTGCTTCTCCGCCTTACTCTTACAGGATGCTGTCGTTTGAAAAACGAAATCGGCCACCAGATGCGCCAGCAACAGACACAAGAATAACTCCCAATTCATTTCCCGTCAAGCAATTAATACGATTCCTTTTCAAATCTGGACATGGCACGCTGAATAACATTCCATCCTGCCGCCGCCGCGTGCTGATTAACCGTAGGTGGCTCAAGGCCAAGTACCTCGGCAATCTTTTTCTGTGAATAACCTAATAATAGATAATACAGCACATTGCATTGTTTGTTCGTTGACTGGTCTACCATAAAGCCCAGCACATCGCAAAGCGCGGCATAGCCCCTCATGCCCGGAAGATCCGCCACAAGCGAAATAGTCACCGCATCAGAACCAGCCAGCGCATTCAGTTCCCGGCCCGACGCATAGATAGCTTCTCCATCAATAATACCTTTCTCTTCATCCACAATGCGCAACGCCCCAATGCCGATTGCCATACGAACTCCCTTCTTCCGCATCAATGTACTAGCCGACGGCAGTTCCAATGACCTCACGTAGCATTTGATGAGCAATGCGATCCTTAGTGACAGAGCCACTTCCGGAATCACGCACTCAACCGAGTCACCACGGACAACCCGTCCCCATGCCTGGCCACAAAGCGACCTCATCACCGGGAAGAAGCCCTCCAGCGATTCCTTCAATCGGATCGTATCTTCTGCCGACAGCGACGTGGAATCTACCACGTCGGCCGAGATTGTAGCATAAATCTTATCCATAGCGACTGCAATTATACGGTTTTCTTTTCTCAACGCCAAACAAATTAGGCAAATAATGCTATTTTTTCTATTATTCGGTATATATACCGAATCATAAATAATATGGCATCACAACCAGTGACACCCTATTAATGTAATTATTCTTCGTGGCCGCGGTGGGATTCGAACCCACGATTTCGACATTATGAGTGTTGTCCTTTGAAACTCAATCCGTCACTCCCCATCCCACTTACTGTCCAATTCCTTACGCTGCTCTTCAGTCGGAATCCTCTCGCGAAAGATCTTGATATCTTCCCGTTCTCTATCATAGTCTACCTCCACTATCACATTCTCATCGACCCCATACCCCATCCCGTCATCCATAAGGATCCCGGGATATACATCCATCAACGGGTCGTTCTCGTCAAAACAGATCTTTCCATTCTCACACGCTCCACCCAAAGCTACAAGTATCTCCCGAAGATTCATTTTGAACTCCGGCCATCCCTGAAAATCATAACAGACAAGGTCCTCTTTCCTTTGCATAAAACCGCGTATTTAACAATCTTGTCGTAGCGGGGACTATAACAGTTTCAATCCACCTGTAATAGTATCAATGTCCTCGCTTAATGCCGGGCCGATACCCAAACAGGTAATGGTCGGAACGCCACCGAATTCGGTTTTTATTACTTGCTTTGTTTCCATATCAAACACTTACTCCTCCTTTAGTTCGACATTATCCTCTACGATATTCTCCTCGATAAGCGCCCAGCCCGCTATACCCCTTCTCCCCAACATAATCCGTCATCCCCATCGCATACCGATACCCCATCCACGCCAACGCATCCTTGTAAAAGCCATCCTCTCTTCCGATTCGTTTACTCATAGCACCTTTTTTCTACAAAGGTACACCCACAGCACGCTCCCTGCAAATCTTTGCAAGGTTTGCAAAGATTTGGAAATCAGCAGAAAATGATTATAAGAAGACGCACAAAGATAAACGGAAGACTGGGAAAAGTGACCGAACATGCTCCGGAATATGTAGCAAGGAATTTGCGGGAATCACAAGAAGTTGCTATATTTGCCAAAGAAGGTCAAAACGACTGCACGATGCCTAAGATTTACGAATATTTCGGATTCATATTCTTCTTTTTCTCCAACGAGCACGAGCCCATCCACGTGCACGTGACCAAGGGAGAGTATGAGACGATATTCGACTTGATCCTGATGGGCGGCGAGCTGGTGGAGATTCACCGGCGCTTTGCCCAAGGGTATGAACCGCTGCCGGAGAAAGATGCCAGCGTGGCGGAATCGTTCATCCGGGCATATTACAAGAACATCGTGGAGAAGTGGATGAACTTCTTCGTACTGAAAAAGAAGGTGCGCTGCACCCAGATAACAAAAAAGGTGAAATAATGGAAACCGCTAGATTATACGTTGTACGCGCAGAATACGCTGGAGAAGTGAGCCTTCACATCTTCTTCAGCGACGGCACGTCCCAGACAGTGGATTTCCGGCCTTTTTTCATCGCGCATCCTCACCCCCAGTACAACCGCTACAATGAACCCAAGAACTTCAAGAAGTTCGCCATCGAACACGGCAACGTAGTCTGGGGAAAGAACTGGGACATGATCTTCCCTATCGAGCAATTATACAACGGCGCCATCGCGTAGGAACGCGACGGCGCAGACAACATACACTTCTACAGGGCCAGTTTCAAGTGTGAACTGGTCCTAATTATTTATGAGATATCCGGTCGACGCCGGGCATGACGGCAAAGTGAGATTGCCGGTCAGATAGCAATAATGAACGAGACTACGTATTATTCCAAACAAAGATGCGGTCTCAGTCACGGTCATCACCAGACTCACCTACGATTCTGCGGCGGGAACAAGAGAATCTCATTTTCCAAATCACCCAAAACCGCACGAATCATCTCCTCAACCACCTTCCAATCCAAACCGCCATACCCACACCCGAGTGCAGGAATAGCAATACTCAAACCCGGCGATTGAAGAAGATACCCCCTCAACCAACGCAGACCAGATTCGATGTATGAATATTCCGACGGATTCCGCCAATCATCCTTTGTCGGGAAGTTGATGACAATCCGAGAATCCGAGCCAAAGAGACTCTCTTCCTGCCGCCATTCATACGGTTGCCCAGGACGCACCAATCCACCACGACACCTACGCACATAATCCTTGAACATCTCCGGATTCCGCATCTTGAACTGCAGCGCCACACCAGCCCCCATAACCCCCACACAGTTGACCGTGTTGACTAACGCATCAACCTGGCAATCGAACATATTTCCCGAGACCAGCCTAATCATTGGAAGAAGAATTGCGGGTATTCGTCCGAACCACCGCCTCAAGAAGTGCGGCAATGTCAGCCGGTAGATTCACAACCTCCACCTTGACCGGGCACAATGTCGCAGCAGAAGGAGATAAGAACAGATTGTAGAACTCATCCATGAAGGCCCTGGACGCAAACTGCACCCCACAGAAATCAACCGTAACCGCGTCAGTCGCATAGTTCTCTTCTACAAACTGCCGAAAACCCCTGGCCTGGGCCCTGAAGCCCAAGTCTGGAGAAAGGATTTCAGCAATGTTGATGGTTTTCATAATCATTTGCGACAACGAGACGTCCACTCATTCCTCGCCTCACGTAGCATCTGAACCTGCGCAAGCACCTGCTCAAGGGTGGCGCGCTGAGGCGGACCGCCCAAGGCAAGTTGGAGCCGCTCAGGTTTCGGTGGCAATTTCAAATGCTCGCACAACAGTGGTAAATGGCGCGTTTGGGGCTTTCAAATCATTATATTGCCGGTCGTGCCGGGTGTGATGATTAACGTTCATAAAACCCGTGCAGTACTTCGCCGATGGAACGCTCATAGTCATAGAGCCTAAGCCGCGCAGCACGTATGACATAGATCAGGGAGTACTCGCCCCCCCTTCTTGAGCAACTGGCTCACCGTCGCACGGATGGAGTTCCGCACCTTCATGCCGGGATAGCACTCCTCATAGTCCAAATCCGACTCCGCATCCATCAACTTCTCCTTTGTCGAACGCCAGAGCGTGTCCCCCTGCGTCAGCTCCGTCAGATGATACCCGTCCCTGCCCATGGCATAGACCAGCACATACACGAAGAGCCCGACATACAGATTCGACGGCACGCTCAGCCGCCACACCACCAGCACCGGCGCATCGTTCAGGGAAATCTCCACGATATACTCCCGCGCCCGTTTGGACATGTCCATCAGCGGCATCACCAGGGACGATATGATTGCATGAGGGTCGAAGTAGTACATATGTTGATTGCTATCCCTATCAGCAGCCGCGGCGAGGCTTTGACCGATGCCGTCAACTCATCCAATAACTTCTTGCCGATGACCATTTTTGCCGATTATTGCCGATGCTCGAAGATGGCCGATATCCCCTGCTCCGGCCGAGCCTTGGCTGATGCGCCATTATCCTCCAGTGACGATGGGAACCAGAAGGAGCTCACGCTATCTGATCAGATTCCGGATTAGAACAACGTTCCGGAAAAAGAAGAGAGCGGCACATGAATATCAACGTGGACGACCGAGAAGCCGTTCTCTTTGGCCAGAATATCCATCGCCTTGGAGGATTCTGTGTCCGCCGTAACAAAGAAGAGGGCACCGACTGAAGCGGCCTGGGCAAAGATTTTGGTATCATTCGGGATAATAAGCCTTTGATCCGGAGCATATTGACCTTTATCCTTTGCCAGATAAAGTGTACGTGCGAAGTTCCCGGCTTTATCCGCATGGTCCAGATTGAAGGGAACGACGCGGACGCATTCAAATGGCAATTGGTCCAATTCTCCCCGCACACAATACTCCGCCACTGCAACGGTAGAGACATACAGCACGAAGCTGTTCTCAAGGAAGTATTGATAATA
>JAEEGJ010026286.1_pt1 | contig 11817 bp, 7 predicted proteins | sample 8958761 | NCBI WGS metagenome assembly JAEEGJ01 (sample SAMN16246546, study PRJNA631951) | gut metagenome | biome: gut microbiome; feature: rumen; material: RS-attached | host: Bos | place: Iran: Karaj | collected 2018-10
TAAGAGATATACATCTGCGGTTGCCATGGTTCATTCAAGATTCTCAACCAATACCAATCCCAGCTGGAAGCTTGCGCATCCCAACAGAATGCTTGTTCATAACGGTGAGATAAATACCATCAAGGGTAATGTTGATAAGATGCTTGCCAGAGAAGAGACAATGGAAAGCAAGGTATTTAACAAGGATGATATGACCAAAGTTCTGCCTGTTATACCCAAGGCAGGTTCTGATTCGGCCATGCTTGACAATACACTTGAGTTTTTGATGATGAGCGGAATGGAATTGCCGCTTGCTGCCATGATTCTTATCCCTGAGCCCTGGAGTCACAATGATACGATATCAACCGAAGGCCGTGACTTCTATCAGTACTATGCAACAATGATGGAGCCATGGGACGGCCCCGCATCAATTCTTTACAGTGACGGAGATGTCATGGGTGCAATCCTTGACCGTAACGGACTTCGTCCTTCACGATACTGCGTAACCGATGACGGAAGACTTATTCTTTCATCGGAGGTCGGCGTTCTTCCGCTTGATGAATCGCATATATTAAAAAAAGAGAGGCTGCATCCCGGCAAGATGCTGCTTGTTGATATGAAGGCAGGACGGATCATCCTTGATGAGGAACTTAAGGAGCGCTACGCATGTGACAATCCGTACGGTGAGTGGCTTGATTCCAATCTGCTTGAACTTAAGCAGCTTAAGGTGCCTAATATCAAGCCCGAAAGCTATAATGATGAAACTTTGTTAAGACTTCAGAAAGCCTTCGGTTACGCATATGAAGAATGCAGAGAGAGCATTCAGAGCATGGCACTTAACGGTGCGGAGCATATAGGCGCCATGGGTATCGATACGCCTCTTGCGGTTATGTCCAAGGAGTATCAGCCACTATTTTATTATTTCAAACAGCAATTTGCTCAGGTAACCAATCCTCCGATTGATGCGGCAAGAGAGAAGATTGTAACTTCCACGACAGTATATGTCGGCAAAAACGGTAATCTTTTGGAGAAGAAGCCCGGCAATTGCCATGTTCTTAAGATTCATAATCCGATACTTACCGACCTTGATATGCTTAAGATCGAGCACATGGACAGGGACGGATTTAAGGTGGCGAAAGTTCCGATCATCTATTATAAGAGCACACCCATAGACAGAGTTATTGAGCATCTGTTTGTTGAAGTTGATAAGGCATACAGAGACGGGGCAAATATACTTATTCTCTCTGACAGAGGAGTGGATGAGAACCATGTAGCCATCCCTTCACTTCTTGCCGTAGCTGCCGTTCATCAGCATCTTGTACGTACCAAGAAGTGTACGGCAATGTCACTTATTCTTGAGTCGGGTGAACCCAGAGAAGTGCATCATTTTGCAACACTTTTAGGCTTCGGTGCTTCTGCGGTCAATCCTTATCTTGCTCATGCAACAATTGAGAGCCTTATTAAGGAAGGCAATCTTGATAAGGATTATTATGCGGCTGTTGAAGATTACGATCATGCTGTATTACAGGGTATAGTTAAGATCGCTTCAAAGATGGGTATATCTACGATACAGAGTTATCAGGGCAGTAAGATATTCGAGGCAATCGGTATATCCAAGGATGTCATAGACAAATATTTTGCAGGTACCGTAAGCAGAATAGGCGGAATTACCCTTGAAGATATAGCAGAGACAACGGACAGACAGCATTCAAAAGCTTTTGATCCGCTTGGTCTTACAACGGATATGACACTTAATTCAGTGGGCAGACATAAGATGCGTGCTCAGGGTGAACAGCATCGTTACAATCCCAAGACCATACATATGCTTCAGACAGCCACCAGAGAAGGTGACTATGAGAAGTTTAAGCTTTATACGTCAATGGTGGATTCTGAGGAGACCGGATATTTAAGAAGTCTTATGGAGTTTAACTACCCGGCAGAAGGCATAAGCATTGACGAAGTTGAGAGTGAGACTGAGATAGTTAAAAGGTTTAAGACAGGTGCCATGAGTTACGGTTCAATATCCGAAGAAGCTCATGAAGCGCTTGCCGTTGCAATGAATCACTTACACGGTAAGTCCAACAGCGGTGAGGGAGGTGAAAGCGATGAAAGAATTGCATCTGCAGGAACCGCTCACGACAGAAGCTCTGCAATCAAGCAGGTGGCAAGCGGACGTTTCGGTGTTACAAGTAAGTATCTTGTAAGTGCCAAAGAGATACAGATAAAGATGGCACAGGGTGCTAAGCCCGGTGAGGGCGGACACCTGCCGTCTAAGAAGGTATATCCCTGGATTGCAAAGACAAGACATTCAACACCAGGTGTCAGCCTTATTTCGCCTCCGCCTCATCATGACATCTATTCGATCGAGGATCTGGCACAGCTTATATACGACCTTAAGTGTGCAAATAAAAATGCGAGAATCTCGGTTAAACTTGTAAGTGAAGCAGGTGTCGGTACGGTTGCGGCCGGTGTGGCCAAGGCGGGTGCACAGGTAATTCTTATATCGGGTTATGACGGAGGTACGGGTGCGGCTCCCGTAAGTTCAATACATAATGCGGGACTCCCCTGGGAACTCGGCCTTGCAGAGACTCATCAGAATCTTATAAGAAACGGCCTCAGAGGTCGCGTAATAATAGAGACAGACGGAAAACTTATGAGCGGAAGAGATGTGGCCATAGCCGCATGTTTGGGTGCCGAGGAGTTCGGATTTGCAACTGCTCCGCTTGTAACGCTCGGATGTGTAATGATGAGAGTATGTAACCTGGACACATGCCCAATGGGTATTGCCACACAGAATCCGGAACTCAGAAAGAGATTTATCGGTAAGCCTGAGTATGTAGAGAACTTCATGCTCTTTATAGCAAGAGAATTAAGAGAGTATATGGCTAAGCTCGGTGTTCGAACAGTTGATGAACTTGTCGGACGTACGGATCTGCTTCGTCAGATAAGCACGGGTGAAGGCGTAAGTGAGCGCATAGATCTAAGCGGAATCTTATCGTCACATTACTGTGATTCGGGTGATGATAAGGTTATTGATACTCCTTTTGATTTCGAACTTGAGAAGACTGTTGATGAGAGTGTATTGCTTAAGGATAAATCGGTTAAGGCAGCCATAAGTAAGGGAAGCAAAGCCAAAGTAAGTGTTGAAGTACACAATACCGACAGAGCATTTGCAACCCTGCTTGGTGCCGAGATTACAAGACACAATCCCGAGGGACTTGCAGACGGAACGATTACGATTGATTGTAAGGGTTCCGGCGGACAGAGTTTCGGTGCATTCATTCCCAAGGGACTTACCCTTAAGCTTACGGGTGATTCCAATGACTATATGGGCAAGGGCTTATCAGGAGGAATAATCGCCGTATCGGCTCCTGCTGATGCGGGATATGAAGCCGAAGAGAATATCATAATCGGTAACGTTGCATTATACGGTGCAACATACGGAGAGGCTTATATAGCAGGTATGGCAGGTGAGAGATTCTGTGTACGTAATTCCGGCGCAACGGCTGTTGTTGAAGGTGTCGGAGAGCACGGATGTGAATATATGACGGGCGGCCGTGCGGTAATTTTAGGACCTACGGGTAAGAACTTCGCAGCCGGAATGAGCGGCGGTATTGCATATGTGCTTGATGAAGACAATCAGTTATACAAAAATCTTAACAAGGAACTTGTTCTTATGGAGCAGATAGATAATAAGGGTGAGAAACAGGAACTTGAAGAGATATTAAAGAAGCATGTGAAGTACACCGGTTCTAAGAAGGCTAAGACAATACTTGATCATTTCGATGAGTATCTGCCTAAGTTTAAAAAGATCATCCCTGCTGATTATAAGAAGTTATTGCATCTTATCTCAGGATTTGAAGAGCAGGGTATGAACAGAGAGAAGGCTCAGATAGAAGCTTTCTATGCAAGCACCAAGGCAGTGAATGATTAGGACGGAGGATTGATATCATGGGTAAAGCAACAGGATTCTTAGAATATAACAGAGAAGATAATCTTACGATTGATCCTCTTAAAAGAATTAAAAACTTCGATGAGTTCCATCCTGAAATCAGCGTTGAGAAGCGCAGATGCCAGGCAGCCAGATGTATGGAATGCGGTGTTCCGTTCTGCCAGGCAGGTACGATGATAGCGGGAATGGCTTCGGGATGTCCGCTTAATAACCTGGTTCCCGAGACTAACGATCTCGTATATAAGGGCAATATTGAGCAGGCTTACAGACGTCTTAGTAAGACTCACAGTTTTCCGGAATTCACATCACGTGTGTGTCCCGCACTTTGCGAAGCGGCATGTACATGCGGACTTAATGACGCTCCTGTCGCAACAAAGGATAATGAGAGATACATTATAGAATATGCATTTGAGCATGGTCTTGTGGAAGAACCCGAACCTGCGGTTCGCACAGGTAAAACCGTAGCTGTTATAGGAAGCGGTCCTTCGGGACTTGCGGCTGCGGCTTCACTTAATCGCAGAGGACATAAGGTAACCGTATATGAAAGAAGCGACAGAGCCGGCGGACTTTTAAGATACGGTATTCCCAACATGAAGCTTGATAAGAGAGTGATCGACAGACGTATTGCTTTAATGGAGAAGGCCGGTATTGAGTTTGTCTATAATACGGATGTCGGTAAGGATATCAAGTCATCAAAACTGCTTAAGCAATATGACAGAGTGGTACTTGCCTGCGGTGCTTCGAATCCGAGAGATATAAATGCAACGGGCAGAGATGCCAAGGGTATATACTTCGCAGTTGATTTCCTTAAGGAAGTAAGCAAAAAGCTTATGGATGAAGATTACAATACGGAGAAGCTTACCGAATGTAAGACAATGTCATGGGGTAATCTTAAGGGCAAACATGTTGTGGTAATCGGCGGCGGTGACACCGGTAATGACTGTGTGGGAACATCGATAAGATTAGGTGCGGCATCAGTTACGCAGCTTGAGATGATGCCTAAACCTCCGGCAGACAGATTGCCGTCCAATCCCTGGCCCGAATGGCCCAAGATACTTAAGACGGACTACGGCCAGGAAGAAGCAATAGCACTTTTCGGACACGATCCCAGAATCTACCAGACGACGGTTGAAGAGTTTATAAAGGATGCCAAGGGTAATCTTAAGACTGTTAAAACGGTTAAGCTTGAAGCCAAGAAAGATGAGAAAACGGGACGCATGAATATGGTGCCCGTCAAGGGTTCGGAAGAAGAACTGAAAGCTGACCTGGTATTAATTGCGGCAGGTTTTTTGGGAAGTCAGGATTATGTAACGAATGACTTCGGCGTAGAGCGTAATGCACGTACAAATGTGGCAACGGCAGAGGGCGATTATGCTACAAGTATCGAGAGAGTATTCACCTGCGGAGACATGCACAGGGGACAGTCGCTTGTTGTATGGGCGATAGCTGAAGGAAGGGCTGCGGCAAGAGCAGTAGATATGTCGCTTATGGGATATACAAATCTGTAAGAAGACATCGGATACAAGTATACGCTGTATACAACGTATACTTGTTGCTATCGTAAAAACAAGTATGGTATCGTGAGGGATGAAAGGTTGTAGAGTATGGGTTGTATCATCATAGCGATGCCTAGAATTGAAGATGCTGACAGGCTTGCCGTTATATTAAGAGGCAAGGGTTTCTTTGTCGACTTTACCTGTGACAGCGCAGCGGACGTATTAAGGCATGCATCCTATGATGACAGTGGGGTTGTGATATGCGGCTACAAGCTAAAAGACATGCCCCATATGGAACTCCTGGAACTGCTTCCGGAGCATTATGAGATGATACTTACCGTAAGTGCGGCCAGGTGGGACATGTGTGCCGATGATGTGCTTAAGATTGAACTACCGCTTAAAGTCGGAGACTTTGTCAGAACGGTCGAGATGGTGTCAAGCCGTATGGAAGCCGGAAGGCGAAAAGGCGGTAAGGGCCCCGGCGGAAGAACAAAGGCACAACAAGAGATTGTGGAGAAAGCTCAGAGACTCCTTATCGAACGTAACGGTATGGAAAGAACGGAAGCATACAGATATATTCAGAAGCAGAGTATGAATTCGGGTAACAGTATGGTTGAAGTTGCAACCACAATACTTGAGTCCGAATATGACGCATAAGCGGCAGGAGACGATATGAAGATTGAATTTACCAAGATGCACGGTTGCGGTAATGATTATGTATATATAGACGGCGGAAGGTTTTTTATAGATAAGGATAAGAAGCCTGACGTGGTCCGCTTTATGAGTGACAGGCATAAGGGTATTGGATCTGACGGAGTTATCTTTATAAATCCTACGGAGTCAGATGCATCCGATTTTGAGATGGAGATGTATAATGCTGACGGTTCTCGCTCGGAGATGTGCGGTAACGGAATCAGATGCGTCGCCAAGTATGTGTATGACAAGGGACTTATCGATTCGGCTGCAAGAAGTGTCAATATAGAGAGCTTTGGTGCAGTTAAGCATATAGAACTTACGATTGATAACGGATGTGTCACGATGGCGACTGTCGATATGGGAGAGCCGATTCTTAAGCCGTCCGATATACCTGTTAACATGGCGGGTGCGGGTCCCGTGGTTCAGTACCCGATAGAAGCACTCGGTAAGGAATATAAGGTTACCTGTGTATCAATGGGTAATCCGCATGCAATCATTTATGTTGATGATGTTGCCGGGGTGGATATAGAGAAGATCGGGCCTGTACTTGAGTCGCATCCGATTTTTCCCAAGAAGGCAAATATAGAATTCGTACAGAATATCGACAGATCTCATGTGAAGATGCGTGTATGGGAGAGAGGTACGGGTGAGACACAGGCCTGCGGAACGGGATGTTCGGCATTAACCGTTGCGGGAGTTTTAAACGGATATTATGACAGAGATGTCAGTGTAGAGATACAGGTGCTTGGCGGAATAATAAATGTCAATTATGCGTCAGACGGACATGTATATATGACCGGACCGGCAACGACGGTATATGAGGGAGTAATAGAGGTATAGATATGGCTAAGATCAATAAGGATTATACAAAGCTTAAAAGCAGTTACTTATTCAGTACTATTGCAAAAAAAGTTCGTGAATATGAAGCGCAAAATCCGGGCGCGGATATCATAAGACTCGGTATAGGTGATGTTACAAGACCCTTAACGCCAACGATTGTTTCGGCTATGCATAAGGCTGTTGATGAGATGGCAGATGCATCCACATTCAAAGGTTATGCACCTGATTTGGGATATGATTTTTTACGTAAAGCCATTGCGGATAATGACTACAGAGCCAGAGGCTGCAAGATAGAAGATGATGAAATATTCGTATCTGACGGAGCCAAGAGTGATTCCGGTAATATCCAGGAGATATTCGGAAGAGATAATGTTATTGCGGTCGGAGATCCGGTGTATCCCGTATATGTGGATACAAATGTAATGGGCGGAAGATCCGGTGAATATGATGATGTGACGGGCAGATGGAGTGATATTGTGTATATGCCCTGTCTTGAAGAGAATGGTTTTGCACCCGTAATCCCTACAGGAAGCAAGGTGCCCGATATAATCTATCTTTGTTTCCCCAATAACCCCACGGGTGCAACCATTTCCAAAAGTGAACTTCAGAAGTGGGTTGATTATGCCAATGAGCACGATTCCGTAATAATCTATGATGCCGCTTATGAGGCATATATTTCAGAACCTGATGTGCCTCACAGCATATATGAGTGTGAGGGCGCAAGAACCTGTGCCATAGAGATAAGAAGCTTTTCAAAGAATGCCGGATTTACCGGAGTAAGACTCGGATTTACGGTTATACCGAAGGACCTTGTTGCAGAGGGGGTGAGACTGCACGATCTCTGGGCAAGGAGACACGGAACCAAGTATAACGGCGCTCCTTATATTATTCAGAGAGCCGGTGAAGCCGTATACAGCGAGGCCGGTAAGGCAGAGGTTAAGGGGCTTGTTAAGTATTATATGGATAATGCTTCATATATTCTTAACGGACTTAAGTCAGCGGGCTTAAGCGTTTCAGGCGGAGTCAATGCTCCTTATATCTGGCTTAAGACTCCGAACGGACTTAGCAGCTGGGAGTATTTTGACCTGTTGCTTGAGAAGGCCAATGTGGTCGGAACACCGGGTTCGGGATTCGGCCCGAGCGGTGAAGGATACTTGCGATTGACGGCTTTCGGAGATAAGGACAGAACCAAAGAGGCTGTGGACAGAATAGCAGGAATTATGTTATGATAGGAGTTGCCGATTTTTCGGCAACTTTCTGTATCAATGCGCAAGTTACAGAGGGTTGTATTGATTTTTTTATAATAGGAGGACATAGATATGTCATTAAACAAGAAAAGTGTTGACGATCTCAACGCAAAGGGCAGAAGAGTACTTGTAAGATGCGATTTCAACGTTCCTTTAAAGGACGGTCAGATCACAGACGAGACAAGAATTGTGGCTGCACTTCCCACAATCAACAAGCTTATCGCTGACGGAGCCAAGGTTATCCTTTGCTCACATCTTGGTAAGGTTAAGGAAGGTCCCAATGAGAAGGAGAGCCTTGCACCCGTAGCCAAGAGACTTTCTGAGAAGCTTGGTAAGGAAGTAGTATTCGTGGCTGATTACAATGTAACAGGTGCAGATGCTACAAAGGCAGTAGAGAATATGAAGGAAGGTGATGTTGTTCTCCTTCAGAATACAAGATTCCGTGGCAAGGAAGAGACAAAGCCCACTGAGGCAGGCGAAGCTTTCGCTAAGGAACTTGCCGATCTTGCAGATGATTATGTATGCGACGCTTTCGGTTCTGCACACAGAGCACATGCTTCTGTTGCTGTAGTTACCAAGTATATAACAGAGAAGGGCGGCACAAATGCAGTTGGTTACCTTATGCAGAAGGAGATCGACTTCTTAGGTAATGCCGTAGAGAATCCCGTCAGACCTTTCGTAGCTATCCTCGGTGGTGCTAAGGTTGCCGATAAGCTTAACGTTATCGATAACCTTCTTGAGAAGGCTGATACTCTTATCATCGGCGGCGGAATGGCTTTCACATTCCTTAAGGCTCAGGGTTATGAGATCGGTAAGTCTTTATGTGATGATGAGAAGCTTGATTACTGCAAGCAGATGATGGAGAAGGCAGAAAAGCTTGGTAAGAAGCTTCTTCTTCCCGTTGATACAGGTATCGCTAAGGGATTCCCGGATCCCATCGACGGACCCATCGATGTAACATATGTTGATTCAACAGCTATCCCTGCTGATATGGAAGGCCTTGATATCGGACCTAAGACTCAAGAGCTTTTCGCTAATGCGGCTAAGGAAGCTAAGACTGTTGTTTGGAACGGACCTATGGGTGTGTTCGAGAATCCTACACTTGCCAAGGGTACAATCGCTGTAGCTAAGGCACTTGCTGAGACAAGCGCAACAACAATCATCGGTGGCGGTGATTCAGCAGCAGCTTGTAACCAGCTTGGATTCGCTGACAAGATGAGCCACATCTCAACAGGTGGCGGTGCTTCACTTGAGTTCCTTGAGGGTAAGGAGCTTCCCGGCGTATACGCTGCAGACAATAAATAAAGGAGAAATATAATGGCTAGAAGAAGAATAATCGCAGGTAACTGGAAGATGAACAAGACTCCCAGTGAGGCTGTTGCACTTTGTGCAGAACTTAAAGATCTTGTTAAGAACGATGATGTAGATGTAGTTTACTGCGTACCGGCTATCGATATCGTACCTGTAGCAGAGGCTGTTAAAGGTACTAATGTACATGTAGGTGCAGAGAACTTCTATATCGAGGATAAGGGTGCTTTCACAGGTGAGATCTCAGCTCCCATGCTTAAGGATGCCGGAGTTAAGTACATAATCATCGGCCATTCGGAGAGAAGGGATATTTTCGGCGAGAATGATATCCTTATTAATAAGAAGGTAAAGAAAGCATTCGAGGCAGGTCTGTCACCGATCCTCTGCTGCGGTGAGAGCCTTGAACTCCGTGAAGCCGGTGTATATGCCGACTGGATCAAGAGACAGATCAAGTGGGATCTTACGGGACTTACCGCCGATCAGGTTAAGAATCTCGTTATCGCATATGAGCCTATATGGGCTATCGGCACCGGTAAGACCGCTTCCGCAGATCAGGCGCAGGAAGTATGTAAGCTGATCCGCGACTATATAAGTGAGCTTTATGATGCACCTACAGCCGAGGCTGTTCGCATCCAGTACGGCGGATCGATGAACGCTGCCAATGCAGCCGAGCTTTTAAGCAAGCCCGATATTGACGGAGGACTTATAGGCGGAGCTTCATTAAAGCCTGACTTCGGTCAGATCGTTAATGCTTAAGCAGAGCTGAAGCATAACAGATAATGTAAAAGTGTAACAAATATGCGGTATTATGACGGTACCGCATATTTTTTTTGAGAAAAAATAAAAAAAAAATAAATTTGTAGTGAATTTTGATTAAAGATGTGATATCATGTCTTCTTGAAGGGATCATCAAAAAAATTAAAAAAAAATAAATTTTTTTGAACCTTTTTCAAAACTACATAAGTCTTTAGTAGTAAAGGGTAGTGTATACCCTGTTTTCGGCATTTTTAAAGCCGAAGTATCAGAGACTGACAGAAGAGGATCAGCAAAGGAGAAAACTATGAACAGAAAGAATTGGTTGAAGAAAACTATCGCGATGTTGACACTTATCGCAACAGTACTTGAAACCGGATTTTCATCGGTTGTTCCGGTTTTTGCTTCCGAGCTTCTTGCGGAAGAAGGAGAAACCCTGGATGTTAACATTGATACCGGTGATGAGGTGCTTGCGGATGAAGGAGGGTCGGGAGATGATCTTTTAACCGACGAGACTTCGGAAGCGGCTGCTCCGGGATCGGACGATGTGATCGGTGATATTTCCGTCGATAAGCCTGAGGATGGTGACATCGGCCAGGTAAAGGCAGGAACGATCGATGTTACGGACAGCGGGATAATCGGCTCGGGTTTCGATTTTATATCCGTTTATATCAATACGGACAACCTCGCAAATGAGGATAAGTTCAGTGTCAGGTTTACCGGTCCGAACAGTGCCGTATATAACCCGGTACTGAACGATGAACTTGATAAGACGAACGGCGGACGGTATAACTTCGAAAACCTTGGAGGCAGCGATTTCAGCATACGCGCGATCTCTGAAGATAATGTCATACTTTCCTACGAGGATAATGATGGTTATCCCGTCATAGTAGTTCAGTCGGGCGATTCGGATAAGATGCTTACTACGAAGGTACTTACGGCAGTTGATGATACAAGGATATCGGCTGTTTCCGGTAAGGGCTATGAGAGCATTACGGTTAAGCTCGATACAGAGGATCTTTCCGATAAGGAAGGCTTTAAGTTCTATGTTGAGAGCAACGCGGATGCAACGGTTGACGGCAAGGATGCGGTTGCAGGCATCGGCGGGCTCACCAAGGCAGACACATCTCTTAAGATTGAGAATCTTGAGGGCCAGAGCTTTGTGGCATATGTGGTAGCCGAGGAAGGATCGGAACTTGAAACCGTAGCTGAGATCACGAGCGTTGAGGACGGCACGGCCCTGATCGATATAAACGGTGTTGCCACCAAGCGTGTATACGAATATGAAGACAATAAGGTATATGTAAGGACAACACTCGAGAAAGCGGATGCGATCCCGGATGATGCCTATTTCTGCGTAACTCCTCTTTTGGAAGAAGAGGCAGAGAGATACCTTGAAGCACTGAACAGCAACAGGGATGAGGATACTACCGAATATACAGCTGAAAATACTCTTCTTTATGATATAGCTTTCTATACAGACGAATCCAAGAGCGAGGAAATAGAACCCGAGGAAGGTTCTGTTACGGTCTCGTTCGAATTTAAG
>JAEEGJ010026288.1_pt1 | contig 11816 bp, 15 predicted proteins | sample 8958761 | NCBI WGS metagenome assembly JAEEGJ01 (sample SAMN16246546, study PRJNA631951) | gut metagenome | biome: gut microbiome; feature: rumen; material: RS-attached | host: Bos | place: Iran: Karaj | collected 2018-10
AAAGGCTGCTGATGAGATTGGTTATCGTCGTCATTATCTGCGAGCCTGTCGAAACGGCAGAAACATCCGCAGAACCTGCGAACTTACCTACAACAAGAAGATCGACCGCACCGTACATTGCCTGCAAAAACAGAGCCATCAGAACGGGGCCTGCAAATTTTAAAAGGGGTGCTACTATTTTCCCTTCGGTAAAATCAATATTCTTTTCCATATTTATCCTTATCTTTGCATATAAAATCTAAACTCAAAACACATATATTATATTTAATTGCCATGGGCGATTCAACAAACGCTCAGTTCACATTTAAAACAAAAAGAAGCAACCATTTGATTGCTTCTTTGAATAGTTATGTATCAGTCCAAGATTAATTTGAACAGTGCCGTATTTTTATACGCGATCGGGCTGTCATATTCAAACGCCACTACGGCGTCTTCGCTTGCAGTTACTGTTTGAAGAACATCTGATGTATAAGGATCGGTCACGTATGCCATGACTTGTCCTTTTATGACGTGCTCTCCCGCTTTTACGAGAGATTCCAGAAATCCCGCATTGTTTGCCCTGACACTCAAGAACTTATCGCTTTCAACAACTTTGGTTTTTCGTTCCGATATATTGTGATATTCTATTAAACCTTCTTTTGCAAGAAAACTTAGAACTGCATTTACACCTTGATCTGCGCTTGCCTTATCAATTTTTTCCGTACTGGAGGTATATATGGAAAAAGCGTTTGTTTCCCAGATCTGCCAGTTATAATTGAGCGTCGCGGTATCAAACGGTCTCGGGCTGTGAAGTACAACATAGGGAAGTCCGAATTTTTTTGCCATATCCACATTCTCGTTTCCCGTTTTCATCATTCTTACCTGCGGGACAAAGTACCCGGGCATATAAAAAGAAGCGAACTGCACTCCGTATTTATAGTCATTTATCTTATCAAATATGCCTGCAGCTATCCTCTGCGTAGTCTCACCCTTGTCGTACCCCGGAAACATGCGGTTTATATCAGTATTGTCTATACTCCAAAATCTCTTTTTAATATTTACCGAATACGGATTTCCGCAAGGTATGACCATGATTGACTTGCCTTCAGTGATATTGCCGTTCTGCTCAAGTTTTTTCAATTTGGTTATAAGACGACTGCATACGTATATTTGCTGATACTCGTTTCCTCTCAGACTTCCGAGTATGCATACCGACTTTTCGCCGTTTCCAAACTCATATCCCCTGACTCTGAAATCATCTCTGTATAGTCCCTTAAAAGAGTATATTATTGTCTCTTTCATACCACTTTCTCCGTTAAAACTTTCTCTTTTAACACTCGTCCCATAAGCGAACCATCTTCTACCACGGGATATTCCCTGACTGTAAAAAGCATGCCGCTCTCAGGTGCTTTTATATCAGCGATCACTTCTCCGCTCAGCGGGTTGATTATCCTTCCAACAAGCTCATCTTTTTTTACAAGACTTCCGTGTTCCTTTTCTTTCATATATATTCCCGAACATGGCGCGTTGAGGTAACAGACGTCATCTCCGTCGGCATCATAAGCAACGATAGATTCTCTTACCGAAGGTGTATCACCCGTCCATATGCCAAATTCGCTCATAAGTGAAAAAATACCGTCCGTCATCTGTCTGCCGTATTCGGGCGTTATTCTCATTCCGACTCCCATTTCGACAACAAGCGTGTTGGTTCCTTTGCTGTTTAGTGAATACGCAAGCGTCGATTCTAGAACCGTGCTCGCTCCATGCACCCATATAAGATCCATATTTGCTTTTTGCGCAATGGGAACAAGCTCTTTTGCATGTAATTCATTTATTCTTATCTGGGGAATCTCTGTCAAAAAAATATTACTCGCGTGAATATCAATGACAAGATCCGCGCCCTGCAGCTCACCGACAATCTTGAACGCCATGTATTCGTTCATATCTCCGTCCATGTTTCCGGGAAATATCCTGTTCATATCCAGATCAAAAGCCGGTATTCCTCTGGTTATGGAATCTATACCAAAGGGATTCATTGCAGGATATATGTCCACTATCCCGCTTAAGTTTTTTGAAGATTCTCTTATAAGCCTTGCAACCTCATAACATACATATTGTCCCTCGAGCTCATCTCCGTGTATTCCCGTCACAATGCATATGCGCTTTTTTTCACCTTCACATGACGGCGCAAATCTATGTCTTTTTATTACATATTCTTCATCCACGGGAAGCGGTATACTCACCACGTCCTGTATAGATTCAATCACTTCACTCATCCTGTACCTCTTCAACAATAACGCTGATTTCCTGTGTCTGCGTAACGTTTCCTGTAAATATTCCCTGATTTACGAGACAATCAGCCGAATCTCTGCCGTTTGAGATCTTTATATATCCATCATCTACAAGTTTTCTGTTTGTAGGATCATATCCAATCCATTTTTTGTTATCCCATACTTCAACCCAGGCATGTGAGCTTCCTTCGCCCATCATCATACCCGCAACGTATCTGCATGGGATTTTTTCCATTCTGCATAATGCAAGCATTATATGCGCATAATCCTGACAGACTCCCACCCCACCGGTGAGAGCCTGTTCAGCTGTTGTTTCCATACCTGTATATCCTCCGCCGTAAGTAAAAGAATCATACAGGCTGTTCATAATATGCATAGCTTTTTCTTTTGTATCCTTCATTTCGGACAAATGAAGTCCGTTGTAAAAATCACATATAGCTCTTCCGGGTGTGGTTATCGGTGTGCTATACCTGTACATACCTACAAGATGTCGCTCCCTTGAGTTTTCAAAATCGGATAACCCGGTTGTGGCAATGCCTTTAATATCAAAACCAAAACTGTTGTGATAATCGTTTGTATACCCAAACAATGTCAAATTGCCGTAGGAATCGGTATCTTCGCTCAAAATATGATCCGGATAAACCGATACCGAAAGTTTGTCAATGCGCTGCATATCAGTATCATGTGGTATGCACTTAAGCGAAAAACGATGGTTGTTAACCGCACCGCTAAACAAGAGCTTCATGTCATACTCGAATCTGAGTTTTTTCACACATCATCACCTACCAGTTTTTCAATAGCTTCTATAAGTGTTTCATACGGAAGCTCATCCAGTTGAACAAGATAGTTCACATGAGCAAGTGTCTTTTGCTTGTACCTCATGGTGCTCTTATCGATTCTGTTTGTAAGCCTTCGTGCCTCTCTCCTTATCTTTTCCGGAGGTTCCTTAAGACGTGCATACAGATCTATACGTTCCACAAGCTTACCAACTTTTATCATGTTTCTTATCTGCGATTCATCTATTGCATCATCCGCCATTCCCCAAAATGCAACTATATTGTCCGTCACCTTCTGAAGTCCTATAAGCGGTGCGCCATAGACAGCCGCCTGATTCATCGCATACACGGCGAGCTGGATATATGAAAGCGTGTCGCTCCCTAATTCTTCTCTCAGAACAACCGCATTGTCATACGCTCTCATAAGGTTGGAAAAAATCGAATTTTCATCCTCCAGTGAAAAGCAATATTTTCTGCTAAAGTCTTCTCTGGACTTATAAATGTTCGGTATGTCCTGACTCTTGCAAAACTCCGCGTACTCTATATCATCCAGATCGATCATAGAATCAAATCTTGCCTCGAAGATCTTTATGGTTGAATACACACGCTCGCTATATCTGCCAAGCCAGTATAATCTGTCTGTATTCTCTACTGAGATAATACCCATGTATCTTTAAAACCTCCTCCCTGCGAAGAATTAACTATGAACGAATCCGGATTCCTTGAAAATCTTGTAAGTCCGCTCTTCCAGACCATAGGCTCGTCAGCCATCAGCACAAAAGCTCGTAAATCCGCTTTTCTGGGAACCAGTTCTCCTTTTTCCATAATGTCTATATCGAGGAAATCAATCACCTCCTGAGCAATGAATCTTCTTGGTTCGTTCCGTAACATGCATTTAAATTTTTCTTTTTCCTCCGACGTCATCTTACTGCCAAATACAACGCCGTATCCTCCCGCCTCGGCAACATCTTTAAGTACCAGGTCGTCAAAATGCTCCATAACATACTTCATGTCTTCCTCGTAGAAAGGCAGATATGTGGGCGCATTGTTGAGTATCGCCTCCTCTCCCAGATAGTATTTGATCATCTTTGGTACAAAGTAGTAAATTCCCTTATCGTCAGCAACTCCGTTTCCGGGAGCATTTATAAGCGCCAGATTGCCCTTTCTGTAGATATCAAAGATGTGAGGAATGCCTATTACCGACGTTCTGTTAAAATTCATTGGATCGAGATATTCATCCGAAATACGCCTGTATACTGCTCCAATCCGCTCTTTTCTTCCCGAATAGTCGATATAATACAGATGATCGTTCTCAACAATAAGCTCACTTCCCGAAACAAGGTGCGCTCCTGTCTTTTCGGCAAAAAAGGAATGTTCAAAATATGCCGCATTATGTCTTCCGGGAGTCAATATCACCGTATGTCCGCCAACATTCACATTATCTATGGCCATGCGCAAGAGCTTCGTATAATTCCTGTTATCCTCTATGTGCCTGCCACTGTACATATTTGGCGCACTGCGTCTTGATATGTTTCTGGCTATCATTGGATAAGACGCTCCCGAAGGGATCCTTAAGTTATCCTCAAGAACATACCATTCTCCGTCTTTGCCCTGAACAAGATCGATTCCCGAAATATGTGAGTATATTCCTTTCGGAGGTCTTATTCCTTCACATTGCGAAAGATATCCACTTCCTGCGTAGATAAATTCTTCAGGAATCACGCCGTCTTTTACAATACGTTTTTCGCTGTAAATGTCCTCGATGAAAAGATTCAGCGCCTTTACCCTTTGCTTCAACCCCTCTTCGAGGTAATTAAACTCGCCTTTATCTATCACCCTTGGAATCATATCGAATGGAAAAAGCTGCTCTTTAAACTCGTTATTCTTATATATCCCGAATTTCACTCCGTACCGAGCCAACTGCTCATTGACGTCTCTGGCTCCAACATACATCTCCATATCCTCAACCCGCTCTTTTGTGGCGAAGACATCCTTATAGATTGTCATGTTTCTTGCCCTCCTTTCCATTTTCTATGCCCAAGTGGGAAAAAAAACGACGCTTGGCAATAATGCCGAAACGTCGTTGTTCCATCCCTGTTTGAGTGAAGTATAAAGAACAAAGAGTCGCTCGCGACTCTTTGCGCGCCGATGCGCGCAAGCTTTAGCTTGCATAATTCATCTGCGCATCGGTCGCATCCATAGCGGAGCGTTTTTATATCATAGGAAAGCAATTTCCTATGATATAAGAAAAGGCGCTCTGAAACACTAAGTGAATCAAAACGCCCTTGTTTGTATACAAGTATACTTTACGAGAGTTTTTTTGCAACTGCTATTTCCCACAAAAATATTCTCATATTTCTACAAAACTATGATTAATTTTGCCAGTATAAAATATATACATTATTGTCTTTTTACCCAATTCCACTCGATTGAGTGAAGCATTATAAAACCTATAAGTTTATCGTCGTCCAAAGTGCGGATCCCATACTCAATTATCGACTCATCCTGAGCGTTATTGTCGATGACAGTTTCATAGTATTCTTTTGAGCGGATGCGCGCATAATCGGTATCAAGATTATTGAGATATTTGCTGTCATTGCTCCATAAAGCAAAACTCTCGGCATCTTCTTTTGTTATCGCAGATAAACGAATTCTTTTTCCTATAAATAAATCCATCATTATTCCTTTCTTATCGTTCCGTTAAAGCATCATGGAAAGCTCGATTTCATCCTCATCTTCCACGCCTGTTTCCGTAAATCCGATTTTCGAATATAGTTTTAAGGCTACGGCATTATCCTTGTTACAGGTAAGCATAACTTTGCCCGAATCACCGAACGGCTTAGTTTTGATATATGCGATCACCTTATCCAGTGCTTCCTTCCCGTATCCTTTTCCCTGCTGTGAAGCATCAATCATCATATGCCAGATGTCGTATTCGGGAACATCGTAATCATATATAACCATGACGTAGCCAACCATCTTGTCCTCGTTATATATCCCAAACGGTTTGCACTGTTCCCTGTAAACGTACGCCTGCGCCAAGCTCCTTATCGGATGAGAAACATATTTTTCCTGCCCCTCGCCAAGCTTTAGATTAAATGCATCAATAAAATTTTCTTCTGTGATTTCTCTTAGACTGATCATAAATTTTCTCCATTTAAATAAAAAAAGACCGTGGCTAAAAAACCACGGTAAGAAATTTTTATTTTATTACAACCGAGGTCTTCAAATGATATTCAATTTGCGCTATTAAATTTCTGCTTTTCATATATCAACACCTCGCTTTCTTAATCTTTGTGAGACTGACAGTACACGTCTCCTCTACGTATGATATATCCTCGCCAGGACTTTTTCAAGATTAGCGGCTCTTTTTTCGACAACCGGCTTAAGCCGGGAGGTCAAATGAATGCTCGCCGAATTCTGAATGAACTCCAGCAATTCAATTTATCTCTGCGGAGGCAATGAATAGTCCGGCTCTGCCGTAGTGCGTGAAGTTTCAGATTAATCGCTTTCCTCCACATCTATCTCTACCGTTTCCACACGGCCTGTACTGGTTTTACTTACATTTGTGAATGCGAAGATAGAAACGATTGCTATTAGAAAGTATAGTCCTACGATCACCAGTAGGGTAATTCCGATTGTTTTCCAGATTTTCTTACTGCGTCTGTTTTTTATTGCCAATTGCTCACTGATCTTTGCAAGTTGCTCAGCAATTGCATTCTTGGCATTTTCATCGGGGATGTTTTCACCAAGTAACGAACTTACATTGACGTCAAGTTCATCTGCAAGCACAGAAAGAATATCCGCATCCGGAACTGACAATCCTTTTTCCCATTTACTGACTGTCTGCCTGACAACGTTAAGTTTTATCGCAAGTTCCTCTTGTGTATATCCTTTTTCTTTCCGAAGTGTCTTTAGGTTCTCGCTGAACATATTTGTACCCTCCCTGTCTTCTATTTTGTCTAAACCATACATAAATATGCCCGTCACCTCAAGCAACGCAGATTAACATTGTCGCAATTTTCAGGATTCATCAGCATTTTCTATTGTCATGAACAACAAGCTCTTTTTACATTTTACGCTATGGTGCAAAGTGTAGGAAACCTCTCCTGAATCAAATGCCTTATTAATTTCATCAATTTCTTTTGTGATATCTTCAAGATTTTTATACCAGGCAAGAAATGTATTCTGCGCTCCCCAAAATGACATATCATTTCCGTCAGAAGCATATAGTGCAAATTTAGGACTATTCTTGCCACCCTTAAACTGCTGTGATCTCATGACTCTTGACGTATCGATGGTTACACCTTCATTTGGTGAAAAAATCCTGATCTTACCTGATGGTTTCTCTGCTCCGAAATCAGCCGGCAAATTCTCACCTCCAAGCAAGCTATCTAATGAGACATTCAACTTTTTTGACAAAATCATAAGTTTGTCGACTTCAGGATACCCTTCGCCAAGCTCCCATTTTGACACAGCCTGCCTGCTCACCCCAAGCATCCCCGCAAGTCCTTCTTGTGTCAGGTGATTTTTCTTGCGAATCGCCTGTAAATTTTCTCCAAAACTCATATTTTGATCCTCCTTTCAAAAGGAGCATACTTTTTTAACCACACATAATCCACCAACTTATATTTGCATTTCGCAACTTGAATTTGCATTTTGCTATGACACCCGCTTTTGTGTAGCATTTCAATTACCGCTGTCACCTTTTCTATGTATGCCTCTATAAAACAGCACAAAAAGTCATACACCTGAGTGTTATCACTTATTTTCTCAGACTAATCACTAATTATGTTCTGTTTATATGAATTCGTCTCTGTGTTTATCAAAAAACTCAAAGTATGTCCTTACGCCTTCAAGCTCTGTCCACTTCTTGATATCAACCGGACATTCATCAAGATCGTATATCCGCGCGCCTTTAAGTGAAAGTAGAAACGGCGAATGAGTGGCAATGATAAACTGACAACCGAAAAAGCGCGCCGAATTCTGAATGAACTCCAGCAATTCAATTTGTCTCTGCGGAGACAATGAATTTTCCGGCTCATCCAGCAAATATAAACCATTGTCTTTGATTTTTTCTGAGAAATACTGCAAAGCACTTTCTCCATTGCTGTGTTCAATGATGTTGCTTCCTATAGCATCTCTGACATATCTCGATTGTGTCTTGGAACGAGCTTCTACTATTTTTTTCAATTGATCATAATCATCCAGCGATTTCATCTGAAATGTTGAATTCTTATTCTCGATCCACTCTTCGAAAACCTGCTCTCTCTTGCGATTCACTCCCTCATTCAAGGCACGCAGATTAAGCATGAAATCAAACACATCATCACTTGTGATCATTCTGATCTCATCCGGCTTTTTTCCGGGAGTCAGTTCAAACTTACACATTTTCAAATAGTCATCATATAAGCTACTACGATTGAACAAAGTATCGCGCTCAGCCTTTAGTTTCTCTGCCATCAGATTGAGTGCCGTACTTTTACCTGAACCGTTATTCCCATACAGAATAGTTATTTCCGCAAAAGATAAAGACTCCAGCAGATTCTCCGCAAACACTCCAAAAGGATAAAAGGAGTTATAGCATGTTCTTCTTATCTAGTTTACAAATTGTTCTTCAGCACCCACTTCGGGAAACTGAAACGAATCAATATACATCTAATCTACCTTCACTTTGCCAGCATGTAATGGCATCCTTCAGTTTATAGTGTCAGGAGCCGTCAATTCAATATGGTTTCCTTCAGAATCAACTATTTCAACAACCCAGTTTTTCTTGATCTTTGTCATCGGGAAGCATATTTCTTTGTTCGCTATCTTCTGTTCAAGCTCCTCTTTTCGCTCAAAGCTAAAACTCGGCAAACAATTACTTCCAAACACGTGCTTTTCACCTGCTTTTTCATAAGCAAAGAGCCCAACTCTAAATCCATGTATCGAAAACACGCTATATAGACTGTCCCGTTCTGTTACTTCCTGTTCCAAAAGTTTTTCATAAAAACTAATTGCTCTTTCCATATCTTTTACACAGATATAAAGCGAATTGATTTTCACATTCATTGTTTTCCCTACTTTATTTCAATTTAATTGCTCTAGCAGTTCCGGAATATCATATTTAAGAGTTTCATATACTATAGCAAGATCGACATTACCATAGTCATGAACAATACGATTTCTGAGACCTGACATCTCATCCCATGGAAGTTTGTTTTTCGAATCTTTATATTCAGAAGATAGCTTTTTTGCATTCTCTGAAATTTGAATCATCCTAAATAACATAGAGTCTAAAAGAACTTCGTTTCCATTTAATTCCTGCAAATCAACATTCTTCATATGTGCCACTATAAATGCCAAATCGGTCTTTATCTTCCCCAAGTAATAGTGATCATTTTTTGTATTATCCATATATTCTAATTCCATCCTTAAGTATCTCTTTAGTCAATTCCAGATTATCTTTAAGCTGTTCAACATTAAGAACATCCACTTTCTTATGAAGTGCAGCCCTTAACTTCTCTACCATGCCATAAAACTTAAGTCCTTTTACATCTGAAGATATCAACAAATCTACATCGCTTGATTCTACAGCTTTCCCCTTGGCATAAGAGCCAAAGAGAACACAATAGTGAACCGAATACTCATCCAGAACTTGCTTACATTTTTCTTTTATATCTTCAATGCCTAATATTCCATGCTCTTCATCTATTAAATTTATACTTTGAAGTTTATCTACGATGTAATTGTATTTTATCGAACCAACTTTTTCTTCATCATTCTCATACGACTTATAAGAACGCAACGAAATCCCAACAAAATCAGCAACTTGTTGCTGAGTAAGCTTTTTTTCAATTCGTATCTCTTTTATAGTATTCATAATTGCACCTCACACACATTAATAGTGCAATATTTGCACCCTCTTGTCAAGTATGGTGCAAAAATTGCACTTTGTAAAAATTCAAAAGTGCAAATATCAAATCTCAAACACATCATAATTTAATTCTGTATTTCTCCAGATTCACCTTTCCTTCGATAACTTCGACGCCTTCGCTCTCCAGTATCTGTGCCTGTTTCCAGGCTCCACCGAAGGCATACTCTCCGGCAAGTTCACCCTTGGAATTAACAACGCGGTGACAAGGTATCGTACTTGGATCGGGATTTTTATGACATCATCAGGAATCGAGCCATCCAGAATAACCGTATTCCAATGCTCTTTATTCTGATGATATGCAGGAAGTACCGCTTTATATGTTTTTCTCCAAAGGTCTCTCCACTCAGCATCAACCTTAAGATTTATATTGATGTAGCCATCTTTTTCATATATCCACAAAAATGCCTTCTTCGACTTTTTTACCAAATCCCCTCACCATCGCCCAAGATAATAGATTTGATATTCTCTTCTATCTCTGTCTCATCAAGCCCTTTCTGTATAAGTGGCCAGATAACTTCTCTGCTTTCTCTGATATGAGGCAACTCGGAAGCCAGTCTGTTTGCCGTATCTTCCCTTCCGGCTTTGAGATATAGAAAGCACAGTGCCGCTCTCATTGTTGCCTTTTGTCTTTCATTATTTGAGATTGGCAAGCCTCTTTCCATCAGCTCTATCGCCTCTTCGTTTTTTCCTTTTAATGCAAGTGTACCGGCAAGTCCTAAGATCATTCCCGGCTTATTGGGATAGATAAGTAAGGCTTCCCGATAGGTTTTTTCCGCCAGATCAAGGTCTCCGCTTCGCTGATATGCAATCGCTTTCTTATGAATATTAAGACGAGTCTCTTCTGCCCGTATTGTATCCATTCCGAGAAGGAGATCCACACTTGTTTCGAATATATTTGCAAGCGCCGGAAGAAGCGTTATATCAGGATAAGACTCTCCACGCTCCCACTTTGATACGCTCTGCGCTGTAATTCCAAGATAATCTGCCACGTCTTCCTGCGTCAGTTCTTTTTGTAGTCTGTATTTCTTCAAGTTTGCAGGTAAATACATCATGATTTGTTCCTCCGCGTTTTTGTTTTGTTAGAAGCTGCCAACTGATTTTCGGAACGTTCTATGAACATGATACCATGCAGGCCTGCAAATCCAATGACGTAATGGTTGTGGTGCACTCAACGCGGATGGATTATATGATAAAGGGCTATCGTTTTAGATGATTACTTAGGATGATTCATCTAAAGCGACAGCCCCTATATACACCGTAGTAAATTTCTTTTTTAGAAGAGATAAGGTTGTTCCCACAAGTTGAGTTTTGTTCCGATGCCAAGTTCCAAAGCCTTTTCGTAGCATTTTTTACCCCAGGCAACGTCCTCTACAGGCATTCCGCCTACAGAATAGATAATAACCTCATCGTCCGATTTTCTTCCTTCTTCCTTTCCTGCAAGGATAGCTCCGAGGTTTATGATCTTGTCCTTTGAGAGCTTGCCGTCGTGAACAAGGTCAAGCCACAAGCAACCGGGAATGTAGATCTGGTTGTATGTAGGATATGGATACTCCTCTGCCCAAGCTTCGTAGAGCTTGATGTTGTCACATACAAGTTTTGCTTTACCGCTACAGATGTAATCATCCGAGAAGTCGCAGGAACCGGGAACGCAGAACAGTGCGCCGGGCTTGATCCATTCTTCCTCTACAAAAGGATACTGACTTCTGTCCATACCCATTGATGTTGAAGTTGCAAAACTAAGAATATCCGAATCTCTTACGCATTCCTCAAGCGTGTCGACTACTTTGATGGTCGTAAACTGAGGAAGATGCTCTTTTACAAAAGCAATACATCTGTCGATTGAAGCTTTGC
>JAEEGJ010026289.1_pt1 | contig 11816 bp, 9 predicted proteins | sample 8958761 | NCBI WGS metagenome assembly JAEEGJ01 (sample SAMN16246546, study PRJNA631951) | gut metagenome | biome: gut microbiome; feature: rumen; material: RS-attached | host: Bos | place: Iran: Karaj | collected 2018-10
TGGAGAATGATGATAGGATGCGTTCTTCTTTTCCTTTGTGTTTGTACAGAGGCACAGGAGTACGTGAGCCTGACGGCACAGCAGGTCAGGATAGACTCTTTGTTGCCAGTCTATACGTATCAGAAGCAGTTGGGCAGCCATTATGCCGACTCCGTCTGGCACGTCAGCATTGAGTATCCTTTGTTCATTGATATGTCGCCTGCGGATGTCAAGCGCTATCAGCAGGTATGTGGCGAACCTTTGCCAGCGTGGCCTGAGGTGTCTCAGTCTGTGGAAGTGGCCCGAAAGCAGGGCGTGCTCGAGGTGTCGTTTGTGCCTTTGGTGTATCGCAACGGGAAGTATCAGAAACTGGTGTTCTTCAAACTGAATGTGACAGCCACACCTGTTGCCAGAACCCGCGCTGCTCTAACGGCTGAGGAACGCTATGCTGACCATTCTGTTCTCCAGTCCGGCACATGGGCGAAAATCAGCATCCCGGAAACAGGTTTCTATCAGCTGACGGATGCCCTTATCAAGAAGGCAGGTTTCTCAGATCCCTCGAAGGTGAAGCTCTATGGTTATGGCGGAGCACTGCAACCAGAGAAGCTGACAGGTGACTACCTCACAGAGACGGACGACCTTGAAGAAGTGCCCACCTGTATGATTGACGGTCGCCGGCTGTTCTATGGCGTCGGACCTGTTAACTGGGAAACTGCCGCTACTACCACCCGTACCAGGAATCCCTATTCTGATGCCGGCTATTACTTCCTGACAGAGAGTGAGGACGAACCCCTCTACATCAGCCAGGAGGACTTCACGGCAGCCCATTATCCTACGGCCAATGACTATCACGATCTGTACGAGGTTGATGATTTCGCTTGGTATCACGGTGGCCGTAACCTCTTCGACAAGGCGCTCTTCTCTATTGGTAATCCGTACAGTTATGCCCTTTATGCCAACGGTGAGACAGGCACTTTGACAGTCGCTCTGACCTACGATGGCAGTATCTCTGCCACCGTTGCCGTCAACGACTCCGTCATCGGCACCATTACAAGAAATGTCTCCCTCGACAGTTATACTGAGGCCGAAGAGAATATCACCAACTACGTCCTGACAAACCTGAAGGCAGGAGAGAACATCGTGACCATTACTCAGACCTCCGGGGCGAACTTGCGACTTGATTATCTCTCGCTGACACTCGATAACCCGAAGGCGATGACAGACCTTCAGGCATCAGACCTGCCAGTGCCCAACTTCCTCTACCTCATTATGAATCAAGACCATCATGCTGATAAGGCTGCCGATATGATCATCATCATCCCCACCAACCAACAGGTGGTGTCAGAGGCCGAACGTATCAAGGCCTGGCATGAGGATCACGACGGCATGCGTGTCAGGATTGTCCCTGCCGATGAACTCTATAATGAGTTTTCCAGCGGAACCCCCGATGCCACGGCCTATCGCCGCTATATGAAGATGCTCTACGACCGTGCCGAAACAGACCAGGATCAGCCACGCTATCTCCTGCTATTCGGCGACGGTGCCTGGGATAACCGGATGCTTTGCGCCGATTGGGAGGACTATGACCCGGACGACTTCCTGCTCTGCTTTGAGAGCGAGAACTCTTTCAGCCACGTCAGTTGTTACGTCAGCGATGATTTCTTCTGCCTCCTCGACGATGGGGAAGTAATCCAGGATGGTTCGTCGTATAAAGGCAAGCCCGATGTGGCCGTAGGCCGTTATCCCGCCCGTACCCTCGATCAGGCAAAAGTGCTTGTCGATAAGACACTCAGTTATGCCACCAACGAATTTGCAGGTCCTTGGCAGAACGTCATCTGTATGATGGGTGATGACGGCAATAACAACTCCCATATGACCACCGCCGACCGTGTGGCCACCCTCATTGAGAAAAACTATCCCGGCTATCAGGTGAAGAAGATCTATTGGGATGCCTACCAGCGCGTCTCTTCTGCCACGGGCTACTCCTATCCGGAGGCTACCCGTCAGATCAAACAGCAGATGGCCGATGGTGCCCTGTTTATGAATTACAACGGTCACGGTGCGCCTTACGCCTTCTCCCATGAACTGGTGATGAAGCTCGCCGACTTCGAGGCATCCACCACCAATCATCTGCCCCTGTGGCTTACGGCCTCCTGCGACATCATGCCCTTCGACGGACAGGAAGACAACATCGGTGAGACCGTGATGCTGAGTCAGAAGGGTGGGGGTGTGGCCTTCTTCGGCACCACACGAACTGTCTATGCCAACTACAACGAAGCGATGAACCTTGCCTTCACTGATTACGTCCTAACCCCTGGCTACACCATCGGTGAAGCTGCACGTCAGGCAAAGTGCGACCTAGTTTCCACAGGGCGCGACATCTCGCCCAATAAACTGCAATACACCCTTCTGGGTGATCCTGCCCTCCCGCTGGCTTGTCCACAGATAGAGGTAGTGGTCGACAGCATCAACGGTCAGCCCGCAGGCTCTGACGTCACCCTCGGTGCAGGCTCCATCGCCAAAGTCACGGGTCATATTATCCGTGGCACGGAAGTGGCCACAGACTTCCAGGGTGTCGTGACAGCTACCGTCCGTGATGCCGAGGAGACCATCGTCTGCAAGCTCAACGACACTTCGTCGCAGGGTGCTGAGACTCCCTTCGTCTATAAAGACCGCACGAAGACGCTCTATCAGGGAGCCGACAGTGTGATTCAGGGTGTGTTCCACTTCACCTTTGCCGTACCCAAGGATATCAGCTATACCGATGGCAGTGGTCTGATGACGCTCTATGCTGTCAATAATGACCAGACGGAGACGGCCCATGGCCTGACGGACGACTTCTATCTCACCGACAGCGAGATTGCCGTCAACGACTCCATCGGTCCCTCCATCTTCTGCTACCTCAACACCCGTTCGTTCACCAATGGCGACAAGGTCAACGCCACGCCCTATTTCTTTGCAGAGCTCTACGATGAGAGCGGCATCAACGCCTCTGGCAGCAGCATCGGCCACGAGCTCGAACTCGTCATCGACGGAGAAACGTCGCAGACCTATAACCTCAACGACTACTTCACCTTCAACTTTGGTGACTATCGCAGCGGTACGGTCGGCTTCAGCATTCCCACACTCTCCTACGGCTCTCACACCCTGCAGTTCAGGGCTTGGGATGTGCTGAACAACTCTTCCGTCTCCCGTCTCTCGTTCGTGGTGTCTGATGATGCCTCTTCAGGCGATGTGAATGTCATCTGTACGAAGAACCCCGCTTGGGATCAGACCACGTTCATCATCACCCAGAGTATGGCTGGTTCGGAGATGGATGTGCTGATGGAAGTGTTCGACCTCGCAGGCCGCCGACTCTATGAGCGGTCTGTCAAGGGAGCAACCACAAACGGTGCCTTCGTCCTCAATTGGGACCTCGGTCTCGGCGGCACTTCCCTCCTCCATACAGGTGTCTATCTCTGCCGGTTTACTGTGGGTGGCACCTCTAAAACCGTTAAATTGGTTATCCTCAAACAATAAATAGGTGGCGGAAACGTTATATAGAGGTGAAAAAGTAAAAAGGTGAAAAAGTAAAAAAGTAAGAAAGTCAAAGAATAAAAAGAAATATATAAAGATGATGAATAAAATATATGATAAGGTGACGGGGTGGGTAAAATGGTTTTTACCTTTTTACCTTTTTACCTTTTTACCTTTAAGTCTCTTGGCTCAGGACGAAGACAAGGTTCAGATGTTCAATCCCGTTGAGCATGCTGTCATCTCGCAGACCATCGCCCCTGATGCCCGTGGTGCCTCTCTGGGTGACATCGGTGCGGCCACAGACCCAGATGTGAACTCTCAGTACTGGAACCCCGCCAAGTACCCCTTCTGCATCAGCCGCTCTGGCATCGCCCTGAACTACACCCCCTGGCTCCGTCAGCTCGTCAGCGATATCGACCTTGCCTATGTGGCAGGTTACTACCGCATCGGCGACTACTCCGCCATCTCCGGATCGGTGCGCTATTTCTCCCTTGGTGAGGTGTTTGCCGACGACGGTATGAGTGTGAAGCCCTACGAGATGGCGCTCGACGTTGCCTATTCGATGATGCTCAGCGAGAAGTTCTCTCTGGCTGCTGCCATCCGATGGATACACAGCGACCTGCGCTATGACTACAGTGAGGACTCCAAGCCTGCCTCCGCCTTCGCTGCCGACTTGGCATTGTACTACAACAACTACATCATGCTTGGGAGTCGTGAGTGTCAGCTGGGCTTGGGTATGAATATGTCGAACATCGGTTCTAAGATCTCCTTCTATGGCGACGACGAGAGCCAGTTCCTGCCGGCAAACCTCCGTCTGGGTGCCTCGCTGATGGTGCCTGTCGATGAGTATAACCGTTTCAGCATCACTGCCGATGCCAACAAACTGTTGGTGCCCACCGTGCCTCGTCAGGAGGAGGGCGAGTCGAACAGCGACTATCAGGACCGTGTGCGTCGTGAGTACAGCGATGTGAGTTCTATCAGTGGTATCTTCAAGAGTTTTGGCGACGCCCCTGACGGCTTCAAGGAGGAACTTGAAGAGATCACCTGGAGTTTAGGTGCAGAATATGTCTATCACGATCAGTTCTCCCTCCGTGCCGGTTATCACCATCAGTCTGAGTCCAAAGGCAATATGAAGTACTTCACCGTTGGTGGTGGTTTCCGTATGAGTGTATTCTCCCTTGATGTGGGTTATGTCATCTCCACGGCCAAGAGCAATCCGCTCGACCAGACCCTCCGTTTCACCCTCGCCTTCGATATGGATGGCATTAAGGATCTGTTCCGCAGGTAAGACCCACCCCCAGCCCCTCCCCAAGGGAGGGGAGTTTGATTACATTTGAGGATAGATAATTATAGAGTATGAAATATAAATATGAGACTACCGACTCTGCTACTTATCAATTATTACAGGATAAGGCACGAGAGATGAGACGCAATCCTACGGAGGCAGAATCTGCACTATGGAATTTTCTATCCGGAGATAAGATGGGTGTACATTTTCGTCGTCAGCATCCAGTATTTGGATATATTCCAGATTTTGTTTGCCTTAAGGAACGTCTGATTATCGAGATTGATGGTGGGTACCATTTGGCAGAAGAACAACAAGAAATGGATCTGGAGCGTACGGAATATTTGAATCAGATGGGATATGTTGTGTTGCGATTTACCAATGAATCGGTTCTTAACGACATCGACACTGTCCTCGAGGAAATTTCCGATACATTGGAGGAAATCAGTTTGAATGCTCAGTCTAATCAGTCTCCCCTCCCTTTGGGAGGGGCTGGGGGTGGGTTCCGAGTTGGCATGGGCTTCGATGTCCATCAGTTAGTAGAAGGCCGCGACCTCTGGATGGGCGGCATTAAGATTGAACACAGTAAGGGCCTCTTGGGCCACAGCGATGCCGACGTACTGCTGCATGCCGTCTGTGATGCCCTCTTGGGAGCCGCAAATATGCGCGACATCGGCTACCACTTCCCTGATACTTCGGCAGAGACCGACGGTATGGACAGCAAGATCATCCTCCGCGACACCATCGCCCTGATTGCCACGAAGGGCTATCGTCTGGTGAACATCGATGCCACCATCTGTGCCGAGCGTCCCAAGATGAATCCCCACATCCCCGCCATGAAGGCCTGTATGGCCCAGATCTGCGGCTGCGACGAGGATGACATCTCCATCAAGGCCACAACCACCGAGAAACTCGGCTTCACAGGCCGCGAGGAAGGCATCTCCGCCTACGCCGTCTGCCTGATAGAGAAATAATAAACCACAAGAGAAATTTATTGGCAAAAGATCCCTATAGGGTATAAAATATGTAAAGTATGTTAATTTTATACCCTTTAGGGTTCTTTTATTTGTTTCTTCCAGAAAATATGACTAAATTGCGCCCGAAAAGGTATAATTTAGCATGAGTGAGACATTATTATCCGCCACAATCAAGCAATTGCGTAAGGAGTATCACCTGACGCAGCAAGACCTCGCCTACAAGTCTGGCGTAGGTTTGCGCTTTGTCCGTGAACTGGAGCAGGGCAAGCCAACCGTCCGTATGGACAAGGTAAATCAGGTTCTGGAACTTTTCAATCTTCAATTAGGCCCCGTGCCAATGGAAAGGAGGACTGACAGATGAGGCAAGGGCGTGTATTCTGCAATGGCATCGTTGCTGGCATCATTACCGAAGACGAGCAGGGGTATACGTTTGTTTACGACGAGGCGTATCTTGGCCTTCCTGATGCTCAGCCCGTCAGTTTAACGCTTCCACTACGTCAGGAACCGTATGTCAATAATGTGATGTTTTCATTCTTCGACGGCCTGATTCCAGAGGGATGGATGCTGAACATCGCCGAGCGTAACTGGAAAATCAATCGTCGCGACAGGATGGCATTGTTGCTTACCTGCTGCCGCGACTGTATCGGTAACGTCAGTGTTGAACCCGTCAATATCAAGGAGGAACGCTCATGACAGACGAAAGCAAAACCAGAAGATGTCTATGCTGTTATCAGCCTCTGCATGATGGCGAAACAGACTATCACCCTCGGTGTGCCAAACGGTTCTTCGGACAGTCCGTGGCTCCCCAGTTGCCCTATACGAGAAAGGATATCGGCAAACTGGCTCAGGTAGTGGTGGAGAGCCGTACAACGGTCACGGGCGTACAGGCAAAACTCTCGATGGATTTGGAGCATGATGCATACGGACGTGCTCAAAGGCTGACTATCGTCGGAGTGATGGGCAGATATATCCTGAAGCCCCAGACAGAGCGTTTTGAGTGTCTGCCGGAGATAGAAGACCTGACGATGCATCTGGCAGAGATAGCCAGGATTCCCACCGTGCCTCATGCTTTAATCCGTTTTCAGGATGGTGAATTGAACTACATCACCCGTCGTATTGACCGTACTGATGACGGCCGTAAGTTGCCGATGGAGGATATGTGCCAACTTGCAGGCAAGTTGACGGAACAGAAATACCAGGGTAGCTATGAGTTGATTGCCAAATTAATCCATCGCTATTCGAGTGTGGCCAGACTTGATATAGTCAACTTCTGGGAACAAGTCGTCTTTTCCTGGATTGTGGGTAATGCCGATATGCATCTGAAAAACTTCTCGCTGATTGGTGAGAAGCCAGGGAAGTATGTGCTGACTCCAACCTATGACCAGGTTTCAACAGCCATCGTGATGCCGGAAGACACAGATCAGCTGGCACTCCCGTTGAATGGCTTCCAGAAGAAACTCCTGTCGATGGACTTTGCCCAGGCGATGGAAGCATCTGGACTCAATAAGCAGATGATTCAACGAATCTTCGGCCGTTTCATTCCATTGAAAGAGAAATGGTTTGCTTGCATAGACAGTTCTTTTATCTCCGAACGGCAAAAGATTCAATTCAAAGAACTGATATCCAATCGGTTAGAAACGTTAATAAAAGAATGATGCCGCGACTCTCGCGAGCCGCGGCATCTGAAAAAGCCTATGTTTAACTAAAAGATGCCTCTCATTCTTGCTTTAAAATTCGGTGGCAAATTGACGAAAACCTGTTCATCGAATGACCTTGCGGCCTTTGTGGATATAGATGCCCTTGCGCTGGGGGCGGCTGTTCGTAACGACGCCGTTCAGGCCGACATAGCGGCCATTGTCGTTATCCTCACGGGCGACGCTGGCGATGCCTGTCTCCAGATCGAAGTAGAACCTGTCGACATGGGGGACGCAGTAGATAACATCGTCATCCGAGGGATTCTCTTTCAGCAGTTCTACGAAATAAGACATCACATTGTAATAGCCACTGCGCGGGACGTCGAGCGTCAGTTCCGTCGTCAGCTTATAGTCGCCGCTGCCAGCCTTCTCGGGCAGGGCTTTCAGGTAGTCGACAGCTTCCTGCCGCAACCTGGCTTCCTGTGTAAACTCCCAATTGTCATCACCGATGCCGACGTATAAATAGATGCTGTCGGATGGTACGCCTTGAGGGACGGTAGCCTCCGTATTATCCGCAATGCAGACATGGTAGGCGATCTGCCCAGGCAACAGTTCGTAGGTGCTTTGGTTGACGAGATAGTCATCATAGCTTCCGATGGTGTCGCTCACCTCTATGGCAGTCTCGCCTAACCATGTTCCATCTGGCAAGACCAACACCAGTCCGACCGTTCCGCTTCTCATCGGCTTGAAACAGAAGGTGACATCCGTGTCCTGACCCGCCCGCAGATAGGCACCAACCTTCATGGGTTCGCCTTCGCTGCACGGCGTTTCCGGCGTAATGTCAGCCGGATTGACCTTTCCGAAATAGTAGGGTATCAGGTAGAGCGGCATCGTACTCTCGAGTTCGCTCCAGTTGCGGAGGGTCAGCGTCAGGTCGTTGCGCATGCCTATCCGGCCGCCCTTGGTAAATTCGGCATTGACGATTTCCGGTATCGTTATAGGGGTGTAAAGCATGAACCGTCCGTCTATCGAACCTGCAAAGACACTGAATTCCTCCGAAGCGAGCATCTGCCAATCACTACCTGGGACATTGCGGAAGTTCACCATCGGATAGAGCTCTACCACCTCCCCTGGCTGGAAGGCTGTGGAGTCGACCTTGACGCGGCAGACGTTAACATTGAATTGCCTGACGATGCTGTCGGCGGGATTGCCCATAAACACAGGGATGAGGGTGCCGTCGGCGGCGCGGACGCCTAAGGCGTAGTCCATGCGGACTTCTTCATCACCATAGCTGTTGGACATAAAAGTGAACGCGAACACGACTGTGTCTGGCTGCAAGAAATCGATAGGACGCTCGTAGTAGAGATTGGCGAGAGGCTTGACCGTTTTCGGGCTGGTGCCGTCCTTGTCGGGCTGAACGCCGATGATGGCATCCTGACTGATGCTGAATCCGATGCCGCTGGAGCTGGCTCCTGCACTGGTGTTGTTATAGGGGTTGAGCACCGAGAGCGAGAAGTAGCCATCACTCTTGCCGCCCCAGCCCCAGTTAATGTGGAAGAGGCCGTTGCCGTCGTAGCCGTCACAGACGAAGGAGTGTCCACTGTCCTCACTTAAGCCGCCATATTGCACGGGCCTGCCTTTGGCCAGTTCGCTGTAGATCAGATCCTCCCAGCCGTCGATGCTATAGTACATACGGTGGCTGACTTGCGCCGTGTTCTGATAGCCGAAATACTTGACAAGGGCCTCCACGACGGGCTGGCTATCGCTGCCAGAGAACGTGGGGGAATAAAACATCTGGACGCCCTGTCCGCAGTAGCGCATCAGCTTGGCCACGGCCTCCTGCTGCTCTGGGGTGCCGATGATGCCATCCGTCGTCACATAGGTGTCGAGCATATTGTCCCAGTCGAAAGTGGTCGACGGCAGAGCGTCGATATGCCACACCTTCTCCACATTCTCATGAGCCGTGGTGATGTCATAGGCGGGAATCTCCGTGCAGGCTTCTTTCGGCCACTGGTAGTAGTTCGTCACCATCGCCATCGCCGTGGCCACACACCCTGCGAGCGACTGCTGTCCCTTCCAGTCGGGATTGGCACCGTCGTAGGGAGGCACGTCGTTCCAGTAAGGCTCAAGCTGGTCCCAGTGGGTCTTGAGCAGCGGTTTGATAGCTTCGCGCGGGGCACGGGTCTTCTGTCCGCGCCTGCTCACGCCGTCTGTGAACTCCTTCGTGTTGCCCAGCGTCGCCATGGCCTGGTCGTAGCTCTTCAGCCATGCCCGCATGTTGTCGGGCATCCTGTACCAGTCGATGGTGCCTGTGGCGCTGTAGCCCAGCACGGGCAGCGCACGGCTGTCACCGGAGGCAATCACATAGCCGCCGCCCTCCAAGTTGAAGGCGTAGATGCTCTTGGCATCTGTTTTCGCCGTGGTGGCCTTCCTGTCCGAAGCGACATTCATGCCCCTGGCCTTGGCGGCACCGTTGGTGGTGAGATACTTCAGGGCGCGGTCGCGCGCCTGCTCTTCCGAAATCTGCTGTGCCCATACACCTGCGGTCGTCAGCACAAGCAACAGTAAAAACAGCGGTCTTTTCATCTTTATATTATTTAATGTCTAATGTGATACTGGTGGGCTGTTTTCACTTCATCGTGGCTTTGAATTCGCGGTACTTGGTAATGAGTTTGTCGTAGTTGTCAGGGGCGGGGAATATGATGCCGGCACTGCAGTCTTCGACCTCCAGATGGCGCGGATTCTTCAGGAAATGCTTGAAAGTGAAATTCATGGCGTACTTTTCCCTCTCTTCCCCGGATACGACTTTGAAATTGAAATACTCGTCGCAGACAATGGTGGGATCGCCTTCGTAGGCATCGTTTTCGGCCTTGGAGCGCAGCATATGCGGCACCATCCATCCCACTAATGGGCGTTCAATATTCCAGTCGCGGGTCTGAACGATGTAATACGGCTGGCAATCCACGTATATCCTCGGCACTCCATGGTAGTATTTCCTGGTATGTGCGGCAATAAGCATTTCCAATGCCAATTCCTGCACGATACCAACCTGAAGAATGTTGTCTATGCGCTTGTTCTGCTGAGCCATCTCGTTGTTGTTGAAGGCATCCTGAATCATGGGGAATCCGCGGAAGGGATTCGCGCTCATCATCATATAGCCATAGAGCAGTTTGGTGCCGTTGGTCACGGGGTCAAAACGACCCAGTTCTTCCTGGAAGGCATCCACTGTCATCTCCATGAAATCGAAGGCGTTATCCCAACTTTGTTTTCCCATGTATATCATCATGAGAGCATAGCAGGAAAGTCCCTTCAGCGTGTCCTGGGGCGCGGGGTGCTCCTGAGCGATTTTTAAAGCACGGTTGGCGTAGGTCAGGGCGCGGTCATAATCCCTTTTTTCACCCAATGCGTCAGAGATACACGCCGTCGCAGCCTCGTACTGCATCTTGCCGTTCGTCGGGTTCTTGTCGGCCAGCTTTGTCTTGGCCTCAAGTTCTTTCAATGCCTCTTCCTCTTCGTTCTGGGCATTCACTGTTGTTGTCATTGCGCAGCAAAGGAGGGCTGCGAGCGTCATGATAATCTTTTTCATAAACATATACATTAATAATTAATATCTTCTCATTACTGGTGTCGGGGGAGGCAGCGGATGACCTTCATTGATTCTCCTCTTTCTGACGATACGGTCGCGGACACCTATCATGGGGTCACCGGTTGTCAGGACTCTGGGTCTCGAGTTGAGCTGAAAGTGGGATGTCGCTTTTTTCCCCATGTGACGGAACATGATCGACTGTTCATTGATGGAGTCCCTGTGCTGTTCGCTTGCTGGAGATGCCAGTAGTAGTGTCTGCTGAGAATGGGCAGACAAGGCTACATCGAAATCGGCTTTCAGGTGTGGAAGCTCAGGGAACCGATCTGAATGAACCCATGAAATAGCGTGGTTGGTCTGAGCCGTCGATGTCATCGTTAAGCAGAGCAAGGCCACAGCTGCACCTGTTCGACGCATCTTACGTCGCAGCTCTGCGTTCTCGTCGATGAAGCGACCCAGCGTGGCGTTCTTGTCGCCAAGCTGCCACCTATAATATATAATAATGCCCACGAGGGCAAGCACCACCACAATGATGGCAGCGGCGAGTGCAACGGTAAAAATGAGATTTGCATCCATACGCTTATATTTTAGAATTCTGGGGGCAAAGGTACAAGAAACCAGCGAAACGGATGTTTCACTGATGGGAATAAATGTTTCAAATTTGGAAATTCTCATTTTTCTGGGATTCGGATGGACTTTCTCAGGTCTTGACGATATTAACGGCTGTAGAATTCCTCTATCAGCTTGCCCAGTTTGGGGATATCGAAGAATTCGTCGACTTCCAACGGGTAGTCGGGCTCAATGCCTTCGTCGATGTTCTCGCCTTTCAAGTTGTTGAGGCG
>JAEEGJ010026290.1_pt1 | contig 11816 bp, 11 predicted proteins | sample 8958761 | NCBI WGS metagenome assembly JAEEGJ01 (sample SAMN16246546, study PRJNA631951) | gut metagenome | biome: gut microbiome; feature: rumen; material: RS-attached | host: Bos | place: Iran: Karaj | collected 2018-10
GTCTGACCTGCACCAATCTTAAACGAAACATCATCCAGAATTGTACGTTCGCCAATCTTGTAGCTTACGTGGTCAAATTCAATTTCACCGGCAAGATCATGGGTTGTAAAAAGCGCATCGGCAATTCCGTCTTCAGTACCGGCCGCCAGAACAGATTCATCCGTAATCTGTGGCAGCTGCTCGTAAATATTGTCTATACGTTTGATAGAAGCCTTTGCTCTTGAAATACCGTTTGCAAGCCAGCCAATCATTTCAATAGGCCAAACAAGACCGCCAACATATCCAAGCAGAGCCATAAGCTCACCAATTGTCAGAGGTTCACCACCAGCAAAAGGATTTCCCTTAATTACCATGAGTCCGCCAAACAGACATGTAAGCGAAGCAAGCAGCCTTGTAATAATCTGAATCTTTGGATTGTACTTTACAAATACACGACTCAAATCAATGTTCAGGTCATAATACTTCTGATTGTGCTTATGGAACTTACCAATCTCAAAGCCTTCGCGTGCAAATGCTTTTACAGTACGAACACCAGCCAGATTTTCTGCAGCAGTATTGTTAAGCTCAGAGTTTTCCTGCTCAAGGTCGCCAAAAAGGACGTCCAGCTTGTTTTCCATTTTTATTGCAATACAACCGGTAGCAATCATTCCCAAAATCGGGATTATAGAAAGCAGCCAGTTTATACGGATCATAAAGAACATTGCAATAATTGTTCGCAAAGCAACTTCTACCGAAAGAATTGCCATAAAACAGGCAACATCCCAGATATGGTCTACGTCGTCTTTTACACGAGACATAAGCTCACCTGAGTTAATTCCGTCAAAGAAGTTTGCAGACAAGCTCTGGATTTTACCAAAAAGATCTATTCGTACTTCAGATGCGATTTTACTTCCGCTGAAGTCACATATCCATTCCCTTGCATAGCAGAAGAAAAAGCGGCCAACACCAATTCCAAGAATACCAAGGAGCAGCATGTTTATAAGCTCCATTTTTCTTGCTATGAGGACATCATCAACTATGTGCTGCACGACAATAGGAAAAACCATGTCGAGCATTACACCAACCAGCATACAAATTGTAGCCAGAAAATATAAGAACGCGTATTTTTTAAAATACGACGCAAGATTAAATTTGTTTTGTTTCATAATAATTTTAAAAGTTGAAATTAAAACTTACTGCAAAGAAGCAGAAGTCCTTCCAAAAGTGCTTCATGCTCATGTGGAGCGATACGGGCGTATAAAGAATCGGGAGTGTCATCAGGCAAAACCGGAACCTTTTTCTGTAAAAGAATCTGGCCTCCGTCGCACACCTCGTTTACAAGATGAACGGTACAGCCGCTTTCTTTTTCATGGTTTGCAAGCACCGCTTCGTGAACGTGGTGCCCCCACATCCCTACTCCGCCATATTTTGGCAGCAATGCCGGATGCAAGTTTATAATTTTGTCTGAATATTCACTAAGAATCTTTCCTGCCAGAACTGTAAGGCAGCCCGCTTCTACAATGACCTGAGCACCAAAGCTTTTGCAGTCTGCAAGCATTGCATCACTCACTGCTGTACGCTTTGTGTCTCTGTCTGCGGCCTGTACTGCTTCCTTGCCCATTACGGCATAAGGACTTCGCACCGTGGTAGGAATGCCCGCTTTTGCAGCACGCTCGAGCGCAAAGGCATCCTTGTGGTCGCTGATTACGCATACAATTTTATAAGGGCACGAGTCTCCCTTTTGCTGCTCGTAATCAATCAGAGCCTGTAGATTTGTTCCGCCACCGCTAACAAGAACGGCAGTATTTATTCTCATAAAAAATCAATCCTCAAATAATACACAATCCTTTTGACCGTGTACCTCTCCCTGAGCATATTCAACACGTCCAATTTCGTAAGCTTTCATATCAGGACAGTAATCCTTGTGATACTTAGCCGCATTGTTGTTGAACATTTCCAAAATGGCCGGTGCCTGCTTTGCATTAACTGCAAGCACAAAGCCAATTCCCATATTGAATGTATTATAGATGGTCGATAAGTCGGCCCCGCGTTTAATCAGTTCGCCAAAAATAGGTGGAATACTCCAGCTGTCCTTTTTGATAACAGAAATAAGCTGCTTGCGTGGATCCTTTGCTTTAGGATACATGCGTGGAATATTCTCGTAGAAACCGCCGCCGGTGATATGTACCATTCCGTGAATTGCCTTGCGGTATTTTTCAAGAACTTCCATAACAGGCTTTACATAAATGCGGGTTGGAGTCAAAAGCATCTCGCCCACAGTTTTTCCGGTTTCTTTGCCATCAAGGATAAACGGATCATCAAAATTAGTAACCAGCTTGCGTACAAGACTAAAGCCGTTTGAATGAACTCCAGTTGAACTAAGACCAATAAGTACATCACCAGCCTTAATATCCTCTCCGGTAATCATATCCTTTTTTTCACCAACGCCAACGCCAAAGCCGGCAAGGTCATATTTTCCATCATCATAAAAGCCCGGCATTTCGGCAGTTTCACCACCAAGCAGGGCACAACCGGTTTCTACACAACCGTCTGCAACACCCTTTACCAGGTCAGCAGCAACTTCTGCATCAAGCTTTCCGCAGGCAACATAATCCAGGAAGAAAAGCGGCTGCACACCGGAGCACAAAATATCATTTACGCTCATTGCAACACAGTCAATTCCAACTGTATCATATTTTTTCATCTGGAATGCAATGTCCAGCTTGGTTCCAACACCATCAGTGCCGCTAACCATAACAGGATTCTTATATCCCTTAGGCACCTCAAACATTCCGTTAAAGCTTCCCAATCCTGTGAGTAAGCCCGGAATAGCTGTCCTCTTTGCATGTTCCTTATATTTATTTACCGCGCGGTAACCTTCTTCTACATCTACACCACTCTCTTTGTATGAAGCCATTTTTTTCTCCTTCATTAAAGAGGGGAAAGCCTTCCCCTCGCTCGCACTGCGTTGCTCACTACCCCTTCCAGCGGGGACACCCCGCAACGCCCCGTGTGCCTAAAAAGTAATATCCAATCCTGTTGCAGCAGCATCAGATGCCAATTTATTTCTAAAATCCTTAAGTTTAAGCGCAAGTTCTTTATCCTGCAGAGCGAGAATCTGCAAGGCCAGATAAGCCGCATTCTTTGCGCTGTTGATACCTACAGTTGCTACCGGAATCTGCGGAGGCATCTGGACTATTGAAAGAAGCGCGTCCATTCCGCCAAGTCCGTTGGATTTGTCCGAAACACACTCGAGCGGTACACCAATAACCGGCAGAGTTGTAATGCCTGCAATAACACCAGGCAATGCAGCCGCAAGACCAGCCCCGGCAATAATAACCTGAGCGCCGTCCTTTTCTACCTGCTCTACGGTCTGTTTGAGTAAAGCACCAGCTCTATGAGCACTGATAATGTAAGCCTTGTAATCCACACCAAATTCGGTAAGGATATCGGCTGCCTTTTTCATTGTGTCTTTGTCGGATTTAGATCCAAAAAAAATTGCAACTTTCATGGCATGAGTATAATACAAAAACGAGTTTATAACAACATACTTTATTTCTGCAGGAGCTTAAATACGCCGTCTTCTTCGTTATATTCTACGCCTACATCGTCGGCGGCAACGGGGTATTTGCCTTTTAGGAAGAAGTTTTGGAGTAAATCAAGGTAGTAGCGGACAACGTTGTCATTTTCATTGCGGGCAGCAAGGGCTTTAAACTGGTCTGCGGCACTCTGGTAGTCTTTGGCTTCGAACAATGCAAAGGCTTTTTCCCAGGCATCTACATATGAGCGCAAATCGTCGGTGGCGTCGGCGGCGGTCTCCAAAAGCTCGTACAGGCGCAACGGGGTGTTTACATTTACTACTCGCACCCGGTCCAGGCTGCGGACAATGAACTGGTCACCAAGGAGGTCGCGGGTGGCGGCACTGATTAAGATACCGTTTGTGTGGTACTGCTTGTTTACACCTTCCAGGCGGCTGGCTAAGTTTACGTTGTTGCCCATCATGGTGTAGTTCTTTTTGTTTTCGGAACCAAAGTAGCCGGCAATCATTTCGCCGGAGTTCATACCGATGCGGGTAAAGATTGTCTTTTTGTTTGCAACCATAATCTTAAAGGCATCGTATAAATCCTGCTCCATATCGGCTGGTTTTTCGGCACCGGCTATATCGACAATTTCCTTATTCATAAGAACTTCGGCTTTTTTCATTTTGATGGCGGCGGCACAGGCACGGACTGCGTGGTCTTCCATTTCTACCGGAGCACCTACAAGAGCAACAATTGCATCTCCTTCATATTTATCTACTGTTCCATGCTCATCAATAATAATGTCGGACATGCGGGTAAGATAAAAATTCAAAAGGCTTCCAAGCTGGGCTGCGGTGAGCAATTCACTAAACGAAGAAAATTTCTGAATATCTGTAAAGATTGCCGTCATCTGGAAATTCTTTCCACCAAGAGTAAACGACGACGGATCATTCATAATCTGATTTACTACATCCTTGCTCAAGCACTGACTGAACGCAGACTTAATAAAACGCTTTTGCTTTCCTTCTACCGTAAGACTCAACGCTACACAGATAAGGAACGAAAGGAAAAACGAAACAGCAGGAGCAACAAGTGCAAGCCAGATTCCTTTTGCAAAAAGCAGGTACGGAACTGCAACAACAAGCACGAGTCCAAGAATAAAGCCGGCTGCCATAAAAAAGACTGTAAGCTTTTGTGAATTGCGAAGCGATGCAAAGGTAACTGCAATACTTCCAAACAAAGCAAGCAGCAAAATCCAGGCATAGGAAACTGCTTCCGGAGCCTTGCGCAAAAAACTGTCGGTAAGATAATTATCCAGAGTAGTGATATGAACTCCTACTCCAGGAAAAACCTGACTTACCGGAGTAGAACAGATATCATAAAGGCCCGGCGCATAGTAAGCAACAAAAACATATTTATCTTCAAACTCATCCGGCTCGTAGAAAAACTCGTCTTCTTCCGGCTCGACAAGGCCTGTAAAAATATCGTAGCTGTGAAGAATATCGTAGGCGCTGGATGGAAAATATTTATTTATTGAACTTTGATAACGAAGAAGAACAGAGCCGTCCTTTAAGCGCGGAACATCATTCAGACTGTCCTGCTCTCCCTGCATATAAATTGGCGCAGTTCCAAGAGTCGGATACACCTTGCCATCCGCTTCGTCTTTGTACTCAAGTCTTCCGCGGCGGATAATATCATCATCATCCTTAAGGCTTACAACAGCACCAAGCGTTGCAACATTATCTTTAATCTGCTCTATAGGAAACTGCAGTGTCTGCTTTTCGTTTGCATAATCTACAAGCACATTGAGCGGCTGAACTACAATTCCGCTGTTTTTTTCGGCAAGGGCAAGTGCCTCGTCATCAGCCTGCCCGTAAATCGAAGGCTCTGTATAAAGAATATCAAATGCAACAGATTTGGCATTTCCGGCAGAAATAAAATCAATCATTCTGCCGTAGGCTTCGCGTGGCCATGGCCAGCCCCAGCCGTAATTTTCCTTTGCCCAGTCTATACTCTGCTGGTCTACAATGATAAACGAAATATCATCGCAGGCAGTAATATATTTTGACGCAAAAACCATTCGGCGGTCGTAGGTTTTATTTTCGAAAAATGAGAAAAGCCCCGTAATATACAGGGCTACTGTTGCGGCAAAGCATACTACCGCAACAATAAGAGAGCGGAACCAGATTTTTGCGTTTCTGTTTTTCATGGGCAAACTGCTAGTTTATTTCAAAAATCTTATAATCGTCGTATTCGGCTTCAAAGCGTTCGGTACGAATCTTTTTACCTTCGTTAGAGAAAGCCTTGGCCTTTTCCATTTTTGAAAGCTCTTTTTCTACCTTTTTGATTCTGTCTTTTGGCGAAGGATGTGTAGCACCCCAGCCTGTATTGCTTGAAGAAGTTTCAAGCTGTCCAAGCATGTCGAGCATTGCATAAGCATCATAGCCGGCATCGTTTAAAAGGTGGAGCGCATTCTTGTCTGCTTCGAATTCCTGCTCTTTTGAAAAACCTGTATTTACAAGAGTCTTAACAACTTCATTAGAAGCATTACTGATTGTATCTACAGCTTCAAAAACCTTTTTCATATCCTTGTCGTTGAGTCTGAGTGAGCTCTGGGCATTGGCAGTAGCAAGAGTTGTTACAAGACCAGCTTTTGCGGTATCAGAAACTGCGGCACGTGTACGGCTTGCTTTGATTGCGCTTACACTGTGTCCAAGCTGAATATGAGAAATTTCGTGAGCGAGAACTGCAGCAAGTGCATCCTCCGACTCTGTACAGTCAATGAGTCCGCGGCTTACAAAAATATGTCCGCCTGGAGTTGCCATAGCATTTATTTCGTCTGTATCCAAAATTACAACATAATAGCCCTTGAACAGATATGGCTTTTCGGAATTCATTACGAGAGTTTCGCAGATGTTATTCAGATAAGTGGTCATTTTATAACTGCCATTGTCTACCGGATAAGTAGCGGCAATAGAAGCAGCAACAGAACGGCCAATGTAATATTCTTCTTCCGGAGTGATTTCTTCGGCGGCTTTTTCGATTGACTGAACACTGTTCATGATTGAACCGAATACAGCAGCTTCTGTAGAACTTGCTCCGTAATATTCTTCGTCAAAAGGACCTGGAACAGAAACACAGGAAGTAAAGGCGCTAAGCATAAGAGCAGCAGCGGCGGCACAGATTACAGATATTTTTAAGTGTTTCATTCTTCTGCACCTCCATCATTAAGCTGACCCTGATGCGCAAAGACTACAGCAGTCTCAGTATCTGCACCGAGCGATTCGATGTAATCTACAATGTCAAAATTTACTTCGAACTGTTCTGCGTAAACTGCTTCGATTGTAGAATTAAAGCCCTTTCCTGCAAGTGCAATTTCGTCTGCATCGGCAGAAGCAGCATTATTCTTGTCTTTGATTTTCTTGGAAGTGAGGGCAGATGCAGGGAGCCAGCCTTCTACAGAAGTATCATCTGCAAGCTGAACATACATCCAGTTTTTTTCTGTTTTGATTACGTTTACAGCCGAAGCATATTCTGCAGTACCAACCTTCTTGGAAGAAGAAGCAGGCTTTGCTTTAAGTGGAGCAGCCTCAAGCGTAACATACATGGTTTTAGCTTTGGAAGCACCACAAAGAGGCGCTACCAGACCAAACAATAGCGACAGTATTGTCAGATTTCTAATAAATTTTTTCATGATATAATTATAACATATAATTTGGCCTAATGGTAACATTTTTTTGTTATGGGTTGCGCCACAAAAAATAAAGTAGATATTTTTTTTTATGTGTAGTATAATTTTTGTATCATGAAGAAGGTTTTGATTATTGACAGCCATCAGCTTTTCAGAGATTTTCTGAAGCAGAAATTGTCTGTTGATCAAGTAGAAGTAGTTCTTACACAGGAAAACAGAGACTCTTATCCTAAGATGCTCACGGTTCTTCCAAACTTAATCATTCTTGATATGAGCGAAGACCGCGTAGAAGAAATGGCTTTTCTTGAAAAAAAGATTAACGACCCTAACACTGCAAACATTCCGGTAATCATTACTGGTCCTACTGCAGAAAAAAGCAGCATTGCTTCTCTTGCAAAATACGGCGTAATCAAATACTTTGCAAAGCCTATTCAGTTTGATGTTTTCTTTGAAGCAATTGGTCACGTTCTTCACAACCCTCTTTCGATGGATACTACTCCAAGCGTTCTGGACCTTCACCGTAACAACAGCATTATCTTTATTGAACTTGCAGTAGGTCTTAACCGCGAAAAGATTGCCCTGCTTCAGTATAAGCTTACAGAAATGATTGAAACCGAGGAAATTGAATCTCCAAAAATCCTCATCATGCTTACAAACCTGGAGCTTACCTTTGTAGACGGCTTTAATCTGGAATTCCTTCTGGATAATATTCTTGCCTGTCCTAAGGTTCACACAAAATATGTAAAGATTCTTTCGCTCAGTCCGTTCCTCAAGGAATTCCTGGACGGTCACGAAGCATATAACGGCATAGAGATGTCAAACAATCTTCCTAAGGTTTTGAATTCGCTCATTGATACAACAATCACTTCCAGCGTTTCTGACCTTATTACAGACCGAATCCTTACCTCTTCTTATCTTGATGAAGATTCAAGTTCTGTAGAAACACGCTTCTTCTCTGATACAAACTCGGACCCAGAAGCCCTTAAGCAGGCGGATGGAACCGTTCTTAATATTGCAATTATTGACTCAGACCTTCAGTCTCTGGCAATGTCAAAGCAAGCCTTTGAAAACTTTGGCGCAAACTGCTCTGTATTCCAGAACGGCAAGGCCTTTATGGATTCCTATGCACCGGAAAAATACAACCTCATCATTCTTGATGTAATTCTTGTAGACAATATGGGACTCAATATTCTTAATGCTCTTAAGAACCGCTATGATGCTCCACCGGTAATTGTTTACACACAGAGCCTGCAGCGAGACTGGGTTGTAAAAATCCTTAGTTCGGGTGCAAAGAGTTACCTTGTAAAACCGCTTAAGCCTCAGGTGCTTGTTCAAAAATCACTGGCACTGCTCAAGGGCGACTTTTAATACGGCAGGAATATGACAAACACAAAAATTAACCTTCATACTCATTCAAGCTTTTGTGACGGCAAAAACACCGCAGAAGAAATGGTGCAAAGTGCTATTGAACACGGACTTACCGTTCTTGGTTTTTCGGGACACTGTATGTATCCGCTGGACCCCGAATTTTACAGGCCTGTAGATAATGTATGGCACATGCAACTGGCTTCAATTGATGACTACGCTGCAGAGATAACACGACTGGCTCAAAAGTACGAGGGTCAGATTAAAATCCTTTTGGGCTTTGAGGCTGATTACTTTTGTTCTGCCCGTTACGGAGAGGCGGTTCCGGACAAGACTGCTTACGGAAAGTTTGCTCCTGATTATCTTATTGGTTCAGTTCATTTTATAAACGCTTCGGACCAGGAGTTTGGATTTTATACTGTTGATAACAAAGCAGAGTGTGTGGGCGAGGCGCTGGAGCGTTTTTACAAAAAGCCCGACGGAACCATAGACGGAAGAGCTGCAGCCTGTGATTATTTTGAAGCAGAACGACAGATGCTTGAACGCGGCAATTTTGAAATTATGGGCCACCCCGATTTAATCCGCTTGCGCAACACTACCCTTCACTTTTTTGATGAAAATGATGAATGGTACAAGGAGCAGCTCAGGCTTACCGCAAAGGCAGCAGCGGCCGCAGGTGTAATTGCAGAAATAAATACAGGCGCAGTTGCACGTGGTCTTATGAAAGAGCTGTATCCCTCCCCGCAGTTTCTTGAATATCTTAAGGCGGCGGGCGTTCCTGTCTGCATAAATACAGATTCTCACAAAACAGACACTATTGATTTTGGATTAGATTCTTCTATGGCGTATGCAAAAAAAGCAGGGTACGATGAATTATCATACCCTGTTGAAGGAAAATTAGTTCATATAAAACTTTAGTCATCCCGAACTTGTTTCGGGATCTACGTAGATGCTGAAACAAGTTCAGCATGACAGTACTCTTATCGGTTCTTGCGTTCCTCGGCGCTTGCGCAATTAACGCACATCAATGCCCAAGGCACAGCTTCGAGGCGGCCCTTTGGAATATCTTTACCGCATTTAATGCAGCGTCCGTATTTGTTCTGGTAGATTCTATCCAGACTGTTATCAATCTGCTGAAGGCGTTTTGCATCCTGAGCACCAAGTGCAGTAAGCAGTGTGCGGTCAATTGCATCGGCAGCAACGTCTGCTTCGTCTCCGGATTCAACTGTTTTTACCAGTTCCCTCATATCGTCACTTTGTCCGGCTAAGGACTCTAAGATTGTTTTTCTTTGATTCAACAGCTCTTTCTTCATTTTTTCGATAAAAGCCTGATCCATAATTATTTCTCCCGTGTTGTTTATTTTTAACGTTTTGTATATACTAATATAATAATATAAATGCAAAACCGTAAAAATACAAACACTTTTTTGCATTTTTAATCAAATTTTTTTATACAAAAGGATTTTTAAGGAACCGTATGGCAAAAGAAGAAGCTATTGAAGTAGAAGGAATTGTAAAAGAGGCTCTCCCAAACACAACCTTCCGTGTAGAATTACAGAACGGACACATGATTCTTGCACATCTTTCAGGTAAAATGCGCAAGCACTACATCAGAATCGTACCGGGTGACAGTGTAAAAGTTGCCCTCTCTCCGTATGATTTGAACAAGGGAAGAATCATCTTCCGTCAGAAATAAAATTAATCAAATACAAAATATATTTTTTTTCATAAGCAGGGATAACTATGACTTTATTCGAAGATTTAAAATGGCGCGGACTCATTAAGGATATCGCCGGAGAAGAAAGCGATTTGCAGAAGGTTTTGGACGGAGCTCCTTTTGCATTTTATTGGGGAACAGACCCAACTGCAGATTCACTTCATATCGGACACTATTCTTCTCTTTGTATGGCTAAGCGTCTTGCGAATGCAGGTCATCACCCTATTCTTCTTTGTGGTGGAGCAACAGGTCGTATTGGTGACCCACGCCCAACTGCAGAACGCGAAATTATTTCTGAAGAAGCAGTAAACAATAACATTAAGGGAATCCGCGCTCAGGTTTCTCGTCTTGTACCTGGCGCCGAACTTGTAGATAACTACGACTGGTGGAAAGGCAAGAGCTTCCTTGATACACTCCGAGACATTGGTAAATATGTTAGCTTGAACTACATGCTCGACAAGGATATTATCCGCCGCCGTCTTGAAACCGGAATTACATACGCAGAATTTTCATATATGCTTTTGCAGGGCTTTGACTTTGTTCACCTGTTCCAGGAAAAGAAATGTCTTATGCAGGTTGCAGGAAGCGATCAGTGGGGAAACATCACAACCGGTGTAGACCTTATTAAAAAGATGCTCGACGGTCAGGCATACGCCTTTACAATGCCACTCATTCTTGATGCAACAGGCAAGAAGTTTGGTAAGTCAGAAGGAAACGCTCTGTGGCTCGATAAAGAAAAGACTGCTCCTTACGCAATCTACCAGTACCTCATCAACTCTGATGACTCTAAGGTTTTGGAATATCTTAAGGTATTTACATTCCTTTCTAAAGAACAGATTGAAGATGTTTATGCTCAGCACATGGCTGCTCCAGAAAAGCGCATTGCTCAGAAAACCCTTGCATGGGAAATTGTAAAAGATCTTCACGGCAAGGAAGAAGCAGACAACGCTGTTCAGGTTAGCGAAAAACTTTTTGCAGGCGACTTTATGGGACTTGCAGTAAAAGATATCTTAACTGGAATGAAGGGAGTTCCAACCTTTAAGTTTACCGAAGATGCTCCTCTTGTAGATGTTCTTGTAAACAACGGTATGGCAAGCTCTAAGCGCGAAGCACGCGAGTTCATCAAGAATAATGCAATCAGCGTAAACGGCGAAGTTATTAATGACGAGACAGCAATTATCAAAAAGGATATTGCGCTGGAAGGAAAAGTTATTATCTTCCGTCGTGGTAAGAAAAAGTATTATTTAGGTGAAATATAAGTACATCTAAAAGAAAAAATGCCGGACGCTCACGTAGAAAATATACTCGGCATCCGGCTTTTTTTATATGCCCTTACCGGCACCTGTATAATTCTTTTTTTTAACCCCGTTTAAACAAAAGCCCTCTTACAGCTCGAATTACTCCAATAATGCCGCTGCCTATTACACCAATGCAGATGATTGGTCCAAAAGGGAAGATGAACCAGGAGAATCGGAAGAACCAGATTCCGGCTAAGGTCTGAAGGGTTTTTATAAGCAGCATATTCAGATAGCTGCCTTTTGTA
>JAEEGJ010026291.1_pt1 | contig 11816 bp, 8 predicted proteins | sample 8958761 | NCBI WGS metagenome assembly JAEEGJ01 (sample SAMN16246546, study PRJNA631951) | gut metagenome | biome: gut microbiome; feature: rumen; material: RS-attached | host: Bos | place: Iran: Karaj | collected 2018-10
TTTCTCATTCCGCTGGATGGCTCTGGTAAACCGTATCAAAAAATGAGGAAAAGCAGTCCACGCCCTATAACAATAAGGTGTGGACATTTGCCGCCTTTCGTCCCTTGATAGAATTTTACCAGAATTTACCAGTCGGAACTTTGTCGCCAAACGTCCTTTGCAAGATGTCTTTTCGCCGAAGCGATGGCGCAAAGATAGAAAAACTTTCCTTACCGCCGCAGACATCCTTTCATTTTTCGCGGACTGCTCGTTGATCTTATACTCTTTTTTGCCTTGCATGGCGCGAAAGTAATGGCTTTCCGCTGGACGGCAATGGAATGTAGTAAATTATAGTAGAAAATAACGCCCTTTTCAAATGCCTTTGGCGATATAGTGCTTCCTGAAATCGCAAGCCTCCGGGTAGAACTCTGAAACTTGTCTCTTAAACTCGGAATCAGCAGAGTTGGCATAGCTGCTGTCGCGGTCTTTCACCCATTCAGGACATTGGAAGAAAAGACGCATTTTCCTGTAGTCGCCTCGGTCAGAAAAATTCCTGACAATGTAAATCAGTTCGTATGGTTTGTTGTTCTTGCCGTGCCATTCTATTGCGGGCAATTCCTTCCCTTCGGGGCGGCATCTTCCCGTCAGGCGGTAGGCGAACAGGGCTTTCACCTCGTTGTCGTCAGCAATATATCCCTTGTTAGCGAGCCAGTTGATGAAAGCCGCAAAGGTTTCCACACCTTTTTTCTTAAAGGCATCATCCATATAGAAATACTCTTTCGGGCTATTGGATTTGTGCTGCCAATCGAAAAAGTCATCAGGCAGGGTAAAAGGCACTGTAGATGGGTGCAAATGTTGGTTTTGGTATTCTTCCCAAATCGCATCAATCAAATCTTCGGCCAATGGATTGTCGAGAATTGGCTCTATCAGACTACGTTCCTTCAGCAAAAAATCATCGTACCAGTCCCAATAGTATCGAAGATACACGCCAAGGTTGGTTTCAATGAAATGGCGATAGTCAGAAAAGTATTGATAAAGGGTTTCGTCGCTGTCATCGGTGTTGATTAGCTCGGAGGAAGGTTGCCATTGCTCTACGGCTTCAAGCACCAGACCGCTATCGTCATCCTTGTTGTTCTTCAAGCGGCCAGCCATATAGTCAAGGAGATAGGGGAAATCTTCGTCCTCTATGTCTGCACCTATGAAAGAATCATCCATACAACTGGCACACAGCTTGGCTAATGCGGTGGTATCGCATCGGCTCTGTTCCAACAACGATGTAAAACCATCCATGTTATTTTGCTCAATCCTGTCAAGCAAATCTTTTTTCTCGCTCGAACCGATTTGCAGAACTGAAAGAAAACCCATGATTGTTGTTTTGAGCAAAGTCTTTAACGTTTTGAAAATCTCATTGGGCAGCATGAAAGGCATATCGGCATCATCGTCGTTGAGAATATCATCCTTGTCGTCCATCAAAAAGCGGTTGTTGTGAACGAACACGATAGCATTACAAAACGGGGCGAACACTTCCTTCCACAATTGAAGAGGCTCTTTCAGATTATTGTCAGTTTCCTCATCCCGAAGGATGTCGTCCACATCTTCGGCTATTTTCTTCGGGATAGGGTTTTCAATGACCTGCTTCAAGCCGTCGTAATAGAGTTTCCGTTTGACTATTTCATCGTCGCAATTCATGGGCGCAAAGGTAAACATAAATTCCAGTATGCCACAAAATCCTCTCATTTTCCCCGGACAATTATAGTTACAACCATTTTTATCACTATTTCTATTACCTATATATAGAGTGGAGAAAAAATGGACAGATTATTTGGTTATCTTTGCAGTTCTAATCGTCAAGTGTAGTGGCTCAAATTCAAATCATAGTAGTGTCTTATATCATCATTATCAATCTCATAGCATTTGTTTTATATGGGATTGACAAAAAGAGAGCGATACGAAACGAACACAGGATAAGGGAAAGTGTATTGTTATGGATAGCTCGTCTTGGAGGAGCTATCGGATCATGGTTGGGGATAAAATCATTTCACCATAAAATCAAGCACGCCAAGTTCATGGTTGTTGTGCCGTTGTGGATGATAATATGGTTGATGGCTATTGTGTTAGTTGCTCTTAAGTGGGGATGAAAAAAGAAAGCGTACCTTTTAAGCACTATTCCCTTCGTCTAAATATGCAAAGACATGGCTTTTTTGTATTTTTGTGGCAATTATTGAAGCTTGATATGAAAAGGATTGTAACGATTATTGCGTTTGCAGCTATGATAACGCTGCTGATCTCTTGCAAGCAAAAGGAAGTTCATGTGGTTATGGAAACTACAAAAGGCAACCTTGAGCTGAAACTTTACGATGCCACGCCGTTGCATCGTGATAACTTCAAGATGCTGGTGGAGGAAGGAGCTTATGATTCACTGCTTTTCCATCGTGTGATTCGCGACTTCATGATTCAGGGTGGCGATCCGGATTCGAAATATGCTGAACCCGGTATTCTGCTTGGCGAAGGTGATAGACCATACACAATACCAGCAGAATTCAGGCTCGATGAAGGGATATTCCATCGTCGTGGAGTGTTGGCAGCGGCACGGGAAGGTGATGATGTAAATCCAGAGCAGCGCAGTTCCGCAATGCAATTCTATATTGTATGGGGAAAAACCTTTGACGATGAGGGGTTGGATAATGTCCAGAAAAGAATTGACAACTATACAAACGGTCGGGTAAAACTCACTCCTGAAATGCGTGAAGTGTATAAAACAGTCGGAGGGATGCCACACTTGGACGGTCAATATACTGTATTTGGCGAAGTAGTTTCCGGACTCGATGTGGTAGATGCCATTCAGCAAGTACCAACCGACACCAACGACCGGCCTATTGAAGATGTCCGAATCATCCGTGCTTATCTGCAATGATTGCGGCCTAACGTCTACCAACCATCACAGCCTTCACACGTGAGGCCCGCTCGCGCAGGAACATGATGATCCGCCATCTGAGGATGGTGGTGTTGGCCGCATTGTAGGCAATGGCGTCCAAATCATTGCATTTGGCCATGTAAAGAGACCTTCTGTTGTGGAACTCTTGTGAGATGATGGTCAGCGTATCCACTCCAAAAACCTCTTTTGCCCTCACAATGGATTCAATGGTATGGAACCCTTGTCCGTCAAGGACGAGTATGCTGTCAGGCACGCCCCTGATGACCAGCGCATCGCGCATCGCCAGAGGCTCATCATAATCAGGGCCTGTCTTGGCTCCGCTGATGATGAAGCGGTCTACTTTCCCGGCTTCATACAGCGCCACCGCAGCATCAATACGATGGTAATAGAATGAGTTGATGCCTCCTCTTCGACCCTTTGGGTTGGTTCCCAACAGCAGCCCCACCTCTCTATGTGGAATCTCATCTACATTGGAATATACACGCCCTTTTGAGGCGCTATACACGGCAATTTCACAACCCGAGACAACGGCAAGTCCCACTATTATTATCGTTAAGACCCAGAAGGTTCGTCTTATATTTTTCTTTGTTTTGAACATGACAAAGTTTGTATGTTTGTCTCATATCAACGTTGGTTTTTCTTTCATATTATTTGCTGGCACTTTAGGGTAGCATCAATTACCAACATGTCTTTTAATAAAGTAGACACGGAAAATAATTTTTATAGGTTGTTATTTTTCGTATCTACTTTCTGCAAGCAGTACATTTCACACCTAAATATCGAGTATTTCGTCCTCTTATTTTGTATATTTTTTAGGATTGGTTTGATTTTTTCGGTATTTTTGCAAAATCTTAACTCTAATTAATCACCAATAGCTTTATCATGAGAAAACACTTTCTTCTTCTCTTTAGCCTTGTATTCTCCATGAGTCTATACGCATGGGATGGCACCATGGCGGACGCTTATGCTGGTGGGGATGGCACAGAGAGTAATCCGTATCAGATTGCCACTGCCGAGCAGTTGGCCTTGCTTGCCAATATGGTAAATGACAGCCACATCAACTATTCTGGCCAGTATTTCGTCCTCACTGCCGACATCGATCTTTTTGGCGTACAAGACCAGGACACCCTGCAATGGGTGCCTATAGGGACAAGAGGTTCGGTTTCTGGTGACCAAGACGAAAGCCACCATCCTTTCTGTGGTACTTTTGATGGGAACAATCACACCGTGCACAATCTTTACTTCAATAATCCGAACCAAAGTTATGTAGGCTTGTTTGGCAATGTGGGGCATTGCCGGTTGAGAAACATCAAGTTAAGCAACGTGTTTGTTAAGGCATACAGTTATGCAGGGGCGCTTTGCGGTTACGCTGCGTATGATACATTTATCGACAACTGCCATGTGCTTGATGGGAAAATAATAACCCAAAACCTGAATTGTGGCGGACTGGTCGGTATTATGAAAACGTACTATAGAGTCTATTATAACTCTTACAATTGGAATTATATAGACTATTTAAGTAGCATTACCAATTGTTCCAATTATGCAGACGTGGAGGGACATTCTTATAATATATTGGGGAAAAGTTGCTATGGCGGCATTGTTGGCGGTATAAGCCAATATCAAGGTGCTTCGCATGGCTATATCGGAAATTGTGTCAATTATGGTTCAGTTACAGGAGTTTCAGGCACGGGTGGCATTTGTGGTAGCATTTATTCGACATACGCGATAACCGCCGATAGCATCACGGTTGAGGGCTGTCGCAATTATGGAGACATCATTCCTTCTGAGCAAAGTTCGCACACGACTTCCGGCAATCGAGGTGGAATTGTTGGCGTGATTGAGAATGGAGGAAGTATTCGACACTGCTGTAATGCTGGAAATTTGCTGTATGCGTCTTTTCAACAAAATGAAAATGGCGGTTCCGGAGGTATCGTTGGGTCTATTAATCAAAGCTCGACAAGAGTGAGTTATTGTACCAATATCGGTAGCATAGGCTATCAATGGTCGTATAGTGGTGGCATTTGTGGCAATGGAGGTAGCGCTACTTTCACCTATTGCCTGAATGCTGGAAAAGTATCTGGTTATGCGGGATGTGGAGGGATAACGGGTCGCGGATATGTTCAGAACTGTTTGTCGGTTTATGGCGTAATGGCTGCAGAACAGTTTGGAGAGATTGTCGCGGAAAACGGCAATTCCGCATCGTCTTGCTTTTTTGACAAACAGATGTGTAGGTTTGGATATGGGTCTCACCAGGTGTCGAACAGCGATACCTGGGGCCGGCTAACGACAGATATGCTTAATGACGGTTTGACTGCTGAGGCTTATTCCAGCGAACATTGGGTGTTTGCTGATGGCATGTATCCGCGTCCCAAAGGGATTGAGGACACGGATATTGCTATTCTTGCTGCTACGCCTGTGATTCTTAATGCAGATAGTGATACAGAGTACGACAAAATGTTCACACTCAACTGCGGCTTCCGACTTGGTGATGTTGATGGTGTTACATGGACAACGGATTCACCTCTGTTGATTCATGGCAACGAAGTAAGCATTGTTGATGCCATTCCAAATAGCGACTACTATAATCTCTATGCCCGCTACGGCGATGCAAATCGCATGTTTGAGTTTAGGGCGAGCTCAATAGGATCGTCCGATACGCTTGTTGTCACTACTGACCACCCCTATGTGTTCGACGGTAACACTTATAATCAAAGCGGCACATACAATGCAGTTTATTCATCAGCAAGCGGTTGCGACAGCATCGTAGTTTTACAGTTGACGGTGTTTATTCAACCAGAGGCCACATTCTCTTCTGACATTACAGTATGCCAAAGTGAAAACGAGATAAAAATACCATTCACTCTGACCGCGGGTGCAGCACATCAAGCCGAAGTAACTTTCAATGCTTCGTCCCAACAACAAGGCTTCGTTAATGGGACTTATCCTGTTCAAAACAATATGGTTATCATCCAGATGCCTACCCAAGTAAATGCAGGTAATGGGCAATGCACGATTCAATTGCAAGACACATTATCGCTTTTAAGTACGGTGGCAGCAAACGTACAAATGGACATCATGCTTGACGGTTTCCTGCACCAAAAGTTTGGCACCGTGCTTTTGGTGGATAACAACCCGAGCAATGGCCTACCAGGATGGCAAGACATGTCGTTCACCGCTTTCCAATGGTACAAGAACGGCAATGCTATACAAGGTGCCAACGAAGCGTTTATTTATGAGCGCAATGGATTAAATGGCGAATATCAAGTACTGCTAACCAACACTGATGGAAAACAGATTCTTTCGTGTCCCGTTGAGATAATAAGCGATAAGGGATCATATTTGTTGTTGGGCAACATTATCAGCCAAGGAGACATGCTTCGTTTACAAGATGATTGCAATGGTTTTGCTTATCATATCTTTACGGTACAAGGCTCAATGCTTGACAATGGCATAGTGACGGATAATCAGATAGCCGCCACCATGCCCGCTGGTTTATATATACTCATACTCACCGACCCGTCAGGGCTTCAATATGTAGAGAAATTCTTTATCAAATAAATGGCTTATCCCTTATGAAAAAGATATTAAACATTGTTGCACTATTATTGATTAGTACGACTGGAATTGCACAGACAACAACATTTGACAACACCAACATAGCCTATTTGTCGATTGGAGGTGGAATGACCAACTGCAAGTACGAAACAGGCTATAAATGCGCTCCTAATGGCTCGTTTGTTACCGACTTGGGATACATCCGTATGTTTAATCACGGTCTTGGCTTGGGTATAGGATTACGAACAACCAATATGGGAAGCACTGTCAATTTTACTAAACAATTCGCCCTGCAAACGGGTCTGCTTGATGCCGAAGGAGAGTACTACGACCTCTCAACAGCATATACTGATGTGAAAGAGAAGCATACACTATGGTATATAGATGTACCTATATCGCTCCACTATCGTTATCTCTTTACCGAAAAATGGGGACTGACAGCTACTGCAGGTCTCAGTTTAATGCTATCTGCTTCAACCACATATAACACGATGTCCGGACGCATCACCAACGAGGCCTACTATCCGGTATGGAATGTTACCCTTCACGACATTGATGGTATTTACGACTCGCAAGACATCATACTTTCGTCAGGAAAAGAACCTGCTTATCGTAAGGTTGGAGTAGCGTTGGACCTATCAGCAGGGATAATCTTTCGCCTGACCCCGAATCTAAACATGGCCACAGGCTTCGCTTATTCCCAAACGTTGACTAATATACTATCTAATAGCCCTGCCAATTCACTTGTTGTTCAATCACTTGATGAGCGCAAAGCCCAGTCCTATAACATCCATCTCAAAATAGGCTTGGAGTACTGCTTCTAAAACTGAAGATTATGTGATGTCATCAAGCCTCTGCTATCATGAACTTTGCTTCGTGGTGGCTGGGTTGTTTTTCCAAATTTTCCCTACATTTGCCCCGACAAAAATATCAAACCATGAAAACCTCCAAAAAAGAAGTATTAGCCGAAGTCAAGCGTTACATCATCATCACTTTGGCGTTGTTTACCATGTGCTTGGGCTGGACGGCCTTCCTCATCCCGAACCACCTCATGGGCGGCGGCGTGAGTGGCATCGCGGCCTTGATTTATTGGGGCACGGGGCTCTCTACAGGTATCTCCGTGTTCGTCATCAACGCGATACTATTGGCCATTGCGCTGAAAGTTATCGGAGTGGGCTTTGGCATCAAGACGGGCTATTCCATCATCATGGCTTCAGCTTTTATGTCGCTGTTGCAGCATTTCATCACCGACCCGATGATGGCGGGCACCTTACAGCCTTTTGTCTCTGACCATTTCCTTGCAGCCATCCTCGGTGGCGGCTTGGCGGGCCTGAGCATCGGCGTGGCCTTTACCCAAGGCGGCAGCACAGGCGGTACCGACATCATCGCCATGATTGTGTGCAAATACCGCAACATCTCGCAAGGGCGCGTCATCCTGCTTTGCGACATCATCATCATTGCCTGCGGCTTCATTGTGGGCAACACCGTTGAGGATTTCATCTACAGCTTCGTGGTGATGGGCGTGTGCAGTTATTGCATCGACCTCGTGCTGACCGGCAACAAACAGACCGTTCAAGCTTTCATTTTTACTTCCGAGCCCGACAAAGTGGCCGACCGCATCGCCAACGAGATGCAACGTGGCGTGACCGTTATCAACGGCACGGGCTGGTACACCAAAAAAGAAGGCCCCATCCTCATGGTGGTGGCGCACAAACGTGAATCGCAAATGATTTTACGCATCGTGAAAGACGAAGACCCCAAGGCCTTTATGACGATGAATACGGTGATGGGCGCCTACGGTAAGGGGTTTGAGCCGATGAAACGATGAAGATATCGGATTATTTGGATTTAGTCTTTTACCTCTTCCGAGGAGATTCCAAGAATACCATCGCGGTTTAGCGTGACGCGGAAGGTCTTGTATTCCACCTGATTCTCCCACTTGAACTGCATCACGAAACACAGGACGTAAACACGATCCGCCTCGACAGTTGTCAACTGCCGTAGCTCGTCGAGACAGTCGAGGTGGTGTACTGGGTTGTCCATTTTCTTGGTAAGGTAGTTGATGTGGTAGCGGATGATGTCATTGATGCCGCGGAAATCGTAGTTGTACTGGTTGCGTAGCACATTATTGTCGATTTCCACCCGCTTGCGATACAGGATGATTCTCTCATCAAAGAGGTGGTTATCGGCTTCCAAAGTGTTGCGGTTGCGCATTTTCAGCACATTGGCGGGCACCTTGTCGTCCGTGATAAAGTCCATGCCCTCCTTGATCCAGCCTACCTTCCGATCCTTGATGTTGACCACCGTCTTGTTGTCGTAATATTTGTCTTTCAGTTGGTAGGCAAACAGCCAGCGCGTGAGTTCCTTGATGCGATCCTTGAGGATATAGAAAAGGACGAGTATAAAGAAAATCAAACTAGGATAGTTGCCCAAATATTTCTGGAAGGGCATGGTGATGAGCAGATACACCATCATGGCGAGGCCGGCAGCGAGGCTGAACGAGATTTGCTTCACAGCCTGTCCGTCTTGCGTGGTGTTGGCTTTCAAGAACAAGGCGCTTTCGATGTATTTCTTGAGCAGGCTGTGCCGGTGCAGCAGGCGACGGTTGTTGTCTTTGTCGTCGATGATGACATGGCTGTAGCCTTTGTTGGTCTTATAAGCCTTTTCCTCAAAAAGCATGTCAGCCAAAACCCTGAACGCATCACTCACTCCCGGTTGATTGGCGTTGTGGATGGCTTTAATGATTTTCATCGTCCTGATTTCGAGTTGGTGGCTCATGAATTCGTCAGCAAAACTGAAGTTGGAGCGTATGTCTTTGTCGTTGATTGAGCCAGCTGGGTCGAAAAGGCGGCGATAGCATTGCAGGACACGGGTCACATCGGCGGCATAGGCCATACACCGTTCCTTGATTCCTGCATCGTCAGGGTGTTTTATGATGTCGGCAGACTCGTTGCGGATGGAACTTTTGAAGATGGAGCCAAAGAGTTTCAACTGAAACTCAAGTTCTTGGGTGTATTCCTCCGAAGGTGCCGAAAGAGCTGCGTCCAAAGCTTTTTTTACATGTAGCAAAGGAGCTCCGTCGCCTTCCACCATCTGTTTTAAGGTGAATGCCGGAGTGAGCAACCTCACGTTCGACTTCATGTCGGCATAAAACCGCTCCTTGCTGTAGGTTGCCTTGTTGATGTCCAGACCATTAGGGATGAAAATCCATGAATTGACGTCAAAATGGTCTACCTTGACACCCTCGGTGCCGCTAAATCCCACCTTGAATTCAATGGAAAACTTGTCGTGTATTTTGGTCTGGATCTCAATCATGGGGTGATGCTTGGATTAGAAGAACAGTCCTGGGGTGATGTTCATCCAACGCAACACGGTCTCACCCCAAAGCAGAATCAGAATCCACGCGAAAGTCATCATGGTGATGCCAAACTTGAAAGCATCGGTTTGGCTGTACATATTGGTGTTGTAAAGTAGTGCCGCAGGTTTGCTGTTGAACGGCAACACATAGCAATGTTCGATGAGCATGGCTACAGGCAGGGAAAGGCTCATTAGCGGGAAACCGAAGCGGGCCTCCACGCCAAGGGCGATGGGCACGAACACCATGGTGCGGATGGTCTTGCTTTGGAACACAAGGCCTGAATACATCATCAGGAAGGTTAGGATGACATAAAGCACCCAGAAAGGCGTGTTTTCGGTAATGCCGAGACTGTCAAAAGCCGCATTGACCATGGTATTGGGCAGGTCGGTGGCGTTGAGGCCGGAACCGAGGGTATAAGCACCGGCCGAGAAGAGCATAAGATGCCAAGGGATGTCCACGTCGTTCCATTTCACCACGCCGATGCCTGGCAGCAAGGCCAGAATGGCGCCAAGCAAGGCCACGATGGTCTCATCGATTTCGTGGAAGGTACCTTTGGTAACCCACAAGAAAAGCACCAAAACGAAGATACCTACGGCTTTGTATTCCTCCGCTTTCATCTTGCCCATGGCATCGAGTTCCTTTTTCAGGCGTTCCAGTCCGCCTTCAATTTGAGGCTTCTGCTCTTCTTTCTTCATCGGGAAGAAGATATACATGCCCACAAGCAGACCCACCACAAGAGTGATGACACTCATTGGACCTACGGCTATGAGCCAGTCGGCATAGCCGAAGTTGCAACTGCCCGCGAAACCGGCAATCAAGGAAATGGCCAACAGGTGGGCGCCGCTGCCCGTGTAGAAAGCGTTGGCACCGATATTCACCTGAAACAGATTCTGGATGACGAGGTTGCGTCCGAAGTTGTTGCGATGGTCGCCTGAAGCACCGTAGATGGCACAAACCGTCATGAAAATGGGCAGCATGATGGTAGCTTTCACCGTGGTGGCGGAGATGAAAGCCGAGAGTACGAGGTTGATAATCAAGAAACTCCACAACACGCCTTTGGCACTCTTGCCGAACTTAATCACAAAGGCCAGTGCCAGACGTTTGGCGAATTGCGTCTTGACCAACATACTGGCCAAAACGAAAGAAAGGATATTGAGCCACATGACCGGATGACCGAGTTGTGCCAGCGCCTCTTTCTGCGTGGTGACGTTGCAAATCACCGTACCGAGGATGATGAGTAGGGAGGTCAAATAATTTGGGATGGCCTCCGTCATCCATAAAATAAGGCCGGCGATGAAGATGGCGAACATGGCGTAATTGGAGCGGATAAAAGCATCCATGCCAATTTCGTTGGCGCGTTTCAAGGCCTTTGCTGTAAGCAACTCTGGGTTGAGGTTGTCAATGAACCCGATTGGGCCGAACCAATAGAGCAGGACAAGAGCGAGGATGGCGAGTGGCCCACCGAGACGGGCCATCCACATCTCAAAGGAGGATTTCTGCATCTTGGGCAGTTTTTCCACCTTATAATTATTCATATCCAGCGGGTCGAATGTGCTCATGGGTATAAAATTGGTAGAGACGCGATTACTCGCGTCTCTACAATTTAACAATTATTTCCAGTTCTTATAAGGATTCTTCATCAACATGGAGTTGAAATACTTGGGGTCGCCAGTGACTTCCTCGCCGAGCCATGCGGGCTTGTCGAAGGGTTCATTCTCATCGGCGAGCTCCACCTCGGCGACGATGAGGCCGTCGTTGTCACCGTAGAACTCATCCACTTCCCAAGTGTGTTTCCCGTCGGTGTTCTTCACAAGATAGCGAGTCTTGTCGATCACGCCAGGTTCACAAATTTCAAGCAAGCTTTGGATTTCCTCCACAGGGACTTCCTTTTCCCACTCAAAACGAGCGGCACCAGAAGCGTTGCCGATGCCTTTGATGGTGATGTAGCCCTTGTCGCCCTTCACACGCACACGGACGGTACGTTCG
>JAEEGJ010026292.1_pt1 | contig 11815 bp, 10 predicted proteins | sample 8958761 | NCBI WGS metagenome assembly JAEEGJ01 (sample SAMN16246546, study PRJNA631951) | gut metagenome | biome: gut microbiome; feature: rumen; material: RS-attached | host: Bos | place: Iran: Karaj | collected 2018-10
CAAGGATTCGATTTAAGAAGGTTTAATTTAATAGTATGATTATTCCGCAAATATCATACTATAAACACAAATAAAGTTAGAGTTTGATTGATAGAGGAATTGTTTTTCTTTCAGTATAAGATTATACAGTACCTTTGCGGCATGAAAACAAGCAAATTCATTACCTTAACGGCCTTAGCCTTTTGGCTGAACATGCCATTACATGCCCAGTTCAATACAATAGGCATAATCAGCAACAAGCGTATAAACACAACAAATCCATCAAAGTCACATGAAGCTTTGACGGATAGCATCGTATTAGCTGACTCCATTTCAGAATCCAAGACTACGAGTATTGATGGGGACGGTCAAGCCATTGATTCCTCAATGAGTAATCAGGATTTAATGTCACTTGTTGCCCTTCCCCTGAAGAATATCCATATCAGTTCTGGGTTTGGTATGCGTATGCATCCAATCTACCACAAACGAATCTTGCATAATGGCATAGACCTTTCTGCACGATATGAGAATGTCTATTCGATGTTCCCTGGTACTGTTATTAAAGTAGGACAGGATAGCAGGTCAGGGAAGTTCGTGACAGTTAGGACAGGAAATTACGCCATCAGTTACTGCCACCTCTCTCAGCAGCTCGTCAAGGAGAAGGAGTTTGTCAATGCCGGAACAAACATCGCCATTTCGGGCAACACAGGTGCATCTACAGGGCCACACCTTCATATCACTGCAAAAAATAATGGGAAAGCATTCAATCCCATGATTCTCCTGAATCTAATCGCTAAGATGATATAGTTGTACTCCCACCTTATTGCCATAAGCCCCATTATGAGAATGAGGTGCCGTATGAGGTGCCGGAAAGTTGGGAGTGGACAACGATAGGAGAAATAGCGTCCTCTATATTGTACGGAGTTAGTGAATCTGCAAAAGAAATTGGACAATACAAGTTGTTACGCATAACAGACATTCAGAATAATAAGGTCAACTGGGAAACGGTGCCATTTACCGATTACGATAAAAATAAGGCACAGGCTTATTTGTTGACTGATGGCGACATTTTGTTTGCCAGGACTGGTGCAACAGTGGGGAAGTCGTACTTGGTTGAGGGATTGAAGGATTCAGCTATTTATGCTTCTTACCTTATTAGGGTTCAAACTTCAAGTGTTATTCTTCCAGCATACATTAAATTCTTCTTAGAGTCAGGCTTCTATTGGGAGCAGATTTCTCTCAATTCTGTAGGTATAGGCCAACCGAACGTAAATGGAACAACTTTAGCCGCATTGACCATTCCTATTCCGCCATATCGTGAGCAATTACGTATAGTGGAGGAAGCAAAAAAGTGGTTAATGGTTATTGATGGGCTTGATGTTGAAATAGAAGATTTGCAAACTTCCATTGAACATACCAAGTCCAAGATCCTTGACCTCGCCATTCATGGTAAACTCGTTCCACAAGACCCGAATGACGAGCCAGCGATTGACCAGTTAAAACGCATCAACCCCAAGTTTGCTCCTTGTGATAACGCGCATGATACCAACCAACTGCCAAATAGTTGGTGTTGGACAACATTAGGAAGTCTATTTCAGCATAATACTGGCAAGGCATTGAACAAGTCTGATTCTCAGGAAGGTCTGTTGAAACCCTATCTTACAACTTCCAATGTGTATTGGAATTGCTTTGATTTTTCCGAAGTAAAAGAGATGTTTTTTAAGGATTCTGAGTTGGAGAAATGTACCATTATCAAAGGAGACTTGTTAGTATGTGAAGGAGGTGACATCGGGCGAGCTGCTATTTGGAACTATGATTATGGCATATGTATTCAAAATCATATTCATAGGTTAAGAGCTAAAGGGGATGTTTGCCAGATTCTTTATCTATATGTTCTTATGCTCTATAAATGGACAGATAAGATACATGGGAAAGGAATAGGACTTCAAGGTCTATCTTCTGGATTGTTAGATAAACTTGTAGTCCCATTGCCTCCTTACAATGAACAACTCCGTATTGTTGCCAAAATCGAAGAACTCTTTGCGGTTCTTGATGAAATACAGAAATCCATAGAGGCTTAACCCCTATGGATTTCCTTTTTTACCATGTCACCACTTTATCCACTATCTGCCGTTGCTCGGTGGCGGTGCGACGGAGATAAATGCGCGTGGTCTCGATGCTTTCATGTCCCATAAGGTCGGCAAGAAGGGCAATGTCATTGAACTTGTCGAGGAAGTTTTTGGCGAAGCGATGACGGAATGAGTGTGGATAGACTACTTCACGATTCAGCCCATACTTGTCTGCAAAATGTTTCAACTGGATAGCGATGCCCCGTGTGGTTATGCGCTCCCCATAGCGATTAAGGAAGATGTAGCCGCTTGAAACGCCTTTGTCTGTCAGCCATTGCCTTGCCTCCTTCTGAAGGTTCTTTGGAATATAGAGCCGACGAAGTTTGCCCCCTTTGCTATAGATGTCAAGATGTCCTACGGATACATGTTCAGCCTTAATCTGTAACAACTCACTTACTCGGGCTCCCGTTGCCGCCATGAACCATACAACGAAATACCATTCTTCATAGCCATCAGCTTTTAAGTGGGTCTTCAGAAACTTGTAGTCCTCGTTACTAATGACATTCTCCAGGAAGTTCTTCTGCTGCACCTTCACGAACTTCATCTTCAGTTTGTCCTTCTTGATGAACTCCAGATACTTGTTGATTCCCTGCAACCGCAGATTGACCGTCTGCGGTTTGAAGTTCTCCATCAGATACCCTTTGTAAGCCAAAAGGTTCTTCCTGTTAATCTCTTTGTACTTCGCATAAAAGTACTTCACCGTCCACACATACGATGTGACGGTGTTCTTAGCCAAATCTAACTTGCTAAGATGCTTCTCAAAATTTGTTACCATATTATTTCTGTTTAGAAATGAAACAGTAACAATATAAGAGCAACCTAACGCGCATTATGAGAATGTGCCATCAAATTGGGTTGTTTGTAAGGTTAAGGATGTGTTTAGAATTAATCCCAAGACAAAGGCTGATGATGACATGGAAGCAGGGTTTGTCCCAATGTCGAATATTCAAGATTCATATAATAATAACTTTAGTTATGAACTAAGAGCTTGGGGAAATATCAAAAAAGGATACACCCATTTTGAAAATGGAGATATTGTTGTCGCTAAAATATCACCTTGCCTTGAAAATCGCAAATCAGCTATTATGGCTGGACTGCCGAATGGTATTGGGGCTGGCACAACGGAACTTAATGTCTTTCGCTCTGATTATGTCCATCCCCTCTATGGGCTATTCTTTTTCAAATCAGACTATTTCATATCTCAATGTGTTGGGACTTTCAATGGTGTAGTTGGACAACAGCGTGTTTCAACGAAGACAATTGAAGATATCGCATTACCTGTACCACCTCGCTCAGAGCAAGAACGTATAATAAATAAGGTAAACGATTTATTTCAGATTCTTGATAACATCAGCGCCGAACTATAGGTTGGCACTGATGTTGTCTAAGATGCGATAGTGTTGCTGAATTGCTCTAACAATTCTTTCTTGTTCTTCTATTGGGGGAACTGGAATAACTAATTCACGAAACATTTTTTTATTCAAATGTGGGATGGCTGAGCCAACCTTATTTTCCCGTAAAGCCCGTTGATACAGTTTTACGAAATAGAGAACATATTGGGCATTCATATTATTGGCTATATCAAGCACTTTCATTGTACTTCCTTGATAACCTTCCATTGGAGTGTGAAATACCTCTCCAGAGTTCTCCCCGTCAACAAGAATTAACGTTGTACCTGTTGGCACGTACTTTCCTGACTGTTTTGAGGCATAGTTGCCAGTCCTTAATCCTTTAACATCAATATAAGGATATTCTTTATCAGTAAAAGGCTCACCTTCGTTCAGAGTGCAGATATTTCCAAGGGGGATTTTGAGCCAGGAATCGGGCAGATTCTCATAATGCGCGTTATCACAAGGAACGAATGACGGATTGATACGCTTCAAAAGTTCAATGGCAGGTTCATCATTCGGGTCTTGTGGAACAAGCTTACCATGAATGGCGAGGTTAAGAATCTTGGACTTAGCCTGAGCAATGGACGTCTGCAAATCTTCTTTTGCGGTTTCCAATGTGTCAATCAAAGAGAACCATTTGTCGACTTCGTTTATAATGCGCCTTTGTTCTTTTTGTGGTGGGAGTAAGAAAGGTATAGCCCCTAATACGCTTTGGTTAAGATTGTCCATTGTTGCGCCAACACATTCTTTACTAAGAATTGTTTGCACATATTCTGACAGATAAAACAATTGGATATAACGTGGCTCGACATAAGGCACATGAAGAAAAAAGGAACCTGTACCACAAAGCCAGTCAACAACAGTTTCTTTGACTATGGCACATTTCTTTAAATCTCCTCTTCTTGCTATCAGTATATCATCTACAGAAAGTCTGTAGCGACTTAGTTTTTGCGCTTTCTCATTAGACACCATCATTAGATTGTCATGGAGAATGTCACCCGCTACAATATTCATAGGATTAATAATAGGAACGCCTCCAACTGAAACGTAGTCCGCTTTATGCACCATAGAACCAAAAGGACCAGTAGAGAACTTGGAACATATTCTTTCAAATCTACAACTTATCCATCCTTTTGGCACCTCAAACGGCACGTTCTCATAATGGGGCGTATCGGAAGCAGACTTCTTGCTACGCTTAATCTTTCCTTCTTTGATTAAGCGTTCTTTCTCAGCACGAATGCGCTCAAGCAATACAGATGCAGGTTCATCGTTCGGATCTTGCGGAACGAGCTTACCACGAATAGCAAGGTCGAGTATCTTTTGGCGTAGTTTCTTTGTGTCCATATCAATCCTCCTTGCTTTCTTCATATTCCAGAATCCATTGTTTCACCTTTGACTGAAGGGTGGCTTTATCCGGAATACACAGTTCGTATGACGTAGCGTAAACATTGGCATCTTCGGGCAACGTCAATTCCACTAGAGCATCGTCTTTGTCCTTACATAGGAGTATTCCTATTGTCGGCTTTTCAAAAGCCTCTTTAACATGTCGGTCGTAGTAGTTGACATACATTTGCATCTGCCCAAGGTCTTGGTGCGATAGGTCACCTGCCTTCAAGTCCACAAGGACATAGCATTGAAGTAGACGATTATATAGCACTAAGTCCACATAGAAGTGTCTTTCGTTGAATGTGAACTTCTTCTGTCTTGCCTCGAATAAGAATCCCTTTCCCATTTCAAGCAGGAAATCCTGTAGCTTGCTGATAATTGCTGATTCCAAACTTGATTCACTGAAACTGCTATCACGTTTCAGACCAAGGAACTCTAACGTAAGCGGGTCTTTTATGATGTCTTTAGGCTTTTCTACCGTTTGACCTTCCTGCGACAGGCGCATAACCTCCTCTTTATCACGACTCAGTGCCAGACGCTCATAAAGACTTGCACCATATTCGCGCTTCAGTTGGCGAACGCTCCAGTCTTGTTTCTGACATTCAATCTCGTAGAAACGACGTTCATCATCATTCTTGATGCGCATAAGTACCAGATAATGAGACCAGGAGAGCGTAAAAGACTGAACGTTCTCAGATTTCCGAGACGGTGTTTCGGAAATCACAGGAGAATGATTGTCGGATGTCCGAAACAGTGTTTCGGATTTCGTCTGACCGTCAGAAAAAATTGAATATACCTGATAGAACTTCCTACAGTTTTCCAAAGTATCAACAGACCATCCATCTCCATACTTGTCAGTCAATCTTGTTGATAGATTTTTCAAAACTGCCTTACCATATTGAGCGCGTTGCTCTCCTTGCTGCTCATCCTCAACAATATAATGTCCAACACCATAATAGGTGTAAACCATTGTTGTGTCAATAGCAGTCTTAACCCTTTTCCGGGCTAGGTCTATCAATGCGGATATGCGCTCAAAAAGAGCATCTTCCCTTAACTGTATATCATTCATGCTTAATCCTCCTTGATATTTGACATTAACTCTTGCAGTTTTGCAACAGCCTTGCTGATATTGTCGCTCTTTTGCTGAATGGTCTGCATCAATTCTGCCAATGTCATGTCATCATCGTCGTTGGTCTGCTTGATCCAGGAAATATCAAGACTGGTCTTATCACGCTTCAGCAATTCCGAAACGGGGTATTTGCGCCAACGGCCATTGGGGTTCTCCTCGCTGTAGGTTTCCTTTCGCAGACTGATGTCCTCTGCATGATAACAAGCCACGAAATCGTCAAGGTGGTGACGCATCATGGGCTTGGTGGCCAGTGTGTGCTTGATGCCTGTACGGTAGTCGTAGAACCAGACATCCTTTGTCTGCTCTCCTTTCTTGAAGAAGAGTACATTGGCTTTCACTCCTTGGGCATAGAAGATACCTGTCGGGAGGCGAAGGATGGTATGGAGGTTGAAGTTCTTCAAGAGTTCCTTGCGTATGGTCTCGCCGGCACCGCCTTCAAAAAGTACGTTATCGGGAAGGACAACGGCTGCACGACCGGTGTTCTTCAGCATAACCATGATGTGCTGGAGGAAGTTGAGCTGATTGTTCTTCGTCTCTACATAGAAGTCGGGACGGTCAATATCGACACTTCCTGCCGGACGGGTACCGAATGGAGGATTGGCAAGAATGACATCGACGAGCTTCTGCGGTTGCTTCTCCAGAGAATCTTCACAGAGTATCGGGCTGCGGTCTGTTCCTATGCCATGAAGGTAGAGGTTCATGGATGCCAGCGTCACTACGAGGGCAGTATTGTCATAACCCGTAAGAGCTTTCTCACGAAGGAAGTCACGCTTGGCTTTGTCCTGCGACTGGTTCTTCATGTAGTCATAAGCAGCCAATAGGAATCCACCTGTACCACAGGCAGGGTCACAAACCGTTTCACCAATCTGCGGACGGGTGACATCTACCATTGCAGAAATCAAAGAACGTGGCGTAAAGTATTGCCCCGCACCGCTCTTCTTGTCCTGGCCGTTCTTTTCAAGGATGCTTTCATAGATGGCACCTTTGACATCACCATCCATCACCAACCATTGCTCTTCGTCAATCAGTGTGATAACCTTGCGAAGATAGACAGGCTTGTCAATCTTGTTCTGTGCCTTCACGAAGATGGTGCCGATGAGGTTTTCCTCTTCTGACAGCTTCTTCAGCGTCTCTTCATACTGATTGATGAGGTCAAGGCCATCCAGTTCAATGAGGTCTTTCCATCTGTAGCCTTCAGGGATGGAAGAGTCCTCGCCAAAGGTCTCCACGTTCTCATCGTCCATCTTCAGGAATAGAAGGTAGGTAAGTTGTGTGATATAGTCTGTGAAGCCGATGCCTTGCCCAGAGAGGGTGGTGGCCAGCGTCCACACTTTCTTTGTAAGTGATGTCTCTTTATTTGTTGCCATATTATGTTATGCTGTTTTTCTGTATAATAAGAACTTCGACAAGGAAACAAGGGCTTCATCCGCCTGTGACTTGCCGCCAAAGGCTTTGATGAGTTGCGCAGCTCGTGTCTTGTCATCGTCAATAATATCCTTGATGGTGCACGCACCATTGGAAGCAATGTAGTCAACAATTTGACGGATGATGGTTATCTGCGATTCTGTCACAGTACGCTGCACCTGTCCGTACCATAGGTTGAAACGCTGTTGTGCAGAGGGATAGAGGCTTTCCAATGTCTCAATCTGATGATTGGCGAAGCGAACCAACTGAATGATGTTCGTCAGAGCTTCCTTTTCTTCCTTGGTGCTATGTTTCTTGACAGATTGCGGATTGACGATAGTGTAGCAGTTCCACAGACGCGAAGTCTGGAACTTATTATTCGCCAGTTTCAGCTTGTTCTCCAAATCCTTCAGTGTTGCGTAGGTCAAAGGCTCTCCGTCGTTGTTGTAAATCATACGTAGGGCTTCTATCTCGTCCTGGTGCTCATCGCAATACTGCTCAAAAGCCGATGTCACTTCCTTGGCTTCCTCTTCAGAGAAGCCCTTGGAGATAAGTTGGTCTTCTCCCGGCATCAATGTCTCAATGAAGCCCGCTGCAAGAATAAGCAGATATTGACGTGCCTCAGGATGGTGGGTCAGTGGAACCACCAGTCCTTTCCTTTCAAGATTAGGTTCGTCGATACTTTCGTATGGAGGAAGGGAGTTTTTCTCAAAGGCATCAAAGATGGCAGCAGAGATTTCCTGCATCCCGCTATAGGCTAACCTCTGGAACTCTTCCCGTTGCTTGTCCGTACACTTATTGTAGATACGTGCAAGCTTGGCTGCAATCAGACGCAAATAGTCATCGTTGACGTTGCCATGTGTCAGCAGTTCCAGCAAACGTTTGAGCGTGATGGTCTGCACAGGCTCGCCTTCACCTGGAGCCGTAATTGTCTTCTGACTTTCGGTAACTCCTACAGCATCGACAAGGAAGAAGCAATCCTTGCTAAAAGCATTGGGCGTAACATTGCGCAACTGGTCGTCGCCGATAGTGCGAACGCCACGTCCTTTCATCTGGATATACAAAGGTTCTGAAGCCACGTCGCGCATGAATATCAGCACTTCAAGCGGCTTTACATCTGTTCCCGTAGCAACCAGCGTACAGGTAACGGCAATACGGAACTCCTTGTCATTACGGAACTGACGTATCAACTCGTTACTGTCACCTGCGGAATAGGTTATCTTCTGCACGAATTTGTCATCTGTCCGGTCGAATACCTCTTTGGCGATACGCACGATATTGTTGGCATGTATTTCGTTCAAAGCAAAGATGAGCGTCTTGGGCAGATAGTCCATGTTGGGGTCGCGCTGCGGGTCGGTGAACATCTCCGTGTAAACGGCATCACGGTATGTTTCAAGCACGAGTTTTATTTGAGCCGGATTGATGACACTGCGGTTCAATTCCTCTTTGGTGTAGTTCTTGGTTTCCTCGTTGCGTACCGTCTCAACCTTACCAGTATAGCGTGTTTCGCGTCTGAGTTTGTCGCCTTTGAGGATGGCCCCGCCATTTTCTGTCGCCTCGGTCTTGATGCGGTAGATACGGGCATCCACGTTCACACCATCCACGATGGACTGCTCTAAAGTGTAATTTACGACGATATTGTTATTGAAGAATGCTTTCGTTTCTGGTACTGGCGTTGCAGTCAAGCCAATGAGGTTGGCGGTATTGAAGTATTCCAGCACTTTCTTCCAGTTGCCATAGATAGAACGGTGGCATTCGTCAATGATAATCAGGTCGAAGAAATCTGGTGGAAGCGTCATGTTGCCAGTCAGCTGTACTTCACCTGTAGTCGTGTCTTCATCGTCATCATCATTATCAACAATCTCCTGCCCGGTAAGCAGAGAGAACAGACGTTGTATGGTAGAGATAACCACGTTGCTGTCGGACGGAACCTTTGCTGATTTCAGTCGGTTGACCGTATAGATGGTGTTGAACGGATCACCATTTTCCGTTAGGCGGAACATGCCGAACTCTCCTTCTGCCTGCTTTCCGAGGTTGTTTCGGTCAACAAGAAAGAGGATGCGCTTCATGGGGGTGAAAGCCAAGAGGCGGTAAGCTGCCAGACAAGCCGTGTAGGTCTTTCCTGCACCTGTAGCCAATACGATCAATGCCTTTTTCTGTCCAGTACGGAAGCTGTTCTCCAATTCCGTAATGGCTTCATATTGACAATCGCGCAATCCTTTCTTTTTCAGGGTGGGCAAACCTGCGTATGGGTCTTCTATTCCCAGCATTTTTACGATTTCCTTTGGCGTATGAATGCGGTTTAACTCTATAAGTTCACCATCTTCATCCCTGAAGTCTCGGAAAATCGTTTCTTCGCCATTGGATTGGTAGATGATGGGCAAAGGACGAGAATAGGCTTTATAGCATTCTGGTACACCACGCGCATATAAGTCTGCCTGTTCGCAAACTTTGTCAGAAGTGACATCAACTTCCTTCCGTTTAGCTTCAAGAATACCAACTGCCATACCGTTGATGAACAGGAAGTAGTCAGCTTCCCGATTTCCTTCAAGCAGACCTTCACGGATAGCAGCAGCTGTAAGAGTGGGAGAATAGAAATCTCTATCAACCACTTTCCAACCAGCGTCCTCAAACATCTGGTCTATCTTGACTCTTGCTTTTTCCTCTGGTGTCATAATCGTCCTTCCGATAAATGCATATTATGGGAATATGGTGCAAAGGTACTCATTTTTAGCGAAAACAGGCCAATTTTACATTATAAATAAGAGAAAAATGCAATTTAGGGGGCTTTTTGCTGAACTATTCACCATTATTTGAGTAAAATCCGTTACCTTTGCATGTCGATATGATAGTTATATCAAACTTTGAGTGACGCAATGTTAGACAGACCAAGAATCATCAATGTGGAACGCAAACCGAGCAAATGCCCAGTTTGCGGTGAACGTGTAGTGGATATTATCTATGGCACTGGTGAAATGACAGAAATAGAGTTTACCCTCGAATATAGGAAAGAGGGCATCATGGGAGGTGACAACATTCCTCGTCGCCCGCCAATATGGGCATGTGTCTGTGGGTGCAAGCGTTTCCGCAAGGTGAATCCTGATGGTACAGATGCGCCAGTCAAAGTGAAGTTGTTGAAGAATATCCGCAAAGCACCTGCCACGAAGATAGATTGGGAATCTGAAGGGGTAAAGCGTGTTCTGAGTGGCGAGTTCAAAAGGGATATTCATCACTTCATAGTTGAAGTCACTACAGAGTTGGGCGAAAAAGAAAGCCTCTCCATTACAGCCCTAAGCGGCACCGAAGCCGAGTATGAGGCAGAGAGAATCATTGCTATGGGGGCTACTGGTCTAACAGGCAGGAAATGCGTTTCAATGGAAGTGTTTGACAGGGCATAACCTATTCAAGCCCGTTTTAGGTGTTACGGTACATACAACAACACCCACTCCGCATAACGCCGACGCTCAATGGACGGTGTTTTCTTGCCCTTCCATCTACAGAACTGTACATAGTCTTCCTTGAAGTCGCGGATGCCAGCTTCTATCTTCTTCAGTAAAGTGCTCTTGGGGTATTTCTTCTTGCTCCCCAGAATCCTATAAGGCCCGACATTGTAGGCTAATGCGGCAAGCAACAAGGAGTCCCTGCCGTACTTGCTGAACATACCGCAAAACTCTTTTAGGTCTTTGCGCAGGAGTCGGTCGGCTTCGGCAAGAGACATATTCGATGAGTAAGTCTCGCCAGGTCTCAGCTTATGACCATACCCGACATAGGGATAATCCTTCTTTCGGTGCATACCTTCATAATACTTGATACAGCATACGGCTCGCTCAAAAGGTGGCAAGGCGTATATGCTGCTTACTGTCTCTAACTGTTTCGTTTCAGAGGGTTCTCGTGCCTGTGCATTTGCATTCAGGCACATGGCTATCAGATTGAATAGAATTACTGTTCTTGCTTTCATTATTAGCGTACTTTGAATTTGTTAATTTCGTCTATCATATTCTTCACATCGAGGTTCACAGAAACGAAATTCTGATACAGAATACGTTCCTTGGCATCAACTGAAGGGAAAGAATAAAACTTAGGAATCGGGTAGTGCTCGTAGTCTGCCTCTTCCTGCTGTATCTCCTTCATGTCGAAATCCGTCTTGCAGAGATTTACACGGGTTTTTCAGACGGAAACAATAAGAAAGAAAAGGCCAAATAAGTAACTGAATATCAATCGGTTAAGAAATTTTTGGAATTTTCTTTTCTTTGTCCAAATATCATTAAAAAGGCCATAATTTACCGATTTTTGTTCCTATTTTGTTTCTCGGAAACGCAGAAATGTGTTACCTTTGCGCCTTAGTGCAAGTCGCTGATAATCAGCGGAATACAAAAGAAACGAAATATTAATTGAGA
>JAEEGJ010026293.1_pt1 | contig 11815 bp, 13 predicted proteins | sample 8958761 | NCBI WGS metagenome assembly JAEEGJ01 (sample SAMN16246546, study PRJNA631951) | gut metagenome | biome: gut microbiome; feature: rumen; material: RS-attached | host: Bos | place: Iran: Karaj | collected 2018-10
ATACAAGCGCATCTGTAAGGAAGGTCCCGTGCTGGAAAAGGAGGAGATCGTATGGGAAGACTGAGCGTCGATCTCTGCGGCGTCGAGCTGGATAACCCTGTCATCCCGGCGTCCGGTACGTTTGGGTACGGCTGGGAGTTTGCCGAGCTGTACGACATCAATATATTAGGTACGTTCTCCATTAAGGGAACCACGCGGGAACCGCGCTTCGGCAATCCGACGCCGCGGATCGCGGACTGCCCCGCGGGCATGCTGAACGCCGTGGGCTTGCAGAACCCCGGCGTGGACCGGGTCATCGACACCGAGCTAATGAAGCTGAAAACGGTTTTTCATAAGCCGGTGATGGCGAACGTCAGCGGGTTTTCCGTTGCGGAATACGCGGAGGTCAGCGCAAAACTGGACGCGCAGCCGCAGGTGGGCTGGTTGGAGATCAACATCTCATGCCCCAACGTACACGGCGGCGGCATGAGCTTCGGCACCGATCCCGAGCAAGCGGCGGCTGTGGTGCGCGCGGTCAAGGCGGTGACGACAAAGCCCGTTATCATCAAGCTGACGCCGAACGTGACCGATATCGTGACGATCGCAAAAGCCTGCGAGCAGGCGGGCGCGGACGGGATCAGCCTGATCAATACCCTTCTGGGCATGCGGATCGACCTTTTAACCCGCAAGCCCGTTCTTGCCAACGTGACCGGCGGGCTTTCGGGTCCCGCAGTCTTTCCGGTCGCCCTGCGCATGGTATGGCAGGTCGCGCACGCCGTGAAGATCCCCGTTGTCGGCATGGGAGGGATTTCCTGCGCCGAGGATGTGCTGGAAATGCTGACGGCAGGCGCCGCCGCCGTTGAGGTGGGCGCAGCGAACCTGGTCGACCCGCTGGCGTGCAAAAAGATCATCGAGGCTTTACCGGAAGCAATGGACCGGTACGGTATTCGCAATCTTAGTGAACTGAGAGGAGCATAACATGGGAAAAGACGTCATCATCGCCTGCGATTTTCCGACCGCGGCGCAAACCCTGACCTTTCTGGACCGTTTTCCCGAACGGAAGCCCTTTGTGAAGATCGGCATGGAACTCTTCTATGCCGAAGGTCCGTCCGTCGTGCGCGAGATCAAGGCGCGGGGTCACAGGATCTTTCTGGACCTGAAGCTGCATGACATCCCGAACACCGTCAGAAAAGCGATGGCGGTACTGTCCGGACTTGACGCGGATATCGTGAACCTCCACGCCGCGGGAACGGCAGAGATGATGCGCGCCGCGCTGGAGGGGTTGACGCGAGCCGACGGCACGCGCCCGCTTTTGATCGCCGTTACGCAGCTTACCTCGACCGATCAGAACGCTTTGGAACACGAGCTTCTGATCGACCGCCCGATGGACGAGGTGGTTCTTGCTTACGCCGAGAATGCAAAAAACGCGGGCTTGGACGGCGTAGTCTGCTCGCCGCTCGAAGCGGGAAAGGTCCACCGGCGCTGCGGTTCCGGTTTTCTGACCGTCACCCCGGGCATCCGGTTCGCCGACGGGGAGAAGGGGGATCAGAAGCGGATCATGACGCCCGCGCAGGCAAAGATCGAAGGCGCGGACTACATCGTCGTAGGCCGTCCGATCACCGCCGCAGCCGATCCGGCGGCAGCATATGCGCGCTGCTGCGCGGAGTTTATAGATTAAGAAAGGAAACAAAAGGCATGGAACTGTCAACGCTGATCGCAAAGGACCTGCTGTCCATCCGCGCGGTCTTCTTCCGCCCGGAGGAGCCCTTCCTTTGGGCGAGCGGGATCAAGAGCCCCATCTACTGCGACAACCGCCTGACGCTCACGGCGCCCGCAGTCCGCAACGACGTGGAAAACGGGCTCTGCGAGCTTGTCCGGACGTACTATCCGGAGGTCGAAGTTTTGATGGGCACATCCACTGCGGGCATCGCGCACGCCGCCATCGTCGGACACCTTTTGGGTCTGCCGATGGGTTACGTCCGCGGCGGGAACAAGGATCACGGCCGTCAGAACCGCATCGAGGGACGGCTGGAACCCGGACAGAAGGTCGTCGTGGTGGAGGATCTGATCTCCACCGGCGGATCCGTCATCGAGGTCGTCGAAGCGCTGCGCGACGCAGGCGCAGAGGTCCTTGGCGTCGTATCCATCTTCACCTACGGCATGAAAAAAGGCTTGGACCGGCTTTCTGAAGCGCAGGTCGAAAACCATTCCCTGACGGACTTCGACCGCATCGTCGCGGTCGCCGCCGAAGAACACTACATCAAGGCAGAAGACGTGGAACGGCTGATCGCCTTCCGCGATAACCCATCGGATGAAAGCTGGATCGGAGGTATCAAATGAAACGAAGCATCATCGACATTCTGGATCTGAGCACTCAGGAACTGGAGGAGCTCATCGCAACGGCGGAGGACATCATCGCCGACCCCGACAAGTATGCGCACGCATGCGACCGCAAGAAGCTGGCGACCCTCTTTTTTGAGCCGTCGACCCGCACCCGCATGAGCTTCGAAGCGGCGATGTACGAGCTGGGCGGACACGTGATCTCCGTGTCCAGCGCCATGTCGTCCTCGGCAGCCAAGGGCGAGAGCGTGGCGGACACCGCAAAGACCGTTTCCTGCTATGCGGACATCATCGCCATGCGCCACCCCAAGGAAGGCGCGGCATACGTGGCGGCGACCAACGCCACGATCCCTGTGATCAACGCAGGCGACGGCGGACACTGCCATCCCACGCAGACGCTGGCGGACCTTCTCACGATCTGGCGTGAAAAGCGCCGCTTCGAAGGACTGACCATCGGTCTTTGCGGCGATTTGAAGTTCGGGCGCACGGTGCATTCCCTGATCAACGCCATGTCCCGGTACAACGGCAACCGGTTCGTGCTGATCTCGCCCGAAGAACTCAAAGTGCCCTCCTACGTGAAGAAGGGCAGCCTGAAAAAGTTCAATATTCCCTATACCCAGACGACCGATCTCGAAGCAGTCATGCCCGAGCTCGACATCCTCTATATGACCAGGGTCCAGCGCGAGCGTTTCTTCAACGAGGAGGATTACCTCCGCCTGAAGGACAGCTACATCCTTACCCCGGACAAGCTGAAAAACGCGAAGCCCGATCTTGCCATTCTGCATCCGCTGCCCCGCGTCAATGAGATCAGCGTCGCCATCGACGACGACCCGAGAGCCTGCTATTTCAAGCAGGTATTGAACGGCAAATATATGAGAATGGCTTTGATTCTGAAACTGCTGAAGGAGGCGGGCACACTATGAACATCGATTCCATCCAGAACGGCGTGGTCATTGACCACATTACCGCAGGACAGGGCATGAAGCTCTATCATCTGCTCAAGCTTGACGAAACCGACCTGTCCGTGGCGATCATTCGTAACGTTGTAAGCCGCAAGATGGGCAAGAAGGACATCATCAAGATCGACGCCGACATCCCTGTGAACCTGGACGTCATCGCGTACGTGGATCCCGGTGCCACCGTCAACATCATCCGCAACGGCGCACTGGTGGAGAAGCGGCAGATGGAGCTTCCCGAAGTGCTGACCGACGTTCTGACCTGCAAGAATCCGCGCTGCATCACGTCCACCGAACAGGAGCTGAAGCACATCTTCCGGCTGACGGACCGCGAAAACAAGGTCTATCGCTGCATCTACTGCGAGACCAAGGCGGGCATCTGACGGAAAGGAGCTGCGATGAAGAAGATCGGAATCGTCATGGGAAGCAAAAGCGATCTTCCCGTGGTGCAGAAGGCGATCGACGTGCTCAACGAGTTGGAGATCCCCTTTGAAGCGCACATCTATTCTGCGCACCGGACGCCCGTCGAGGCGGCGGAGTTTGCCCGCGCCGCGCGGAAGAACGGCTTTGCCTGCGTGATCGCGTTTGCCGGCATGGCGGCGCATCTTGCGGGCGCGATCGCCGCGAATACCACGCTGCCGGTCATCGGCGTGCCCTGCAAGGGACCCGTCTTCGACGGAATGGACGCGCTGCTGTCCACTGTGCAGATGCCCTCCGGCATTCCGGTGGCGACCGTGGCGGTCAACGGCGGCGCAAACGCCGCGCTGTTGGCGGCGGAGATCCTGTCCGTCGAGGATCCGGAGCTTGCCTGTAAGCTTCAGAAAAAACGCGAAGCAGCCGCAGCCGCGATCCTGGAGCAGGACGCACAGCTTGAAAAAGAACTATCTTAATCCGAACCGACGTTTATCATCGAAATTCATCGAAAAGGGGTATTTTATCATGGAAAACAAGCTTGTTTACACCGGCAAAACCAAGAACGTTTATGCGCTGCCCAACGGCAACTACCTGCTGAAATTCAAGGACGACTGCACCGGCAAGGACGGCGTCTTTGATCCCGGCGAGAACAGCGTCGGTCTGACGATCGACGGCGTGGGCGACGTCAATCTTCGCATGTCCATCTATTTCTTTGAGAAGGTCAACGCGGCGGGGATCCGCACGCACTACGTCTCCGCGGATCTCAAGAACACTACCATGGAGGTTCTGCCCGCCAAGGTCTTCGGCAAAGGTCTGGAAGTCATCTGCCGCCATAAGGCGGTCGGCAGCTTCCTGCGCCGCTACGGCGAATATATCGAGGAAGGCGCAGACCTGCCCGCATACGTGGAGACCACGTTCAAAAACGACGCGAAGGGCGATCCGCTGGTCACCAAGGACGGTCTTGTGGTGCTGGGCGTGATGACCGGAGAGCAGTACGACGAAATCAAGTCCATGACGCAGAAGATCACGCAGATCGTCGCAGACGAGATGGCAAAGCGCGGTATGGTGCTCTATGACATCAAGTTCGAGTTCGGCTACGACGCGGACGGCAAGGTCATGCTGATCGACGAGATCGCATCCGGCAACATGCGCGTGTATAAGGACGGCAAGTACGTCGATCCGATGACGCTTTCCAGGCTCTTCTTCGCGTAATCGATTGCAGGCGGGCTTTCTGCCCTGCCCATCGAATCCATATTTTCAGGAGGTTCCCATATGGGAGGCTTTTTCGGCATTACATCCAAAAAGGACTGCATGACAGACGTCTTTTTCGGCACCGACTACCATTCCCATCTCGGCACGCGCCGCGGCGGGATGGCGGCGTACGATCCGGAGATCGGTCTGCAGCGCAAGATCCACAGCATCGAGAACGCGCCCTTCCGCACCCGCTTCGAGCACATCTTTGAAGAGATGAAGGGCACTTCGGCGATCGGCTGCATCAGCGACAGCGAGCCGCAGCCTCTGCTGATCCGTTCCAACCACGGCACCTATGCCGTCTGTATGATCGGCAGGATCAACAACGCGGATTCGCTGATCGACCAGTTTCTCTCCTTCACCGGCGGTCACTTCGACGCCAAGACCGGCGGCGCGGTCAATATCGTGGAGCTTCTGGTTGCGCTGATCGACCAGAAGACGGACTTTGCGGAGGGCATCCGCTTTGCCCAGAAATCCATCGACGGCACGGCTTCCATTCTGATCCTGAAGGAGGATGGCACGTTGATCGCTGCCCGCGACCGGCTCGGACGGCTCCCCGTTACCGTGGGAAAACGCGAAGATGGCTACGCCGTTTCCTTCGAGTCCTTCGCTTATGAGAAGCTGGGATTCGTTTTCGAGAAGGAGCTCGGCCCCGGCGAGATCGTCGAGCTGACCCCGGACAAGCTGACGCAGCTTCGCGCGCCCGACAAAGAGAAGCGCATCTGCGCGTTTCTCTGGTCCTACTACGGCTATCCAACGTCCACCTATGAAGGGGTCAATGTGGAAGCCATGCGCTACCGCAACGGCGCGATCCTCGCCCGGGCGGACAAGGACAAGCCGGACGTGCAGCAGATCGACTACGTCGGCGGCGTTCCGGATTCCGGCACGCCCCATGCCATCGGCTACGCCAACGAGAGCGGCAAGCACTTTGCCCGCGCGTTCATCAAGTACACGCCGACCTGGGCGCGCAGCTTTATGCCGCCCGCACAGGTCGACCGGGAAACCATTGCCAAGATGAAGCAGATCCCGGTGACGGAGCTGATCCGGGACAAGGATCTGCTCTTTGTGGACGATTCCATCGTTCGCGGCACGCAGCTTCGGGAGACCGTCGAGTTTCTCTATGAAAACGGTGCCAGGTCCGTCCATATGCGTTCTGCCTGCCCGCCAATCATGTTCGGCTGCAAGTATCTGAACTTCTCCCGGGCGACGTCGGATCTGGAGCTCATTGCCCGCAGGGTGATCCTGGAGCTGGAAGGCGAAGAGGGCTTCCGCTTCCTTTCGGAATACGCCGACGGCAGCACCGAGCGCGGCAAAAAGCTCCGCGCCAATATCTGCGAGCGTTTCCATTTCTCCTCGCTGGAGTTTCAGTCGCTGGAGGGCGTGATCGAAGCGATCGGGCTGCCCGAATGCGAGCTTTGCACCTACTGCTGGAACGGAAAGGAATAAAGCATGAACGAGTTTTCCAAATCTGAAGCATACGCGGCTGCCGGGGTGGACATCACAGCCGGTTACCGCGCCGTGGAACTGATGAAGCGGCATATCGCCAAAACGGTCACGCCGGGCGTCTGCTCCGACGTGGGCGGATTCGGCGGACTGTTTGAACTGGATCTTACGGGGATCCGTCGCCCGGTCCTGGTCTCCGGCACCGACGGCGTCGGTACCAAGCTGAAGCTTGCCTTTCTGATGGACAAGCACGACACCGTCGGCGTCGACTGCGTTGCGATGTGCGTCAACGATATCATCTGCTGCGGGGCAAAGCCGCTGTTCTTTCTGGACTATATCGCCTGCGGAAAGAACGTTCCGGAGCGCATCGAGCAGATCGTCAAGGGCGTCTGCGACGGCTGCGTGCAGGCGGGCTGCGCGCTGATCGGCGGTGAGACCGCCGAGATGCCCGGCTTTTATCCCGAAAACGAATACGATCTCGCGGGCTATTCCACCGGCGCGGTGGACCGGGACCGCATTCTGAACAACGCCGAGACGGAGCCTGGGGACGTCGTCATCGCCCTGCCGTCAAGCGGCGTTCACTCCAACGGCTTTTCTCTGGTGCGCAAGGTGTTCGACGTGGAACACACCGATCTTGCCGCGCCTGTGGAAGCGCTCGGCGGAAAATCCCTGGGCGAAACCCTGCTCATGCCCACCCGCATCTATGTAAAGCCCGTGCTGGCGCTGATGGAGAAGATCCGGGTCAAGGGCGTCTCCCACATCACCGGCGGCGGCTTCTACGAGAACATCCCGCGCATGATCCCCGAAGGGCTCTGTGCAAGAATCCGCGAAAAGGACGTGCGCGTTCTGCCGATCTTCGACCTGATCGAAAGAGTCGGCGGCGTTTCCCGCCGCGATATGTTCAACACCTTCAACATGGGCGTCGGCATGTGCCTCACGGTGTCGGCAAAGGACGCCGACGCCGCGCTTGCCGTCCTGCGTGAGCAGGGCGAGGACGCCTATGCCCTCGGCGAGATCGTCCGGGGCGAGCGGAGGATCGAGCTATGCTGAACGGCAAGGTCCGCGTCGCGGTTCTGGTATCCGGCGGCGGAACGAATCTGCAGGCGATCCTGGACGCAAGGGGCGAAGTGATCCGAAGCGCCGAGATCGCGCTGGCGGTCTCCAATAAGCCGAACGCCTACGCGCTGGAGCGGGCAAAGACCGCAGGCATTCCCGCCCTTACGCTTTCCCCGAAAGCATTGGGCGGCAAAGAAGCCTTTGAACGGGAGCTTCAAAAAGCGCTGGAGCGCGAACAGATCGACCTCATCGTTTTGGCAGGTTTTCTTGTCATTCTTTCACCGGATTTCACGCGCCGCTGGGATCACCGCATCCTCAACATTCATCCGGCGCTGATCCCGTCCTTCTGCGGAAAGGATTATTACGGTCTGCACGTCCACGAGGCGGCGCTTGCACGCGGCGTCAAGGTCACCGGCGCGACCGTCCACTTCGTCAATGAGATCCCGGACGGCGGTGAGATCCTGCTGCAGAAGGCTGTGGAGGTTCTTCCTGACGATACGCCCGAAACGCTGCAGCGCCGCGTCATGGAGCAGGCGGAATGGATCCTGCTGCCGAAAGCGGTGGAACTGGTTTCCGAACAAATTCTTGCAGGAGCATAATATGGAACTTTACGAATCTCTTCCGATCGCGGATCGCATCCGCGGCAACGCTTACCCCGGTCGGGGCATCGTCCTGGGGCTTACGGAGGACGGAACGCGCGCCGTCGCGGCGTACTTCATCATGGGCCGCAGCGCCAATTCCCGGAACCGGATCTTTGCCGTTCGAAACGGCGAAGTCTTTACCGAGCCGTTCGACGCCTCAAAGGTGGAGGATCCGAGCCTCATCATCTACGCCGCGCTTCGGCAGTATGAAAACAGGCTGATTGTCACCAACGGCAATCAGACCGACACCGTTTTTGAGGGTCTGAAGGCGGGGAAATCCTTTTCCGAATCGCTGGAATCCCGCTGCTTCGAGCCGGACGCGCCGAACTTTACGCCGCGCATCAGCGGCGTGTTCACGCTGGATCCCCTGGCGCCGCGGTACGAAATGAGCATTCTGAAAAGCGTCGACGCTGCGGGAACCGACTGCGCGCGCTATACCTTTTCCTATCCCGCCGTGCCCGGGCTCGGACATTTTATCCACACCTACATCCGGGACGGCAAGCCGCTGCCCACGTTTTCGGGCGAACCGGAGCGTATCAGGCTCGGCAGCGACATCGACGTCTTCACCTCGTCGCTCTGGGACAATCTGGACCCGGACAACCGCATCTCCCTGTACGTTCGCTTCGTCGAACTGCAATCCGGAACGTACAAAGAGCGCATCATCAATCGCAATCGGTAAGGAGCAAGTATGAACGAATTTGAACTGAAATACGGCTGCAACCCCAATCAAAAGCCCGCCCGCATCTATATGGAGGACGGGAGCGACCTGCCCGTGGAGGTCCTCAACGGACGCCCGGGGTACATCAATTTTCTGGACGCGCTGAATTCCTGGCAGCTGGTGCGGGAGCTGAAGGAGGCATTGGGACTGCCCGCCGCGGCGTCCTTCAAACATGTCAGCCCGACCTCCGCCGCCGTCGGTCTGCCTTTGCCGGAGCGGCTCAAGAAAGCCTGCTTCGTGAACGACATTCCCGAACTGGATCAGAACCCGCTCGCCTGCGCGTATGCAAGAGCGCGCGGCGCCGACCGGCTCTGCTCGTTCGGCGACTGGGTGGCGCTCTCGGACGAATGCGACGCGTTGACCGCTTCGCTCATCAAGCGCGAGGTCTCCGACGGCGTGATCGCGCCGGGCTACACCCCCGAGGCGCTCGAGATCCTGAAGACCAAACGCAAGGGCGGCTACAACATCGTGAAGATCGATCCGGACTATGTTCCCGCCGCAAAGGAGCACAAGCAGGTCTTCGGCGTGACCTTTGAGCAGGGGCGCAACGACAGCAGGATCGACGCCTCCCAGCTTCACAACATTGTGACCGAAAACAAAGAACTGCCCGAAAGCGCGGTGCGCGATCTGATCGTTTCCATGATCACGCTCAAATATACGCAGTCCAATTCCGTCTGCTATGCCGTCGACGGGCAGGCGATCGGCGTCGGCGCGGGGCAGCAGTCCCGCATCCACTGCACGCGGCTTGCGGGCTCCAAAGCGGACACCTGGTTTTTGAGACAGGCGGACAAGGTCCTTTCGCTGCCGTTTTTGCCGAAGATGGCGCGTCCGGACCGCGACAACGTGATCGACGGATACATCAACCGGAACGAGGAAGACGTCTGCGCCGAGGGCGTCTGGCAGCGGTTCTTTACCCGCCGTCCGGAGCCCTTTACCCCGGAAGAACAGCGCGCGTACCTGAATACCGTGCAAAACGTTGCGCTCGGCTCCGACGCGTTCTTCCCGTTTTCGGACAACATCGAACGTGCATTTTTAAGCGGCGTGAAGTACGTCACACAGCCCGGCGGTTCCATTCGGGACGATGCGGTCATCGACTGCTGCAACAAGCACGGCATGGTCATGTGCTTTACGGGCTTAAGGCTGTTCCATCATTGAGGAGTACGATATGAAAATCATGGTGATCGGCGGCGGCGGGCGCGAGCACGCCATCGTCAAAAAGCTGAAGGAGAATCCGAACGTCACCGCGCTTTACTGCCTGCCCGGCAACGGCGGCATTGCAAGGAACGCGGTCTGCGTTCCCATTGCCGCAACGAACCTCGACAGCATTGTACGCTTTGCAAAGGAGCATTCAATCGACTACGCCGTGGTGGCGCCGGACGATCCGCTCGCGATGGGCGCGGTGGATCTTCTGGAAGCGATCGGCGTGCCCTGCTTCGGTCCGCGGAAGAACGCCGCGATCATCGAAGCGTCCAAGGTCTTTGCAAAGGAACTGATGAAGCGCTACGGCATTCCCACGGCACGCTATGAGACCTTCGACGATATGGACGCGGCGCTTCGCTATCTTGAAACCGCCCCCATGCCTGCGGTCATCAAGGCGGACGGACTCGCGCTCGGCAAGGGCGTCGTGATCGCCATGACGCGTCAGGAGGCAAAGGACGCCGTTGTCAGCATGATGCAGGACAAGAAGTTCGGGGCAAGCGGTGAACGGATCGTCATTGAGGAATTCCTCGAAGGTCCCGAGGTATCCGTGCTGGCCTTTACGGACGGGAAGAGCATGGTCCCGATGGTGTCCTCCATGGACCACAAACGCGCCGGAGACAACGACACCGGACTGAACACCGGCGGAATGGGGACCGTCGCACCGAATCCATACTATACGGATGCCGTCGCGAAGCAGTGCATGGAGACGATTTTCCTTCCGACAATGGCGGCTATGAATGCCGAAGGCCGCACCTTCAAGGGCTGTCTTTATTTCGGACTGATGATTACAAAAGACGGGCCGAAAGTCATCGAGTACAACTGCCGCTTCGGCGATCCGGAAACCCAGGTTGTGCTGCCTCTGCTGGAAAGTGACCTGTTCACTGTCATGCGGGCCGTGACGGAAGGCAGGCTTGCGGAAACCGAAGTGCGCTTTGCCGACCGGCACGCCTGCTGCGTGATTCTGGCATCCCGCGGCTATCCGGAAGCCTATGAAAAAGGCTTCCCGCTGGAGATTCCGGAAGCTGTGTGCGATTCGGTATATGTGGCAGGGGCAAAGCTGATTCCTGCCGGGCAGGACAAAACCGGGGGGGCTGAACTGCTGGTCACAAACGGCGGGCGGGTTCTTGGCTGCACGGCAGTAGCAGACAGTCTGGAACAGGCCATACGTGACGCCTACGCCGTTGCCGCACAGGTCCACTTTGAAAACGCCTACTGCCGCAGTGATATCGGCCAGCGTGCGCTGAAAGCAGCCGCGCAGTAAAACGGAAGACAAAACAATTCGGAGGACAGTATGGTTTACCGAATCTACGTAGAAAAAAAGCCCGGGCTGGATCAGGAAGCCCGTGCGATTGAAAATGACCTGCGGAAGCTGTTGGAACTGGAAGGCATCAGCCGTGTGCGTATTCTGAATCGGTATGATGCCGAAGGCCTGAGTGATGATCTGTTCCGATATGCAGTGAAAACCGTGTTTTCCGAGCCACAGCTGGACAACACGTACGGAACCCTGGAAGATGCCGGTCTCTCCGTCGGCGAAGACAACTCCGCTCAGGTGCTGTCGCAGACCGGTGAAGAAGCAACCTCCGTTTTTGCAGTGGAGTATCTGCCCGGGCAGTTCGACCAGCGGGCGGATTCTGCCGCCCAGTGTATTCAGATCCTCTCGCAGGGCAACCGCCCGACGGTGCGTTCGGCAAAAGTGTACTCGCTGTATGGCACGCTCACCGCGGAGGAACTGGTCGAGATCAAAAAATATGTCATCAACCCCGTGGAAGCCCGCGAGGCTGCCATGGAACTCCCGCAGACATTGGAAACCAAGTATG
>JAEEGJ010026295.1_pt1 | contig 11815 bp, 6 predicted proteins | sample 8958761 | NCBI WGS metagenome assembly JAEEGJ01 (sample SAMN16246546, study PRJNA631951) | gut metagenome | biome: gut microbiome; feature: rumen; material: RS-attached | host: Bos | place: Iran: Karaj | collected 2018-10
CCACGGCACGAAAGCCTTCGCCCTCGCCGGAAAAGTCCGGCAGGGCGGCCTGATCGAAGTCCCCATCGGCATCACCATCAATGAAATCGTGGAGCAGTACGGCGGTGGCGCGGAGAAGAACCACGAGATCAAGGCTGTCATGATCGGCGGCCCCTCCGGCGGCTGCATCCCGAAACGCCATTTCGACATCCGCGTCGACTACCAGACGCTTCAGAAAAACGGCGCCATGATGGGCTCCGGCGGCCTCATCGTCATTGATGAATCCGACTGCATGGTCGATATTTCCCTCTATTTCCTGCGGTTCCTCCGCAACGAATCCTGCGGCAAGTGCGTGATGTGCCGCGAAGGCGTCGCCCACCTCTACGACCTCGTGGAATCCCTCACGCACAAGGGACCGAAGCCGCCCGGACTGCTCGACCGCATCGAAGACCTGGCGCGGCAGATCCAGAAAGGCTCGCTCTGCGCCCTCGGCCGCACCGCGCCGAACATGGTGCTGAGCGCGCTGCATGAATTCCGCAGCGAATTCGAGGCGCATCTCGACAACGAGTGTCCCGCGGGGAAATGCGTGGAGCTGACCGAGTTCAGGATCACCGACGACTGCATCGGCTGCACCAAGTGCATCCAGGCGTGCGCGGCCGGCGCCATCGAGTGCGAGCCGCTGGAAAGCGCCCGCATCCTCTCCGAACAGTGCGTCCGCTGCGGCGTCTGCCGGAGCGTCTGCCCCGAACACGCCGTCGTGAACCCATGCCGCGAACGCCCCGAGCAGGAACTGCCGTTCCCGGAGGAAAAACACGCCGCGCCCGTCGAGGGGGACGTGATCGTGATCGACGGCACGGAACATCCGTTCGTGCCCGGCCGCACCATGCTGGATTATGTGAAACTGCCGACTTTGTGCTGGCTGGAACAGGGCGGAACGGGCGCGCACTGTATGGTCTGCGCCGTGTGGGACGCCGTGCTTGCACGGTTCGTGCCCGGCTGCGAACAGCTCATCCAGCGCGGACACATTTACGAAACAGATTCCGACCGCGTCAAAGCATTCCGAAAAGAGGCGCTGTCCCTGATGCTGGTGCGCCACGATTTCCGCTGCGGTTCCTGCGCCGCGAAGGGCAAATGCAAGTTCTTCGCGCTCGTCCGCGAATACGGCGCGAAGAAACCGAAAAATGAACTGAGCTTCCCCTTGCCCGTCGAAACGCCGCACCTCGTGTACGATGCCGGAAAGTGCATCCTGTGCCAGCGGTGCGTCGGCGTGTCGCACGAAAAGCTCGCCGTTCACAACCGCGCCGACCGCGCCGTCATCTCGCCCGGTCCCGACGGCTGGGAAGCACTGGACGCGGACACCGCCGCGGCCGTCTGCGGCGTCTGTCCGACCGGGGCGCTGGCCCTGAAAAATTGGAGCTGACCCGCCATGAAGTTTTTTCGCATCGCCCTGCTGATCGTCCTGTTCCTGCTTGGGACAGCCTGCCTCGTGTGGTATTTCATGCTGAAAGATTCCCCGGATGATACGGAGGAATTACAGGGTTCCGGCGTGCTCCTGACGGACACGTCCCCGCTTGGCGAACTGGCTGTCCTGTCCGACGGGAAAACGCTGGCCGCGGGGAATGCCCGCGGCGAGGTGAAGTTCTTCCGTCCGGGCGAGCCCGTGCGGACCGTTTCCGTGTCGAAGATTTCGATTTCCGCCCTGGTCGCGGAGTTCAACGGCGTGTGCTACGTCGGCGACGAAAGCGGCACGTTCGCGGCGTTCACGCCGGACAAAGGCGTGCTGTGGACCTTCCGCGCGGGCAACCAGATCACGGGCGGCGCGGTGCGGGATTCCGACGGCCTCGTCTGGTTCGGGTCCCACGATCATTCGCTGTACGCGCTGGACGCCTCCGGCAAGCTCGTTCACGAGGTCGAATGCGGCGGGCAGATCAACGGGACTCCGGTATTCGACGGATCCTTCGTGTATCTGGGCAGCTGCGACGGCAAACTCCGCAAGGTCGACATCCGCACGGGCGAGGTCGTCAAGTCGCTGGATTTCGAGTCCTACATCCCGGAAACTCCGGTCCTGTCCGACGGCGTGCTGTATATCCTCACCCACGGCGGCGAGCTCGCGGCGGTCAACGCCGACAGCTTCGAGGTCCTGTACCGCGTCAAAACCGAAAACGCCTTTTTCACCTCGCCGTTCGTGACCGAGTCCGACATCTTCCTGACGGACTCCAACGGAAAGGTCCACGTTCACAAGCGTGCGGACGGCTCGTTCATCGCCGATCTGCCGTCCGACGATTCCCTGAACCCGATCTGCACCGGCTTGGACCGCGGCGTCTACACGATTTCCCGCCGGGGCCGCCTGAGCTTTTTTGAGGCCGGAAGCTGGAAACAATATGTCATCGCGGAGTTCCCGTCCGACTTCAAATCCGGCGTGACCTTTGCGGGAAACATCCTTGCCGTCTCCGACGAATACGGCAATGTCTTCTACGCCGAAAAAAAAAGGAGCCATGAACCATGAACCTGACTGTCTCCAATCTGACCAAGACGTTCACGCGGGCGGATGAGCGCATCGAGCTGTTCCGCGATTTTGATTTAACTTTGAACGCGGGCGAGGCGCTGACCGTGCTCGGGCCGTCCGGCAGCGGCAAGACCACGCTTCTTCGGATGATCGCCGGACTGGAACCGCCCGACGACGGAACGATATTGTTCGACGGCAAAAACATGTTCGAGATGTCCCCCGAGGAACGCCGCGCATTCCGTCTGCGCCACATCGGATTCGCCGACCAGTACGCCCGGATGCTGCCTCAGCTCACCGCGCTGGAAAACGTGCAGATCCCGGCGGCGGGTGAAGGCAAGGACTGCTCCGCCCGTGCAAAACAGCTGCTTGAGGAGTTCGGCCTCGGCAAACGGATTGACCATTTCCCGTCCGAGCTCTCTGGCGGCGAGCTTCAGCGGGCCGCTCTGGCGCGCGCGCTGGTCCTCGAACCGGAGTTCCTGCTGCTGGACGAGCCGACGTCCGCGCTCGACGCCGCCCGGACCGATTCCATGCTTGAACTCCTCCAACAGGTCAACCGGACGCACGGGACCGCGATCCTGATGGTCACGCACAACACCCGCGTCCTGGACTTCTTCCCCCGGTCGGTGAGCTTATGACTTCCCTCGCCCGTCTCTTTCTGCGCGATCTGCGGTTCCACTGGAAGGGCTTCGCCTCCCTGACAGCCGCCGCATGCCTGATCTGCGCGGTCCTGACGGGCGCATTCCTGATCGGCGACAGCGTGCGCGGCACGCTGATGGACCATGTGGCTGCCAACGCCGCGGTCGCGCGGTACCGCCAGAAGTTCCCCATCCCGGTGTCCGCTCCGATCCAAAACGGCGTGGGCGTGCTTCATGTGAAGGGGTTCACGAAAGACGGCATCCCGGTCGACGTGTACGCGCTGCCGGACAGCGATATTTCCGGACGCGACGCATGCGGCAGCAGCGCGCTGGCGAAGAAACTGAACTTGAAGGACGGCGAAATGATCTCCGTCCGCATGCAGGATCTTTCCGAGATCCCGGCGGAAAGCGCCATGGGGAAGCCGCCGGAACTCCGCCAGACGCCGTTTGTGTGGCGCGGCGCATGGACCGACCCGCGCGCCGAGGTGGATTTCGACGATCCGCAGCTGCCTCCGAACAATCTTTTCGTCAGCCGCGAGGCGCTCACGCAGGCGCTCGACCTGCCGGAGACCGCCGTCAACGAGGTCTGGTCGCAGGAACCGATTCACCTCTCCGACGACGTCCTGTGGGAGCTCTCCGGCCTCTATTTCGACACGCTCCACGGCTGGACCATCCTGAAGAGCCGCATGTACTACCTCCCGGCCCCGGTCGTCACCGCCTCGCGCAAGGAAGACGCCGTGCGGTCGATCACGCTCTTCGTGGAGTCGTTCAAGGACTCCGGCGGCACCGAGCTCTCCTATTGTTTCGCCACGGCGTTCAGCACCAACGCGAATTATCTGTGCACGCCGGGATACGACAGCGTCAGGGTGTCGCCGGCCGCCGCGGAGCATTACACGTCACCCGCCGAGCTCACCGTCTTCACGGCGGACTCCTTCCGCCGGATCGAACGCCGCAAGCTCGAAATCCCGCGCGGGCGAGGTGCCATCAATGACCTGTTCGACGACGTGACGGGAGCCGTGTGCCCGGACATCCCCGGCCTGACCGATTCGGGGGAATGTTCCGGCTGGGAGGCCGCGATCCCGATCGACTTCGACCGGATCAGGGATGAAGACGAGGAATACTGGGAGAAATACCGGAACAAGCCGAAAATGTTCCTGAATTTCGAGCAGGCGCAGCAGCTGGTCGCTCCCCCGGGCCTCAAACTCATCGACTATGACGCCTCCGGCAATGTGCTGTTCGACGGAACGGATTCGCTGGTCACGGCGCTGATCTTCGAGCGCGACGTAGATCGCCACCGCCCGGAAGACGTCCGGGAGATGGCGCTGAACGTCCTTCGCACCATGCCGGAATACAGCCGCGTGGATGACCTCATGGATACGACGGCGGACAAGGTGAACCGCGGCGTCCCGTTCGCGCCGCTGTTCCTCGGCCTGAGCTTCTTCCTGATCGTCTCCGGGCTGCTCGTGCTCGCTATGCTCCTGAAACTGCACATCCAGGACCGCGAGGCCGAGCTCGCGCTTCTGACCGACTATTTGCCGCTCAAACGCGTGCGGAGATTCCTGCACGGCGAATTCGCCGCCGTCCTGATCCCCGGGATGCTCGCCGGACTCCTGCTCGGCACGCTTCTGTGCCGGTTCCAGATCTTCCTGCTGGAACGCTCCTGGAACGGCATCGTGCTGATGGAGCGTATCCGGTTCCACGGACGTCCGGTTTCCTACTTTACCGCCTTCATTATTTCGGCGGCGTGCGCGTGGGCGGTCGTGATGCTTTCCGTCCGCCGGACAAGCTCGAACCATACGAAACTCGCTCTGCCGCATTCCGCCTGCGTGCGTCCGGTCTGGCGCATCGGAATGCTTTCATTCGTGAGGCTCTGCCGCCAGTATTCGCTGTGCGCGGTCCTGCTGGTGCTGGGCTACCTCGGCACGCTCGGCGTCGGGGCATTCGGGATCAAGTCGCGCGGCGAGGACGCGTTCGGATACGCCTATGTCGCAACGACGCTTCTGCCCGTCGTCCCGAACTACGATGCGCTGTTCCCCGCAGGCGGCCTCCCCGTGCGCGTCCATGCCGCCGACCGCGCCGACTGTTCCAATCTGCTGCTCGCGGCGAATCCGACCGTGTACGGCGCAGACCTCAAAGCGCTGACCGGCGATCCCGCTTTCCTCGCGGACGGTTCCGCGGCGGTCGACGAAGGCTCGCTCCTGTGGATCATGCAGAAGAAACAGCACGACACCATTGAATACGCCAACGGTTCGCTCGCGCTGGACCGCGTGCTGAAAGCATCGGTCTTCCAGGGCGGCATTCTGACCGGACTCGACACCTTCGAACGCCTCTTCCCGGAGACCGAGGGCGCGCAGTTCTTCCTCATCAGGAGCGAAGCCGACGTGAAGGCATGGCGGGATTACCTTGAGCCATACGGGCTGGAATTGTGTTCGACCGACGAATTCATGGCACGCGCCGAACGTTTCCAGAACCGCTATCTGGCGATCTTCCTGCAGCTCGGTCTGCTCGGCGCGCTGCTGGGATTCGGTGCGCTGGTCCTGCTCATGATGCGGAACCTCCGCGCCCGTGAGGCGGAAACCGCCCTGCTCGCGGAAACAGGCTGGTCCCGCAGAATGCTCGTGATGCTGCACTTGACCGAGAATCTGTGTCTTTTCCTCGGCAGCGCGGGCGTTTCCCTGCTGCTTCTGCTCCTTCTGGCGGCGTTCGCGTCGCTGAACGCGGCCGTTCTGCTGGGCGGATTCGTGTTCCTGACCGCCGCCGGCGTCCTGATGATCGCCGGGATGATCGAACTGTATTTCCTGCCCTGCAACGGCGTTTACCTGAAACGTTTCTATCTGAAGTCGCTCTGTTACGGAACCGCGTGTTTCCGGTACGAACAGCGGAGCAAATCCCATCGTCTCCCTCACAAAAAGGCGCGCGATCCTCCGCGCTGATCCCGGCACGGGAACTCCGCTTCCCTTACCCCATCTTTTTTTCGGAAACGGACGCATCATGCACGTCTGTTTCCGTCCGCTGCCGCATTATTCCTGCGGCATCTCCCCAATAATCCATTACGTTTGAAAACCTATGAAATTACGAGATTTTATCGGTGAATTTTCGGGGACCTTTCTCCTGGTCCTCTTCGGCTGCGGCACGGTCGCGGTCGACACGCTCTTCGGCGAGCATAAAAGCCTGGCGCTGATCGCATTGTTCTGGGGCATCGGCGTGACACTGTCCATTTATCTGACACGGCACCTGTGCTGTGCCCACCTCAACCCCGCCGTCACGATGGCGATGGCGTGCAGCGGCCGCATGGCCTGGAAAAAGGTCCCGACCTACCTGATCGCACAGTTCCTGGGCGCGTTTGCCGCGGGCTGGATCATCTACGTGCTCTTCTCGCCCGCGATCGCCGATTTCGAGACGACGCACAACATCGTGCGCGGTTCCGCGGAATCGGTGAAGACCGGCAGGATGTTCGGCGAATACTACAACACGAAAGTCGCGTCGCTCGGCCTGGCGTGCTTCGGCGAAGGATTCGGCACATTCCTGCTGGTATTCCTGATCTTCGCCCTCACGGAAGGCTGCAACGTCGGACGTCCCTCCAGCGACTCCGCGCCGCTCTGGATCGGCCTGACCGTTTCCTCCGTGATCTGCCTGGTCGCGCCGCTGACGCAGGCCGGACTGAACCCCGCGCGCGACTTCGGCCCCCGCGTGGTCGCCATGATCATGGGCTGGGGCAAGGCCGCACAGCCGGACGCCTGCGGCGGAGCCTTCTGGGTATACATCCTGGCGCCCGTCATCGGCGGCATCGTCGCCGCGATCCTCTTCACGAAACTCTACGAACCCCTGATGAACAGACAAAGCAGCGACTGCTGCTGCGGAAAAAAGAAAGACTGATACCATGAGCAAAACCAAACTGATCCTCGTCGGCGGATTCCTCGCCGCCGGAAAGACCACCATGCTGAACACCCTCGCCGGACGTTTCACCGGGCGCGGCTTCAAGGTCGGCCTGATCACCAACGACCAGGCGGCCGACCTCGTCGATACCGCGATCCTGACCCGCACGGGCGTGGAAGTCCGCGAAGTCTCCGGCAGCTGCTTCTGCTGCAACTTCCCCGGCTTTATGAAGGCGATCGAGTCGCTGATCGACTCCGGCGCGAACCTGATCGTGGCGGAACCCGTCGGCAGCTGCACCGACCTCTCCGCCACCATCCTCCAGCCGATCAAGGACCAATTCCCGGACCTCGACCTGGCTCCGCTCACGGTCCTGGTCGATCCCGTCCGCCTGAAAGAGGCGCTGGAGCTCGTCCGGACGCTCACGCACCCGGATGCCCTCTACATCGTGAAACGCCAGCTGGAAGAAGCCGACCGCATCCTTCTGAACAAGGCCGACACGCTCACCGCGGCGCAGGTCGAGGAAGAACTCGCCCTGCTGAAGCAGAACTTCGCCGCCCCCGCCGCGGCAGTCTCCGCACTTCAGGGGACCGGCGTCGACGCCTGGATCGACGAGATCCTCGCGGGCGGATGTCCCGGCGCACATCTGACCGAGGTCGATTATGACCGCTATGCCCACGGCGAAGCTGTTCTCGGCTGGCTGAACGCCGCCATCGAACTCACCGGCGCCGCCGACACCGACTGGAACGCGTTTGCGGAATCCCTGCTCACGAAGCTCAAAGACGCCTTCCTCGCCGACAAGGCGGAGATCGGACATGTCAAGCTCTCGCTTACCTGCGACGGCAAGGTCATCCTCGGCAACGTCGGTTCCATCGGCGGAACGGTGAACATGCGCGGCGATTCCGCCGTGAAGGGCGCATCCGCCGTAATGACGCTCAACGCACGCGTTCAGATGTCCCCGGACGATCTCCAGAAGACCGTCGAGGCCATCCTCCCGGAAACGGCCGCCAAATTCGGCGTTTCCGCCTCGATCGCGAACCTGAAGTGCCTGATGCCCGGCCGTCCCAATCCTACCTACCGGTATCAGACCGTCATCTGATCGCGGGATCTATTCTGCCGGCGGCAGCGCTTTTCGCCTGTTTCCGCCGGCAGAAAACACTTTGGAACTGTGGGGGTCGCGCACTACGTCATCACTGCTGCGGTGGCTCAGTCCGAGACCTTCATGCTGCGGAAGCGCAGGAACGAGCCTTCCTCCGGCTCGATGTCTACGCGGATCGGCTGGGTGCGGGAACGGTATAAACCGATCCCGGTGTGCGGATTCGGATTGCGAACCTGCATCGCCGGATTGTCAAGCTCGAATTTGTAATCGCGCATCTCTTCGGAATCCACCTGGATGGAAGCGATTTCGGTTGAGGGCGGCGCACTCCCGACGAGCACGAACCGGAAGGTTTCGCCCGTACCCCAGCACCAGTGTAAAACGATCCGCCCCTTGCCGGAGGCGCGGACTGTGACGGTGCATTTGTTGCCGTCCTGTTCGTCGAAAATGACCCGGTCGAAACGGAGCCAGCGCGGTTCGCGCGTCTCGAAGGCTTCCGCCCAGGATGCCGCGTCGTGGATGCCGGTCCCGATGCGGGAGGTGTTCGGCCATTTCAGGTACAGGTTCGGCGGCGCGTCCGGGTCGGTCACCCACACGAACGCAGGCTTCGACATATCCTGATATTCGTCGCAGAACTGCGCATGATAGACGATCCCCCCGTTTTTCCCCCGATAGTCGTACAGTTTCTGCTCCGTCTTGAAGTCGTCGAAGTCCGCATGCCCGCCGGGCTCCTGCCGGGCGTAGCAGAAGAGGCAATAGCGGATCGCGAGCCAGTCGGAGAAGAATTCGCAGGGCATGCCGAGCAGGTCGCCCAGATTGCGGAACGTCCTTCCCTCGTCGATGCTGTAGGAATACTCCACGGCGTACTGCAGGAACGGGATCTCCGCGCGAATCACGACCTGCCCCTTTTTGAGCGTGTTGGTCGAATCGTCCGGGCCAAGACCGTCGAGCTCGACGGACGCGAGTTCTTCCGTGGCGTATTTGCCGTCGCGGAGCATCTGGCGCATCACGGCAAGACGCGTTTTGCCGTTTTCGCGGACTGCTGCGACGAACGTGCAGTGCTGGGAGAAGAGGCCGAGCCCCGCCACGTCGCCGTCCTTCAGCCCGGAATAATCCAGCACGACCTGCGCGGAGTCCCCCGGCCCGAAGATCTGCTGGACGAGCACATTCTGCGTTTCGCGGATCGCATTTGAGGTGCGAACCGGCTTCAGGCGGAGCCAGCCGGGGCGTTCCGCGAGCGACCAGCCGTCCGCCGCGGGATGGTGGTTCCACTGCCACTGGAGGCCGATGCCGTCCGCATTGTCGAACGTGTCGCTCCGCCATTTGTCCGGGCCGCTTTCCATGCTTTCCCGGACGGCGGCCCATCTCCCCGGCATGCCGCGGCTTATGCCGGGCGTGTCGGTGAAACCGAGGGGGCTCAGGCTCCTGCCCGGCGCGCCGGGGGTGCGGGTTCCGGAGCTTTCCCCCGGAACCGCCGGTTTCTTGTGCGTGAGGACGGGCTTCGTCTCCGGCCAGCCGTCCTTCCACTCCACGGGCAGCAGGAACGGGATGCGTCCGTGCTTGCCGTAGTCCTGGAAGATGATCGCCCACCAGTCGCCGTTTTTGAGCTGGACGAGGCCGCCCTGATGCAGGCCGGACCCCTCGTAGGTCAGCTGGGAATCGCACACGACCTTGTGTTCGTACGGGCCGTAGATGTTGTCCGAGCGGAAGCAGTGCTGCTTGCCGCCGCCGGGGTTGTAGATGTAATACTTGCCGTCGACCTTGTAGACGTGCGAGCCTTCGCAGATCGTCCCGCGGATGATCGTCTTCTCGGGCGTGACGACTTTCGTCAGGTCGGCGTCGAGCTCGGTCACCTTCAGCTCGTTCTGCCCGTGGAACACGTACACGCGGCCGTCGTCGTCGAAGAACAGCCCGGGGTCGTACATCCTCGCATGGATCGCGTTCATCTTCCACGGCCCGGCCACGCTCTTCGCCCGCGACACCAGGAACACGCCGTCCACGCCGGTCTTGTTTTCCGGCCGGTTGTCCCACACGTAGCACACGGAGTAGAACATGCCGTCGTGCCAGCGCAGCGAGGGCGCCCAGCTTCCGGCGCCGTAGGCGTTGCCGTGCCGACCGTCGAGGTCGTAACGCGCATCCTCCAGGATCCTGTAGTCCGGGATGGAGAATCCCGCCGGCTCCCAGTTCACCAGGTCCCGCGAACGCATGATCGGATTGCCCGGCACGAGGTGGAACGAGGACGACTGGTAGTAGAAATCGTCGTCCACGCGGATGACCTCCGAGTCGGGGTAGTCGGCGAACAGGATCGGGTTGGTGTACGTGCCGTCCCCGTTGTCCGCGCCGCACAGCACGGCGGCGACGGACACGCAGAGGGTGAAAACGAGGACGGGCACGAGGGAAACGGCGGGGATCCTCATTTCAGGAAGCCTTTACGATTTCCTTACTTGTTCAGCGGGAGATAGGCGGAATAGTGCTCGTGATAGATGTTGAAGAGCGGCATCAGCGTGAACTCGCCGTCCTTGCCCTTCGCGATGAACTCGCCGAAGTTCTTGCCGGGCTTGAACGCCTTGATCGCGGTCTCCACGTCGGCGGCGTCCACGGTCGGGATCGGCTCATGCGTTTCCGGGCCCCACTGGTCGCGGTAGCGGCGGACGGCGGGATCGTCCTTGCCGGGGGTCGGCGGGATCACGGCGGCGAGGAGCAGCGGGCCGTAGAAGAACGCGACGTGCTTGTCGTCGGGGAGCGTTTCGGCGTACAGCGGGAATTCGAACTTGATGCCGACCTTGTCGTCTTCTTTCCACTTGCGGGTGATGCCGATGTAGCCGCGTTCGTCGGCTTCGGCGCTGATCGCGGCGCCGTTGAGCGTCACGGCCATGGTCTTCGCCCAGACGGGCTTGCGGAGGTACAGAGTGAACTTCTTCGTGCCGCCGGCCGGATCGACGTCGATCGTGACCTCGTCCGACAGCGGGAACGCGGAGTCGACGTCCAGCTTCACGCCGAGCTTGTCGTCGTTCAGTTCGGCGGCCCAGTACTGGTTCACGACCACCGCGTCGTCGCCCTTGGCGAAACTGATCTCGGTGTAGCGTTCCGGGTTTTCCATGCCGGAGCCCACGCAGCACCACCAGGAGTTGAACTCGGTGGCGAAGACTTTGTAGTGCGGCGAGCCGAGGGAGAGGAAGTAGCCGTATTCGCCGGGTTCGTGGCCGATGTTCGCCGCGATGTGGTTCAGCGTCACCTTTTCGGCGAAGTCCATCGGCTTGCTGTTCAGGTTCCACTCGAACATGTGCATGGCGAGCTTCACCATGTTGTAGGAGTTGCAGGTCTCGGCCGTGTTCGGCTTCAGCGTGCGCGCCACGTCGTTCATGTCGTAGAAATGCTCGCTTTCGCTGTGGCCGCCGTTCGCGTAGGACCGCTTCGTGGAGACTTCGTTGAAGAAGTATTCCGCGCCGGTCTTCGCCTTTTCGTCGCCCTCGACCTCGTACAGACGCGCCAGGCCGGCGATCTTCGGGATCTGCGTGTTCGCGTGGATGCCGTTGAAGATGTCGCGCTGCTCCTCCATCGCGCCGAGGATGCGGTTGTCGAAGAAGAATTTGCGTCCGGCTTCGGAATACTTCTTGTCGCCGGTGTCTTCCGCGAGGTCGACCATGACCTCAAGCATGCCGCCGTGCTCGGCGCGGAGCATGTTCTGCACCTGGCTCTCATTGAGGTTGCTCAGCGCGGCGCAGA
>JAEEGJ010026301.1_pt1 | contig 11813 bp, 5 predicted proteins | sample 8958761 | NCBI WGS metagenome assembly JAEEGJ01 (sample SAMN16246546, study PRJNA631951) | gut metagenome | biome: gut microbiome; feature: rumen; material: RS-attached | host: Bos | place: Iran: Karaj | collected 2018-10
GAACCTTGAAGGTATGAGCGGAACCCTTGTAACGGTAGCTGATAGCACCGCACTTGCTCAAGTCAATACCCTTGGAGGTATCAGCATTCGTGTTGAGGCCGAGAGCCACAAACGGAGCTTCAGTATAGGTTCCCTGATCCCAATTGATGTCCTTCAAGCCAACAAAGCCCTTGGTGCCGTTCGTCGGATCTTCAGTACCCGGGAAGGCAACCACATAGCCACCAAGCTTTTGGTCATAGACGTTAGAAATAGAGGACTTTCCACCCGGTTCCTTATCCGTGTAAGCATACCAGGTACCCTTTGTCTTGAGAACTTCGTCAAGATCTTCGACGTCGTCGATATCGACAACAGTCTTGTAGGTAACCGTAGCAGAAGAACCCGGAACGATTGCGCTAGAAGAAGAAGTTGCCTTTGCGCTGCTAGAAGAACCAGCAACAACAGAAGAAGAGCTCTGACCAACTGCAGCACTAGAAGAGGACTTCGGATTTTCGCTAGCACCACCGCTAACGGCAGTGAAGGAAAGACCGTCGCACTTCACGTCATCCACATAGAGGTACGGATACTTGGGTTGGTTCATATCGTCCGGAACCTTTTCGAGGCCCTTGATTTCCCAAGAAAGACGAGTTGCGTTTTCCATCTTGATTGGCTTGGAGCGAGAATCGTCACCCCAAGTTTCCTGCTTCAACATGTCCGTCGTAATTTCGACTTCCTTCCAACCTTCAGAAGCGTCCTTGTTTACGCGGTGATAGTTGTAGTCGGTAACATCGGTCGTTTCGATTGCGAAGTTGTGGCTAGCACCCTTGTACTTGTACTTGATGGTCTTGCACTTGGAGAAATCTGCATAAGCCTTCGGGGAATCCTTTGCCGGTTCCTTCAAGAGCGTGAGGAACATCTTGATGTACGGACCGTAAGTAAGGGAACCCTTACCGATCTTAACATCCTTAAGGGCTGCAACATACTTGGACGTATTCTTGGTATCGCCGCTGACCGGGTAGACAACCTTATAGGTCGTGTTGCCAAAGTCATCTTCAATCTTTTCGTTAGAAATAGAGCTTGCGCCACCGTTTTCCTGGTCTTCGACAGCAGCCCATGCTCCACCGAGGTAACCATAACGGTCGCCATCTTCCATATCATCGAGAATGGAAGTTGAAGCGCCATTGGCAACGCCAGCAGAGAAGCCACTTTCTTCAGAAGCAGAACCATTCTGGAGGCCGCAATCCTTATAAGTTGCACCACCGAGCTTGCCCTTCACATACTTACCAGAGTTGGTGTAAGTGAAACCGTTTTCGAACACGGCGTTAGCAAATGCAGCAGAAGTTTCGTTCATGGCAGAAGCGTTCCAGTTCGTCCAGGACACGCCCTTCTGAGCCATCCATTCTACCCACTTGTTGCTGGAGCCTTCGTCCGGCTGGCCATCACCGTTAGCATTGACTGTACCCCATTCGGTAGCGAACACAGGCACGCCCTTACCCATAGCAGTTTCAGCAGCCTTGTTGTAACCGCCATCGCCCATATAGTGAGTTGCGGCATAGAAGTGGAGCGTGCAGCCATAGTTCTTGTCGGAGATGCCTGCGTTAGCGCAGTTATCCGGCTGGCTGGACCATCCCGGGCTACCCACGAGGATGAGGTTATCAGAATACTTACGAATTACCGGAATAACCTGATCGGCATGCTGCTTCACGGCTTCCATGCTTCCGGTCGGTTCGTTCCAAATTTCGAAAATCACGTTGTTATACTGGCCATATTCCTGAGCTGCGTATTCAAAGAACTTGACAGCGTCAGACGTAAAACCGTCAGAGCTTTCGATGTGCCAGTCGATAATCACGTAAATGTCTTTGTCAATAGCAGCGTTCACCACAGACTTGAGCAAAGCCTTCTGGAAGCCTTCGCCACCCGTCGTGTAAGAACGGCCCGAGCTGTTGAACTTTTCGTCAGCGGCACCAAGAGCAAAACGCACAACTTCGATACCCATGTCGTCAACCAAACGGTTGATGCCCTTTTCAGAGTAGAAGTCGGTAGAATAGGTGTTGCCCGAGCTCCAGAAGAGGCTCATACCCTTGACCTGAACAGCCTTTTGAGAGTATTCCGGGCAAGAACCAGAAAGCTTGCCACCATTTGCGACGAGTTCACCGTATGTGCTCACAGGGCCAACACGGCTTGCAGTAACTGCCATAGCAGAGGTTACGGCAGCGCACGTCAATAATGCGAAGACTTTTTTCATAAACATCCTTTTGGGTTCACCCAATCTCCGCAATCACAAATCCCAAGCGAAAGATATATAATATGGGGTTACTATAGTTGTAATTAATTTGGAAACATTCAAAAGCGCTCAAAAAACGGCATTTTGATTAAAAATGTTTACTAAAGTCAGTAGTCATCAGTCAATGGTCTATAGTTTTTAATGCCCCCAAAAGATCTTTCAACCAAAGACTAATGACTAACAACCAATGACCAATAACTAGTTTTTCACAAACTTCATGGTCTGCAAGCCAAGAGGTGTCGAGAATCGCACGATGTAGACGCCTGCACGGAGCGAGCTCATGTCAAGCACTCGGACATCGCCCATGCTCTTGAGGCCAGCAATATTGACTCGGCGGCCATCAACACCGATGACATTCAAACGGGTAACGTCTGTCGTTCCAATAACAAGGCGGGCGGAACGAGAATCGTAGAAGATTTCACGAGCCCCCATCGGCACAACCTTCGCAAGACCAATCGTTTCAGAAGAGCTTGAACTTTCGACCTTTTCGCTACTGGAGCTAGAGGAAGATTGCGTTTTTTCACTTGACGAAGAGACCACGGAGCTTGAAGATGACTCCGGTGTTTCAACGGAACTGGACGAAGATTTCGGGGTTTCAGAAGAACTCGAAGACTTTGCAGAACTTGAACTTTCAACCTTCACGCTGCTAGAGCTAGACTTCGGAGATTCGCTCGACGAACTCTGTATGACGCTAGAGGAAGATGAGTATTCCATCACTTCCCCGTTGCTACCCTTATAAGCCATGAGAGCATCTTTGAGCGCCTGGTTCACGTCGGAGGAAGCATCATCAACAGAATTGTCAAACGTCCATTTGAAATCACCACCCTGCAAACGGCCCGCATAAGCACGCACATTCGCAACAGCCTGTTCCGGAGAATCAGCCGTGTAGCTGTACATGATGGACTTGTCCGTATCAAAGTTGTTGTACGTATTTTCACCCGAATAGGACTTAACACTAGACGGCACCTGAGCATCGCGACTGCTTACCACATAAGCGTCAAAATCAACCTTGGAATCAATATCGCCAATTGCAGTTTCCGCACCCTTTAGCACATACTTGCTTGCGCCATACGGAATAAACGTGTAAGAGCCTTCCATGTAGTTGTTGTAAGCCTTGATTGTACCGCCCGCTTCCTTGCTAAACGTACCGTTATTCGTCGGATCGCGCTTGGTTCCGCTTGCATAGACGTCGGTCCCTTGCAACGATGTCATCATCGGATACTTGCAGTTGCGGAAGTAGTTTGCTTCCATAAACACGGACGAGCCAAGCGTAGAGCCCGCGCCGTACTTGGCATTGCCATCGTAGTAGTTGTTGTACACATGGGCGCTGTAGTAACGCACACGCGGATGACGGCTATCGGAATGATCGTACCAGTTGTGGTGATACGTGATGTAGTAACCTTCGTTCGTTCCTTCCTTGAGGCCTAACAAATTCGACTTGCCGTTATCCCAAAAGTGGTTGTAGCTGAACGTAATGTAGGTGGACATCTTGCAATCCAAGGCGCCATCACCCTTGACCTGATCCTTGTCGCTACCCGCATGTCCATAGAAAAAGTCATTGTTGTGGACCCATACGTATTGGTTGTTCTGCTGCAAGCCAATGTTGTCGCCTTCGTCAGAATCGACATTCATGATGCCCAGGTTGCGGATTTCCACATTCTGCGCATTCTTGACTCGGATGCCCCAGCCGTTTACCGTTGCATCGTTACCGATACCTTCCACCGTCACGTAGGACGTTTCGGACTTGCCGAGATCAATCATCATGTCGCCCTGCACAAGCGAATCAGAATCCGTCACATTGCCAATGAAGCGCAAGTCGAGCGGAGTCGTCTCGAAACCCTTCTTGTAGCAATTCAAGATGCCCTGGAAGCTCTTGCAAGTATTCTTTGTGCCCTTGGCATTCATGGTCACATCCATCGTCACCGAATTCTTGGTACTCTCGGTTACATAAATCACGGCGGCACCATCCTTGAGCGTACCGTCAGCCTTGTAGGCACCCGGAACACGGCCATTGCTGAACGCAAAACCAGCTCGGTCATGAGCTTTGACCGTCAAGGATTTCGAGGTTGTCGAAGCGGTTTCCTTGCCGCCTTTTACAGACGCGACCTTGAGCGTGTAGCTACCGGCCTTGAGGCCGACCACGTCCACACGGTACTTAGAACCATACTTGCGGATGAGCGGAGCATCCACCTTGACGTTACTTGCACCAGCGCCTGAATAATAGACGTTGTAGCTATCGGAACCATCAGATGCCCATTCGGCATAGGCCGATTCTAAAGCACCAGAGGCTGTCTGAAGAGAAACTTGTGCGTTGGCCACAACAAAAAGGCCTGCACACGCGAAAACAGAAACGACGTGTTTCATAAAACATCCCACCACAAAAACGGGCTAACAAATAGCCCCACACCAAATATTAATATACAGCATTTGTCAATTTTTCGCAACATATTTTTTCGTTGCATTGAAAAATCTGATAAAAGACGCATTTTGTCATTTTCACGAAAGGTGAATTTTATTTTGCGTGAAATTTTCCAATAAAATTTTATATTGTGGTCGCTAGGTGTGGATGGGATACCTTTGAGGATGAGTATGTTAAAAAAGACTTTTTTAGCAGGCCTTGCTGTATTTGGCCTCGCATTCACGGATAGCTATGCCGGTTTGAGCGATGACGATTACATCGAAGCCGCATGGATGACGACCCGTTTCTATGGAGCCCAGCGTTCTGGTCAGGGTCCGAACTGGATCCTCGACGGGACAAATAATCCCACCAGCTTTACAAACGAAAAATATAACGGTAAAGACGTAAGCGGCGGTTGGTTCGACTGTGGTGACCACGTGATGTATGGCCAGTCCCAGGGTTACTCCTCTTACGTTTTGGCACTCGCATTTGCAGAATTTACTACAGGTTTTTACGACCTCTACACCGGTGATTACACCGACTACAAGGCAAGCAAGGATTATACCCGCAAGGGTGGCAAGCCAAACGACGTGCGCGATCTTCTCGAAGAACTCCGCTACGAAGCCGATTTCTGGGTCAAGGCTGCCATTGACGAAAACAACTTTGTGACCGTGAAGGGCAACGGCAACCAAGACCACAACAAGTGGGTGACCGCCGGTGCCATGACTAAGCTCGGAACTGGCGACGGTGGCGAACCGCGCGAAATTACAGGTAACGCAAACGATGCTTATACACCGGGTATGGCCGCAGCAATGCTCGCCGTGATGGCACGAATCGACCCCGATGAATCGGCTCGCGAAAAATACCTGAAGGCAGCAAAGACTGCATTTGCCTACGCAAAAAAGCACAAGGGCGTCACAAATTCCCAGGGATTCTATGAAAGCAGCTGGTGGAACGGCATCTGGGCAGACGGTCCGTTCCTTGCGGCAACAGAGCTTTACCGTACAACTAAGGATGAATCCTACAAGAGCGAAGCCAAGAATTTCTACGACATGATCGACTTTGACAAGAATAGCTACTCCCGCTTTAGCTATTCTGATGCAAGTCCGCTCTCTAACATCATGGGCGAATACACATTCGACTTCCATCCGCCTGCAGACTTTTCTGGAGCGGTAGGCTACCTCGACAGAATGTACCTGGAACAGACAGACAGCAAGGGTATTTACAATAAAGAAACGGGTGGTCCAGGCAAGTTCTCTACACGCACACCATCTGGCGGCGCATTCCTTTATGCCCTTTATTCCAAGTTTGCAAAAGACGATTCTTACGACGAAGCCATCGAAAAGAATATCGCATACCTCCTCGGCGACAACAGCAACAAGAAATCTTACGTTGTCGGTTTCGATCGCAACGGAGCCAAGGCGCCAAGCAGACCGCACCATCGCGGTTACTATGGCAACGAAGATCCAGGTCGCGACGTCAATGGTGCAGGCAATCCTCCTGAAAAGAACAAACTTTTGGGCGGCATGATTGCTGGCGACTTCACAAGTGGCAGCCACAACGGTTCTACCGCAAACTGGCAGGTGAACGAAGTTTGCGTAGACTTGAACGCACCGCTCGTTGGCGCTCTCGGCTACATCTTAAGCAAGCGCGCCCCGGTCAAAAAAGTCGGAAGCGATATTGAAGTTCCAGAAGAAAAACCTGATTCTTCAGGAAAAGAAAGCATCATTGGCGGACGTATGCTAAACTCAATTGCATTCAACGTCATTCGCAATTCGTCGTCGTTCACAATCAGCAGTGCAAATAGCGCCCCGTTCAAAGTTCAAATTTTCAGCTTGAGCGGCAAGCTTGAACAGGAGTTCACAAGCAAAGGAACAAGCCTGAATGTGAGCCTCAGAAATAAAGGCATGCAGATTATCAAGGTTATGTCCAAGAATGCAACAAAGACATTCAAGGTGAATAATTACTAAAGCGGCTTCGCCGCACATAGCAAGAGTGCGCGGCACTCGAAGCAATTTGATCGAACTTAGAAGCCCGTGCAAGATGCGCGGGCTTTTTTGCATTATTGCTTAATACGTTCAATCGCTTCTTTGAAAATCGCGGGATCTTGCAACAAGCTTATCACCACCCAGCCGTCTTCATCAAAGTCAAAGAAGAAGCCCGGCTGTACAAGCACATGCTTTTCACGAAGCACGCGGAGCGTGAGTTCTTCGTCGTCATCGCCGAGACGCACAACGGCGTACCAGCCGCCGAGAACTTCGGGGCAATACTTGGACGGAAACGCTTCGCGGAGCGTCTGCCAATTCTGTTGCAAGCGGTCGAGGACTTTAGATTCGTAAGCTGCGGAAAGTTTAAGCAGAGATGCGCCAAGAGCCTGCGCTGGCGCAGAAACGCTCAAGTATGCGTCTTCGACGAATTCAAGAGCCGCGCGAATTTCTTCGAAATTTTCGCGAGGGGCGTAGAACGCCATCCAGCCGAGCTTTAGCTGCGGCGAACCCACAGCCTTGCTAAGACCGTTCAGCCAGAAAATCGGGCACTTCGGTCCATCTTCTGGAAGGTTGATAAAGTCACCTCCGCCCGCATCCCAGAGATCCATCGACTCCACTTCGTTTCGCTCAGGATGACAAGACGCGAATACATACTGCCAAGTGCGCGAGACTTTATCCGTGAATGCGTAATCGCCAAAGACTCCATCGACGACGAGAATCATGTTGTTCTCTTCGCAGAATTGCACCGCCTCGTTCCATTCTTCACGCGAGACGCAATGACCGGTCGGATTATGCGGTGAAACAAGCAACAAGATTTTCGCGCGTTCCGGCGCCGCCAAGAGGCTATCGGAATCCAAAACAAAGCGGAAAGTCGCACCCTTTTGTCTCTCGTCTGTAGCGAGCTTGCGAGCGTTCTCTCGTCTAATCTTAAGAAAGTACGGAGCGCATTCCAAATGTTCGAGCTGCGCAAGCGTATCGAGCAAAGGGTAGCCCGGCATCGGCGTTAAAATCACATCGCCCGGATCGCAGAAAGTCTTGAATAGCACGGAATAAGCTTCACTCGTGCTTGCGGTAAGGATTATCTGTCCTGCCGTAAAATTACCACCGCGTTCACGGTAATACTCCACCACCGCCTCACGCGTTGACTTCCAGCCCGAAGCATCGGGATTCCAATTGCCAAAAGCTTTACGGCCTTCATCGACCGCAACATCCAAATCTACCGGCAAGCCAGCCTTCACAGGCGAGCTCACAGTCATGTCGATAAACGGAAGCGCATCCGAATTTGCGCACTCCGCAAACACATCCGCTTTTGCGCGTTCCAGTTCAGCAAAGAACGGCGACGGAGAAAGATCTTTAGGAAGTCGAGAAGAAAGCATGGTAGCTCAAATCTAGCAAATGCAAATGGCTCTCTAAAATCCGACTCCCTAATTCACAATTCCATCAGTCCCTGACGCAACGGACGTAATGTCCGTATTTTTTCTTTATAGAGCGTATATTCGTAGTATTGGATGAATAAGGAATATTCATACGGTATGCATAATCATCATTCTCTGGGGTTGAGCTCCAAAAGAAGGCGTTATCTCCCAAATAAAGATAATTGACTTTATCATGTTCGCTGTCATCAATAAATCTTCCTCCTGCAGGCAAAGCCGAAAAACCAAATTCATCGTCGCCATTATTAGAAAGGCTCCCCGCTTGAGCTTTAAGGTACTGCCCCGCCATAATTTGTCCACCAAATTTAGATTCCAACACCTTCCATTCATCATAACTCGGCAGATGCCAACCATCCGGGCAGACATCCTTTGCAGCAGTCCAATTATAAAGGCGCCCTAGCAACTTGCAGTATTCAGGTTTATCATTATAGCACCAGCTTCCATTCGCAAGGCTTGGAGTTTTTGTGCTATCCGCATAATTCAAATTCTGAGCCATCCATACCTGTTTGCCAATTTTCTTTGTCTTATAAACCTGTCCATCTCGAGGATCCACAAGAGAATCATAGATAACATTAGGGTTAAGATATTCCTCTCGAGAAACCACTCCTAACCATTCGTCAACATGTTCTAAATACAGCGCAGGAGCTTGGATTTTAGGCAAAGAATCTTTATCCATAACGCAACGAACAGGGAGAGGATACCCCTTGCTATCGTCAATCAAGGATACATATAGACGATCTTCATAAATTCTGAATTGATACGCACCTATGGAGTTTACCTCTGTAGAAGTCCATGCATGCGTTGTCTTTCCGACATCAGCAAAATCACCTGCTGAACCGAGCTTATAGCCCGTAGGCAACGCAGAAAAACCATAATCATCAGCATTGTCTTCAACCGACCATCCTCGCTGGGCACGGAGTTCTGCTGCGACGAATTCATTATTGGAACCGCCGTACTTGCCAACGTTGTCGAATAATCTCAGATACTCGTCTTTCGAGGGCAAATGCCAGCCCGCAGGGCACACGCCTTGCACACTTGGTGGCAGCGAACAAAAATTACCATGTTCACAGCCCTTTCTATCTACCGCGGCAGACCACAAATAATAACGACCATACTTAGCACAATCATCATCGGTGCAATAGCTATACGCCGTTTCGTAATTCAGGTTTTGAGCCATCCATACTTGATCGTCAATAATAACAGTCTTATAAACCTGATTGTCTCTTTCGTCGAGGATTTCACCATAATCCCCGGCGGCAAGCATTTTCTGATTCAGGTATTCCGTCGTAAAGCACTTGTATTTTTTGCAATCGTAAGTACCAGAGGGTTTTACCTTCGAGGCTGCATAGGTCTTGATTTCTGAAGAACTCGATGAGGCGTTCTTATCCGAAGAGCTACTTGACGATTTTGCGGAGCTTGAAGAACTTTCAGTTCCAGATTTCGCATCACTTGATTTTTTCGTTTCACTGCTAGATGAATTAGATTCCTTTTTTTGAGAATCGCTAGACTTTACTGTCGATTTTTCTGACGAACTTGATTTAACGGATTTTGAGTCACTGGATTTGTCGTCATCTTGAATTTCGGATGATGAAGATTCTACATCATTTGCAATGGGATTATTTGATTCATCATCTCCACAAGCGATGAGACTAGACAAAAGAATACAGACGAAAGAAAAATATGCAATACGTTTATTCATAAACACTCCTTCCTTATTTTGTAAATATACAAAAATTTATTTGGACAAAAAAAATCCGCACAAAGGCGGACTTTATATGAGGAGCGCAATTGAAAAGTGCGCAGCCAACGTGTTTATTTCTTGCGCTTTTTTAAGAAACTTGCAAGGGCAAGCGCGAGGACAATGCCCGCCGGGAGCACGACCGCAATCGTAAGGAGAATAAGCTTTTGGACGTCACTCAAGCCCTTGAGAGATTGCTTGAAATTCTTGAGTTTTGCTCGAATGCCAAGCTTTGCAACCTTGCCGTTTTCGCCATCCACGGGAGCACCGTCAACATCGTTTGCATTCGCTAAGTCTTCGGAACCGGCGAAAGCCTTGATGTTCGGGAAAAGCGCCAACAACTTGGACGCCGATTCCTTAACTGGACCTACAAATCCGTCCGCACGCGAACGAACTTTACCATAGACTTTTTTGAAAGGGCGTTTCAGTTGTTCTAACATATTTTCTCCTTTATTCCCTCAACAAGAAGGCGATGGCGGATCAAGTCCGCCATGACATTTCAATTACGCGTAACGTTATGCTTTCTTGTAAATCAGGTTCACGCCGCCGAAGAGAGCACGCATGTTGGCCTTGAGCGTATCGCTCGAGACACCGCGACCTTCAACTTCTTCGCCGTTAGCCTTCAAGACAATGCGGCTTAAGCCACGACCTGCCCACAACTTGTCCTTTTCAGGAACAACAAGCTGGCGGTACTTCACGAGTTCAACCGGCATGCCGATTTCACGCATGAGCATAAGGGCAGCTTCAATCGGGCCTTCGGCCGTCACGGACTTCACAAGCGCTTCGCCATCCTTCTTGAAGTGGAAAATGAAGCGGTTTTCGTCTGGGATAACTTCGATGTTGTTGAACACCAAGCGACCGTTCACATTGACGAACTGTTCGCGGAACACATCGAGCACGCGTTCGGCACTGAGTTCACCTTCGGATTCGCTCAAGCGCTTCAGCACCGGCTGCAACTTGGAGGCTTCCTGCAAGGTCATCTTGTAGCCGAACTTCGTGATAATTTCGTACACGGCGGTGCGACCGCTCTGGCTCGTGAAGCTGAGCGTATCGTTCTGGTTACGACCAATGATCGAGTAATCAATCGGACGGTAAGCGCCCTTCTTCATGTCCTTCGTCTTGGAAGCGCCATCCTGATGGATACCGCTGCGGTGGACAATAGCTTCTGTACCGATCAACGGAGCGCGGATGTATATAGGCACGCCGCTCCAGTGGCTGATGAGAATTGCAGTTTCGTAAATGCGTTCCAGATGCAGCCCCGTATCGACACCAGAGTTGTGGAGACCGATTGCGACTTCGTAGAAGTTCGTGTTACCGCAACGTTCGCCGAGACCGTTCAAAGCGACTTCCAGCTGAGTGGCGCCGACGAAGAAACTTTCAACGGTAGCAGCCGTTGCCATGCCGAGGTCGTTATGGCAGTGGACAGAAATCGTGATGTTCTTGGGCAGAGCTTCGTAGACCTGCTTGACCTGATCGACGTAGAGCTTCGGACGGTAACGTTCCACCGTGTTCGGCAGGTTGATCGTCGTAGCACCGGCTTCGACAACAGCCTTCAGAACGTCAATCACAAAATCCATGTTTTCGAGGCAGTCGCCAAAATGTTCAGCACTGAATTCCACATCGCCCTTGTCGCCGACGAGCGACTTTGCAAACTTCACGCACTTCACAGCCTTTTCCTTGACCTGTTCGGGCGTCATGTGCAGCACGTTTTCCATGGACAAGGGGCTTGTGGCGAGGAACGTATGGATACGCGGATGCGGAGCATACTGGACAGCTTCCCAGCAGCGCTGGATATCGCTTTCGATGCAGCGAGCAAGGCCAGACACGACCACGTTCTTTGCAACTTCGTCACCTTCTTCGGCCATCTGGGCGGTGAGCTTTGCAAGTTCCATGACCGATTCAAAATCCATTTCGCTAGACGCAGGGAAACCGACTTCGGCACCTTGCACACCGAGCTTCAAGAGCAACAGATAAACATCTTTTTTCTGGGCGTTGT
>JAEEGJ010026303.1_pt1 | contig 11813 bp, 7 predicted proteins | sample 8958761 | NCBI WGS metagenome assembly JAEEGJ01 (sample SAMN16246546, study PRJNA631951) | gut metagenome | biome: gut microbiome; feature: rumen; material: RS-attached | host: Bos | place: Iran: Karaj | collected 2018-10
CGCGGACTTCGTAGAAATCCACCCGGACCTCGGGGAAGCCTTCGGAGAGCGTGGCGGCGGCCTCGAGCATCCTTTGCAGCGTGACGGGGCGGGGAAGGGTGCCGTCCCCGGTAAGGTAGTGGCCGGCGGTGACGGAGACCTCCGGGCGCGGGTTCCAGTCGAGGTCGTAGATATTGACATAGACATGGTCCGCGCTGCGGTCCTGGCAGGCCCAGATGCAGTAGGGCCGGCCGTCGAAACACCAGACTTTGTAATCGACGGGAACGGCTTCTCCGCTGTCCAGGTATTCCTCCGCGAGGATGCAGGGGACGATGCCGTTGTAGTGCAGTTCGCCGTGCCGATAGCCGTACTTCTGCCTCAGGGCTTCGTCCAGGGCGGTTCCGACGGCCTTGCGGTCGGTGTTCCGGTCGATGATGTGCGCGGAGCCGCTGTCGTGGTTGCACTTGAGGACGAACTTCTCCGGAAGGGTATCCCACGGGATGTCGGCCGAGTGCTTCCAGGTGCCGAGCAGGGGAACCAGGAGGTCTCCGAGGCCTTTTCCCTTCACGTATCCGCGGACTTTCACCTTGTCGGAGAGGGGAGTCCAGGCCGATGTGTCCGTATGGCACATCAGCCACTGGATCTTTTCGTTGATGTCGCGGGGATTGTTCCAGTCGATGGTGCGGCCGAAGCGCTTCTTCCATGCTTTCTGAACGACCCGGTCATGGTGATGGTCCAGTTCCCACTCGTGCCATCTGCGGCCCAGGAAACGGCGGATTTCCTTCCGCTCACCGGGTTTCAGGCCGACGCAGAACAGCACCGCGGCAGTCTCGCAACCGGTGAGCAGGATGCCGCCCAGTTTCGCCCAGGCGCTTTCCAGCGGGAGGAGGCGGTAGAAGGCGAGCCAGGCGATGAGGATGACGGCGGCGACGGCCGGACGCAGGTAGGCTTCCTTCAGGAACCGTTTCACGTCGAATCCGAACTGGAAATGCAGGAGAACCAACTGGATGACGCGGCTCAGGAGGTCCGCCGCCACGAAGCAGACGATGATGGTATAGGCGGGGTAACCCGCCCGGAACAGGAGCCATCCTGCGACGAGGCAGCCGAGGTACAGGACGCTGAATTCGATCTTGTACCACTTGATGCGGCCGTAGGCGTTGATGAGTTGGGCGAGGCCGGCCGAGGTGGCCGAGGCGGCGGCGACGAGCAGGGTCCACCGGCACATCTGCACGGTCCCCGGGGGGATCCTGTCGGCTCCGAGCCAGAGGTTCATGATGAAGTCCAGTTCGCTCCAGAGGGGGAAGAACAGCAGCAGGAACAGGAGGATGCAGATGCGGCAGACGCGCTCCGCGAGGGCGACGGAACGGCCCTCGTTGCCTGCGCCGATGTTCTGGGTGATCTGCGGGGCGGCGGCCGTGTCGAAGTTCGCGATGAACTGGTTCACATAGTTCTGGACCGTGCCGGCGTAATAATAGGCGGCATTGACCGTCGTGCCGAAGAAGGCGTTGATGAGCATGTTGGAGCCCTGGGAACGGGCGATCATCGACGCGGAGGAGAGGAGGTTGTAGTTGTTGAACACCAGGACCTCCCGGTAGGCCTTCCGTTCCCGGACCGGCTTCCAGCGGATGATTTGGGGCCAGCGGCGATGGCAGAGCCAGTGATAGACGATGAAGGAGATCCACGTCGTGACGCTCATCAGGACGGCGTACAGCCGCAGGCCGTTGCCCTTCCAGTAGAGCAGGCCGATGACGAGGCCGAGTTTCACGAGTGCATTGACAATGTCCACGACGGCGACGGTGGTGAAGCGCTCATGGACGTTGAACAGGCTCTGGAAGGGGACATTGGCTATGCCGAGGCACGCGACGACGGTGGATACCTGGAAGACGAACATGGCGTCCGTTTCCTTCCCGGGCGGAACGTTCAGATGGGTGTGGATGTACCACAGGCCGATGGATTCCAGCAGCAGGAACAGCACCAGGGCACCGCCGATATGGATGACGTGGCATACGTTGAACATCCGGTTCGTATCGCCGCCGGCCTTCCCCATCTCGAAGTTCATGAACCGGACCGTCGTCGCGGTCAGGGCGCCCGTGATGAAGGAGATGAGGGCTACGGCGCTACCGACGGCGCTGTAGATGCCCACGTCCGACGCTCCCAGCGCCTGCAGCACCAGCCGGCTCGTGACGAGACCCACGAGGATCGTGACCGCCATCCGGATGTAGATGACGGTCGTATTGCGGGCGATGCGGATATTGGCGCTGGAAGGCATGGCCGTCTCTTATTTCCTTTTGGGTACGCGCTTGGAGAGGCCGATGGAATCGGTGGGGCACACGAGGTAGCACAGGTGGCAGCCGACGCACTTGGTTCCCACGATACGGGGCTGGCGGTCTTCGCCGAAGGTGATGGCCTGATGCCCGCCGTCCCGGCAGGATACGTAGCAGCGGCCGCAGCCGATGCAGGTGCTCCTGTCGATGACCGGGTAAACGACCGTCGTACGGTCCAGGTCCGAGGTACGGACAAAACTGGGAAGTTCCTCGCCCACCAGGTCCTCCACGCGGGAGACGCCTCGGGAGGCCATGTAGTTCTTCATACCGTCGATGAGATCGTCGATGATGCGGTAGCCGTATTGCATGACGGCTGTGCACACCTGCACGTTCTGGCAGCCTAACTGGATGAAATCCAGCGCATCCCGCCAGGTGGTGATTCCGCCGATGCCGGACAACTGAAGGCCGGGCATAATGGGGTTGCCCGCCATCTCCTGGATGAACCGGAGGGCGATGGGCTTGACCGCCGTTCCGGAGTAGCCGGAAATGATCCGCCGGCCGTTCACTTCGGCGCCCAGGGTCACGGACTTGATGGTGTTGATGGCGGAGATGCCGTCGGCCCCGGCGAAATGGGCGGCCAGCGCGAACTGGGTCATCGACGCGACGTTCGGCGTCATCTTGGGGATGACGGGAATGCTGACGGACCGCTTGACATAGGCCGTGTAGAAAGTGACGAGTTCCGGGTTCTGGCCCACGTCGCTGCCCATGCCGGCGAGGCGCATCTGCGGGCAGGAGAAGTTGAGTTCCACGGCATCGACACCGGCTTCCTCGGCCATCTTCGCGAGTTCGATCCACTGTTCCTCCGTCTGCCCCATGATGGAGGCGACGATGATCTTGGTGGGATAGTTCTGCTTGAGCCGACGGAGTATGTCGAAATCCATCTCCACCGGATTTTCCGACAACTGCTCCATGTTGCGGAAGCCCGCGAAACTGCCGTCGGCCCGCCTTACGGCATCAAAGCGGGGGGAGACTTCCTGAATGTCCTGCAGGCAGATGGTCTTGTAGTACACGCCGGCCCAACCGGCTTCCAGGGCCGCGGCCACCATCTCGTAGTTCGTGCAGATGGCGGAAGAAGCCAGGAAGAAGGGGTTCTCGCAGTGAAGGCCGCAGAAATCGATTTCCAGGGAAGGAAGGTCGGACACGGGAGCCGGGGCCGGCAGCGCCTTGGCGATCTCCCGCAGGCGGACGGGCCGGTCGTAGTGGATACAGGCGTTCTCGGCGGCCTCCAGGTCTTTTTCGCTGATGGCCGCGAACAGGCGGGCACCCAGGGCATGGTTGTCAAAACGGACGGCCCGGACGGCCCGGGCGGGATCACCCTGGCTGCAGGCGGCGGTACAGGGAGCGTTTTCGCAGAGCAGGCAGCGGACGGCTTCCTGCTTGAGGTGGAGTTGGTTCATGGGTGCGGGAACTGAAGGGTTTGCTGATACAGTTCGGTAAAGATTTCCTTGGAAGTGCGCTTGGTGAAGATGGAATGCATCACGTTACCGGCCGTGGCATACATGATGGATGCGTGGGAGGCCGGATCGGACCGGTCTGCAAACAGGTATTTCATCCGGCGGAGCGCCTCGACACACCAGACGAACGAGCCCAGGAGCGCATATTTGAGGGTACTGCCTCCGCTGTAGAACTGCAGCGCTCCGCGGACGCGCGTGGGCTTGATGGCGGCCTCCAACCGGGAGACGGTGCCGCCGGCAAGGTGGGTGATCTCCACATCGGCATCGGTCCAGACCGTATATCCCATCTCGTTGATCCGATGGCCGATGGCGATATCTTCCGGCGTGAAGGTATAGGTCTCGTCGAACCAGCCGGCCTGCCGGAAAACCTCCGTCCTGATGAGGAAGCAGGCGCCGTTGACGGTCCATGTCCGGAACAGTCCGTCCTTCATGGACCATGGGGTCGGGACGGTCTCATCGACCCGGTGGAGGTAGTGCTTCACGTACCGCCAGGCGGTCCAGGGGGCACGGCCGCAGGTCTGGACCCGGCCGTCGGGGAAGACGATCTTCGGGGAGACGACGGCGGCATCCGCCGGAAGCCGGTCGAAATCGGCGAGGAGGCGGTCGATGACGGGCATCTTCATCAGCGTGTCGTCATTGACGATGAAGCAGTACGTTCCGGTTACCTGCTTCAGGGCGAGATTGTTGTTCTCCGAGAAGCCCCGGAGTTCCCGGCTTTCGACGACCTTCACCTCGGGCCAGTCCGCCTTCAGGCGGGCCAGGTTCTCCTCCGAGAACCGGTAGGCCACCACCCAGACTTCGCACTCGGTTTCGTTGTGGGCACGCATGCTCTCCAGGCACGGATACAGCAGATCCGGCCTGTTCATGCATACGATGACGACGCTTACCTTCGGCATAACTGACAAAAATAGCCATTATTACGGAAATAACTGCCCGTATGGGGCCAAAACTTGGACCGGTACAGGCAAAAATGGCCGAAAACGCGGGCATGGGGCCAGGCGATGGACCGATACAAGCACTTTTTTCGTATCTTTGCAAGGTATGAAGATCCTCGTTATCGTCGTCACGTTCAACGGCCTCAAGTGGCTGGAACGGTGTCTCGGGAGCGTCCGCGCCTCCGAAGTGCCGGCGGACCTGTACGTCTGGGACAACGATTCGACGGACGGGTCGGCCGACTGGATCCAGGGGCATTTCCCGGAAGCGAAACTGGTCCGCAGCGCTGACAACCTGGGCTTCGCGGAGGCCAACAACATGGGCATGCGCTACGCCCTGGAAAAGGGCTACGACTACGTCTATCTCCTGAATCAGGATGCCTGGATCGAACCCTCCACCCTCGGCACGCTCATCGCCGCATCGGAGGCGCACCCAGAATACGCCGTCCTGAGTCCGTTGCAGATGACGGATGGGTTTACGGGCTTGGATGCGCAATTCGGTAAGATTCTTCGCTCCGCTCAGAATGACAAAAGGAGTGTCCGCCGCGTCATGGCGGCGCATTGGCTGGTGCCTCGGAAAGCGCTGGAGGTCATCGGACTGTTCGATGCGCTGTTCCCGCTTTATGGCAACGACGACAACTGGTGCGACCGGGCGCGGTACCATGGCTTCAAGATCGGGATCGTGCCTCAGGCAAGAGCCGTGCATGACCGGGCCACGCGCGAGGAACCGAAGGAGAAGGTCATTTTCCGGAATTACTATATGGGATCGCTGGTGCGGCTGTGCGACATCAACCGCCCGCTGTGGGAGCGGTTCCTGTTCGTGTCCCTCTTCACGCTCGTGAAGGCCGTGAAATACGGAAGCATCCTTCCCTTCAAGCACTTCGGCTCGCTGGTCAGGATGCTTCCTGAGATTAAGGTTTCTCGACTTCGCGCGAGACGCTAGACCGCTTTCCGGTGTACCCGGAGTCCATAGAGGGCGATAATCACGAAACAGAGCGTCGGGAGGATGAACGAGACGTTCACCGCCGGCATGCCGAGGACGGTGCCCTGGTCGATGATCATCGCCTGGAGCGGCGGAAGGACCGAGCCGCCGAGGATGGCCATGATCAGGCCGGCGGCGCCGAACTTCGCGTCTTCCCCGAGTCCTTCGAGGGCGATGCCGTAGATGGTGGGGAACATCAGGGACATGCAGGCGGAGACGGCGACGAGGCAGTACAGGCCGGCCACGCCCGGGAGGAAGATGACCCCGAGGGTGAACAGGATGCCGCCGAAAGCGAAGCAGTAGAGCATCTTCCCGGGCTTGAAGTACTTCATGAGGTAAGTGCAGATAAACCTGCTGCAGCAGAAGAGGATCATGGCGGCGATGTTGTACTTCTGCGAGAGCACTTCCGCATCGATCTCACTCATCCCGCGCTCCATGAAGATACGGGTGCCGTACTGGATGATGAAGGTCCAGCACATGATCTGCACGCCCACGTAGAAGAACTGCGCGACCACGCCTTCCCGGTAGCGGGGGATGCCCACCAGATACTTCAGCGACGCCCCGATTCCGCGGGCGTTCTCTTCCTTGACCTTGGGCATTCGGGCCAGCATGATGACGAGGAACATCACCACGATGACGATGCCGATCACCACATAGGGCTTGATCAGGATGCCCAGGTCCGACTGGCGCATCGCCGCGAATTCCGCGTCGGGGAGGGTGGCCCGGGCGGCGGAGTCCATCGGGTTCAGGCGCGCCTGGATGAAGTTCATCGCCACGAACATCCCGCACAGGGAGCCGATGGGATTGAACGACTGGGCGAAGTTGAGGCGCCGGGTGGCCGTGGCGGGGTCGCCCATCGCGAGGATGTACGGATTGGCGCTGGTCTCCAGGAAACTGAGCCCGCAGGTCAGGATGAAGTAGGCGATGAGGAAAGGCCAGTAGGAGCCGGTGGAACGGGCCGCGATGAACAGGAACGCCCCGGTGGCGTACAGCCCGAGCCCCATCAGGATGCCGCTCTTGTAGGAGAAGCGGCGGATGAAGATGGCGGCGGGAAGCGCCATCGCGAAGTAGCCGCCGTAGAAGGCCATCTGGGTGAGGGTGCCCTGCGTGACGCTCATCCGGAAGATCTTGGAGAACGCCTTCACCATCGGGTTGGTGATATCGTTGGCGAATCCCCACAGCGCGAAGCACGAGGTGATGAGGATGAAGGGGAGCAGGTAGTTCACTCCCTCATACTTGAAAAAACTCTTTTTCTCTTCCATCGGTTCCAGCAAAAGGTTTATCAAGCCGAAAGATAAGGATAAAATGCTGGAAATACAATTTGTGTATCCGCCGAATTATGCGTATTTTTGTAGGATTAAAAATCATACTGAACGATTAGAAGCATGCTATGGCACTCACAGATATACTGAAGAAACTTTTCGGATCCAAGTCCGACCGCGATATGAAGCAGGTGAAGCCGATGCTGGACAAGGTCCTGGCGGCCTATCCGGCGATCGACGCACTCACCGACGACGAACTCCGGGCGCGTTCCGCCGCCCTGCGGGCGAAGATTTTCGCCGTGGAGAAGCCCTTCGAGGACCGCATCTCCGAGATCAAGGGGGAGATGGAGAAAGACATCCCCGTCTCCGAGAAGGAAGCCCTCGCCACCGAGTCCGACAAACTCGTCAAGGACGAGGACGACGCCATCGAGAAGTGCCTCGACGAGATCCTTCCCGAGGCCTTCGCCATCATGAAGTCCACCGCCCGCCGTTTCGCCCAGAACGAGACCATCACGGTGACGGCGACGGATTTCGACCGCAACCTGGCGGCCCACGGCCGCGATTTCGTCCACATCGAGGACGACAAGGCCGTCTGGCAGAACCACTGGGTGGCCGGCGGCAACGAGATCACCTGGGACATGGTCCATTACGATGTGCAACTCATCGGCGGCATCGTCCTGAACGGTTCCCTGAAGACCAACAAGGAGCAGCGCGGCAGCATCGCCGAGATGGCGACCGGTGAGGGCAAGACCCTCGTCGCCACCCTCCCGGTGTTCCTCAACGCGCTCGCCGGCAAGGGCGTGCACGTGGTGACCGTGAACGACTACCTCTCCAAGCGTGACTCCGAGTGGATGGGCCCGCTCTACCAGTTCCACGGCCTGAGCGTGGATTGCATCGACAAGCACCAGCCCAACTCCGACGCCCGCAAGAAGGCATACGACTGCGACATCACCTTCGGTACCAACAACGAGTTCGGTTTCGACTACCTGCGTGACAACATGGCCACCCGGATGTCGGACCTCGTCCAGCGGAAGCACCACTACGCCATCGTGGACGAGGTGGACTCCGTCCTCATCGACGATGCCCGTACCCCGCTCATCATCTCCGGACCGATGGCGAAGGCTGCGGACGACGAGCAGTTCATGGAGTACCGCCCGTACGTGGAGAACCTGTACAACAAGCAGCGCGCCCTCATCAACACCACCCTGAACGAGGCCAAGAAGGCCATTGCGGCCGGCGATGAGGCGGAAGGCGGAAAACTTCTCCTGCGTTGCCACAAGGGTCTCCCGAAGTACCAGCCGCTCATCAAGTTCCTGTCCGAGCAGGGCATGAAACAACTCCTGCAGAAGGCAGAGAGTTACTACATGCAGGACAACGAGCGCGAGATGCCGCAGGTCACCGACGAACTCTATTTCGTCATCACCGAGATCCAGAACAGCGTGGACATGACCGACAAGGGCCACGAAGTCCTGGCGAACGCGGTGTCCGACCCGAACTTCTTCGTCCTTCCGGACATGGGCTCCGCCATCGCGGAGATCCAGAACGACACCACCCTCTCCGCGGCCGAGAAGGCTGCGAAGAAGGACGCCCTGATGGAGGACTTCTCCCTCAAGAGCGAACGTGTCCATACCGTGATCCAACTCCTCAAGGCCTATGCGATGTTCACCAAGGACATCGACTACGTGATCGTGGACAACAAGGTCAAGATCGTGGACGAGTCCACGGGCCGTATCATGGAGGGCCGCCGCTGGAGCGACGGTCTGCACCAGGCCGTGGAGGCGAAGGAGAACGTGAAGGTGGAGGCCGCCACCCAGACCTTCGCGACCATCACCCTGCAGAACTACTTCAGGATGTACCACAAACTCGCCGGCATGACCGGTACCGCCGAGACCGAGGCGGGTGAGTTCTGGAGCATCTACAAACTGGACGTCGTGTCCATCCCGACCAACCGGCCGGTCATCCGCGACGACCAGGACGACATCATCTACAAGACCAAGAAAGGCAAGTTCAACGCCGTCATCGACCGCGTGGTGGAACTTACCAACGCCGGACGCCCGGTCCTGGTGGGCACCACGGACGTGGAGACTTCCGAACTCCTGGCGCGCATGATGCGCCTCCGCGGCCTGCGCCCGAACGTCCTGAATGCGAAGGAACACGCGCGCGAGGCTGAGATCGTGGCCCAGGCGGGCCAGAGCGGCAAGGTCACCATCGCCACGAACATGGCGGGCCGTGGTACCGATATCAAACTCACCCCGGAGGTGAAAAAGGCCGGCGGTCTCGCCATCATCGGCACCACCCGCCACGACAGCCGCCGGGTGGACCGCCAGTTGCGCGGCCGTGCCGGCCGTCAGGGCGACCCGGGTTCATCGACCTTCTACATCTCCCTGGAGGACGACCTGATGCGCAAGTTCGGTTCCGAACGCATCGCCGGCGTCGTGGACAAACTGGGCATGGCCGATGACGAGGCCCTCGTCTCCAGCATGCTCTCCAAGTCCATCGAGACCGCGCAGAAGCGCGTGGAAGAGAACCACTTCGGCTGGCGTAAGCGCACCCTCGAGTACGACGACGTGATGAACTACCAGCGCGAGGCCGTGTACGCCCGCCGCCGCAACGCCCTCTCCGGCGAACGGATCGAGATCGACGTCCAGAACATGATGCAGGACACCGCGACCATCATCGCCGAAAAGTCCGAAGGAATGGACTACGCTTCCTTCGAGGAGTACGTCATCGCGACGCTTTCCATCGACCTGGGCTTCGATGCGGACTTTTACGAGAAGGCGAAGCCGCACGATATCGCCGATCGCCTGTGCGAGCACATGCAGGAGGTGTACAACCGCCGTATGGACGCGATGGTGGACAAGGTGAACCCCATCATCAAGCAGGTGTACGAGAAGCAGGGGTCGATGTACGAGAACATCGCCATCCCCATCTCCGACGGCAAGCGGATGCTCAACCTTTCCGTGAACCTCAAGAAAGCGTACGAGACCGAAAGCCGCGAAGTGGCCAAGGCGCTCAGCCGTTCGGTCATCCTGTACGAGATCGACGAATACTGGAAGCAGCACCTGCGCGACATGGACGACCTCCGTCAGAGCGTCCAGAACGCCGCCTACGAGCAGAAAGACCCGCTGGTGGTCTATAAGTTGGAGAGTTACAACCTCTTCTCCCAGATGCTCGAGGAGTTGAACGAGGCCGTGCTCACCTTCCTCCTCCGTGCGTTCATCCCGCTCCGCGACGCCGACGAGGCCCGCCAGGCCCCCCGGGCGCCGCAGCCGCGCCGCGACCTGCAGCAGATGCGCACCAACGATCCTTCCCAACTCTCCACCAACGGCGAGCAGAAGGCCCGTACCCCGGTCCGCGTGGACAAGCGCGTGGGCCGCAACGATCCCTGCCCTTGCGGCTCCGGCCTCAAGTACAAGAACTGCCACGGCAAGGGGATTGTCTAGAGACAACAACAATATCATAATATGGCTAAAATAATGGAACCTGTCAATGTCAATGAAATGAGCCGGATTTCCGCCGGTACTACTTTCAAGGGTGAGATCACCACTCCTACCGACCTCCGGGTCGATGGTATCTTCGAAGGGAAGATTTGCTCCAAGGGGCGCGTCGTCGTGGGCGAGAAGGCCCAGATCAAGGGCGACATCATCTGCCAGAACGTCGACTTCACCGGTACGATGCACGGCAACTTCTATGTCAAGGACACCCTCTCCCTCAAGGGTGGCTGCACCATCGAAGGCGACCTGAACATCAAGCGCCTCCAGGTGGAACTCGACGCCAAGTTCAACGGCAACTGCCGCATGATCAGCGAGGCCGAGTTCGACAAGATCGTGGCCCAGATGACCGGCCGTCCGCTGCCGCAGGCTCCGGCCCAGCCCGTTCCGCCCCAGCCGCAGAAGTAAGATTCCTTCGCTTCGTCCGGAATGACAGGCGTTTTCCCTGTCATTCCGGGCGGGTCGAAACGCGATGGCTAAATCTGCGTAAATGTTTCTCATACAATAGGGGAAACATTTTTGTTTATATCGATAACAAATAAGTTATATGTCTAAGGAGGCACAATATGGCCTGATTCTCCGCCAACTGGCCGCCTTGCTGGAAGGGGAGGAGGACGGGATTGCGAAGATGGCAAACGTCGCCGCCGTCCTGCACGGATCCTTCGGTTTCTGGTGGACCGGATTCTACCGCGTGGCCGGGGAGGAACTCATTCTCGGTCCGTTCCAGGGGCCCGTCGCCTGCATGCACATCCCGTTCGGGAAGGGCGTGTGCGGTACGGCCTGGAAGCGGAACGCATCCGTCGTCGTCCCGGACGTCGAGCAGTTCCCGGGGCACATCGCCTGCAGCAGCGCCTCCCGAAGCGAGATCGTCGTTCCGGTCCATGGCCCCGACGGGGGCGTCACCGCCGTCCTGGACATCGACAGTGACCGCCTCGCCACTTTCGACGAGACGGACCGGATCTGGCTGGAAAAGATCGTGACCTTGCTGTAATTTGCAACTTTCGCTTTTTCGGCTTATCTTTGCAATCCTTTTCGGGCGATTAGCTCAGTTGGTTCAGAGCACCTGCCTTACAAGCAGGGGGTCGACGGTTCGAATCCGCCATCGCCCACACCGACAACAGGGGGTGTTTTGGTTTTGACAGCGCTGATGTCGGACGGTAAGCACGCCGGGCGTTGGGACCTTGCCCGTTAATCTCAGATCCCGAAAAATCAGTTGCCAACAACAACTACGCACTCGCTGCCTAATTTGGCCAAGCCAAATTGCTTAATCCGCGACGCCTAGGCTGCGCCGCCGACGAGTATCCCTCGGACGTTCCGCCCGGTATCGGCCGACCCAGGGGTATCATTCCGACCGGGACGCTCCGGTGGACGCCTTTAAAACCGGCTAAG
>JAEEGJ010026306.1_pt1 | contig 11812 bp, 13 predicted proteins | sample 8958761 | NCBI WGS metagenome assembly JAEEGJ01 (sample SAMN16246546, study PRJNA631951) | gut metagenome | biome: gut microbiome; feature: rumen; material: RS-attached | host: Bos | place: Iran: Karaj | collected 2018-10
TTTTCATGAGCAAGCTTATCGCTGTCACGGAAATTGATCATAAAATTCACATCCCCCGGATAAAGGCCGGTGATCATCCTTTGAGTTCCGAACCACAGACATGTGGTGGAGGAGAGAATTACAAGTACCATTGTTGAAATGATCGCGATCGAAGCAAGTCCCGCACCGTTACGCTTCATGCGATAAACCATGGAAGAAACGGATACGAAGTGATTCGCTTTATAATAATAGCTTTTGTTTTTCTGAAGTATCCTGCACAGAACAACGCTGCCTGCGATAAGCAGGAGATAGGTTGCAACTATTACCATTACAACGGCAACGAAAAACCACATAATAGCTGAAATCGGATTTTTCAAAGTGCACGCAATATAATAGGCTGCTCCCAAGATAACAGCTCCCAAAAGTCCCAAAAACCAGTTGGCTTTTGGCGGTTTTTCACCTGCTTTATCACTCTTCATCAAAGAAACTGCGGTGCTTCTTCCTACGCGGATCACTGACGAGATCCAGATGATCCCGAAGATTCCGGTGAAGACGATCACTGTAGAAACCATGGAAAATAAGTCGACTCTGACAGTGGATGTTATGGTACCGCCCAGCATACTTATAAGTCCGATTTCCGAAATCTTTGAGAACACGATTCCTATAGCAATTCCGAGGAAAATAGAGAATCCGGATGTTATCATGCTTTCATGGGTTATGATCTTTGCAAGATTTCTTTTCCCCATGCCGAGAACATTGTAAAGTCCGAACTCTGAAGCTCTTCTTCTGATGAGAAATGAATTAGTGTAGAACAGGAATATCAGTGAAAAGATTGCAATCACAAAACATCCGAGTGTCATGAAGGTTTCTGTCGTACCTCTGCCACGGGGAAGGAGCTCTATTGTAAGCGGCGAAGCTAAAAATGCAATTGTGTAGAACACTGAGATCATGCATATGCACGTCAGTACATAAGGAAATACCATTCGCTTGTTTTTCCTTATGCCGTCCCATGCAAGCCTGGGATAAAATAAGGTTCTCATGCTATATTCCCTCCCTGCGTCAGAACCGTGAGAGCTTCATTGATCTTCTGATAGAAGAGTTCATTTGCACTTTCACCTCGGTAGATCTGATGGTATACCTCACCGTCTTTGATAAAAAGAACACGTCCCGCACAGCTTGCGGCTTTGGCAGAGTGAGTGACCATAAGGATTGTCTGACCCATCTCGTTTACTTCTCTGAAAAGTTTCAGAAGTTCATCTGATGATCTGGAATCCAGAGCGCCTGTGGGTTCATCAGCAAGAATTATCTTGGGGTTCGTTATAAGTGCTCTTGCAACAGCGGCCCTTTGCTTCTGACCGCCCGATACTTCATAAGGATACTTCTTAAGAAGGCTTGCAATACCCAGTTTATCAGCGATGGGATCGAGCCTTTCTTTCATGGTCTTGTAGTTTTTTCCGGCAAGTACAAGAGGAAGGTAGATATTATCCTCAAGTGTGAAGGTGTCCAGAAGGTTGAACTCCTGAAAAACAAATCCGAGATTATCACGTCTGAAGGTTGCGACAGCTTTATCGGAAATGCCGGACAGATCCATGCCCCGGAGTATTACTTTACCTGCCGTTGATTTATCAAGCGCAGCAAGAATGTTCAGAAGAGTTGTCTTACCGGAGCCTGATTCACCCATGATGGCGACGAATTCACCGTCTTCCACGGTGAAGTTAACATCTTTAAGTGCTTCTACCTCTTGTCCGCCGAAGCGGGCCTTATATACTTTTTTCAGATTTCTGACTTCAAGTAAACTCATTTCAGTAAACCTCCGTTTCGTTTACGTTTTGTTTTTCCCGACGGTTACTCACCGTAGAAATCTTATAACAGAAACGGTTAAAGGGTGTTTAAAGGATTCTTTATACTTTTATTAAGAACTTGCGAAGAAATGCTTTATCACACGGACTAACGGTTGAGGTGTATTTTGTCGTATAATAAAGAAAACGCAGTTCTCTTTATTACATATGGAGATATGAATATGAGGATTATTGCTTATATTGAGGAATTTAATATAGTATCCGTGATAGTAAGGCTGATGCTTTCCACCTTTGCGGGAGCGGTGATAGGACTTGAACGCCGTGTTCACGGAAAGAGTGCGGGAGTTAAGACATTCTCGCTTGTATGCCTCGGGGCATCTCTTGTTATGGTGACAAATGAGTTCCTGATGGATTCATATCCTTCCGGCGATGTTGCAAGACTCGGTGCACAGGTAATAAGCGGAGTGGGCTTCCTTGGTGTCGGTACGATCATCATTACCGGAAGAAATTACGTAAAGGGTCTGACCACCGCAGCCAGCCTCTGGACTACCGCCTGCCTCGGAATAGCATTCGGCTCGGGTTATATAGCAGCAGGCCTCATTGCCCTTCTTTTTGTTTTCCTCATAATGACTGTTTTGTCGGGGATCGGAAGAAAAGCGGATGCGTATACCTCCTTCATACATCTCTATTTGGAGATCAGCAAAGACTCGGGTATAGATACTCTGTATGAATATGTCAAGAAAAATGATTTTAGGATATCATCCATAAATAAACAAAAAAAGCTGGCTCTTAACGATAATGACATATCCGTTCTGGTGGAGATCGATCTCCAAAAAAGGATCAATCATGCTCTTATCATCGAAGAACTCGGTAAAATAGAAGCAATTCACTATCTGGAAGAGGTTCACTGACCCGGTTAGGGGTCTCTTCCCGGTATTACGGTAAAGAAAATGCTTTCTAATCATTTATAACGAGTGATATAATAAGAAGTACCCTATCTTCAGGGGTGTGAACTGAGCATTACGATTACTGTGAGTTTGTCTGAGGGGAGGCAACCCATGTGGAGTTATAGCTTTGAAGTTCCGATTTTGATGATACTGGGTATCATTCTTTTGTTCTATTTTTCGCGTCCGAGACTTCCTATCAGAAGAAACAGGGTGTTTCTGCAGATCATCATTGCGGAAACCCTGACTATTATCATAGATGTACTGGCTACTAAAGCATGTAATGAATTCGATGATTATCCGCTTTTGTGGGTGGATATCATTAATATGCTGTACTTTATCGCATTTTTCTTAAGATCTTATGTTTTCTATCTCTTTTCCGTAAGTGTTCTCAGAATTTCCCTTGGAAAAAAATGGGTCTTCAGCCTGCTTATAAAGCTGCCTCTTATAGTGGGAATAGCTATGGCGATTCATTCCATGATATTCGGCGATTCAGGTACCAGGACATATATTTATTATGTCTATGCAGGCGGATATCATTCGGGAAGCATGTATTATCTGGTTTATTTCATCGGATTTTTCTATTTGCTGATGTCTTTTCTGTGTTCATATCTGTTCCGAAACAGCTTGGGCAGAAGACGCGAAAAGTACGGCATATTTTCATATAACGTGCTTCTCCTCACCGGCCTGGTGATCAGGATATGTATGCCCAAGTATCTGATCATGGATACCTTTGTATTCATGGCTATCCTCGTGGTATTCCTGGCTTTTATAAATCCCGAATACTTCCTGGATCTTAGGGCAGTTGCTTTTAATGTGGTTGCCATGAGGGAGCATCTCGAAGAAAATAAAGAAAATATCTGTCTGGTCCCGCATGGCGTCGTTGTCCGTAATTATCAGGAAATGCGCGATATATATGGTTCGGCTCAGATTGAAGAGGGACTGGCTCTGATAGGAAAATATCTGAAACAAACCTTTGAAAACAGCATAGTTTTCTATTGCAGAAACGGACGGTTTGCAGTCCTTACTTCTCCCAAGACCGATTTTGAATCCAAACGAAAAGCAATTACAGAGAGATTTGGAAGACCATGGAAGTCGATGAATGCGGAACTGTATCTGTCCGTCGGATTCGCTGAGTTTGATACTGAAATCGGAAAACATTCATCCGAAACATTTTTAAATACCATGATGAGAGCCCTTGAAATCGTGGGTACTGCGGATGGCGGTGAACTTACCCGTTTTGGCGAGGAAGAGCTGGTTAAAACGGAAAAAGAAAAGAGTATCCGGCAATGCATCGAGGCAGCTATTGAAAAGGATGGATTCGAGCTCTATCTTCAGCCGATAGTAAATGCCGTAACAGGCAAGGTAACAGGTGCGGAAGCGCTGGCCAGGATCAAAGACCGGGATGGGAAGATCATTCCACCGGGCCTTTTTATCCCGGTAGCTGAGGGCAGCGGGCGTATCAATGCGCTTGGGGAGATCGTTTTTGACAGGACCTGTAAATTTATCAGCGAAAACGGTCTTGAGAAAATGGGTATAGAGTGGATCAACGTTAACCTCTCACCTTCCCAGTTTATTAGAACCGATCTGGCTGAAAGATATGCCGCGATAGCGGAGAAATACGGAATCGACCCGGGAAGCGTGCACCTTGAGATCACAGAGGGTGCGATGATAGATGATACATTCCTGCAAAAACAGATCGGCGCCATGACCGAAAAAGGATTTAAATTTGTCCTTGATGACTACGGAACCGGTTATTCCAACCTGGCGAGACTTAAAAAGTGCCCCTTTATCAATGTAAAACTGGATATGAGTATTGTATGGGACTTCTGCAAGGAGCCGGATGCGATACTTCCCAATATGATTGCCGCCTTTAAACATATGGGATTTTGCATAACGGCAGAAGGCATAGAGGACGACGGTATGGTCAGGGCTATGAAGGATATAGGCTGCGACCTGCTCCAGGGGTACCACTATTCAAAGCCCGTTTCTGCCGAGGAATTCGCTGAAAAATACTCAGTGTAGGCGGTTTTCGGGTTGCAAAATAGCCCTGAATGAGGGAAAATAATTAATTGGGTTGAATTGTGCAAATTCAGATAAATGAATTTAAGGAAGGTAAAAAAATGACAAACAGAAAACAGGTTGTTTTGGTAGTTATGGATGGTGTCGGCTTCAGCAAGACCGGCCTCGGTGACGCGGTTACCACCGCTAATACCCCTGTCCTGAACGAGATGCTTAAGTCCTGCCCCAACACCAGGCTTAAGGCTCACGGTACCGCAGTAGGACTTCCTTCGGATGATGATATGGGTAACTCCGAGGTAGGACACAACGCACTCGGCTGCGGACAGATCTATTCCCAGGGCGCAAAGCTTGTTAACGAATCCATCGAAAGCGGTAAGATGTTCGAGTCCGATTCATGGAAAGAAGCTCTTGCAAACGTTAAGAACAATAATTCAGTACTTCACTTCCTCGGACTTTTATCCGACGGAAACGTACATTCAAATATCTCTCACCTTCTTACCATGCTTAAGAAGGCTAAAGAGGACGGAGCTAAGGAAGTACGCGTACATATCCTTCTCGACGGACGTGACGTTCCCGCAACCAGCGCTCTTCAGTATGTAAAGCAGCTTGAGGATTGCCTCGCAGAGCTTTCAGACGACAGCTTCCATGCAATCATTGCTTCCGGCGGCGGAAGAATGAAGGTTACCATGGACAGATACCAGGCAAACTGGGGCATGGTAGAGCTCGGATGGAACACCCACGTAAAGGGAGAGGGCCGTCAGTTTGATAATGCTACCGAAGCTATCGAAGCTTACAGAAAAGAACTCGATGTAATCGACCAGGATCTTCCCGCTTTCGTCATCGCTAAGGACGGAAAGGCAGTAGGCCCTGTTGCAAAAGAAGACAGCGTTATCCTCTTCAACTTCCGCGGAGACCGTGCTCTTGAGATCTCCATGGCATTTGACTATGAGGACTTCAATTACTTCAACAGAGGACCCAAGCTCGGATGCTACTACGCAGGAATGCTTGAGTATGACGGAGACCTTCACATCCCTACTCACTACCTCGTAAATCCCCCCGAGATCAAGAACACTCTTTCAGAGCTTCTTGTAAATGCAGGACTCAGCCAGTATGCGGTTTCCGAGACTCAGAAGTACGGACATGTTACCTATTTCTGGAACGGAAACAGAAGCTCCAAGTTCAGCGAGGAGCTTGAGACATTCAAGGAGATCCCTTCAGACAACGTATCCTTCGACGAGCGTCCTTGGATGAAGTCAGCAGAGATCACCGATGATGTTATCGAGGCTATCAAGTCCGAGAAGTATGACTTCATCAGATGTAACTTCCCTAACGGAGACATGGTAGGACATACCGGAAACTTCGATGCAACCGTAACAGGTGTTGAGGCAGTTGACTTAGGACTTGCAAGACTTAAAAAGGTTTGCGACGAGTACAACGTAACTCTTCTTGTTACCGCAGACCACGGAAATGCAGACGAGATGCTTGAGAAGAACAAGAAGGGCGAGCTTCAGGTTCGTACCGCTCACTCACTCAATCCCGTTCCTTTCATCATCTACGATAAGAAGAACACCTACACCATCAAGGACGGTGAGTACGGACTTGCAAACGTTGCAGCTACCGTAGCTTCTATCCTTAACCTCAAGGCTCCCGAGTGCTGGGAAAGCTCAATGATCTAAGATGTGATATAAGAAAACCTCCGCTGAAAAGCGGAGGTTTTTTGTTATAGTCTGAGCCTGTAGTCAGCTAAAGGATTTATGAAATTGACATAGAAGTCTCTCTCGTTTATTGTACTGTTAGCATTTATAAATCTATATGGAAGTGGATTATATGAAAACGGACATCAAATTAAAATACATAACACTTACAGGATTGCTCGCTGCACTCATCACTCTTTTTACAGCGTATATACTGCACATACCAATGGGCTTTAACGGAGGATATATACACCTGGGTGATTCACTTATCTATCTTGCAGCAGCACTTTTGCCTGCACCCTATGCAATGGCAGCAGGCGCAATCGGAGGAGGACTTGCAGATCTTCTTACCGCTCCCATGTGGGCACCGGCTACAGTGATCATCAAGATACTTGTTGTGATTCCTTTTTCTTCGCATCATGACAAACTTCTCGCTAAGAGAAATATCATTGCACCTATATTGGCAATGCTGATTACCATAGCAGGGTATTATCTGGCAGAGGTTATCCTATACGGTAAAGAAGCGGCATTCCTTATATCGGTAACAACAAATCTTATACAGGGAATCGGAAGCGCAGTTGTTTTCTACGCATTAGCTGTGGCACTTGACAAAGCAGGAGTTAAGGCACTCATCGCAAGATGAGTGCTTTTTTCTATGTGCTTTTGCTATATAGTCTGAACCTATAGCAGAATATAATTTACCTGTATTAGACGAAGTATGTATCAGGTGATAATCTCGTATATGTAAAGAACAGAAATTGATCAGTGACAGATGAAGCTTGATAATACGGAGACTTGTTATGAGAGAACTTCTTGCATACGGCGATTCAAATACCTGGGGACTCGTACCCGGTAAAAATCTTAAAAACAGATATCCCAGAAATAAAAGATGGACCGGAATACTCGAGAACAAACTTGGTGATGTGAGAGTATATGAAGAGGGACTTTGCGGCCGGACCACCGTCTTTGAAGATGAACTCAGACCTGATAGAAGAGGAGTCGATCTTCTTCCCGTACTTCTCGAAAGTCATTATCCGGTTGACGGAGTCATCCTGATGCTGGGAACCAATGACTGTAAGACTTACTATAACGCATCGCCCTACACCATCGGTAAAGGTGTCGAAAGATGTCTTACCGAGATTGAAAAATATATTGCTCCGGAAAATGTCATCCTCGTCTCCCCTATCCTCCTGGGGGATGACGTATGGAGACCGGAGAAAGATCCTGAGTTTGACAGAAAATCCATTGAAGTCTGTAAAGGCCTTAAGGAAGTCTACAAAGAGATTGCAGCCCGTCACGGTAATAAGTTCGTAGCAGCTTCAGACTATGCCAAGGCAAGCGAAGTTGATGACGAGCACCTGAGCGAAGAGGGACATGAGAAATTGGCGGAAGCTATATACAATGCCATAGATAAATGACTATAAAATGTGCTATAAAAGCCGTCGTTGCAATTATTCGTTGCAATGACGGCTTTTTTGTTTGAAGTAACGTTTCCGTATAATATAATATTTCCATGTGTATGTGATACACATATAATTATGAGTTTCCTAAATGGCTAAGTGGTTTAACGGAGAACTGATGACTAACATTATATTTGTCCGCCATGCCCAGTCTGTTTATGGAGAAGATGACAGAACCAGGCCTTTGAGTGAGGCGGGACTAAAAGACAGAGAAATAGTATTGGATACCCTAAAGGACAGGAAAATAGATGCATTTTTGTCCAGCCCTTATAAAAGAAGCATGGATACTATTAAGCCTGCCTCAGAGCATTTTGGAATGGACATCACTACGGATGAAAGGCTGAGAGAGCGCAAAGCGGGCAGTTATGAAGCGGGGCTTCTCGAAAAAAGATGGCAGGATTTTTCGTTTGCTGAAGAAGACGGAGAGTGCCTGAATTCTGTTCAGAAACGCAACATTGAAGCATTGGCTGATATTCTCGAAAAATATAAAGGAAAAACCATAGTTATCGGAACTCATGGAACAGCCCTGAGCACAATATTGCATCATTATAATAATGACTTTGTAGTAAAAGACTTTCTCCGTATTGTTAATTGGATGCCATACATCGTAGAGTTGCGATTCAATAATAATGAATTGGTCGAACTGATTGAGCTGGCACATGTAGATAAAGGATAGTATGAGAATCAGAAGATTTACAGAATCGGATGCGACGGCACTGACGAGAGACCTATTGCATAAAGCTACGGCTCTTGGTAAACAAGCGGTGATTGAGTGTGATCCTAAGCAGGAAATCACAAAGACAATCGCAATTCATGAGGGATTTGACTATATAGGTATCAAGGATGGGCTAAGCGTCTTTATTAAGCCATTATAGCTTGGCATAAATAGATATGGAGTTGTTATGAAAGACATTGTTATTAAGAAATTAACACATGAATTAAATGATGATTATCTTGATTTTTTTGATAATCGTGCGTTTTCCGACGGCAATCCCAACGGACCGTGTTATTGCACTTCACCAAATCAGGATGAAGATACCATTAAGCAAATGGTTAGTGAATTTAAGACATATGGTGTAAAAGAAACCATCAGAAAATATGCAGTGGATATGCTTGATAAAGACAAGATCTCAGGCTATCTGGCATACGATGGTGATATATCCATAGGTTGGTGCAATGCTGCGGATATTGACAGCTACGAAGGGTTTGTACCTGAATTCGCAAGAGAAAACAAAAGCGGTAAAACAGTATCGATTGTATGTTTTGAAATAGCCCCTGGTTATAGAGGGATGGGAATTGCCTCGGCTTTTATTGAGCGGATATGTTCTGATGCAAAAGCAGACGGATATGTTGCGGTAGAAGGCTATGCCAAGAAAAACGAAGTTCGTAATGATTATGATTTTACCGGACCTGTAAGGCTTTATGAAAAGGCGGGATTTTCCGAAATTGCTGGGCAAGCCGGTGTTGTGATTATGAGAAAGAGTTTGACGGAGACATGATCTGATGGAACTTAAAAAATTGGAATATCAATTAACTGTATGTAAGGTGAAATCAGTTACTGATATCGATGTAAACAGGGAGTTCTATTTCATCGGTAAGACGGACGAAGAGATTTCTCTTGTGTGTAAGACACAAGATACACCCGAAAACACATTGGAACGTGACGATGGATGGCGAGGATTTCGCATACAAGGGGTATTGGATTTCTCTCTTATCGGTATCCTAGCAAAAATATCGGGAATTCTTGCTGAAAATAAAATTGGCATTTTTGCCGTATCCACGTTCAATACGGACTATATCCTGGTGAAAGAAGAGAATTTTGAAAAAGCATTATCCATGCTTTCGATTGAAGGATATTCGGTTATCTGAAAATAGATTGCTGCGGAAAAATCATATTTGAAGAGGTATACATGTTAGATAATAAAGGCTTTGATTTATGGGCAGACGAATATGATAAAGCGGTCGGATTATCAGATGAAGATAATACCTACCCGTTTGCCGGTTACAAAAAGATTTTGGGAAAAATATATGAATTGATAATGGATAAACCCAATGCAGAAGTACTTGATATAGGTTTTGGTACAGCCACACTGACTACTAAACTGTATGAGAACGGATGCGGGATTTACGGACAGGATTTTTCTTCCGAAATGATTAAGATTGCCTCTGATAAGATGCCGGAAGCTCACCTTTATCATGGGGATTTTGCACAGGGATTGGTAGAACCGCTGAAGCAAAAGTCATATGATTTTATTGTTGCAACTTATTCCATACACCACTTGAATGATGAACAAAAGATTATTTTCTTGAGAGAATTAATTGATCGTTTGAAGGATGATGGCAAGATATTAATAGGTGATGTGGCTTTTGAAAGTCGTGTTGAGATGGATAAATGCAGAGAGGAAAGCGGTGACGAATGGGATGATGAGGAAATCTATTGCGTGGCCGATGAATTAAGATCGGAGTTTCCTCAGTTACATTTTGAGAAAGTTACATTTTGTTCAGGAATTCTGATGCTGTCTAGGGATAACAGAATATGACAGATTACTTATCAAAATATAAAGTCATAGTATTTGATCTGGGCGGAACCTTGATGGAATATTCCGGGATGCCTTTAAACTGGAGCGACTATTACTGTCAGGGATTCAGAACAGTAAGCGAAAAGAATGATTTATTCCTGAGTGATGATGAAATATCAGAATCATCGGAAATATTGAAATCATTCAATCCAAGGCTTAGCGGAAGAGAAAATGAAATTGCTCCTGAGGTGATATTTGAGCAGGCGATTTCTCATTGGGACAGCAAACCAGGTATTGAGACAGTGATTCATGACTTTTTTTCCGGTTTGGAATTGAAAGCATTGCTTTTTCAATATACCAATGAAGTTGTTGATTCCGCACATCAAAATGGATGTAAGGTAGCTGCTCTCACGGATCTTCCTAATGGAATGCCGGATGAAATGTTTAAAGAATCAATACCTGAGATTCTCTCGCATATAGACTTATATGTATCGTCACAGTCATGCGGTTATAGGAAACCTAACCCCAAAGGGATTTCATATATATCCGAATGCTATGGTGTCGAGAGTACAGATATATTGTATGTCGGCGATGAGGATAAAGATTACAGAACAGCTCAAAATGCAGGCTGTGATTTTGAATATATTAGTGATTATCTGAAACGGAGCAAATGACATGATTAAATACGGAGACTTCATTACACCTGAGGAATATATGGATTTACGTAAAATGGTGGGATGGGTTGAGTTCCCACTTGAACAGGCAGAGGCTTGTATAGACAAGGCTTATATGGTTATGTGTGTACGTGATGATGAAAAGGCTATTGGAGTCGTAAGGCTGCTCTGGGATGGAGGGTATATAGCATTTTTGTCTGATGTTATTGTAGCTCCGGATTATCAAGGTCAGGGCATCGGCCGTAAGCTGGTAGAAGCAAGCATACAAAAATTGAAGGAAGGGATGAAGCCCGGATATAAAGTAAAACTGACTTTAAACTCGGCGAAAGGAAAAGAGCCCTTTTACGAGAAATTCGGGTTCCGAGTACGCCCTAACGATGATGCCGGTCCCGGAATGGATCAATGGCTGATAATGGAGCAGGAATAGATGAGAAATGATCGAAATTACATTTTTTCAACTATGGTTTATTACAACGATACTATGGATTATCACCCGTTTTGCGGTTGCGATTAAGGAAAAGAAAGCTTCGGTAAAACGGGAAATTCAACTTCTCCTGGTTTATGTTTGTATTGTTGTGATTTTCAGATTCGTTTATTTTGAATTCCATCTTGAGAATGGTAAACTACCGACACTGAAGTTGGGCTTTGGAGATGATATTCATGATATGATAAGTCTTATTACGTTTTTCTTTTTGGTTGACAGGTACGATGGCTGGCAGAT
>JAEEGJ010026311.1_pt1 | contig 11809 bp, 16 predicted proteins | sample 8958761 | NCBI WGS metagenome assembly JAEEGJ01 (sample SAMN16246546, study PRJNA631951) | gut metagenome | biome: gut microbiome; feature: rumen; material: RS-attached | host: Bos | place: Iran: Karaj | collected 2018-10
GAAACCTTCTCATACCTTGCCAACGAATATGGTATCTGCGATATGATCCCGAAGCATAACAGCCTTAGACCATATTTCAGTTTTGATGATGTATGGCTATATCCTTCTGCAATGAAATATAACATCACCGGGCCGGCTATCCTGCCGATAGTCCGCATTATTACATACAGAGCTACGGCGGTTCAGTGCCTGGTGTTCCCTAGCAAGGAAATTCGACATTGTACGTGCCAAAACACTTGCTGTCATTCGTCCTGTGTTTACTGAAAGTGTTACGACTCTCTGATTAACTTCTTCTTCCATTATATGCTCCTCTTCAGACATAAAATAAGGGCAGGGATAAGATTTTCTCCTATTCCTGCCCTGTCGCTATACTCAATATACTAGTTTCAATTTACTCAGATAATTAAAACTGGCTTTCTTTTACAGGTTTTCCTTTTTTTCCACTGATAAAACATTTGTAAGGTTTATCCGGATTATAATGTACTTCATATTTTACATTTACCTTAAAGGCTCCCTTGTTTCTGGAAAATTCATTTGTTTCTGCATGATAAACTTTTCCGTTAACCGAGTATTCATACAGAGGCACATAATAATACGTGTATCTTCGTGCTGTTGAATCTTTATCACTTCTTTCATCCACAAATATCAACTCAGCCTCTGTTTTACCAGTACATTTTCTTTTTTCTATAACATCATATATTATCTTCGTCAAGATCAAAGCTATCAAAATCGTGCCAGCTATAATATATCCTATCATATTTGTCTGCCCTTCATTTCTTTTATTCCAATAATAAACATATCATATGTTCATTATAAATTAAAGTGTGTTTTGGGCAAATTACAGCATATTATTTTGATATGATTTTTATAGTATCTATAATTATCCTTGGATCCTTTTACCGGCAGATTGTCCGACGTACAGTTGACTTTAATCTTTTTGTGCCGATGGATCAGCTTTACGAACCACTTAATATCGTTTGGTGTACCCATAATCCTTAACTTAACCACTTATCTCACCTCCCCTCCGGATAGAAAACAAAAAAAGAGACCAAGCAATATTCCTTTTCAGGTTTATTGTTTAGTCTCTTATCATAGACAAATTATTCAGATGTAAATGTCCATTACTATGTCTTCCATCTTTCGTATGACCCTATGATCAGAAAGATTATTTACATAATCCCTTAATAAATCATAGGTTATAACCAAAGTGGTCAAGTAAATGTAGCACTCTGAATGTTCATTTACCTTCCCGAGTTGATAGCAGCCTGTGCTGCGTTTCACCATTGTAGGCACCTTCCCACACCTTCACAGACTCATCCGTCTTCTTTCGATTGTTTTTCTCTACGTTACTGTACAATACTTTATCACAATTGTCAAAGAAGGTCAAGTACCACACAAACTTGTCCTTATACACAACGACCTTCTCAACAAAGTCCTCAATGATGCTATCGGGGATGACGGCATCATCGAACTTGAAATCCTGTTTCAGTGCATACTTCAGAAGACCAAGTTTCTTCTCAAGGCTAACTTCATCACTCCTAGGGATTCCGCCATTCAGCACTTCAAGCTTCTTCTTCAGTTCCTCCTGACGGTCAAGCAGTTCCTGTCTCTTGGAACTGTACCTTTCGGTATCTATCACATCGTTTAACCGAAGATCCAGAAGATTATCTATCTTCTTATCCAAGGAAGTCAGCATATCTTGGTATTCTTTTATTTTCTCAAGCCTCGAATCCTGCTCCGGGTCACCATCGTACCCATTTTTTAGCAGATTATTGGCTATCTCGATAACCTGCCTTCTATCCTTCCAAAAATTCTTAAAGATCACCGAAGCCATCAAGTCAAGTTTGAACTTTGAAATCATCGGGATATCACACATCCCCTCAATGCTCAATCCCTTCTTCTGCCTTACAGAAACACTTCCGTTCTTTATCACGCTGTAACACTGATAACAATATGTTCTTCCAGCCGGAGTCTCATGCCATACTTTTCTGTTAAACTGACTGCCGCAGGAACATACGAGCTTTCTGCCCCAGACATCGAGCATATCCTTTGTGGCATGCTGCTTCCCGTTAGCATGCTGTTTGCGTCCTTCCAAAAGCTCATGTACACGATAGTAATCCTCTTTGGATATTATGGGTTCATGAGTGCCTTCAACAACTATCTGCTCAACTTCACCACGGTTTTTCACCGCTTTCTGTTCAAGATAGTCCGGAACATATGATTTTCTGTAAACGATAGTCCCGCAATAAAACGGATTGTTCAGTACCTTGGATATAACCACATTGAACCAGGTGGTCTTACCCATCGCAGTCAACCTACCGAGCCTTTCCAGTTCAAACTTGATACTGCGTATTCCATACCCCCGTAAATATAAGCTGAATATCAGTTTGACCGTTTCTGCCTGATCAGGATTGATAACAAACTTATCGCCAACCTTGTCATATCCAAGTATGTTCCCTGAACCATATGGCACAGCATTTTTGAATGATATCATCTGTCCGGCTTTAACCCTCATAGATGTTTTTTTACTTTCATTCTGAGCAAGGGTAGCCATGATTGTCAGACGCAATTCCCCATCATCATCGTTTAAAGTCCAGATATTGTCTTCTGTAAACCAGACCTCTATGCCAATTTTCTTTAGATTACGAGTTTCCTGCAAGGTGTCAACCGTATTCCTTGCAAATCTGGATACTTCCCTGGTAATGATCAGATCAAAACAGCCTTGCTCTGCGTCCTTCATCATCCTAAGGAAGTTTTTCCGTTTCTTGGTGGAAGTCCCTGTTATGCCTTCATCTATATATTTGTCATAAAGCGTCCATTCAGGATGTTTTGCCAATATCTCGTCATAGTACTGTACCTGGTTATCCAAGGCAGATAACTGGGCCTCATGAGCTGAGGAAACGCGTGCATATATAGCCACATTTCTGTTTCTCATCAAGTAATTCTTTCTCCTAACTTTGTACTATATTTTTACAATATCACATTTACCTATAGTTATCAACCATTTTTTTTGCTTCTTTTTTAATTTTATCCATAGCTTTGTCGGTAATCTTTCCTTCCTTATGAAGGTGCTTTATCAAGGCAACTGCCATCTTTACATTCATCTTGTACCGCTCTTCATCCGTAAAATCTTCCTGCGTAAGCATTTAACCCCATTCCTCCTTTATCTGTGCGGGTAATATACCCTAAACCTTACTGCTATTTTCTTTATGTCCGTCCCTAAGTCCTTTCTTGTTTAAAATGATTTAAGGCCGGGCACAATAAAACAAGACCATGTGGCGGCTGAGACAGGGATACCTGTCAAATACCTCATTGGATTTTCACCATCTTCCTCAGACCGGTCCTTAACCGGAAGTATCATTGTCTTCCTCCACATCTTCGCCAAAAGGAACTGTTCTCCCCCTGCATGGCTGATAGTTATCGCTCAGACATTATATAGTTAAAAGCAATCCTATACTTCAAATGTCGTCCTGGCGTATCCCATGCTTGGCTCCATGGCCGGAATATGTACCACATGACCTATTATTCAGTTGTCAATGTACGATTTGCCATAAGGCATCAGATAAACCCATCGGATCTTTGCAGGTCCGAAAAGCACATAAATACCGGGCACTGCTAAAGCCGCATTTATATGCTTTATAAGACTCACAAAAAACAGAAAAAGGATCTTGGTTTACCTAATATTAATCCATCTTACTTCTTAATTCCTCTAACAGTTTACATGTGCCTAAAGATTTGATATACCGGATTATCATCTCAGATATAGCTTCATCAACTTTAAGTTCGTTAAAATTGACTTTCCATTCTATTCCTTGATTTACGGCATATTTACGAAATCGTTTCTCATAAACATCGTAAACCTCGTCCATTACACTAAAGTCTCCCTTTGCCAACTTAAGGAGCACATCAAAACTCAAACGTTCATCTTCATTTTCCTTTTTCATCAAGTTCCTCCCGAATCAGCTTTTCAAGTCTTCTAAGTGCTTTTGACTTATAAACGTAGACAACATCCTTTTTCAGTTTCATAATACTGGCTATTTCATCAGAACTTAACTCTAAAAAAAACGATAAAAAGATAACTTCCCTAAATTTTTTTCTTAACCGGCAGAATGCATTTTTAAGAAACTCGCGTTCGAAAAGAGCAACCATATTGCCAACTTCAACTTCATACATCTCAACATCCGGTGTTTTTGCCTCTGTTTCGTATAAAGTTTTAATAAATTTCTTATATTCCTTTAACGCTTTATTTTGTCTTTTACTCTCTCTTATAAGTTTCCTCCATGAATCCTTTGCAATGTTTTCAAGAACCGCATTGGTGTATGCGTCAAACCTCTTAGGGTACTCTTCTACATCTTCTGGTTTAAACATTTTTGTGTTCTCCTTCCGGTAAACACCGACCCTTTTCCTGTACAAATCCCCTCATTATGATTAAGTGGTCATCAAGGTGCCAAATCTTATCCCCTAAAAAATCTTTTTTTTGATTTTTTTGCTTCTTTTTTCATAAAAAATCTTTCTTATTAAGCGTTCATCCAAGATCAAAGGCATTTTGGAGACAAAAAAAGAAAGGCATTCGATCCCTGCGAAGGAACCGATGCCTTTGCCTTTCCAGCACGTATATATCTAAAAATCAACCTGTTTTATAAAATGCCCTCATCATCTCATCCTGCTGTAGATAATATCATACCAGGTTCCCTTTGCAGGAACCGGTTTCGCAGCAGCGGGCCATATGGGATTCTTAATACCATTACTGTCAGCAAATCCGTATGCTCTACTTCTCACAAGAGACTCCTTTCCCTCGCCTTTTTTCCTTATAACTCCGGTTTTGAACCCTAACACCTTTATCTCCTCCCTTCAGTCAGATCATGTATAAAAAGGTTACTTTTCTTAGTATGACCATATCCTATCAAAACTACTGTCCCATAGACTTCTGTTTATATTTATTTAATATTTACACACCATAACATGAACCAATTTAAGCTATACTTGACACCCTACAAAATAGGGTGTATGATATATTTTAATTAAACGGAGGAAAGAGTTATGAGTCAACTATTTGATGACCTTGTTACAGGTTTAAACCAGGCTATCGATTACACTAAAGGTAAAGGCAAAGCTAAAACCGTTACATTAGCAAGATACTCCATTGATCCAGTCAAGGAATATGACCGTGAACAGATTCGTAAGATCCGTATGAGTGCGAACATGACCCAGGCTGTATTTGCAGATTTTCTTGGCGTCTCAGTTAAAACCGTTGAAGCGTGGGAACGTGGCAGAACTCATCCAAACGGACCGGCATGCAGACTATTAAGTCTTGTTTCCGGAGGGCAGGTTTCTTCATTACCATTTATGCGTCAAGAATCTTACTAAAACATTATTTTGTATTTATAATAACATTAATGGCAGAGGTTACGTTTCCTCTGCCATTATTCATTGTATAGCTCACAATCATGATATAGCTTTACTTGCATCTATGGGATTTAAACATCCAGAACATCTAGCATCGAAAGATCAGGCAGTGTCCCGAACATGTCATTATCAACTGCACTTCTTACCGAATCGGTATTCTTCTTTAAGAGACTGGAAGCCGGAACGGCAGTTACTTTGTTTTCTCCATCTATAACTTCCTTTTTTAGGAATGTAAATGAATGCTTGGGAAGGTTCAGATCCAGCATTTCCATATTGTGTGTAGTAAAGATCAGCTGCTCATCATCCTGGATACGCTCCATCATAAGACCAAAAATAGTTTTTTCAATCTCACTATGAATATTTAAAAAACATTCATCACAATAATAAAACATCTTCTCTTTTGTCATCATAGCAGCAAGAAATACAGCAACATCTATGCCTTCCGCCGTACCGGTCGAAAGCACTTCCCGGTCGAGCAGTTTTCCTTCCTGTATCAGGATATCCGTCCCCCTTCTTCTTATTATGAAGGTGTCCTTAGCGCCCTGCAGTATATCTATGTCCGTAAGGGTTGGATCAAGAGTGGCAAGGACAGCCCTAAATGTCTTTAAAAGTTCATTGGTTTCCGTACCTGCTGTCTGCAAAGAAGTCGCTATCTCAGGATAGGCAAAGCGTGAATTTATTTCCCCTACACGCTTTCTTAGCTTCAACCCTTTACCTTCGATTTCACCTGTATAATCCTTAAGATTTTCCACACAGCGTTCATAGAAATCCAGTTCCCCTATTTCAGATGCATAGTAATGAACATCAACACTTCCTTCCGCCTTATTTATATTTCCGCCAAGCCTGTGCATGGTAAATCCCTCATTTACAAAATCGATCATGAAATATGACCGGTCCTCTGTCGCCATCTCCAAAAGCAGTGCCTCATTACCCGTATTTATATAATTAAATATCTTGAGCAGCGCTCTTCCAAGGCTAGTCTTTCCAGTAGCATTGGAACCCATCAGAACATTAATCTTCTTATAGCGAAAGCGCTCCCTTCCTTTCAGATGTTCATCCCCTACAATCGACTTAACAAGCTTCTTCGGATATGTAAAATTAATTTTGAAATCATCAAATCCATAAATGCCTCTCAGCTCTAAGTTTAAAACGATCATCTCAGTCCTCTTTCTATTTCTTCTCATTTGTAGAACTAACGATAATCTATTTAGCTTCAAAAGTCAACTCTTTTTAACAAAAAATCTTGTTTTCCTACGATTTTTCTGTTACAATCATACCCAGATAAACCCAACAAAACCTGATACCGAAACTGCTACGGTTCTCTTAGGAGAGCCTTAGCAGTTTTTTATTTTTACAGGAACTCGCAAGCCATCCGGCTTGCATGGGACTGTTATGCCGAAGATCGGTATAACTATACTCATACCGAAGTCGGCATAACAGTCAGCAAGCTATGCATCTGTCATGACAGATGCTGCGGAACGGTATTTTTCACTCCCGCGAAAATCCCCGTATCCGTGCTTGTAGGGGCATATCCCCTGTCCCCTTTTATAAGTCCATGAAAGCCGGAAACACCATCGTAAATATCACAGAAAGGAATCCGTAAAATGTATGATCGGACAAGAAAAAATCCTATACAGATATACCTGAGCGACGAGGAGCTGGACATACTTAACAAGAAGTTTGAACTATCACGTAAAACCAACAGATCCGCATTCATAAGGCAGCTTATCCTGGAAGGTTTTGTGTATGATATAGACTTCTCGGAGATAAGCAGATACAACTTCCTACTCAGCAATATCGCAAACAACATCAACCAGGTGGCGCACCGCTGTAATGAGACAAGGAGCGTCTTCAGGTCAGATATAGATACCCTCAGAAAGGAGATGGACAAGCTATGGCAGTTACAAAGATCCATGCTATCAAATTTACCCTGCGAAAAGCAGTAGAATACATAATAAACGGTGATAAGACCGATGACAAGATACTGGTTTCTTCTTTCGGATGCGCGCCACAGACGGCAGATTATGACTTTAAATTTGCACTGTCCCATACAAGACAGTCCGATACCATAAAAGCCTTCCATCTTATCCAGTCCTTCCAGCCCGGGGAGATCACACCGGACGAGGCGCATACCATAGGGGAAGAACTTGCCGGAAAGCTTCTTCAGGGAAAATATTCTTATGTGCTTGCAACTCATATAGATAAAAACCATGTCCATAATCATCTGCTATTCTGCGCCGCCAACAACATAGATTATCACAAGTATCATGACTGCATCCAGTCACATTATAAGATAAGGAATATCAGCGACAGCCTCTGCCGAGAGCATAACAAATCCGTGATAGACAACTCCCGAAAGATCAACAGGACTTACAATGAATGGCAGCATGACAGGAAAGGCGATTCTTGGAAATCACAGATAAAAAAGGACATAGACGAATGTATAAAGAAAGCACAATCCTATGAGGAATTCATAAGGCTAATGAAAGAAAAGAACTACGAGATAAACGGGGAATCCTTTGGTGAAGGCGCTGCAAAATATATCACTTTCCGTCCTTTAGGCAAAGACCGTTTTGTAAGAGGAAGAGCCAGCTCACTTGGTTCAGAATATACAAAAGAAAGAATCCGTGAGCGTATAGAAGAAAATTCCGGTACCAAAGAAGAAGTAAGACCCGAAAGCGCATATTCCGGTACCGCCGGAACAGCACCTGAAGCTTTCTTTAAAAGCGGACTGACCCTTGAAAAAGTTCTTCAGGAATTCAGAAATACTCCCACCGATCTCATCGATACTTCAAGCGAAAAGTTTGCCAACAGTATCGGCTTATCCAGATGGGCTGACAAGGAAAATATGAAACGTGCTACCGCCATTCTTGCAGAACTTGGAAGACTCGGGCTCGGGTCTGAAAAAGCTTTAAACGAACACTTGGAGGAACTCCACAAAAAAGCCCGTGCCGATAAAAAAGAAGTTGTCAGGCTGGACAAGGAGTTACAGAATTTCAGACAGATCCTTAACTTTGCAAGACAGTATGAAGAAAACAAAAAGTATGCAGATGCCTACAACACCTCCAAGGATCCCGACCGTTACTACCGCTCTCACCACTACCAGCTCACACTCTTCTGGGGAGCCGAGGAACGTTTGCAGCATTTCGGCGTGGATACCAGGAAATTTAAGCTCAAAGATATCGAAGAACATTATAAGCAGCTGACTGCCGACCGTAGCAGATTAGCCGAGTCATACAAAGCTAAAGAGGCTGAGTACACCCGACTTAAAAAGATGAATGACAGCATCAAGAAGTTCCTCGATGAACCGAGAAAATCGCAGCCATTCCAGAGCAAAAATAGGGACAAGGGATAATACCTATAATCCATTTTTGATTTTTCAGATGAATTTAAGAAAAACTTTTTTGAATCGCATTTATATTCATATCAACTCACAATTTATGGCAGAGGGGAACCTCTGCCATTATCCATAACACATATCCTTATTGCTTCCTTATTCATTAACATTCACTTCCCCATCTGAAATAAACGCCAATGAAATATCAACCGGTTTTTCTACCAGATTTTCATTATCATTATCAATCTTCCCTTCATACATTATCTGCACGATATCCCCCGCCTTTGCGAATCCCTTGTCAACAAAACGGGAAATCCGGATATCATCAAGTAATACCTTATATCTTATGCCATCAGCAGGATCCTTACACAGTACAGAATCGTCAATCAGAATATAATCGTCCATAATCTCAGCTATTGTACCGGTAATATAATTCCTATATGGTTCATATGTCGCTTCTGACGAATTCTCCTTCGTAAACTTGATGATCTTGCCTGCTGCATCCTTTCCGATATTGAACAGATACTGCCAGCTAAATGCATTTGTCCATAGATATCCGTCTTCTGTTATATACATGGCTACTTTATATACTCCAAGAGTCTCAGAAGTGATAGTAAAGCTAAGATAATCCCTGCCATGTACAATCCAGGCCTGATCTTCTATAAAAGCAGCTTCTCTGCATTCTGTAAGGACTTCCCAAATATACGCATCATCTGTCAAGACATAGTGCTTTCCATCCGGATCATCTCCATTCTCAGAGAAATGACTCAGCTTAACAATGCCGGGAAGCTTAACAGTATCCAATAGTTCTCCGAAGTTAGTAGGTGGCAGATACTCTCCGTTCATGAAAACATAATATCTGCCTTCAATCTTTATGGCAACAAATTTGTCCTTAGATACGTTTTTAAGGCTATATACTTCACAGTTTTCTGCATGATTTTCATCCGTAATATCATCATATCCGGAAACAGTATAATCTCCGATTTTACTGTCGATCAATGACTCCGAGACTTCACGTCCCTTCCCATTATACACCTTATCTGCAATCTCAAGACTATTAAACTTTTCCGGTACTGTCTTATACTCCCATGGCCAAACAATTGCAGATTCATTAGCCGTAACATTACAGCTCTTATATCTTTCGTCAGTTTCTCCTGTGGAGTTTTTCTTTTTAAGTATCGGCGAAAGTATTAACACGCATCCCACAGTCAATATAACTATAGCAGCTACAAGAGAACCCCATTTTATCCATGGATTCACAGAATTTTTATCTCTTGCAGACTCCGTTCTTCCACTATCTCTCATGCCACCCGATTCAGATAAATCTATCCCAGCAAATACCGCATCATCCAGCTGTCCGATTACATCAACCAACTGTTCTGTTTTCATATCACAAAGCCCTCCTTTTTCAGATATGTCTTTAGTTTTTTCCTTGTGCGGAAAAGAATGCTCTTGGCCTTCGATTCACTCATTCCGCAATCAGAAGCAACTTCTTTGAGAGAACGGAAAAAGAAGTAACGACCCAGAAACAGTTTCCTGACCTGAACAGGCTGTTCTAAGAGGAAACCATTGATAGTTTTCTTAAGTTGTTCTGAATCGAGCATATCCTCAGGAGAAGGATCTGTAGCAAAAACCTCATCCAACTCCTCGATCGAAACTATATACTCCTGAGGCAAACGCTTCTTGCCTGAATTGTATCTCAATCGATCAATAGCTTTAGCACGGACTATCTTACCCAGATACAAGTCCAGCCGCTCAGGACGATTCTCGGGCATAGAATTCCATGCCGCAAGATAGGTGTCACTTACACATTCTTCAGCGTCTGATTCATCTCCTAATACCTGCATAGCTATCTTCATAAGGTATCTGTGATAGCTTTCCTGTGTTATTCGGATTGCTCCTTCGTCACGTTTCCAATACAATTCAACAATCTCTGAATCTGTCATGGGGTACCTCCCGGTTTGTTCTCTCAACTAATAAGTCGAAAAAACAAACATTATGGTTGCAAATATGTAAATTTTTTTGCAAAATTTTTTAAAAAATCTGTTACAGATAACACTGAATCAATGAAAATTTAAGAGAATATTTATTGTATATCCACCCTCATAGGTATATAATAATCTCAATACAAGAAGAATGTTTTTCATCCAGCTAATCACCTCCTTTAGAAGTGTCGGATCGTGCACTCCGGCACAAGATGTTTTTCATGAAATTTCCTTTCACAAAACGAACAATGCCAGACCTTATCCCGGGCCTGGCATTATTCGTTATAAAGTAATGTAATTGTTCTAATACAGTAATCTTTTTCTGTCATTAAGAAATAGTATTCATCATTTTCTTTTTTAATACTTCAGCAACCTCAGAATCAAGTCCTTTAGGTTCTGATGATTTTTCATATATCTCTATTGCAGCCCTTGTATCATCAGCTCTATCCGCTTTAAAAAGTTCAAAAAAAGTTTTTAATGCAAACGGATAGCAATACATAAGCGGTACATCTATCATAGTCTTATAAATATTATCACATACATCAACTGCTTCATTTACAATAGGATTAAGTTTGTCAAGATGATTATCTAATTTCTCGACTTCTTTAGTCATGATCTTATCCAACAAAAGTTTAATCGCAATCTTTGAAACTACTATGCCGACTATTATGCCAATAATAAAAGCCTTTATTATTTTTCCTCCTTTCCAATCTCCACCAACAAAACAAAAAACAATAAGTCCGATTATAAATCCTATAATATATCCTATTAAAGTTGCACTCTTTAACTTTACATTCTGCTTTAAGCCAAGACTTTCTGAATCTTCAACACCTATTAAAGAACCGTCTACATATTGAGCTGCATCACCTATAGTAGCTTCATACTTTTCACTCAGCTTTTCAAATTCATTAAATAATGGTATGGCTTTGGCGTATCTTTCAAAGAAAATTTCTTTTGTTATCATTTTTATATTCCTCCTCATTATTTGCCCGTAACACTTAATGAGCAACTTAGTCTAAGTGTATTATATCACCCCCCCCCTGTTAGTCAATGCTAACTTGCGAATAATAATAACAGCTGA
>JAEEGJ010026312.1_pt1 | contig 11808 bp, 6 predicted proteins | sample 8958761 | NCBI WGS metagenome assembly JAEEGJ01 (sample SAMN16246546, study PRJNA631951) | gut metagenome | biome: gut microbiome; feature: rumen; material: RS-attached | host: Bos | place: Iran: Karaj | collected 2018-10
AGCTGCCGGAGGCGGAGAAGCTCGGCACATCGGGCTGCTGGCTGCGTTTAAGCCGTAGCGCGGCGGAGACCGGCCCCATGCCGAAGGTCCAGTCGGTGACGGTGAACGCCGTGGCCGCGGCGCAGCGGCAGCGGGAGGCCGACCAGCTCTTTGACACGGAGATCTATGAGGCCGGCAAGCGCGTCCGGCTCATGAACCTGCCCGTGCAGGAATGCCGGGTCTGGATCGATGAGGTCTCCACGATTCCGGATACGGAGATCGAGCGCCTGAAGCAGGAAACGCCGGAACGGCTGCGCCTGGAATGGGAAGACCACATCCTCCGGCACTGCTGGATCGAATGGGAACAGGTGGACGATCTGGCCATGGCCGCGGCGGACGCGAGAGTCTTTACGCTGGATCCCTTCCAGGGAACGGTCTCCTTCGGGGACGGGCATCAGGGCCGTGTCCCCCCGGCGGGAGACCACAACATCCGCGTGAGCTATTCCAGCGGCGGCGGCGAGCGGGGGAACGTCCCCGCGGGCGCCATCCGCTCGCTTTTGACGGCGCTGCCGCAGGTGAGCGGCGTGCGCAATCTTACCGCCATGAGCGGCGGAACGGGCCGATTTCCCATCGAGGAGATCGAGGAGCGCGGCAGCCGCTTCCTGCATAACCGGGGCCGCGCCGCGGGCCGCAGCGATTACGAGGAGCTGGTGCGCCAGAACTTCCCCCAGGTGGAGCATGTGCGCTGCTTCTCCGGGCGCAATGAACGGGGCGAGCGGGCGCCGGGCCATGTGACGGTGGTGATCGCGGGCCACAGCTCAAACGGCGAGGGGACGGAGACGCTCTGCACCATGGTCTACCGTTTCCTGGCGGAGCGCTGCTCCTGCTGCCTCACGGAGGAGAACCGGCTCCATGTCTGCGCCGCCACGGTCCTGACGGTCAACACCTCCGTCACCGTGCAGATCGACAGCCCGGAGCTGGCGGCGGAGACGCAGCAATCCATCGTGCACCGCCTGGAGGAGCTGATCAGCGAGACCTGGAAGAAGCGCCCCATCGGCGAGCAGATCCGCTTAAGCGAGGTCTGGAGCGCCGTGCGCGACACCCAGAACGTCAGCGCCATCGAGCGGATCCTGGTGGAGGCGTCCTACGACGAGAACGGACAGCAGATGCTGGCACCGCTGGAGACGGACAGCACCTTCCCCTACGGCGTCGCGGAAAGCGGGATGCACCTGGTACGCCTGAATTGAGCTGCCCGGCGGCTGCCGATACAGCTCATGACCCATTGCTCGCGAAGAAGGGAAAACGACTATGCTGTTACCGCGCAATCTGGACGATCAGCAATTTGAAGATATCGTGCGGGAGGCGGTGGGCCGCCTGCCCTGGCTGTGCCCTGTCTGGACCGACCACAACTCCCATGACCCGGGGATCACGATCCTGGAGCTGATGGCCTGGTTCAAGGAGACACAGCAATATGAGATGAACCGGATCAGCCCGGAGCTGAGCCGCAAGCTGCTGGAGCTCGCGGGGGTCCGCCCCCGCCCGGAGCGCGCGGCGGAATGCGCCCTGCTGATCCCGCCGGAGGCCTCCGCGCGGACGATCTATTCCACGCTGGAAACGCCGGAGGGCATCGTGTTCGAGCTGGATGAGGAGATCCCCGCGACCCGCTGCGAGCTGGTCCGGGCGAAGATCGACCGTCCGGGCAAAAAGCATGACGTGGACATCACGGAGATGATCTCCGACACGTCGGTCTTCCAGCCCTTTGAATTCGGCGGACTGCCCGGCAGCGCGCTGCAGCTTGAATTCTCTCCCCGGCCGGAGGGGACGCTGCGGGTGTGGTTCGAGGTGGAGCAGCCCGAAGGCGTGGTCCGCAACGAGCCGGACGAGGACACGGAGCCGCCCCGGACGCTGGTCTGGGAGCTTTCCGGCTGCGGCGCGGTGACGCCGCTGGCCGACGAGACCTTTGCCCTGAGCCGCAGCGGCTATGTGACGCTGCCGGCGCCGGACGGTTGGCGCGCCGGGGCGGGGAACACTTACTGCCTGACGCTGCGGCAGACCGAGGCGGGCTGTGAGGAGATCGTGCGGCTGCGCTCCCTCAGCGTCTGCCGTTACCGCGCCATGCAGACCGAGAGCCGCGCCCGCGCCTACCGCTTTACGGTGAAGGCGAAGAAACAGTGCGCCGTGGACGTCCACAGCGCCCAGGCGCGCGCATCGGAGACCGCGGTGTTCCTCCGCAGTCCGGAGGGCTGGCAGCAGGTGGACGAATACGCCCTCGTCCGCCGGGCCGACGGACTGAGCGTCACGCTGGATTCCGGCGGCGCTGCCGACGACGGCGAGGAAAACCTCCTCGTAGTCTGCATGGACCCGGTCCGGACCCATGACCTGCTTTTTGACGCCACCGGCCGCCCCGGCGAGAGCTTCCGCCTGAACCTGGACGGCAAGGGCGTCCTGACGGAGCGCCTGACGCTCATGTGCCAGACCCTCTGCGCCGACGGCGTGATCCGCCCGGCGCTGTGGCGCTGCGTGGACGATCTGTCCGTCTGCTCTCCCCGCGACCGGGTGTTCGTCTATGATAAGCGCCGGGACCTGATAAGCGTGGGCGACGGCGCGCACGGCGCGCTGATCGCACCGGGCGAGGGCGCCGTGATGGTGGTGGAGGAGCTGGTCTCCCTCTGCGGAGAGGGCAACATCCCCGCGGGCGCGGGCCTGCGCTTCACCGACGGCGGCGAAGCGGTGGGGAATGACGCGGCGCACTCCGGCTGCGATGCGGAGACGCTGCCGGAGGCCAGAGGACGGCTTTTGCGCCGCCTGCGCGATACCCGCAAGTGCGTTTCCGCGAGGGATTATGAGCTCCTGGCGCTCAGCACGCCGGGACTGCGCGTGGCGGGCGCCCGGGCGCTGCCCGATTACGATATCCGGAAAATGCACCAGAAAACGTCGGCCTTCGTGTCGGTGGCGGTGCTCCCCGCGGGAGAAAGCGAGATGCCCATGCCCGACAAGCGCTTTTTGGCGGCGGTGTCGCGGCAGCTGGAGCGCTATCGCCCCATCTGCATCCGGACGGAGGCGATCGGCGTGCGCTATGCCGACATCGCCATCAGCGTCCGCCTCTGGGCGGATAAGACCTTCCGGCAGGAGACGCTGGAGGAGACCCTCAGGGAGATCTTCACGCCGCGCGGCGAGCGCATCGGCGCCGGCGTTACCCGGGATGAGATCACGGCGCGGCTGCAGAAGCTGACCGGCGTGATGCAGATCGAGCGGGTGGAGCTCCGGGGATTGGACCAAAACAGTTACCAGACCGCGGCGGGCGACCTGACCGTGATGCCGGACACGATCCTGCATCTCACAGGCACCACGGTCACGCTGACGAAAGATAGAAGGTGAGGGAACTGGAGACCCAGGCCTATTGGCATTTATATGGCGCAGAACGCTGGAAGGGCGGGATCTACCGCTCGGTGGACCTTTGCGGCGACAGCCTGCAGCTCAGCGACGACACCTTTGAGGGCGTGGCCTTCCTGCCGCCGCTGGACAGCGGGGAGCCCGACTTCCGCTGGGGCCGGGTAAAGCTGCAGATGGATCTGCCGAAGGATTCCTCCGTGCTGATCTATGCCCGGGCCTCCGACGATCCGGAATGGCCTGCGTGGCAGGGCGCCGCCGACGAGAATACGCGGTGCGCCGAGGCCGCCAGGGCCCTTTTCGGCGAGCCGAAGGCCAACGCCGCCGACGTCTGGCTGTCGGAGACGGGACGGTGGCTCTGGCTGGCCGTCGGCTTTGCCAGCGGCAGCGAGGAAAAGCCCCGGCTGGACGCCGTCAGCATCCTGGCGGAGAGCGATCATATGATCGACTATATGCCCGCCATTTACCAGGAGAGCGATTTCACCTATCGCTTCCTGTCCATCTTCACCGCCATGTTCCAGGACATGGAGGAGCGGATCGGGGAAATGCGCCGGCAGCTGGACCCCGCCTCCGCGGACCCGGAGATGCTGCGCTATCTGGCGCACTGGCTCTGCGCTGACAGCACATTGTCGGAGGATATCCTCCGCCGGCTGCTTCCGAAGGTCATCGACGAGTATGAGACGATGTACACGATCGACGGGATCCGTCAGAGCGTGGAACGCCTGACGGGCCAGACCCCGCTGATCATCGAGCATTTTCAGGTCGACCCCAACGACCCCTCGTGCAGCAATCCGGAGCTTTACCGCAGACTGTACGGGGACGACCCCTATCGCTTTTTCCTGCTGCTGCCCCAGGGGACCTTTTCCGAGCAGCGGCAGATGGAACGGTTTTTAGAGCTCCTGGACGAGTTCGTTCCGGCGGAGACAACGCCGGAGCTGGTGCTGCTCAAGCCCAGCGTCCAGCTGGACTGGCACACTTACCTCGGCGTCAATACCGAGATCGCGGAGTATGTTACGGCGGTCATTGATGAATCGGTGACCATTCATTCTGGTACAACAATAGGAGGAGAAGAGTATGAGCGGTAACACGGATTTTTTCCCGCTGGAGCGCAACCGTTATTTCTACGGCAAGCTGCTGACCGTCCGGGACTTTGAGATCGAGCAGAAATACAACAGGAACTCGGCGAACCTGATGCACCGGCTCGCCTTCGGCGCGGGCGTGGTCTGCGGGCTGGGCGTCAGCGCCAGCGACGATTCCACCCTCCTGATCGAGAGCGGCATGGCCATCGACTATCTGGGCCGCATGGTCGTGGTGGAGGAGCCGCTTCTGCGGAAGCTCCAGATGATCGAGGGGCAGGAGACCGTGAAGGACAAGGAGAGCGCCTACCTCTGCATGGAGTACCAGGAGACGCCCACCGAGCCGGTCAACGCCGTCGGCGCCGCCTCCGGGGAGAACCGCCAGTACAACATCACCCGCGAGGGCGCCCGGCTGTTCCTGACGGCGCAGGCGCCGGATTACCGCGCGCTTCTGGAGACCGCGGGCAAGGAAAACGTGTCCGTGATCTATTCCAGCGATGAGCTCACGCTGGTGCTGTCCGTGCCGGAATCCGTGTGCTCCGGCCAGGAATTCACCGCCGAGCTGCTGGTGGTGAAGAACGAGAAAACGCCCTCGGTCTATTTCGAGCTCAGCGGCACCAGCGGCTTCGTGGACAGCGAGGACGGGCAGATCCATCTGAAATTCCGCGAGAATCCCGACGAGACCCGCCGGGTCTACGCGGTGAGCTTCCGGCTCAAGGCCCGGGAGATGAGCGAGCTGGAGAGCGAGTTCCTCCCCTCCGGCGGCGAGATCGACATGGAGCTGGGCAGCCATCGCTATAAGAACTATGTGGAAGTGAACGCGAAGTGCTTCCTCTGCAAGGACCCCGAGCAGCTCGCGGAGCGGCGCCGCCTCTCCGACAATCTGGAGCAGCGGCTGAAGGGACGGGACATCCCGATCTATCTGGCCAAGGTAGAGCTGCTCCATTCCGCGGGCAGCATGTTCATCGTTTCGGTGACGGACCTGCCCTTTGAGCAGCGCGTCACCCAGGAAACCAGCAGCAGCGGCGAGGGCGGGCCCCGCACGGTGACCACCTCGGTCCGCGCGCTGGAGTACTGGCAGAAGCCGGACGTGAAAGCGGCCTATCAGCCCTCCACCGGCTCGCTGCACTTCGATTTCGGCATCCCCACGCCGGAGCAGTATGACTACGCCGTCAGCCACGGCACCGTGGACCTGACGCTGCCCGGCGGCGTGCGGGTGAACAGCAAGGTCTTTTCCGACGAGATCCCCCACGGCCTCGGGCCCGGCACGGTGGACGTGCGCCTGAGCATCGAATACGCCGACCACAGCGCGGACGACGAGACGGCGCTCTGCTTCGGCAACAGCGAGATCTTCGTCAAGAGCAAGACGAAGGACGGCGTCCCCTGGGTAGAGGTGGCCGCGGTGGTCTATCCCCGGCGCGGCACCATGCGCATCGGCCTGTGGCTCCACGACATGGTGGACGGAAACCGGCTGACCGTGCACTATTTCGCCCAGAAGCCGGAGCGGGATACCAACCGCATCCTGGCGCAGCGCCGTGTCAGCCTGAGCGTCACGCCGGAATTCACCCATGTCAGCACCCGCGGCATCATCACCTTCAAGAGCGAGGTGACGGGCTCCGAGGACAAGAGCGTGCGCTGGGCTGTCAAGGAGGAAAACGGCGGCGCCATCGACCAGAACGGGATTTATCAGGCGCCCGAGCTGCCGGGCACCTATGAGATCACGGCGACCAGCAACGCGGACAACACCGTGCGGGCCAGCGCGTTCGTGATCGTCGAATGATCCCCCTCTGACAGGGAAAACGCAGAATTCGCCGTGGGAACGGCCGGAAAGGAGAGAGGAACGCAATGAGATCGCTGCTGATCCGCGAACGCTATAAAGTGGTGCGCGTCATGGACCTTCAGTCCGACTACGCGCTGTTGGAGGCGGTGGATATCTCAGATCGCGAGACGCCCTCCTGTCTGATCAACATCTACGAGGGAGAGCTGCTGCACCGCTATGCGCGGATCTGCATCGGGATCAAAAAAGAGGATTGTCCCGCCTTTCACGAAATGTTCCTGGAGCGCAGCGCGCTGGTCACGGTCTATGACTGCACGTCCGGCGAGCCCATCGACCGGCTCTTCTACCGGGGCGACGAATGGAGCCTGCAGGACCGGCTGAAATATACCGAATTGCTTTTGAACCGGGCGCTCAGCATCTCCAATCTTCCGCCGGAGCTGAGCTGCGCCGCGCTGACCAGCGAAAACGTCCTGTTCGACATGAAAAACGAGAAGGTGGACCTCCGCTGGAAGATGCTGCCGATGCAGGAGATGAATTCCCGTGAAACGGCGCTGCTCGCGGCCGACCAGGTCAAAAAGATCCTGCCCCGCAGGCTCACCGCCGGCTGGGAGGAGCGGCGATTCCTCGACGAGCTGGATGCCGGCTCTTTCCGCAGCGCCGCGGCGCTTTACGGCCGCTGGCGGGAAGCGGAGCAGGCCATCCGCGAGGAAGAGGAGGCCTTTGAGAAAAAGGGCTTCTTCAAGCGAGTCTTCATTTTGCTGAGCCGGATCATCCGCAACGGCTTCAGCCGGGGAGGATCGAAATGAACGTCGGAAGAAGCATATTCTTTTTTATCGCGATGCTTTTGATCGTCGTCTGCGTCGTCGCGCTTGCCGCGGAAAAGCAGATCGTGACGACCTGGGACGAGCTGCGCGGCGTTGCCGACCCCTGCGAATGGCAGAGCGTGGGCACGGGCGCCGGCGACATCGCCGCGGCCGCCGGCTGGAAGGACGGGCTGCTGCAGCTTCGGTTCTTCAAGCCCGACGGCGAGCTGGTGAAGGAACAGCGCGTTTCCATGCCGGATGAGGTCGCGGGCGGGACGGTGTCGCGCATCATGCCCGTGCGCGACGGCGTGTCCTTCCTGGGCATCTACAGCGTGAACGCGGAAAAGCTGTATCTGTACCGGGTCATGGAAGACGGCGAGGCGGAGCGTCTGCTCGCGGTGGACTGCGACGGCCGGTCCTTTGCGGAGCGGACGGCGCATAAAAAGTTTTCCGAGTTCCTGTTTGAAAACGAGGCGCTGACCTTCTCCGTCTGGACGGACAATGAGCTGGAATGCTATCTCTGCCGCGTTGACGGCGGCGTCGAGCGGACCGGAACGGAGAACTGCGCAGGCGAAGACGTTCTCAGCATCGTGGCCAACGATCAGGACGACACCATGATCGAGGGGGGCAACGGCGTCCTTTTCATCAACGGGAAATCGAAGAGCAGCCTGGTGGATGGGCAGTCGGTGACGCATCTGACGCCGGGAACCGGCGGCGCCGCTTATTATATCGACGCGGTCCAGCCCGGCCTTTGCTTCGTGGACGCGCTCTTCAGCGCCTCCCACCGCCTGCTTCCTCTGAATCTGGAATGGAACGGGGTACAGCGCACGATGACCTCCGCGGCGGTGACCCGGGAGGGCGATGTGATCATGCTGCTGGACAACATGATCCTCACAAGGACGGATTCCATCGGGACGCAGGAGCTCACGGGCGTGCTGCATCCCACGGCGGGAGCCCTGCGCTGGAACCTGATCAAATACGCCCTGCTGGCGCTTGCCGCGGCGATCCTGCTGTGGCTGCTCCTGTGCGGGCTGAAGCACGGATATGCCTCGCTGGTGGTCCTGCGCGGCAGCCTGTTTGTCGCCGTGGCGGCAATGCTGCTCGTCGCCACGCGTTACTTCATCCTGATCCCGTCAAAGGAATCCTCCGAGCTTCGGGAGAATGAGTCCGTGGCAAGCGGCCTGCTGTCCGCCCTGAACGCCGAAGACCGGATGTACGATACGCGCCTGGCCGGCGAGATCGCCGTGATGCTGGAGCAGGCGGACGCGGAGCGCGGCAACAATGTCCACGCTCTGATGGCGCAGAAGATCAACGGCCAGTGGAGATTCGCGGACGGACGCAATGCGGCGACAGAGGACGGCTTCTCGCCCGCGATGGCGGATGAGGCGCTCCGGCAGGGGCAGATCTCTGCATTGAAAAACGGAACGTTCCGATATGCCCGCGGCACGGACGGAAGAGCCGTCCTGCTGCTCCGCATGGAGGACACCGGCCGGCCGGAGGAGCAGTTCCTGTATCTCTTCCTGCTGGGGAGCATGGTGCTGCTGGCGCTCGTCATGCTGCTGATCCAGCTTTCGCTCAGAGTGGATCTGCGCCGCATCTCCGGCTATCTGGAGAAGGTCTCCCGCGGCGAGCTGCCGGAACCGCTGAAAATGAACACGGGAGACGAGCTGGAGAGCCTGGCCAGCGTCGTGAACTCTCTGGGAGACGCGCTGCGGAGACAGGGGGAACGCCGGGCGGAGGTGGAGAATTCCTACCGCCGCTTCGTGCCGGAGAACGTTCTGGCGCTGCTCGGAAAGTCGTCCGTTCAGGAGGTGGACAAGAGCACCTTCGCCACCCGCCGCATGGCGGTGATGATGGTCGACTTCTACTTCCCGCTGTCGCTTTATATGGACGTGAACAACAGCCGGCTGCTGTTTGACAGCGTGAACGAAGTCATTGAGCGCGCCGCCGCCATCGTCGCGAGAAAGGGCGGCTCGGTGTTCCACTTCTCCTACCATGGTTTTGACGTGGTCATGTCGGAGAACGGCGAGGCCGTGAGCACGGCTGTCGCCATCCAGCAGGAGGTGCTGTCCTTCAATGAACAGCGCAAGCTGGACGGGCTCCCCTGTGTTTCGCTGCGCATCGCGCTGGACAAGTCGGACGTCATGCTGGGCATCGTGGGCGATACCTCGAAGATGGAGCCGACGATGATCTCCGCCAGCCTTTCCACCGTGCAGGTGCTGTCCTGGCTCTGCCAATCTCTGAGCGCCGGGATCCTGTGCACGGAATCGGTCATTTTTGAGCAGAAGGACTACGGCAACCGCTATATGGGCAAGTGCAACATCGGCAAACAGCCCGTCAGAGTCTACGAGGTGTTTGACGGCGACGAGTTCAACGTCCGGCGCGGAAAAGCGGCGTCCCTGGGCGAATTCTCCAAGGGGGTCTTCGACCTGTACGCCGGCGAGGCCGCAAAGGCAAAGCACACCTTCCTTCAGCTGGCGCACAAGTATCCGATGGACGGCGGCGCGAGATATTACCTCTATCTGGCCGACCGGATCGAGCATGACCCGACCCAGTCCTGCCTGCTGAATACGGATCAATATGGCATAAATGAGGTTTAACGATGAATGAATGGAAAGAGCTTCTGCAAAAGCATCAAACGCAGGAAAACGATCCGTCTCAGACCACGGACGGCGCCTCCCGGGACAGCGGCAGCCTGCTGCAGCAGGTGCGGGAGCTCGTGGGGCAGACCGACGGGGCCGGCGCCGGGGAGGCGGACGGCGGAGCGGAGAACCCCATCCGCTTTTCGGACGGGTATGTGCGCCGTACGCCGGTGCAGGAGTATTTTACGCCGGCGGATTACCGGCGGAAGACCATTCGCAAGTGGCTGCTGATCGTCTGCGGCGTATGCCTGGCCGCGCTGCTGGTGATCGCGCTGTATCGGACAGGGCTGCTCAGCTTCAAGTGATCCTTTGATCCACGGCCGCGCCGGCTTGCGGCAGCGGTACACGGGAACGAACGCTTCCCCGGGGAGGTCTTTCTTTGGGCTACTTTTTCTCACAACTGACACGGTCGATCGGCGTGTTCTTCCGAACGCTTCGCGCCTTCATCGTGCGGAGGCTCATGAATGTAACGACGTTTTTCCGTCGGCTTCTGAACTTCTCGCGCCATGCGACGAAGGCGGCTTCCGCATCGCTGGAGAGCGTGGTGACCGCCGGAAAAAAGCCGACAAGCGAGGCGGATTATGTCGAAACAGGACACCTGTACATATCCAAATCGCTGATCGTCAAGGTGATCCTGATCGTGATCGCCGCCGCGCTGGTCATCTGGTTCGTGGTTTGGCCCTTCATCCTCAGCAAGTTCCTCACCGCGAAGTTTTTCGTGGAGGATAAGCGGGTGGAGGACTGGTCCGGCCGCGTCATCGTTTTTTCCGACAAGAAAAAGACCGTCCGCATGTATGCCGGACGCCTGGAGGACGGCGTGCTGCAGGGAGAATGCAAGCTCTATGACGACGAAGGCCTGCTGCGCTATGAGGGACAGATCCAGGACGGCCAGCGCAGCGGCAGCGGCAAGGAATACAAGAGCGGCGTGCTGGTGTATGACGGACAGTTCGCTTCGGACGTTTACAGCGGTTACGGCAAAAGCTATGACGCCGACGGGGTCCTGTGCTACGACGGACAGTTTGAGAACGGAAAGCGCTCCGGGAGCGGCATCGCCTATGAGGGCGGCACGATACTCTATGACGGACAGTTCAAAAGCGATCAGTATGAGGGCCGCGGCAAGCTCTATGAGAACGGCGCCCTGAGCTATGACGGCAGCTTCGCCTCCGGCGTTCAGGAGGGCACCGGCACCGCGTACCATCCCAACGGCAAAACGGCCTATCAGGGACAGTTCACCTCGGGCAAGAAGGAAGGAAACGGCACAGCCTATACCGAGGAAGGCAGGAAAGAATACGTCGGCGAGTTTGCCGAGGATACATATAACGGCAGCGGAACGCTGTTTTTCGACGACGGCGGTCAGCTGGAGGGCAGCTTTGAAGACGGCAGCCCTTCCGGCAGCGTCCAGTGGAAGAAGAGCAGCATGCTCTACTATGAGGGCGAGTGGTCTGACGGCGCGCCGTCCGGCTACGGCACGCTCTACAACAAGGCGGGGAAGACCCTTTACGAAGGGGCGTTTTCCGGCGGTACCATCGACGGCGCCGGCCTCCTGGATTATTCGACGGATGAGCTGCGCGCCGCGCTCGGGGACTGCAGCACCAAAAATGAAGACGACGGGGTCGCGTTCCGGATCATCGCGGAGGAGCTGGGCTTCACAGCGCTGTGCACCTACCAGACCGAGGACGAGGGCTCGAAGCCGTATCAGCTCTATCTGTATGAGCCGGAGAAGGGCGACTGGGTCTACATCCTGCCCGGCATGGCGCACACAAACGGCGTGCAGTGGCCGGACGGCGCGAAGCCGGAGCAGCTGCAGATCTACTTTATCGGACAGCAGGGCGTCAACGTCGCGCCGGGCCTCTATTACGCGGAGAACTACGCGGACGATAACCAGCGCATCACGGCGCTCTATTCCGACGAAAGCCGGGAGCAGGCCGTGCTGGTGACCTGGGAGCGCAAGAGCTCGATCCCGTCCGCCGGCTCCTCGGGCGGCGGCGGCAGCGGATCGGACAGCGACGCCGAAAAGCTGATCGACGCGATCGACGAGATGCTCGACTCCGAGGGCACGGTCAAAAGCACGGGCACCGGCTTCGGCGGCACCTCGACCGATGAGGCGCTCTCGACCTTGGAGAACGCGACGGATGCGGTGA
>JAEEGJ010026313.1_pt1 | contig 11807 bp, 7 predicted proteins | sample 8958761 | NCBI WGS metagenome assembly JAEEGJ01 (sample SAMN16246546, study PRJNA631951) | gut metagenome | biome: gut microbiome; feature: rumen; material: RS-attached | host: Bos | place: Iran: Karaj | collected 2018-10
TGAAGTTCTTCTCGGCCTGCTCCAGGCTCTTGCACAGCACGTCATAACTGTCCTGCGCCAGGATAACCTGATAATAGGCCTTGGTAACCTGATTGACCAGATCCAGCTTTGAACTGCGGCTCTGCTCTACTGCATTATCCAGGTCACTCTTGGTAAGGTTCATGGTTGCATAAACCGTAGGAGCAAACAGCGGCAGGCTTACCTGTATCTGACCGTTCCATGTGCTGGTATTATCCTGACCCATCTTAAACTCCATTCCGTTAAGTTTCATCACGGCAGCCAGCACGGTATACTGTACCGTTCCGTTGAAATCGGCACTGGGCAGAAGTGCCTGCCAGGCCTCATCCTTGCTGATTTTCTTGACCTCAATCTGCTGCAAGGACACCTTGATGGTAGGGTTCTCACTCAAGGCAATCTTCAGGGCATCGTCAAGCGTGAGTTTCAGTGCACAGCCTGTCTCCTGGGCATTGACGGCAACCGCAAACAATGCAGCTGCTATCAGGAATCCTGCCCTCCTTAAAAAATCTCTCTTCATCATCTATTGTTTGATTTATACCTATACCTATCCAGTTTTTCCATTCCCTTGGGAGTGGCTATTCCTCTAAGAAGCACCACCATCGTGCCGTCTATGAGTTCGTCATAACGGAAAGTGCCTTTCTCGGACTCCTTGTTGGCCATGGCCCCCATTGTCCTGAAAGCTTTCATGAGCACATCCATATTAAGATCATCACGGAATACGCCCTGCTTTACACCAAGTTCCATAAAACAGCGCATGTGACCTGCCATCTCTTCCAGATGCTCATGGAACAGTTTCAGCAGATGGGGATATTTGTTCATATCCGAGAACCTGTTGTGATCCGTCTCGCCAGACTCGTTAAGGATTATTTCCAGATGATTTATGATAACGGAAAGCACATCTTCCTCGCGGCTGATCTCATCCTTCATCATCTGGGACATACGGGCAGTATGTCTTTTGAAGCACTCTATAAGCAGCTCCTCCTTGTTCCCGAAAATCTCATAAAGGGTTCGTTTGGAAACAGAAAGTTCCTGTGCCACATCATCCATCCTCACGGACAGGTTACCGTTCTTGAGAACTATATCAGAGGTAGTCTGAATAGCCCTCTCGCGTATATCGTCCCTGTTTGTCGGATTGATAATCATGAATGCGTCCTTTGTTTCAGGCCGCAAAGATACGAGAAAACTCCACGCGGTGCGCAGAGTTTTCCGACTAAAATAGCTTATTTAGCCATTTTTAGCACTTTGTCCACTAACGGGACTTCAAATTCATTTCTTCTTCGTATAGATTTGAATTGTTTCGAGTTTGTGAGTTTGGTTTCCATCAGCGCCGCTCACCTCTTCCGCACGATCGGGCGACCATCCGTATATGTCAGCATTCTCGCTGGAGTTTCTAAGCTGGTTGTTTTCAAATATCAATTCACAAGTTACCTCTCTGCCGTTATTCATAAGGCTGATACGGATTTTCTTACCCTCCTTTGTGTAAGTAATATCAAATTCATCTGTTTCAAACTCACCCAGGCCAAAAGCCTTACCCGTTCCGTCTCCATTCAGTATAAAACCTCCATGAGACACATAAAAAGTACAATCACTTTTCCGGGATGTAGGCCATACTCCTATTGTGAAATCTTTGTAATCCAGAAGATTCCCATCATAGTAATATTCCACATCCGTAAGATTCCATGTACCAACCTCCGATACCAACTCCGTTTCTTCTTCAGAATCATTCTTACATGAATTGAAAAACAAAGGATTGATTAAAAGCAAACACAGCAAATAATGAAAACACTTTCTCATAATGAAACTGATTATTAAAATTTTAAAGGTTATTCATGTTGCGAATATACAGGATTCACTATTTTTACCATGTGCTTTCTTATGCTAAATGTGTGTTGACGCATATTTAAGCGATAAGAATGAAATAGCATAAAAAAGCACACGGAAACGGATGACAGGTTACTAACTTTGCGTCATGTAAAACCTCAATAAGGTAGTATTATGAAAAAAAGTTTCAAGTTAATAGTCCAATTGTTTGCGATGGTCCTTCCAGCCAGTATGTATGCCAGAGTAATTACATCTCAAGAATACAATGGATTGGTATATAATAAAGGATATGAATATGATTTTCAGGTAAAGAACCTGTTCTATACAATCCACGAAAATGGTGTTTATGTTTCTGCCGAGAAATATCTGTATGACCCTGAAAACAGTACAGAACCTAATGAAGTTGTCATCAACAGTTCATATCTCGAGTCAATATTTATCCCTGACAAAGTAGAGTATGGAGATACCGTATATACCGTTATAGGAATAGATGATGCAGCTTTTAAAGGAAGTGATATAGAAGATATTTATATTCCATCGACTGTAAGACACATAGGCAGATATGCTTTTTCCGGTTGTGCGAATCTTACTTATATTGATTTGCCGGATGGAATAAACACGATTAAAGAAATGGCCTTCTCATATTGTTCCAATCTTTATGAAGTAGAACTCCCCAGTTGTCTTTCATACTTGAATTATGGGACATTCAAAGGATGCGGTAATCTAAAATACATCATTATTCCCAAGAGGGTTTCCGGAATGGATACAGAAGTATTCTCCGGTTGCAGTCAATTACAGCAGATACATATAAATTCCAGAAAGCCTATCGGTTTTATTAAAGGGCAAGGAGTGTATGATACTTTCTATGGGGTTAACATGAATACATGCAGCGTTTATGTCGCACCTGCAGGCCATACTGATTACATTTTTGATGATAACTGGGGAAGTTTTAACATTCAATCAGACTATCGACTCTATTCATATGGATGGTATGATTTTGTCAAATACTCACCAGAAACCGTATGGATAGTTGGTGCGCAACTCGGCGACGATGTGATAATTCCTCAAACAGTTAACATAAATGGTCAAGAGTATTATGTCGAAGGTATTGAAAGTTACGCTTTTTCCGATAACAACATGATACGCTCTGTGGTATTTCCCGAAGGGCTGACAACAATCAAAGAATTCGCATTCAGCGGATGTAATAGGGTAACCTCCCTAACATTTCCTTCCACCATAGAAGAAATAGGCGAATCTGCCTTCCGTGATTGCGACCAACTGACATCAGTATATATCAATAGCAAAAACCCGAATCTGATTTATGTCGGGGATAGCGCTTTCTGTAATTCCATAGTATGTGACTTATATGTTCCTGATGTAAGCTTCAATCTATATTCCAATTCACCCGTATGGAGTGGTTTCAGCCAGATTCACACCAATACTATTATCCGTGACAATCTTTCTTTCGAGGTTCTCTCGGAAGAAGATAAAACCGCTATCCTGGTTGGGTTTAATGATCTTCATGAAACACTGGTTATTCCATCAACAATCAGTTTAAACGGACAGGAGTATACTGTCGTCGCAATAAAAGAGAATACTTTTTCCAAATGTAAGGAATTGATTTCCGTAACAATCCCGACAAGCATTAAGACCATAGGGGCTGCCGCATTCTCTTATTGTTCAAACCTTAAAAAGATCAATTTACCTCCTTCTCTGTCTGAAATTGAAAAAGAAGTGTTTAGAGAATGTGAGAACCTGGATTCAATTACTTTTCCAGCAAAACTTAAAAAAATAGGAGACGGATCATTTAGAGATTGTAAAGGACTTCAATCTTTATACATCCCCGACAGTGTGGAAACAATAGACGGAAATGCATTTGACGGATGCATCAACCTAAAAGAATTATACGTTCCTGCCAGCGTATCGAAAATAGAATTCACTGCTTTCCAGCAATGCAGTAAGATAGAGTCTATCACTTGGAATACGCCCTATTGTTCTTTATGGAGAGTGACAAGAGAATGCAATTGGTCTTTAAAGAGATGTATTCTGGGAGAAGAAATAAAAACGTTGGAATACAATTCATTTCGGCAGTGCAGGTATCTTAGTTCTATTATACTTCCCGAGAATCTTGAAATAATCGATGACAACGCATTCGAAGGCTGTTTAAGTCTCACTTCTATTGTAATTCCCCAAAAGGTCCAACAAGTCAATCGGGCCGCGTTCTTGGAGTGTTCCAGTCTTAAGAAAGTGGTTATAGAAGGTAATCCTACTTTTTATGAAGAAGCGTTTGCATGGTGTGACAGCATAGACACAATAGTTTTTAAGAGTCAGACTCCGCCACAAATGTGCCATAGCGTTTATTATTATGAACCATATTGCCGGGATTTCTTTTCTGACAAGACATATAATGATGCCAAGCTTTTCATTCCGGAGGGCTCGATGGATGCATACTCGACATCTAATATCTGGTCTCGTTTCTGTTCTCTTTATACTGTAGGATATGAATCTGATTTTGAAAATGAATCTATCTATTACACTTACCACACAGATGGAGTTTTTGCAGGAGCTAAGGCCTTAAAGCCTGATAGTTTCAGACGTAAATTCGGCTATGACGGGCCACTGACTCCTCGTGACCCTGCTACAGGAGGATTACAACCAAGAGCCCCCAGAAGGAGCCAATCCACACCATATAGTGGCAATATATTGATTCCGGCATCAGTTTCGGTGAACGACTCTATTCTCGAAGTGACAGGAGTAAACTATTATGCCTTTATTGGCTGCGACGAGATTGAATCTGTCTACATTCCCGGAAGCGTAAATAATCTTGGTTATGGATGTTTTGCAGGTTGTAGCAATCTGAAATCCGTGAACATACCATCCCGTGTATCAAAAATACCGAATGCCATCTTCTACGATTGTTCATCACTGAGCAGTCTGGAGATTCCGGATAGTGTCACAGTTATAGGTTACAGTGCCTTCTTTGGATGTACCAGCCTCACCGAGATAACAATCCCCGCAGGAGTGAAATATATAGACCAGTATGCATTTGCATATTGCAGCGGTCTTAAGCGAATTGTGATTGAGGGTAATCCTGTGATTGATGAGACAGCTTTCATAGGTTGCTCAGCGGGTCTTGAGTTTGTATACACGACAAAGGTTGAAAGCCATAAAGCATTGGATTCTGAAGGAACCATACATTATGGAATAGACGGACGCGTCATTAAGCCCGACACTCCGGGCCTGCATCTGATAAAGCATAAGGACGGTACTGTATCCAAGTCTTTAGTACGTTAATCCAATTGGCAATGGGTAAGAATATATTAGGTTTGTTATTGTGGCTGATGATTCCGGCTGCCGTATCATGCGGCGGACACCAGCGTGAGCTTGCCCAAATTGAAAGGTTACTTGAAACCAATCCATCTCAGGCGGACTCCTTGATTTGCACCATCAGCTTGCCAAAAGGAAAACGTGCTAAAGCCTTGTATGCAATAATCAGCACCCAGTGTGACTATAAGAACTACAGGGATATACCCGATGACGCCCTCATAGCACACGCCTGCAATTATTACGGAACCCGCAAGAAGAGCTACCATGCCGCAATGGCATGGTACAGCCGCGGGTGCGTTCTCTCACTTACCGACGATGACCTTGGAGCCATAAAGTCCTATCTTACAGCCCGTGACCTTTTCCCGGATACACTTAACCGCTATTACGTGATCTGTGAACATAATCTGGGAAAGCAGTATCTGGCCAGACACCTGTATGATGAGGCCATGAATATGTTTGAACTGAGCTTTAAGAATGCCCTTACCATACGCGATGATGTTACAGCCGCCTACTCCAAATACAACATTGCGCTGTTGGACCTGTATGAGAGAAGGTTCCAGAAAGCCGAGACGGCCTTTATTCAGCTTGCTTCAAATCAGAACCTGCCGGAACTGTTACGGACTGAGACCAACCTGCAGCTCTCCAAGATTCAGCTGCACCATCATAAAGACCCGGGCAAGGCGCTCCAATATGTAAACCGTTATATCAATGAGCTGGATTACCCGTCAGGAGCGGGTTACAGCATTAAGGCCGATGCCTTCTATGCGGCAGAATCATATGACTCGGCCTATCATTACTATCTGTTGTCACTTAAGTGTGATACGGAACTCAGTACAGAGAGCAACGATTACAGCCACCTGCCGGAACTGTCGCTCATGTTAGGACATGAGGACAGCACCCTGTATTACATGGACAGATACAAAGAATGTCTTGAGACACAGTATGAGCGTTATAACCAGAGTGCCATAACAGCAATTCAGATGAGGCATAACCTTGAGAAATTCGATATGCTTCACAAAGAGGAAATGAAACGTTATCTCATTCTGACATCATCAATAATAACGGTAGCATTATTGATGTTCATACTACTTTACCTCTATCAGGAAAACCGCCGGCGCAGGCGTTATGAACAGTTGTGTGACTCTCTGATCCGTCGCAGGATAGAGAATGATATACCGGAGGACTCGCTTGAGAAGGCATTGGAATCATCCCGATCACTCTTTATAAACAGTGTCGGTCATACCATGCTTCAGGACCTGTCCGTAGTGGACCGTATGCCCGAATCATCCGAGCTGTCGGTCATAAGGCACAATACAGAACTCTATTTTGAAAAGCCGATGGCAATAATGAAGGCTACCGTACCTTCATTGTCCCAGACTGAGGTCATGTACAGCATTTACCGTTATCTGGGTGTAAACTGGCGTCTGTGTATGGAACTGATAAACCGGTCACAGAGCTACTCCGGCCGTCTTAAACAGTATATCCTCAAAAAGATTCCCAGCGAATGGGAAAAGTTGTTGTTCGGCGCTTGATATTACTCGGCCAGCAGGTCTTTGAGGAACGAATCAAGTTCCTCATCAAGACCTTGCATGAGACCCTGGCTGAGAAGGGTGTTGTCCTCATCAAAGAGCATGAGTTCGGCTACCGTCTCGCGGTCATCGTCCACCAGAACGAATGAGAACGGCTTCCAGATGGCGAGTGTCTCAAGAGGCTGCTCGGCATCTATATCCTTGAGGATACGGCGCAGGGCCTTTTCCATTACCTGATAGAAATCCTCCTCGGGTATCTCTACGAGGTCCGACAGGCGGGTGGTGGCCAGATCGCGGTCATCATCACTTACGGTTACCTCGCCCGTCTCGCGGATGGGCATGATATGAATATCAGTCACAACTGACTGTTCCTGAGGACGGCGGAACTCGTTTATGACTCCTGTCAGGAGTGTCTTGATTTCCTGGAATGATGATTCGCTTAATCTCATAGCTGTATTGTTTTATCTTGTATTACAGACCTTGACCGTGGCAGTTCTTGAACTTCTTGCCGCTGCCGCAGGGGCACGGGTCATTACGTCCCGGAGTCTTGTCCACGCGGATGGGCTCGCGAACCTGCTGACGGGTATCGCGTCCTGCAGCTGCACGCTGACCCGGATCACCCAGGTCGCTGTTGCGGTTCTCGGTGTACTGACGGCGCTGCTGACGGTTCTGGGCCGGTGCCTCACGAACCTGCTCGGGATCCGGCTCCGGAATCTGACCACGCATAAGGATAGATACCGTCTGGTCATTCATCTTGTTGACCATGTTGTCAAACAGGTTGACTGACTCGAGTTTGAATATGAGCAACGGGTCTTTCTGCTCGTAGCTGGCGTTCTGTACTGAATGCTTCAGTTCATCAAGTTCACGCAGGTTCTCCTTCCAGCACTCATCAATCTGGTGCAGCAGGATAGCCTTCTGGAATGATGTAACTACGCTCTTACCCTCGCTGTCGTATGCCTCCTTTAGGTTGCACGGAATCTGATATACGCGACGGCCGTCGGTAATGGGAATCAGTATGTTCTCATAGCGGTCACCCTGCTCCTCGAATACCTTCTTGATAACAGGGGTAACTATCTGGGCCATACGCTCGCACTTACGCTTGAAGGTATCCATAGCGGCATTGAAGATGCGCTCCGAAACCTCATCCTGCTTCATCTTCATGAACTCCTCCTCTGTGAACGGGAGCTCGATGGCAAGTACACGGAAGGCCTCCATCTGCAGACTCTCGTAGTCGGCGCAGTTCTCGGCTGCTCCTGCTGAACGGTCCCAGATCATGTTGGCAATATCCATTCCTATACGCTCACCGATAAGAGCGTGACGGCGCTTCTCATAAACTACGGTACGCTGCTTGTTCATCACGTCATCGTACTCAAGCAAACGTTTACGGATACCAAAGTGGTTCTCCTCAACTTTCTTCTGAGCCTGCTCGATACGCTTGGTGATGAATGAGTTCTCAATCATCTCATCCTCCTGCAGACCAAGTTTGTCCATAAGCGGAGCAATACGGTCTGATCCGAACAGACGCATCAGGTTATCCTCAAGTGAGATAAAGAATACTGATGAACCCGGATCACCCTGACGTCCGGCACGACCGCGCAACTGACGGTCTACACGACGGCTCTCATGACGCTCCGTGCCTACTATGGCAAGACCGCCTGCGGCACGTACCTCGGGTGAGAGTTTGATATCGGTACCACGACCTGCCATATTGGTGGCAATGGTTACTATGCTCTTCTGACCGGCCTTGGCCACGATATCGGCCTCCTTCTGGTGCAGTTTTGCGTTCAATACGTTGTGTTCGATCTTACGCATGGTAAGCATACGGCTAAGCTGCTCACTTATCTCGACCGATGTGGTACCTACCAGTACCGGACGGCCCTCGCCTACCAGTTTGACTATTTCCTCGATGACTGCCTTGTACTTTTCACGTTTGGTCTTGTATATGCGGTCATTCTGATCGATACGGGCAATGGGCTTGTTGGTGGGGATTACCACAACATCCAGTTTGTAGATATCCCAGAACTCACCTGCCTCAGTCTCGGCTGTACCGGTCATACCAGCCAGCTTGTGATACATACGGAAGTAGTTCTGCAGAGTGATTGTTGCGAATGTCTGGGTTGCGGCCTCGATGTTTACACGCTCCTTGGCCTCGACAGCCTGGTGCAATCCGTCACTCCAGCGGCGGCCCTCCATGATACGGCCGGTCTGCTCATCGACAATCTTTACCTTGCCGTCCTCGGTTACGATGTAGTCAACATCGCGCTCGAACATGCAGTAGGCCTTGAGCAACTGGTTGATGGTATGTATGCGCTCGCTCTTTACGGCGTAGTTGGTAAGGAGTTCGTCCTTCTTGGCCAGACGCTCCTCCTGACTCAGGTCCTTCTCGTTCTCAAGCTCGGACAGCTGTGTGGCTATATCGGGCAGTATAAAGAAGTCGGGATCCTGGTTGGTGCCGCTTATCAGCTCTACACCCTTGTCGGTCAGGTCAACACTGTTGAGTTTCTCGTCGATTACAAAGTACAGGGGCTCCACAGCCTCAGGCATACGCTTGTTCTGCTGCTCCATGTAAATCTCCTCGGTCTTCTGCATGCCTACCTTGATACCCGGCTCACTGAGGAACTTGATAAGGGCCTTGTTCTTGGGCAGAGCCTTGAAACTGCGGAACAGTGAAAGGAAGCCCTCGGCTACCTCATCCTGGTTATCGGAGTGTACCTTCTTACGGGCATCGGCCAGGAACTGTGTGGCCAGACGTTTCTGAGCCTCGAAGAGCTGCTCTACCTGAGGACGCAGCTGCTCAAACTGCTGGTCATCACCCTTGGGTACGGGACCTGATATAATAAGAGGTGTACGGGCGTCATCAATGAGCACCGAGTCAACCTCATCCACAATTGCATAATTATGTCCTCTCTGTACAAGCTCGCTTGGATGACCGGCCATATTGTCACGCAGGTAGTCAAAACCGAACTCGTTGTTGGTACCGAATGTGATATCGGCACGGTATGCGTTACGGCGGGCCTCCGAATTGGGCTGATGCTTGTCGATGCAGTCAACTGACAGTCCGTGGAACATATAGAGCGGACCCATCCACTCGGCATCACGCTTGGCCAGGTAATCATTCACTGTAACCACGTGTACGCCGTTGCCTGTCAGGGCGTTAAGGAATACCGGCAGGGTTGCCACCAGGGTCTTACCTTCACCGGTAGCCATCTCGGCAATCTTACCCTTATGCAGTACTACGCCACCGAACAGCTGAACATCATAGTGGATCATGTTCCAGACGGTATCGTTACCGCCGGCTACCCAGTGCTGCTGCCACAGAGCCTTGTCTCCGTCTATGACAACAAAGTCATGCTTGGCTGCCAGGTCACGGTCAAAATCAGTGGCTGTAACCTCCACCTGCTCATTCTGTGTGAAACGGCGGGCGGTATCCTTGATAATGGCAAATACATCGGGGAGAACCTCGTCCAGAACCACCTCATAGCGATCCAGAACCTCTTTCTCCAACTTATCTATCTGATTGAACAGCGGCTCTCTGTCTTCCAATTCGGTCTGCTCGACCTTGGCCTTAAGCTCCTCAATACGTTTTTTCTCAGGTATTACAAAATCCTGTACTTTCTTGCGGATTGCCTGTGTTGCTGCACGCAACTCATCATTGGACAGTTTCTCATACTTAGGGTAAGCTGCCTTGATCTTCTCCACCCAAGGCTGAATCTCCTTGATGTCACGGGTCTGCTTGTTTCCGAACAGCTTACCTATAAATTCATTAAATCCCATTATGCGGTTTTATGTTTGTTACTACTGAGTATTAGCACGCAAAATCCGTGCCGAAATGCAAAGTTACTCTTTTTGCAATAATTTGTGCCATTTTTGTCGCATCATCTTTGCATTGTGATGATCATCCCTATAACTCCTATGTAATCATCGGCCCCCTTGCTGACTGAATTGGATTTGAGCATGGTATCCATCATCCGGTATTGTATGTCATCAAGCACCTTGACGCGTTTGTTCTGCCAGAATTCCCTGTTTTGTCTGTAGTCATTTATGACCGTGGGACTGACACCGGCCAGCCATTCGTCATATTCCTGCTCGGTAAACAGAGAACGGGCATTGATGGCGACATACGGAAACAGATGCAGGTATCCGCTGTACCGGACTCCGTCATCATCGGACCGGGTGCAATACACATATGCCCAGTAGTTTGCCTCTGCCTCACTTGTCACACCTGCCAGATGCGCCTTCTCGTGGGCCAGCGTAGACGGATATTCGTTGTCCGGAAGGTCCGGATTCAACTGCGATTCACACCAGAACGGTCCCATATAACCCAGTACCGATACCCATGAATAGAGAGGGTGGAGCAACACCCGTTTGCTGCGCTGCCATTTGTGCAGTTTCGCATAACCCAGGCCGTTAGGCTCCAGTCGGTAAAATTCATTTACATTCTTCTCCAGACTTGCCCTATCGGTCCTTACCGTTGCGCCAGCCACCCGGTTCAGTTCATAAGTATAATCCGCGACAAAGCGGCTGAACTCATCATGGTCAAAATGCTTGCGCTCCACTCCGGCTCTTTCATACAGCGGAGTACGGAAATAGTTGTTTCCCCAGCCCATGTAGAACCATATCACCAGCCACATCACGGTAAGTGCCGTATTCTTGATCCAATACAGGAAACCCCGCTTCTTTCTGATGGCGGTCCATATGATTCTAATGAACAGAAAAGCAAAGAACAGAACCGTAATCTCCTCCAGTGAAAACGGGAAAATACATGACACCAGCGAAAGCACAGCCTGAATCACAGGATAAAGAAAGTCCGCATAAAACTCAGCCACAGGAACAAAGAACCTGCAAGCCCCCACAAACCCCAGCAAAATCAACCCGATAATCGTACTTCTCTTCATACTGCAAATATACTCAAAAAGGTGCCAAACGGAAGGTTTAGCTCGACGAAGTCAACCGTCCCCAATGGCACCAAATTCAGCACAGTCCGAACTATAGATTAAGGAGCGTCAGTGGAGAGGCGTTGGGAGGGGCCCACGGAGGATCCCGTTAAGAACGGCGCATGTTTGACGAACGTTAGGCCCCGAAGGGGACTATAAGGAGGAGTTCGACGTTTAG